>Ga0154020_10004134_pt1 | contig 17323 bp, 12 predicted proteins | sample Klosneuvirus_201_FD_109709 | JGI IMG/M metagenome (GOLD analysis project Ga0154020, IMG submission 109709) | Active sludge microbial communities from wastewater, Klosterneuburg, Austria - Klosneuvirus_20160825_MG | ecosystem: Engineered > WWTP > Aerobic digester > Activated sludge | place...
AAATCATATTATTGGTCAAGGTAATACCTATGGCCATTTGACCAAAATATTCAACACCATTTGCCTCCGCATAAATGACATTATTTTGCAGGGTAGTTTCAGCAGAAGTTCCTAATAAAACACCGTCTTGTCCCGCCAATATCACGTTTTTATCAATAACTAATTCCAATGCTGTTTCAGTAATTATCCCGGTATTTCCGATCATAATATTATCGGTTATATTGGCGTCAATTAGGGTTCCCAGAAACGCAACCAGGGGCTTCAGGGTTGGAAATTCCACGGCTGCAACCATGCCAATATTAGCAGCGCTTACCCTTGCCGAGGCAAATTCCGCCCTGGCTGCTTCGACCCTCATGTCATTTTCCAATTTCAAAACCGGCGCTGCGTTTCGTCTGCCAACAGATTCAAATTCCTTTCCACTGTTTCGAGCCGCTGCGGCTTTGGTCATGTCGTTAGCACTAAACAATCGAGCCTCATCGGCCGCCTTGAATAGCGATTCCGGGAAAAATGCTCTTGATAAAAGGTTCAATCCAAACCCTACCATTAGATTATCTACTAAATCAAAACCAACCATGACTGTGTTGCTAAACTGGACTACTCCGTGTTCCAAGGCAAAGATTTTGTTTCGTTCTGCCCTTGCAAAGAGATGCAAATTGATAGACTGGTTTGGTAATGTGTGATAACTCAAGCCAACCATTCCCAACAGGATACTGTCACTGACATTGGTATTTAAGGTAAGCCCGAGAAAAGCGACAATTCCTGCATAATCTATCTTACCTCCTCCAATCAATATACAATCATGCAGATCGAACCACAAGGTATTTTCAACTTCGACAACCCTTGCTCCTGCGCCCGAAACACAATATAAATCATGAATATCGATATCCCAGGAACTGCTAACCTGAAAAATAATTGCGTCATTGGGACTGGCAGCCGTATTAATAATAATCGGCTTTCCGCCACATCCTTTTACCGTAATATTTTTGCCTTGAATTTTGATCGGCTTTCTTATTGGATATATGCCGGGTTTGATGCACACAGTGCCCGGTCCGCCCTTCAGTGAATCTATTGCCAGTTGAATATCACGAAATTCTTCATGTCTTCCAACCGTAACCGTACAGCATCCGCCGCTTATCTCGGTCAGCGGCGGGAATTCGGGCCGGCAGTCCTCAATTTCAACATTGGTATTGGATACCCCCGTTACCAAAGCCAGCTTGCAATAGTGGTGTTTAATGCCCAATGGAGGCTCCCGGTCCAATATTTCGATCGGTCTAGTCAGCGTTCTCGCAGCAAATACCCAATATTCGCCGGGATTAAATACCGATCCGGAAAACTCAATTTCTACACCGTCCTCCAGGGGCAATTTGCCTGTAACGATATTTGTCAATACATCGGGTCGCTGGTCGCTGATATCCCATCGGCGTATTTTTGGCCGCGTTTCGTTTTTATGGGCCGAAACGTCACGGTCGAGGAAAAAAATATCGCCTTCAATATGTGATACCTTGGCTAAAGTCCCGGCGCCGTCAGCATTCAGGTCTGTTTCATCTCCCGAAATCTCAATCCAGTCTTGTTCTTTAATTTTCAGGAAATTATCTTTTCCATTGTTTTTAAGGCTGATGCTGGTTACTGTACCGCCAGAGTCTACAACAAAAGTTTCGATGGAATAGGCAAAAGCTGCATTATCTCTCGACCATTTAAATGTTGCATTTCCCGCAGTATCGCCATCGTGTATTTCCACCCTGTAGAGGCGGTTCTCCAGTCCGTGAAAGCCGCCGCTCTCGCCAAGTTCACAGGGGGAATCGGGCGCATCCGGCTCATGCAGGCTGGTAGTCAAGCGGCCGTTTGAAGTTTTATTCTTCAAAAAATCAATCCAGTTGGGGATTATATCGGCGCAATCATAATTACCAATATTCGGCAAAATTTTCACCTGCGCAATCACTTTCACCCTGGTCTCTGTATCTGGTCCGCCCAACGCCACTTCCCGCAATTCGGGGTCTTCAATTGCAGTGACATGCCTTTCCCACACATCCAGATAGATCAAATCGGTCTGGTTTATTTTCCAGGTATAATTACCTGAATCAGGAAAATCGGGTTGTTCAGAATACAATAACAATCGCCTTAGATACGGATTAGTGCCAGAAACAAGGGTTGAAAGTCCGGGACTTGGGCTTACTTCAATCCAATTATTACCTAAACTTGCGATTTGGGTAATAACACCATCCGGATTTTCTTCCGTAATCACTTGTACCCAGTGGTTTACCTTCAGCTTATTTCCGTCAATTAGCGTATCATCTACCGATACTCGGGTGTTGGAAGGAAAACTTTTGATCGGCAATTTCGAGCTTGGCGATGTTTCACAGAGCAACCCACCCGCATAAAAACGGCCGGAGCCAATCAGGAGGTCCTGCAAACCATTGCCAGGATGAAGAATTTTAAAGCCGCTATCGTGGAGCGGCGCACCGAATTGTCCGATGACATCAATAGTGCGCACTTTTCGCTGGTGTTCGATAATTGAAATAAGTTCATTCCAATCCGAGTCTAATTGTACCCGCCCTTGCTGTTTTAATACAGCATTGAAGTGCTTTCTCGTGGCTTTCCGCCCTGTTAGGCGACTGAAATCCCCTTTCATTATATTATGGGTTTTATGTTACGAAAATAATCCCTGCTTCGAGTCCAAGTCGAAGATATTCTTCTAAAACGATTTGGATATTTCCTTCCCGCTGTGGTTGTTGGAGGAAATTGAATGTCCCCATTTCGGAAGCGTTGTCTGCGCCGGTCGTTATTGGAACAGGAGTGGTACTGCCCAATTGACCATAAGCATGGTGACCATAGTTTTCTGCATTAAATACCGGAAACATTCGATTCCATACTTCTTGCTGAATAGCCAGCTTTTCAGTATTGCTCAACGGGCGCTTTTTCGCTTCTTCCCGCTCCTTGCTGATAGTCTGAATTTCCAATTCCGGCTGGCATCTGTAACGGCGGGGTGTGACGGAATTTTTGGGGACATAAGAAAATCTGACGCACCCGGTTTGGCGGCGCACAATTGACACCAGGTCGTTAAAAATACTGTTTTCCGCATCGAGTGTTTGCGCTTGTACAGTGCCCCAAATCGTACTTTTCTGAACGGCCAATTGCCCTTCGGGAACGGAAACGGCTGTTCCAATTTTAGCATCCACGATTGATTCTTCCAGCTGGACAAACGCGCCTTTTGTGCTAATATCTATCGGCCCGCATATCGATCGTTTGAATATGAAATCTGCGCCTTCATCTTGCGCAAAGGATTGAAATCCTCCCATATAAGGCACAAGCGTGCAATGTTGTAGGGTACAATTATCGAGATTGCCCGTTAATACCGTCATTTTACCCTCGATAAGCAAACCGTTTATGATGATGCCGCCGCCGTTGGGAGAGCCGGTGGGGGCCATCCCCTGTATTTCCAAATTACCAAGTAAATGAGGCCGCAGGTCTTCCGGATTAAAAGTTCCTTTTATTCTCTGCGGTACGCCTGCCACTTCCCTTATCGGCCAATCAGCTGCAATGATGTATAATTGCTTACCCTCGGCAATCCTTATGCTAAAAGCGCCGGTAAGGTCTTCAACATAAGACCGGTTATCCATGATGGTTATTAATCCAATTTCTTGAGCGGCGCTCAAACTGTTCCATTCGTTTATGGCGCCCTGAAGCGTTGCGTGAATAGTTTCACCCGCAATGGCAATGTGATCTATGCTCACCCCAACATGCCAGGCTATTCGGTTGGGTTGCAGATCCTGCAACGAAATGCGCCGGTCATAAGGTCCGCCGCCCAAATCGCCGCTGAACCCGTAGTTGTGATCGACCAGTAATTCCTTAACTGAAGCGGGATCTGAAAAGGTGATTCTGCCGAGCGCCGGATCAACTGCGGCAGTAATGGGCAATATAATTTCTCCACTTATCCCATCTGTTTTATAGAATTTTTCAGTCGGTGGTTGCTTCCAGTTGATAAGGTTGCAGATAACAATTTCTTCGTATGGAACAGGGTTTGCATTACCATTAACATAAAGGTTGAACGCTGGTTTTTCACCATTTAAGAATACATACTCGGGGGTTCCGCCATCAACTGTGGTCTGCCGGGCAAGTTCAAGTTCATCATGTAATCCGCGCCTGCGTAACAAACCAGGCACATTGATTTCCTCTGCTAAATGGGTGATATCTTCTTCCGTTTGCGGATAATTGAACAACTGTGTGTCCAAACCGAGGGGGCTGAAGGTAAAACCTTCGCCGAGCATGCCTGTTTGCTGGTCAATCTTCCGGGCATCTGTTTTTTTCATGGGGTAGGCCTGCAAACGCCAGAGATAAATGCCGATATTGGAGATATTGTACTTGCCCAGCCCTTTTGATATCCTGCCTACATCTATCGTATGGCTATGGGTATCAAAAGCGGTATTGAGCAGGTCGAGGGCATTCATATTTCGCATATCCGGCGTTGCCTGGATGTGCAGCCGCACATGATTCATAAACTGTGTCGCCGCCAGCAACTGAAAAAATTCCACAACTTTTGCCCGCCACCCCGTAACATCCATCGCTAATTGTTCCAACATCAGACCAGTACCTTTTCGCCTTCTGTACCCAAGGGTATTAGCCACATAAGCCCTTCTGCTAAATACAATTTCCTCCACTTCATGGATATTCCGGACACCCAATAAATCACCGATATAAGGTACTACCCATTCTTCACAGGTCTCAATGAACCAGTTTTCATACAATTGAGTAATATTGTCCTCTACTATTCCGGCCTCGCGGGCCAGGATTTCAGCCAGCGCTCTGAGTGGCAATTCGCGCTCGCCATCTATTACCCGGTAGTAAGCAGGGAGCAGATCATACAGATATTGGCCGTTAACTTTCATCGCTCCAGGTATTTAGTACAATATTATTGGGATCAATCAAAAGGAGTTCGGCAGCCAAGATTGTATTTCCAGACCATTTTGCCGTATGGGATATCAGCCTGAAAAACGGCGTACCAAATGGGTTTTTACCGTCCAGTATATCGAGGTCAACCGCAAGTACTCCTTCAACCGATTGCATAACGGCAATAATTTCACTAGGGCTTAAGCTTTGGCCGAAATCTCTAGATTCGAAACTATAGGATTCCATTAAAATTTCCCTGACTTGTGCAATCACTTTCTCCGCCAGATAATCAGGCGCGATTTTTATATTTGCGACAATATTGAAATATATTTTTGTTAAGGAATTGATTACTACCGGGAACAAATCATGGCGGGCAGTGTCAATCGCTTTTGACAATTTTCCTTTTAATTCTTTTCCGACTTCCCCTTCATCGGCTGCGGCCACAGTAAGGTGCAGGGTGCGGTTTTCGCCTTGCCAAAGCAGGTCCGCCCTGGCCTTACCTATACCTGCGAAGGCATTGGCAAAATATTGGTAATCCAGTATGGAAACAATGCGGTCGAGACTCAGTACAGTTTGCGGCGCATTCTTTCGGATATCTTTGATTGCTTCAGGGTCTTCAGCATCGCTTGTTGGCAGCGAGTTAGAAACGGATTTAAGGCCCAATTGCGGCGACAGCAGCAGCGATAATTGACCTGCGTCGAGTAATCCCTGCATTCCGGTGCCTATGCGGTAGGTCGCCCGGACATTTTCTGTCCCTGATGGCAAACGCGCTCCGGTTATCCCGTCGCCAAACTGGACATATACGGTGCCATCATCCTCAGTACGCGTGACAAAAATTCTTTCTGTCGGGCCTTTTCCGTAAAAAGTCGGAGATTCGTGCCATTGGATATCGTTTACCCTGATTTCCAAAGTGCTTTCCGACCCGCTGGATGAATCAGCAGAAATATAGGTCAGCGGTTTTTGCTTGAGCTTGAATTTTTGAAATACCAAAGAGCCGTTTCCGCTGCCGAGCACTTCCATTTTGGTTTCTCCATGGGTGGCTTCCGCGACATTGGCATTTATTTTTACCGTTGAACGAATGTAGGCATATTTCAGCGGGGCTTTCAATGTTATATATGTTTGCCCCAACACATCTATTTCTATTAATTCGCTTACTACCTCTGGTTGGTTGAGGGAGGTAGGTGGTTGTGAGAGAGCGCCATTTTTTTCCGGGACATAAGGTATAACATCGTCTATACCGGCATCGATATATCCACTCACTCCATTTTGTCTCACGGTCCATTTTAACTTATTACCGCTTAATTCCAACGGCGTTTCGACAACTTCCAAGACCTCGTCGGTTTTTAATTCTACTTGACCGCCGCTGTTCGGGATAAAATCCAACGGAACATTTTCAATATGCTCTGAATATCCAATCCGGGTGACGCGTTGCCTTTCCGTGACTTTGATCCAACGAACCGGCTCACCACTTATGATGAGTTTTTGTCCCTTTGTTAAACCCCGAAAATATTCCGACAGCATTATTTTTTTCCCAAAAACAGGAGATAATACCGGTGCCTCGGAAAGAAACAATTCTTCACTTTGAGCAAACACCACAGTTTCTCGCAATCCAAATCCGGACAAATTCTCATCTGTATCTAACAAAATTTTACTTGATTTTGAAGGGATGGAAAATTCCGTTTTCGCGTCTGCCTTAATATCCACTACTTGATATAACTCTGTATAATTTGGTCGTTCGAGGGCAATCCAGCTTCTGTTCAATATTTTGGGATAAACAGTGTCCAAGTATATTGTTTTATGTGGGGAAGCAGGAAGGCTGAAGTTAGGCCATACTGAGGGATTACCCGAAATAGACAAAGCAGTCTTGACGTCATTCGAAAATACCCTTGGATCCGGCGCATTATAACCGAACAAAGCCGCGCGTTGTCTGAAGGCATACACCTTTGCCTTACTACCCGGATAAACTAACGGAGCATTATGGCCCAAGCCATCCCGCCATGTAATCAGTGTGCGGTCGGCACCTTCATCAGGAATTACGGACTGGACGATTCTAATATCCCATCGTTCGCTACCGGGGTCCTTGAACCGCTCTTCACCGACAATCAGAACCCTGTCTCCTTTTTGTAGTTGGGTATTGGTACCTTTGAGGTACAGACTGGTACTGCCTTTTCCCTGCGTTTGAACCGCTGTCAGTTGGGGCTTGATCGCATTCCAACGAGTCCTGGCCTGAATGGTCTCAATGGTCTCAAATGCCTGAGGTTTTTCATCCTGTCCGGGAATGCTTTGCACTTTAGTACCGACGGGGACTTTTGCCTCCGTGGGCGCGCCGGGTGATTCGTCCATCAAAAAAGAAAACCAGGCGCCGGCTGCTACACCAGGCTTGGGTCGATAACTGATATGTCTGGCCAGTTCAACTAAAGACAAGCGCTCTTTGGAGGTTCTGATATATCCCTCCTGAATAATGCGTTCCTGATAAAACGTGAGTACATCAAGTACCACCGCCCATGCGTCCATCAGGGCAATGGTGGGATCGTCGTCAGCACGGGTGGTGAGATCTCTGGACAATTTGTACCTTGCCAACGCCAACGCCTCAACCTCGGGATCAATATCTACAGAAGCAACAGATTCATTGAAATTTGGTGCGCTTGCAAGCCCCTTCAACATGGATTCTTTGAAAGCGCCGTGCGTGCCGACACGATAGCGCAAATCCTGAAGCCCGGCTTCGTTGGAGGTATCCTCCGGAGTGAGCGATTCAATACCTTCGCAACAACCGCAGGAGCATGATTTATTGTGAACTGTATTCATAAGCCACCGGACATCAAAAAGTTAATTTTACCATTTTCAGGGAAATTTGGATCGTTATCTAACCTTATAATCTCGCTATTCGCGGGTTTTAGAAGTCCGTTTACTGTTTCCAACTGTGCAGCCCGGTTTAGCCTTTTAAACGTTTTCAATTCTACCGACAAGACGCCGCTGATTCCCATAGCGCGTTCGTATAGCGCACTCACGTAAACGGCTTGCCCAAAGGTGAACATATCCGGGTGAAAGAATCCACGGGATCCATCCGGCAAATCGAAACGACTGAATGCCGCTTGCAAATTAGCTTTGACATTACTTTTGAAATACCCCGGTTTTACACAGACCCGCATTTCAATTTCCAGTGGAACAAAAACAGGTGGGCGTACTTCCAGATCATAACCGGCCATCCGGTATTTTTCCAGGTGCTGGAAAATTGCTATCTTGAAATCATCATCGATTAAAAGACCGTCTTTTCTGTCTATAGTGAGAAAAACGGTATGCCAACTACCGGTCCAGCGGAAAGTAGCCAGCGCTTTTTGGACCTCCGGATGCAATTCCGTTTTTGCGACATAATCCGCCTCTGTTACAGCCCGTTCCTGGGTTCTGAATGCTTCGGGGGCGAATTGCTTGACTTCTTCAGCGGTTTCCGGATTTACACCTCCCTGAGCAGGCATTGGATTTCGGACATTTGTTATGCCTCCTTTGTCCCATTCAATACTGCCGATTGCTTCTGGGCCCACATTGCCTGATAAGCCATTGCCAATTCGATATGTTGCTTTCGGCTGAAATCCTTCTCCAGGTTTTTCGCCCAGATTATCGTCTCCAAAACGCAATCTTACGGTAAGATCGGATTCAATTTCCGCCACAAATTCCTGTGCAAAACGGGTGCTGGCAAGCAAGTCGCGCTGTGCATGCCAGCTATCTTCCCCACTCATCAGGGTCACGACGGGTATTGCCTGTTTGGGGTCTTGCAGCGATGCACTTGCCGCTGGTTTTGTCTTCAATTTATCATGTACATATTTTGTAGAAACTGTAATATCTATATCGGGCAATAACGGGCGATACAACCCTTTCGCCGGCGCAGATGAAGATAAAATGGACGGCTCTTTGGTCCTTCCGTGATCAACCAAAACAATATTGCCGCGGGCGATACTGATATCTTCAATAAAAACCCCTTCGATCCTTTTGCTAATACAGACTGCAAATGGAAGCGCATCTTCCTTGTGCCATTCAATTTCAACAATCTTTAACCCACTCAGAATATCTGTATCTGATTTGACTTTAGTCAGGCGCACAGCATGCCGGTGGGAAGTATCTATATCAGCGTGTGAGCCGGTGGTGGGGCTCAATATTTCTTCAAAAATCAACACCTGTTCAGGTTCCAAAAATATGTCTTGTTGATCTTTGCGGAATAAAGTGGCTTTGGTTACGCCTATGGGCAAACAACAATCTTGGTCATCCCAGGTATAAAAACTAATCGCGTTGTGAACGGCGTAGAGTTTGAGATCGTGTTTTGTTTCAAAAACCTCCACCTGATTGCCCATAAGTCTTTTGGAAAGATCAGGCAGATTGAAGGTCAATTCATAGGAATCGCCCTTAGTCAGCATTTTGGTGTTTTGGTTTAAAATAGCAGTGTCTGCATTTCCCCCGCTTTCTACTTCAACAAAAACCCAGGCGCGGGCATTACAGCCATTGTGGGCATGATAGTCCAATAAACGCGCATGCCTTCTCGCAGAGATGCGCTGTCTGGTTTTAAATAAATAGGCTTCTGTGGCAACGGCATCCTGATAGTAGCTCAAATAATCGCCCGTATAAGCTAATAATTCAACCAACGCGATTTGAAGGTCGGCAGCATTGCGCTCGCGCCACTGCGGCATTAGCAGGCTCAGCCGGTCGAGCATCAGACGCCGGAAGCTGGCGTAGTCCTTTGCAAGGTAGTCGATACGCGGGTCGGCAGTTTTTTCTTCCGGGCAGATTATTTCAGTTTTGCAATCAAAATCGCTGGGGCAATTGGCTTTAAATGAAAATTCCAGCTCGGAAAGTTGGGGGTCGAAATTGGCTGGAGGGGTTATATCCGTGGGAGAAACAACAAGCCTCAAAGTATAATTTGAAAAATCCCCCGCGCCGTTAACAATCACGGTTAACACCTCGCCATTGGATATGACCGAATCCACTCTTATGTCTTTGACACGAACACCGCCTTCAATTACAATATTTTTTTCTTGTAGAGGAGGGCCAATCGGAAGGCCGCCTGTCTCGCCCGGCAATGGATGTATAAAATGGACCTCCAGTATTTTCTGGTCAATATCAGAAACCTCAAGGTAGTCAATTCCGTTAATGATGGAATTGTCCGCCACCTTCAGCCGCCTTTTTTGATTTTTACAAAAATACATAGGTCAAAAGGATCTGGTAAATGTTGCTATGGAATTGTTTGACGCACCTATTTCGGCGTATTCGATATGTACGTTTAATGTTGCATCAGATACTTCAATTTTCACATCGGCCACTTCAATCACATCGCCCAGCCATTCTTGTAAAGAACCTCTTACCAAAAACTCAAGGGTAGCGGCCAGTTCGAGGCTATTCGGCTCAAACACCAATTGATTCAAACCGCTGCCAAAAGTGGGTCGGTTGACGCGCTCTCCAGGTGAAGTAAACAGTACTTGCCGGATCAGATCGCGGATATGATCAGATCGGTCTGTTGTTGCCGTTCTGCCGTTCATGCCCACGTGGTATGGAAAATCAATATTCATATTCGTTACATTCCCGTTACCCGGGTTTGAGTTGCAGTGATCATTAAAGGTGTGCCATTAGGTGTGCAGATTGCCTGGCTGTCGAGTAATAAAACAGGTGTTCCATTGGAAGTAATACGGGTGGCTGCCGTTGTCCATTGTGCTGTTACGCATGGCATAGGGCTGCCGGCCGGTGTCGTAAATGGGCAACCGGCAATTGTATAAGGAGACGGCTGCATGACAATAGGCTGCCCCAATACAGTTACCCTGGGACTTGTAACTGTTGGCATTGCCTGACCTGCGTGGGCGCATGTAACCGTAGCGCCAAGATGGAGTAAGAAACCTGGCATATTGTATCTTTTATTAAGTTATTGCTAGAGCCCCGTTATTAATGTTTACCGTAGGGCCCGTCAGGGTGATACTGGCCCCCTTGCCGTTGGTGATATAAATTCCGGTATCATTCACAATTATGGAAGCGCCGGTTGGGCTTTTCAACATGATTCCACCGGTTGGTCCGGGCAAATCACTGATTACAAAGGTATTTTGGCCTGTTGTTTGCAATACGATATTAGGCGAAACTGGGAGTCCGGCAAGGGCCATTTTGGGTAATTCAGATGCCGCCCCCCAAAACCCCCCTGCCCAGATGGGATAGTCTATATCTCCACCTTCAAACTCTACCCATACGCCTGATCCAATAAGCGGGACAAAATAAGCCCCCATCTGTTGTCCGGCCATCGGCACACAAGGCATAGCCCAGCTAGAAGTACCCAAACCCAGAACGTCTGGCACCTGAACCAATAACCGGCCTCTTTGTTCCGGGTCTATATTGTTGAGCACCATCCCCCGGTATTTTCCGTATCGTTTTTCTTGCATAAATTAAGGCTTATGTCGGCACCACGGGCAAGGTGGAAACCAGACCATTCCTTGCCAGGGTGAAGTCTTGTTTATATTCTCCCTGTTTAATATTGTGGGTTACACTTTTAACAAAATAAAGGCCATTGAAAGCATCTCCTGCCCCCCTCACTCCAACCAAGGACCTGGCCTTGAGTACATGCCCGTAACGAACTACATTCAAAGACCCGGTACCAGTGACGGCATCTGCTGATCCGGAAGCTTCGGCCAAACCGCGTGCTATAGCCCTGACCGGATTGAGGTTTGCCGTGTTTCGCATCAATGGAAAACGGGTTGGAATGGGAGGAATCACAGCCAGTGGAGGGTTCAAAAGGCTGATATTAGGGATGGGGATGGGGATGGGTATCTTTGTTTGTTCATTTTGGATAAATACAATGGGCATTGACTGTACTTCTCCGTTGAAGCTAAAGCTCAACGATTCGATATTCGTATGTACATCCATATTTACATTGAGCGCAGGCTGGACAGGACCGACTTTAATCTCAGGCCCCCAATAGGCGGTATTGGTTCCCGGTACAGGCCCGGGATCAATATAAAATACATACCCGACTTCCTTTGCGAGCATCTCTATATATTCTAAATCTGTCCCCTGATGGTTTGGGATGCGATTTGTCGGAAGCGGAACATCGAAAAAAACACTTGGGATAACCACAGGGATCATACCCAGAAACGCGTATTTAGCAATGACCAGCGCTACCCTGGCCTCCGCCGGCATGGCGGGATAAGGAATGCCGGAAAAATCAATATACCCCATGAGTGCCGTCAAGTCAATGCCGTTAACAGTCAGTACCGATTGCCCGGTTTGCACATTGGGGGTTACCTGATGTTTAGTAATCATGCCGTCCATCAATACATGCTGTTTGCCGTTCAGGTTGACCAGAATGATGGTTCGGATAAAGGGCCCGACCTGCCCCAACAGTAAAAGCAAGGTATTGAGCGGTGATTTGGAGCTAAAGGCAAAGGTCAACTGAAATCCACTTGGCTCGCCAACTTGCGTTGTTACTTGCACGTTAGTCAGCGCATCGATAATGGGTTTCGGTACGGGTACCGGAACCATTGGCCCGATGAGCAAAGACAGTTGAATATTACCTCTCAACATGATTATAATCCGTAAACGCCAAACGCATGTGGGATGCGAAGCGCGCGGTTGCTTAGTTCGGTGAGTTCTTCGGGTTGCATCGCTGCATTGGCATCCGCTACTTGCCAGAATTGTTCGGGATCGGAAAGATATTTCGCAGTGATATTATCCAATCGCTCTCCATACATGACAATATGCTGCTGATGGCTGGAATATTGTTCAGGCGGTGGAACAAATCTCCTTTTTAAATAGATTACAGGTTGATCATCGAGACCCTGCATCTGTGTTGTTTCAACTGCAAAATACCGGCTGGTGGCGGGCAGGTTGTGCTTGGGCAAATTGGCTGCTTGTAGAAGCAATTGCAACGGGTCTTTCATATCAGATGCTGTTTTGGCCGAGTGTTCCCAAACTTCCGGGTTTGAATTTGTTAGCCAATTGTTCTTTTTGTCTGTGATAAGCCATGTAGAGGCTGCCGCCCTTATGATCGAAACCAAGGTCGCGTACTGTCAGTACTTTCATCGAAAGACTGATCTTCGCCCGGATTGGGTTCAGATTAGCATCGAAGGCCTCTTCTGTTATACTGAAATCGGTCAACTGTACCGGTACTACCCGGTGTTTGCTCCAGATAAACAACACCAGCGGACTTTCCATCGGCACGATTTCCAGAATGCCGGCGGATGCTAAAGCATTATTGGAGGTAAGGCGGCTGCTTTCCGGGTATACTATTTTCTCTAATATAGTCAGTGCAGGTTGTATACCCACCTCCAGCGTTTGCTTATCGCTGACCTCCAAAAGGTCAGTTGCGTCGAACTCCACATCCATTTTGTAAGACTCTGCCGGTGGGCCGGTCAGCCGTAGCGCATCGGCCTGCGAAGCGCCCTCTGCAAGCCGTTGCGCTTGCAGGGTGCGGGTAACCGTCTCCGGATTGTACTGCAAGGGAATGATCTTCAGCACGGCCGAGGTGTTGGGATCGAGCAGTACGATACCGCCTTTGAGGATTTTAGGAGAGATGGGAGAACTCATATAGTTTCTTCCTTTGAATTGTAGTCGGAGCCATTATTTGAATTGTATGATATCATTTTTATTCCTTTTCCAGCAACTTTTTTAACCGTTCTATTTCCTTGTCCCGTTCATCAAAATCCTGATAAAATTTGACAGGGATGTTTTTTATCTTGGAGATGTAGAAGGCGGCGAAGTCTTTGATGCGGTATTGGTATTCATTGCCAATGGTTGCGTCTCTGCTTCCGTCGTATAAAACTTGTTCTTCATTATCCAACAACTTATAAAGTTCTGGAACAGCTTCATCCCCCAGTTGTATAAAGTGATTGCCTAGTACGCCAACGTCGTCCATTTCATATAAGTAGCCCCACAAATTAGCAGATAACCTAAAATTTCCCGTTTTATCTCCTGTATTTGTAAGTGCTGTGCCATATAAATTTGATAGAATTGTGTTATATTTTTTAATAGGGTATTTATTAAATTTTGATAGAATAATTTCTGCGGCTAAAAATCTTACCTCAGATGGATGGTTACAGTCTAAGTATATTGCTTCAAGTTTCTTCTCAATTTGTGGAATTTGGCAAATTGAATCTACTTTCGACTTTTCTCCTAACAGAAACAGGCCATTGTAACCTTCAGTAGTAATAATTGCAACTAATTGTTCAATGCTTGTTTCGTTCATGAAATTACTTTTTTTATTTTGATTATTCAAAGAACAACCTTCTGCAAAAAGGAAGACAATTAAGAAAAAAAGCAAACATATGCTCCGATAGTTAATTTCTTTCATCGGTTAAATCACCATTTTTAACTTGACCCGTTTGCCCCGTGTAAGGGCCATCAACAACTTTGATTAATGATTCAGTCATTGACACAAAGCCTGGTAGTTTTACAACTCTTGTCCCAAATGGAAGGTTTGTATAAACAGGCCCGAGGCCAATATTCACTCCCAGAAAATTACCAACCATTTGTACATCCTCTGTTGGCAATGGAATATTTTTTTCTTTCGCAGAACTTTGCCCTTGGTTCCAAATCTCAGCAGCTTTCAAAAAAGTTGAAGACGGAGTACCGTGAGATTGAAGTTCAAAAGGAATAGCACTAAAATTCCCCTTACTATCTGTTCTCCAACCCCATTGAACTGAACCATAGTATGTGCTTTTTTGGGTTCCTTTTATAGATAAAGCTGTTGTTTCAAATAATTGTTCAGCATCTGTTGTTCTGGTTGATAACATAGGTGCGTCATGAAGTTCAGCATCTTTTTCTTTCCATGCTTTACCAGATTTATATCTGTAACCATGTTCTCCCCATCCTTTATAATTCTTACCAGTAACTGGAGAAGCTGTTACCTCTGCTGCAGTCATTTTGCTAACAGGTTTGGGGGTTGATGCCTCAGATAGTTTGGTGTCGGTGCTGGCAACAGCTCCAGTTGAATAAAGAGGATTACGATAGCCGGAATGCTGATCAATCTGAATGCCTTCATCTGTATCTTTCGCAGGTGAACTAATTTTTACAGCATCTTTTGAAGTAATCATTCTGCTTTTTATAGTTGGGTCACCACCAATTGCGAAAGGAGTACCTTTTTCTACAGAACGAACTGATTGTACTAATCCAATCATTTCTGCATCTACATTTTTTCCAGGTTTAAATTTCATGTACATTTCAACACCTATCTCTTTCCCCGTACTATCTTTAATTGTTGTATAAGATTCGTCGGTAAAATCCCCATATTGTGAAGTTTTTTTCGCCAATTGGATCACTTGCCCTTTCATCTGGGCAGGTGAGCGTATGGAATTCCTAATCCCCAAGCTTGGCGACTGGTACTTTTCCACCACCTCCCCCTGTACGGCCTTCCGTCCCAATCTGTCTGCTTCGTTCTCCAACCCTTGGTTATTATTTAGCGCCAGCCCCTTGCCCAGCACGGCGGTGGGGTTCACCACTCCACTACGCTGCTGCACGACATGCGCAAACTCGTGCCCTATCAGGTTGCGGCCACTTTCAGAGTGGGGGGTGAACTCACCTGGTGCAAAATGGATGCTTTCACCTTGGGTATAGGCAAGGGCATTCAGCCGCAACGCTTCCTGCGAGTTCCGGTGGATATTCACTCCTGAAAAATCCTGCCCGAAGGAGCTTTCCATATTGGCCTGTAGATCATGCGGCAAGTCGGGGTTGAGCCTTGAAGGTGGGAACACAGGTGTCTTCCCAAAATCAAAGCTCGTGAAAGGAACTTCGGGATTTTGGTGATACGCATCGCCATGCCGTTCATGATTTAATATACCACGCTGCTTACCCGCTGTTTCATTTTCCCGCTTGGGTATCAAATGTGGGCCACCTCCCTGGTTAGTGGTATTTGTATGCTGCTCTTTCATGTGATGCTTTTTATTCCCTGGTAAATCCCCCCCGCGATTCCGGAGCCAACCTGCCCGGCCTTCTGGTTTGTATCCAAATTGATTTGCCCTCCGTTTAATCTGTCATAATTACTTTGCCCTCCCAGCCCATCGGGCAAGCCCTGCGTCGCGACCAGCGCAACAAGGTGTTCCTGGATAGCCAGTTGCAAGTCGGCAACATTCATCCGGTCGAATCCGTCAAGGACAATTTTATCAATGTAAATTTCAATTTCTTGTGGCATCTCTTATTGGAGCATTTCTGCGACGCTCATGTGTTTTTCTAATTTGAGGTATTCATTTCGGGCAGCCTGTTGAATGTCCTGCATACTCACAGACCTGTTGAAACCTGCGGCGGAAAAGGAAGCATTGAGCGCGATATTCCGGATATTACCACCGGCAATGTTGAGTGCCGACAGTTTTTGGATGTCCAAGCCGGTCGTAGGCGTTTGCAATGGGAACACTTTCTTCCATATTTCAGCGCGCATATTCGCGTCCGGGAAAGGGAATTGCACCACAAAACGTATCCTGCGTAGGAATGCGCTATCCAACGCTTTTCGCATATTCGTGGTCAGGATAGCCAGCCCGCGGTACTCCTCCATTTTTTGAAGGAGGTAGCTCACTTCGATATTGGAGTAACGATCGTGGCTGTCTTTCACTTCGCTGCGTTTTCCAAAAAGTGCGTCTGCTTCATCAAACAGCAGGATCGCCCCACTGCCTTCTGCCGCATCGAATATCTTTTTGAGGTTTTTTTCGGTTTCGCCGATGTATTTATTGACCACTTGACTGAGGTCGATGCGGTACAAATCCAATTGCAATTCGTTGGCTAATACTTCGGATGCCATGGTTTTACCGGTACCGCTTTCACCTGAAAACAGAGCGCTGATACCCAGTCCACGTTTGCTTTTTTTTGCAAAACCCCATTCTTCATACACTTTTCGCCGCTGCTGAACGTGAATGGATATTTCCTTTAAAACGGCTTTTTCCATTTCAGGAAGCACCAAATCATCCCAGGTAGCGACGGGTTCAATGCGTTGCGCCAGCGCGTCCAGATCAGGCCGGGTATGGTCTGTACATGCTTTCCAGAGCTGTCGACGGATCATGGCGCGATTGCGTTGGTTTGCCTCATCCGGAAAATCGTCTGCGGTGGTAACCAAACTGGATAGCTTTTTGATGGCGGTGGTGTTGAGGTTGAATTGGGAAGTGATGGCGCCCAATTCGCCGTCCAGCACTTCAGCAAGAGTTCCGAGGTTGTGTTGCCAAAGTGTATATTGTTCTTCCGACGACAATAGTTTCATGTCAATCGGTATGAATGTGCGCGAAAGCGCGCTGATTTTTTGATCCATACCCAGAATGACGATACCCTGGATATTGTCCAAAAAATATAAAAAATGACGCTTTTGTATTTGATCCAGTTCTTCCCATCGGGAGCCGTCGGCAAAAAGAACCATGTTATGCATTGCCGCGCTCCGGTTCCAAAGTCTGGCTAAATCAACTACGTCCTGAAAGTTAGCCGGCAACAGTGCCACATTAAGCTGATA
>Ga0154020_10004135_pt1 | contig 17323 bp, 14 predicted proteins | sample Klosneuvirus_201_FD_109709 | JGI IMG/M metagenome (GOLD analysis project Ga0154020, IMG submission 109709) | Active sludge microbial communities from wastewater, Klosterneuburg, Austria - Klosneuvirus_20160825_MG | ecosystem: Engineered > WWTP > Aerobic digester > Activated sludge | place...
CGCGGTCACGTAGATCACCGGGCGCACGATATCGGGCACCGCGATCAGCGAGCCCTCCCACGCGAGAGCGAGCACGTCGCGCGCGACGACATAGCCCAGGATCTGATCGGGCGTGCCGCGATACACGGGCATCCGGCTGTGACCTTCTTCGAGCAGTACGCGCTGCACGTCCTCCGCCGAAGCCCCCTCGGCGATCGCGACGATCTTGTCTCGCCGCACCATCACCTCGGCGACCATCACATCGCCGAACTCGAGAGCACGCGCCGCGATCTCGCTCGACTTCGCGTCGACGGATCCGGTCTGCGCGGCTTGATGCACGAGCTCGCGTAGCTCGTCGCGCGACATCCGCGCTTCGGTAAACGAGGTGCGATCGCCGAACAGCTTGAGCACGAGGTTCGAGCATGCCGTGAGGAACCACACGAGGGGGCGCATCGCTCGCGCGAGCCACAACAGCGGTCGTGCGATCACGAGCGCGTAGCCGGTCGCGTAGCGCAGCGCGAGGGACTTCGGCACCAGCTCGCCGAGCACGAGTGACAGGAACGCGATTCCCGCGACGACGATCACCATCGCGATCTCGTTTGCCGCCTCTCCGAATACGGGAGACAAGTACGGCGCGAGATCGCGGGCGACGCTCGAACCGCCGAACGCCGCGGCCGCGGCGCCGACCACGGTGATGCCGATCTGCACCGTGGCGAGGAAGCGCTCGGGCTGGGCGCGCAGTGCGTGGACCGCACGTGCGGCGCGATCGTTGCGATGCTCGAGCGCGCGCGATGCGGTCAGCACGGCGATCTCTGCGCCCGCGAATAGTCCGTTGACCACGACGAGGGCCAAGAGGACGAGCAGCTCGTAGGGCATCCCCGAAGTTCACCACGAATCGGGTGTTTGGCTAGCGCTCCACCTTCAGCTCGCAATCGTCGGGGAGCTCCTCGCGGACGTGCAGGTTCGTCGGCTCGTCATCGATCGCGAAGGTCCACGTCTTGTTCGACGGGGTGAACACGATGGACGCGACCGCGTCGGCGTCGACCTTCGAGTTGCGCTCGAGCGCGCGATTCCAGATCGCGACGACCGTGCAGTGCGGCACGTAGTCGATCGTGTCGGAGCACCGGTTCTGCGTCTTCACCCATCGCCCGTACGACAGGCCCACGTCGTAGCAGTAGTGCTCGGCGCTGCGACTGGGCGTGCCGACGCGGCGCTTTTCGGTCGAGACGCGACCGAAGTGGACGTCGATGTCTCCGAACTTCGGATCGAGCAGGCCGCTGCGATCGACAAACGCGACGTGCAGGTGGCGAATGCGCGTCTCGGGATCGTTGGTCGCGGCCCACTCGACGGCCTCGCGAATCAAGCCGTCGGCTTCTCGCGTGCGTGGCTCCGACCCAGACTCGATGGCCGACGGTTTCGGTGCTGGCGTTGCCACGGGCTCGGAGCTAGCCGCGACTGCCTTCGTCATGCACGTGCCGTATGCCCGACCCATCAAGCTCATCCGTCGCATCGACTCGCTGCCCATCTTGCTGGAGGCAGCGGCCATCTCGGACGACCACGCCGTCATGTCGGCCTGGACCTTGTCGGCGCACGCCTTGTCGTTGCACGCACACATCTGCGCGGTGAGGTCGTTCATCCGACCGAGCACCTCCGCGTGATCGGCGGACGTGGACTTGGTGACCTCGACGCTCTTCTCCTTGCAGCCCAGCAGCGCGACGACGGCCACCACGTACGCCTTCATCGCCGCATCGTACTCGCGAACTACTTCTCGGTGAGGAACGCGTAGCGATAGTCCGTCGGGGGCGCGAACGTCTCTTTGATCGTGCGCGCGCTCGCCCAGCGCAACAGGTTGAGCGGCGAGCCGGCCTTGTCGTTCGTGCCCGACGCGCGCGCGCCGCCGAACGGCTGCTGACCGACGACCGCGCCGGTGGGCTTGTCGTTGATGTAGAAGTTGCCGGCCGCATCGCGAAGCGCGTCGCTAGCCTCCATGATCGCGCGGCGGTCGTTCGCGAAGATCGCGCCGGTCAGCGCGTACGGCGACGTCCGATCGACGAGCTCGAGCGTCTCGGCCCACGCCGCGTCGGGATAGACGTGGCAGGTGACGATCGGTCCGAAGAACTCGTCCTTCATGTGACGGACGCTAGGATTCTCCGTGGTGATCAGCGTCGGGCGAACGAAGTAGCCGACGGACTTGTCGGTCTCGCCGCCGGCGATGACCTTCATGCCGCTCGTCGCGCGCGCTTCGGCGATCGCGGCGGCGTGCTTGTCGAACGCGCCCGCTTTGATCACGGCGCCCATGAAGTTCGTGAAGTCGGAGACGTCGCCCATCTTGATCGCGTTCGTCGTCTCGACGAGCTCGGCGTTCATCTTGTCCCACACGCTGCGTGGCACGTAGGCGCGCGACGCGGCGGAGCACTTCTGGCCCTGGTACTCGAAGCCGCCGCGGATGATCGCGGTCATCAGCGCGCGCGGATCCGCGGACGGGTGCGCGAGGATGAAGTCCTTCCCGCCCGTCTCGCCGACCATGCGTGGATAGCTCTTGTAGCGATCGAGGTTGCCCGCCGTGCGCTGCCACATCGAGCGGAACACGTCGGTCGAGCCGGTGAAGTGAATGCCCGCGAACGCCGGGTTATCGAGGATGAGGTTCGTGGAGCCGTGCGGCAGACCGGGGATGAAGTTGATGACGCCCGGCGGAACGCCCGCTTCTTCGAGGATCTGATAGATGCGCCACGCGGACAGCACGGCGGTCTCCGCGGGCTTCCACACGACCGTGTTGCCCATCAGCGCGGGCGCCGTGGGCAGGTTGCCCGCGATCGCGGTGAAGTTGAACGGGGTGAGCGCGAAGACGAAGCCCTCGAGCGGGCGCAGCTCCGTCATGTTCCAGATGCCGGGCGAGCTCTTCGGCTGCTGCTGGTAGAGCTCTTGCGCGTAGTGCGCGTTGAACCGCCAGAAGTCGATCAGCTCGCACGCGGAGTCGATCTCGGCTTGATGCGCGGTCTTCGATTGACCGTGCATGGTGGCGGCGTTGAGTCGCGCCCGCCACGGACCGGCGAGGAGCTCGGCAGCCTTGAGCAAGATGCCGGCGCGCGCTTCCCAGCGCATGTGAGACCACTCCCGATGCGCGGCGATCGACGCCTTGATCGCGCGCTCGGCGACATCGTCGGTCGCCGCGTGGAAGCGGGCGATGACGTGCTGGTGCCGGTGCGGCATCGAAACGTCCCGGAGCTTGCCGGTGTGGATCCGCTCGCCGCCGACGACGCACGGGATCTCGACCACCTCGCGTTCGACCTGGGCGAGCGCCGCCTTGAGCGCCGTGCGCTCCGCGGTGCCGGGCGCGTAGGACAGGACCGGCTCGTTGTGCGGATCGGGGATGCGAACGATCGCGTCGTGCATCCCGGACGTTTACCACGGCGCCCCTAGGCAGCCGATGCCGGGAGCGCCGCAGCTACAGGAAGCGGTCGACGAGCAAGTGGATGCGCTTGCGCAGCGTGGCGACGTTCGGGAGATCGACAAACATCCCGTCGAGCGCGAGACAGAAGATCTCGGTCGTCTCCTTGTCGCCGATGAGCTGCCGGCACACGTCGGCGAAGCGCTGCTCGTGCTTGGCGTGGATCTCCGGGATCACGTTCAGGCACGCGTCGTAGAACTCCTTCACCGCAGGCGCCTTGAACATGATCGCCCACGTCTCGATGCACGACACCTCGCAGAACTCGAGGAGCTTGTCCTTCTTGCTCGCGCGTCCGTCGAGGATCTTCTGCACGCGCGGTCCGAGGTTGTCGAACACGTCGTCGTAGCAGGCGCCGAAGATGTCCTCTTTGTTCTTGAACTTCCGATACAGCAGCGGCCGCGAGATGCCCGCGCGATGCGCGATGTCATCTAGCGAGGTCTTCGCATAGCCAAACTGTAAGAAGCACGCGAGCGCGGCATCGAGGATCTCTCGCCGTCGATCGGCGTCACGCTGTCTGTTGATTGCCATCTGCTACGAATTGACAAATTACACGTCTTTTGTAACTGTGTCCACGCATGCGGAACCTATCGGTGGTTGCCCTGGTGTTTGTCGTGTGTGGGATGGCGAGGGAAGCGAAGGCCGATGACGATCCGCCGTTCATCATCGGATCGCAGCCAGCGTGGATCCTCCTCGGGGGCGTGACCACGGGTGGAACGATCGCGCTCGCGGATCGTGGTGCGCTCGTCGGCGGGGAGATCTCGCTGGCGCGGCTGTCGAACAGCAACGTGTTCGGCTTCTACGCCGATGGCTACTACGACTGGGGCATCGATGGGGCGTACGCGACGGGCGGCATCGAGCTCGCGCACAAGTTCGTGTCGATCGATGGCGGCGCTGCGCTGCGGTTCGCCGACGGCGATCGCGATCTCGGCGTGACCGGCCGGCTGGCGTTCGGGCTCGGCGTGTTCTCGCTCTACGGACGCTACATGTACTTCACGGACACGATGTCGAACGAGCACGTGATCCAGATCGGCGTGCTGCTCAAGATGCCGCTCAAGACCTTCGGAGGGATGTGAGATGAAGCTCAACGTCAACGGCAAGTCCGTCGAGGTGAACGTCCCTGCGGATGTTCCGTTGTTGTGGGTGCTGCGCGAAGAAGTCGGGCTGACGGGCACGAAGTTCGGCTGCGGCAAAGCGCTGTGCGGTGCGTGCACCGTGCATGTCGATGGCGCGCCGAAGCGTTCGTGCGTGACCGCCGTCGGCGACGTGGGGGACAAGCCGATCATCACGATCGAAGGGCTCGCGACGGAGAAGGAGCTGCATCCGGTGCAGCAGGCGTGGATCGAAGAGAACGTCCCGCAGTGCGGCTACTGCCAGGCGGGGCAGATCATGACGACGGTCGTGCTGCTGCGGAAGAAGCCCGAACCCACCGACGAGGATATCGACGCGGCGCTGTCGGCGAACCTGTGTCGCTGCGGCACGTATCCGCGCATTCGCCGCGCGGTGCATCGCGCAGCTGCGCTCGCGAAGGGCGCGGCGCCGAGCACGGGCGACGCCGGAGGCGAGCACAAATGATCGACGTCACGAGACGCGGATTCCTCGGTGGCTCGCTCGCGGGCGTGGGCGTACTGACGCTCGCGGTGTCGTGCGGCGGCGGGCAAGGCACGCGCATCCGCCACGCGGATCAGACGGGCGAGCTCGTCGCGAACATGTACGTGACGGTGATGCCCGACGGCCGCATCGCGCTGATCGTCAACAAGGCGGAGATCGGGCAGGGCGTGACCACCGCGTACGTGACGCTGGCCGCCGAAGAGCTCGGCGTCCCGATGGATCGCGTCGATCCGCACTACGCGGACTCGCATCCGGAGATGCGCACGAGCTTCCGCCTGCAGATCACCGGCGGGTCCACGTCGACGGCGGAGGGCTACAAGGCGGTACGCCAGGCCGCCGCCGCGGCGCGCGAGATGCTCGTCGGTGCTGCGGCCGCGCAGTGGAAGGTGCCCGCGAAGGACTGCACCGTCGCCGACGGACACGTCGTTCATGGCGCGCAGAAGCTGTCGTACGGCGAGCTCACGAAGCTCGCGGCGCGGCGCGAGGTGCCCGAGTCGCCGACGCTGAAGTCGCCGAAGGACTTCACGCTGATCGGGAAGGTCGGAAAGCGCGTCGATGCGCGCGGCAAGATCGATGGCTCCGCGGTGTTCGGCATCGATGTTCACGTGCCGAACATGGTGCACGCGCACATCATCCACGGGCCGGTGTACGGCGCGCGACCGACCAAGGTCGACGCGGACGCGGCGAAGAAGCGCCCCGGCGTGATCGACGTGTTCCCGATCCGCATCGGCGTGGCGATCGTCGCCGACAAGTACTGGCAAGCGAAGGCCGCCGCGCGCGACGTGCAGGTCACGTGGAGCGAAGGCGACGTCCCGAAGCTGAACACCGCTGCGATGCAGACGGCGATGCGCAACTACAGCGGCGAGGGCACCGGTGTCGTCGACGACGGCAACGCGGGCAAAGCACTGTCGCGCGCGCAGACGCGCGTGAACGCGGTGTACGAAGCGCCGTATGTCGCGCACGCGACGATGGAGCCGCAGAACGCGACGGTGTGGGTCAAGGGTGGCAGCGCCGAGGTCTGGGCGCCCACGCAATCACCGACGGTCGTGCAAGCGTTCGTGTCCGACGCCCTCGACATCGACTTCGAGAGCGTGATGGTCCACACGACGCTGTCGGGCGGTGGCTTCGGACGCCGCGCTGTCTCCGACGTGTGCGCGCAAGCGGCGCTGATCTCCGCGCGCGTGAAGCGGCCGGTGAAGCTGATCTGGTCGCGCGAGAGCGACATGACGCAGGCGTTCTATCGCCCGGTCTACGCGATCAAAGCCGAGGGCGCGATCAGCGAGGGCAAGATCAAGGGCGCGCGCATGCACTGCATGTCGCAATCGATCACGCTGTCGTCGAAGGACACGATGGTCGCGGCGATGCCGGGCATTCCCGGCCCGATCCGCAACATGTTCATCGAGTCGATGCTGGCGGTGTTCTCGACGAACTCGTTCGGCGATCTGTTCGCGACCGAGGGCCTCAAGAACACGCCGTACAAGTGGGGCAACTTCGAGCTGACCGCATCGCCCGTGCAGACGAAGCTGCCGGTCTCGAGCTTTCGCTCCGTCGGTAACTCGGTCACCGGGTTCGCGATGGAGAGCTTCTTCGACGAGTGCGTCGTCGCGGCGAAGGGCGAGCCGATGGCGATGCGCAAGGCGATGCTGCCGCCGGCGTCGCGCCAGATGAAGGTGCTCGAGGTGCTCGAGAAGATGAGTGGCTGGGGCACCGCGCCGCCGCAGGGCGTGGGTCGTGGCCTCGCGCGCCACTTCAGCTTCGAGACCGAGGTCGGGCAGGTCGCCGAAGTCGAGATCGTCGACGGGCGGATCCGCGTGAAGAAGGTGTACTGCGCGGTCGACTGCGGCATCGCGGTCAACCCGGACATCGTGAAGGCGCAGATGGAAGGCGCGATCATCTTCGGTCTGTCCGCCGCGCTCGATCAGGAGATCACGATCGTCGACGGCGTGGTGCAGCAGACCAACTACGACACCTATCCGGTGATCCGCATGTTCGAAGCGCCGGAGATCGTCGTCGAGATCGTGCCGAGCGAAGAACCACCGACCGGCGTGGGCGAGCCGGGCCTGCCGCCGATCGCCGCCGCGGTCGCGAATGCGGTGTTTCACCTGACCGGCATCCGCTTGCGAAGGATGCCGCTGCAGAAGGCGTACACCGAAGCGGTGGCCGCGAAGGGAGGCAAGCCGTGAAGCGCTATGCACTGATCACCGCGGCGATCGCCGCTGCCTCGGCCGCGATCGCGTTCGCGCAAGCGCCGGGACCCAGCGACGACAAAGTGACGGCCGGAAAGAAGGCGTTCGTCGACGTCGCGAAGGTGCTGCAGTCGCCGCGCTGCGCGAACTGCCATCCACCCGATGATCGCCCGCGCCAAGGCGACACCCCGCGACCGCACGCGCAGAACATCTCGCGCAAGTCCGTCGACGCCGGTGTCGCGTGCTCGACGTGTCATCAAGATCGCAACTCCGAGGACACGATCGGCCTCGCGGGTGGTCCGCCGGGCGCGCCGCACTGGGGACTGCCGCCCGCGAACCAGGTGTTCATGGGCCTGACCCCGTCAGCGCTGTGCGCGCAGCTCAAGGATCCCGCGAAGACCGGCAATCGCGATCTCGCGGCGCTGCTCGATCACGTGTCCAACGACGCGCTGGTGAAGTGGGGCTGGAACCCGGGCGGCAAGCGCTCGGTGCCGCCGCTGTCGCACGAGAAGTTCGTCGCCGCGTTCAAGACATGGGTCGACTCCGGCGGCGCCTGCCCGTAGCTCACCGCGTCCGTTTCGGATCGAGCTTGTAGTGCTCGCGCTGGGCGATGTTGATCGCCTTCCAGCGCTGCTTCGCGCGACGTACGAGCAACGGGTCTCGCCGTCGCTCCGCCGCGTTTGCTTCGCGCTCGAGCTTCTCGTACGCGGCCACTCGCTCCTGTTCGAGCGTGCCCTGATCGATGGCCTCGGCCACGGCGCACCCGGGCTCGCCGTGGTGGCGACAATCGCGGAACCGACACGCGCTCGCCACGCCGACGACGTCTGCGAACGTCGCGTCGAGCCCTTCGTCGTCGGTGATGCCGAAGCTACGCATGCCGGGCGTGTCGATCAGCACGCCGCGATCGTCGGGCAGCACGATCAGCTCGCGCCGCGTCGTCGCGTGACGCCCTCGATCGTTCTCGTCGATCGGGAGCGTCGCTTGACGCTCGATCGCGAGCAGCCGATTCACGAGCGACGACTTGCCAACGCCGGACGTACCGACGAACGCGACGGTGCGACCCGCCTCGAGCCGGTCGGTGATGCCACTCATGCCGGCGCCGGTCACCGCGCTCACGCCGATGACCGGCACGTGCGGCGCGACGGCGCCGAGGCTCGCGACGAGCTGCTCGGCCTCCTCGCGCGCCTGCAGATCGATCTTGTTGACCGCGATCACCGCCTCGGCACCGCCCCGCGCGATCGCCGAGATGTACCGCTCGAGGCGGCGGGCATTCGCATCGTGGTTCGCCGACGTGACGACGAAGAACGTGTCGACGTTCGCGGCGACGACCTGCACGTCGGCTCGCGCGCGAGCGCGCTTGCTCTCGCCTTGCCGCACGAGCTGCGTGTGGCGCGGGAGCACCGCGTGGATGATCGAGAGGTGATCGGACGGCGCTACGACCACCCAATCACCGACGGTCGGGCGCTCCTCGGGAAGGAGCTCGTGGCGCAGACGGCCGCTGAGCTCCGCGCGGCCGCACGCGTCGCCATCGACGGTGAGCTGGAAGCCGAGGACCGATGTCACGCGCGCGGGAACGACAGCGGTACCCAGCGCGGACGCAGTGGAAGAAAATGAAGACGCGAACGGGCCGAAGCCCAACGACTCGAGAGAGCTGGAACGAAACACGAGAGATCTCCACGAAAGAGAGTGGTGCGGACCACCTCCAACGAGAGAGCGCAGACAGACGCGCGCGGCGTCTATCGAGCGACGCTGGAGGCGACGATCGAGATCAAGTCGGTTGCATCCATAGGTCGCCTCCGTTCCAGGAGTGAGCGCACTCTAGCACGCGTTCGCGCGAACGCCGCCCCACGATTCTGTCCCGCCTAGGCGGCGGAAATCACTTCGGCGCGGTCGGCTTCGGGGTGCAGGCGGCGAGACCGTTGAGGTCCTTCGCGGCGACGATGCAGCGCTTCTGATCGTCGGACAGCCCGCGCTTCTCGCACTCGGCGACCATCTGCTTCTTGTTCCCCATCTCCATGTCGCCGTGACCGGGCATCGCCTGCTTGGTCAGCGCGAGCATGCTGTCGACGACCTTCTCGCACGAGGGAGCATCGGCGGCCTTCTTGCCACCACACGCAGCGACGACGAGCAATGCAGCGAGGGCGTAACGCATGGGCCGAGCATACTCGATGCCCGGCACGCCGCGCCTAGAACGTTCCACCGACGGTGACCGTGATGCTCGTGGTCGTCGGCTGCACCGCCACGCGCCGCGCTTCGAGGACGGGGGCGCGGTTCAGCGCCACGAGCACGCCGCCCGCGATCACGGCGGCTCCACCCACGCCGAGCGCGACGAGCGAGATAGTGTTGTACGCCGTCACGCGATCCTCGAGCGCGCGCAGCCCCAGCTCTTCGTAGCGCGCCGGATCGCAGCCGCGCACGGAGCACCCGGCCTCGGTTCGCGCGTGTAGGTCGTCACGGTTGCTTCGCGCGACCACGTTGAACACCACGCCGGTCGCGACGATGCCCGCGCCCACGCCGACCACGAGCCACGGCTTCCACACCGCCCATCGCCGAGGCGACTCGGCGAAGCCGAGGAGGTGCACGCTCTCGGTGGACCGCGAACCACCGAGCACCGTGAGGTCGCGCGATTCGGTGAGGAGGCCGGGCGCGGTTCCGACGAGCACGTGCCGGCCCGGGAGCGTCCGCACGTCGCGAGCACCGGGACACGCGAGCGCTTGCTTGCCGTCGAGAGTCAGCAAGACGCCCGCTTGATCGCAGCGCAGCTCGATCGTCGCGATCTGGTTCTTCAGCAAGCGCTGGTAGTTCAGCGCTTCGTTGTAGACCTGATCCTCGAGAGGAGCGGCGCCGTAGGCGAGCGCTTTGTCGAGGTTGTCGGCAGCCTCGAGGACCTTGTCGAGACCGATCAAAGCCTTCACGAGATTGAATCGGATCGCCGGATGATCCCAGGAGGCGAGAGCGCGCTCGTAGATCGGCACCGCTTCCTTGAACTTCGAGACGAGCATCAGTTGGTTGCCCTGCTCGAGGAGCTGCTTCGCCGCGCGCTTCTGATCCTCGGTGACGCCGCGCGACCACGGCGAGTCGGCCGCATCGGCGTGCGCGACATTCGCATCGGCCCCGACGAGCGCGATGACGAGCCCGATCAGCAGTCGCCGGGACATGTCTCTCCTGGCGAGCAAATGAGGTCACCACACGCGGCGGCGCACGCACCGCAGTCCGCGCTGCACGTCGAGCACGTCTCGATCGGTCCGGTGCACGTTCCATCGCCGCAGCGCGAGGCGGCTGGATCGCACGTGGTCATCGCGGGCGAGCACGTCGGCGTGCAGATGTACCAGCAATCGGGATCCATACATCCGACGAGCCCGTCGCGGTCTGCGTCGAGGCCCGAGCCGCAGACCTCGTCGCGTCCACCGCTCTGATAACGAAACAGCCACACGTCGTTCAAGCTGCTAGCGATCGGGCCGATCGCGACGATGCCGTGGCGCACGGGATCGAAGAACGCATCGCCGCTCCCGAGGATGATCTGTGGTCCCGCCACCGCGACGGAGACCGCGGTCCACGCGACACCATCCCACTCGGAGAGCGACGTGCCGGTGCCGTTCTCCTCGCCGATCGCGATCACGCGCTGGCGCAGCGGATCGAACACCATCCGATGAAAGCTCATGCGCCGCGGCGAACCGAGCGCGGACATCCGTGTCCACGTCGTCCCGTCCCACTCCCACGTGTCGTCGAGGGCGATCGTCGCCGCGCTTTCGCGCCCACCGTGCAACACGGTGCGCTGCCGGACGGGATCGAACACCATCGCGTGATCACGGCGCGCGATCGGCGAGGTCGCCGGCGACAGCATCGACCACGCGTGGTTGCTCCACCGCCACGTGTCTCCGAGCGACGACGGGCCGTCCGTGCCGCCGAACATCACGAGCCCGTCGGCTTCGCCGGCGAGCGCGGAGCTCGAGCGGGGAAGTGGCCCGCCCGTCGCGCGCGAGGTCCACGTGTCGTCCCATGTCCACGTGTCGATCGCCGGGCCCGCACTCGGCACCTGCCCGCCCGCGAGCACCATCTCGTCGCGGTCGTGCGCGAGCATCGGCGACAATCGCTTCGACGGTCCCGACGCGACGACGGTGAACCCGCCGTTCCAGCGAAGCGTCTGTGCTGCTGTATCGCTCGTTCCCGCCGAGCCGACGACGAGCGCGGTGTTGCGTTCGGGATCCCACGCGGCGCTGAGCTCCGTCGACGATGGCTGCACCGGTTGCGGCGCGGTTCGCCACAAGGCGGCGAGCGCGAACGTGTTGTTGTCGTATGCGAAGCTGCTCAGGTAGCCACCGAACACGACCAGCTCGCGAGCTCCGATGTCATAGGCGACCGCGGCTTGCGATCGCGGCGAAGGCGGGGCCGCGATCGCGACCGTGCTCCACGCGGTGCCGTTCCACGCGCTCAGCGTCGACTGCACGTTGATCTGCGTGCCGTCGGACGTCCCACCGAACACGAGGATGCGTCCGTTCGCGACATCGAACGCTGCGCCCGCGCTCGACCGTGGTGCACCGCTCGGAGGAAGCGCGGTCCATCCATTCGCATCGAGCGCCCAGGCGTCGTCGATCGCCCCCGACGTCACCGACGTCCGGCCGCTGAACAACACGAGCTGTCCGCGGATCGGATCGTAGGCGAGTGCGTGATCCATGCGCACCGTCGGCAGCGAGGGCAGCGGTTCCCAGTGATCGCCTTCCCACGCGTAGACGTCGTCGAACACGCTCGACACGTTCACGCCGCCGACGAGGACGAGACGCTTGCGCGTACCGTCATGAGCGAGCGCGTGGTTGTATCGCGGGGCAGGTGCGCCGGTGACGACCACCGGTCGCCACGTCGAACCCGCGTACTCCCACGTGTCGGCGAGTGCGCTGGTCCCGAGGCCGCCGAACAAGACGATGGTGCCGCGAGTGGGATCGAACGCCATCGCGCCGCCTTGGCGCGGCGGTGGAGAGGAGATGGTGTCGATGCGTGTCCAGCGCGTCCCGTCCCACTCCCACGTGTCGTTGTACAGGAGGTTCCCCATCCCCCCCGCGCCGCCGAACAGGACCGTGCGATGCCGCAGGCTGTCGTAGGCGATCATCGCGTTCCGCCGCGGCGGTGGTGGCCCCGTATCGACGCGCGTCCATCGCGGCGTCTCCTTCAAGCACGTGCTGCTGCACCCGTCGTGATCGAGGTGGTTGCCGTCGTCGCATTCTTCGCCGAGGAACGGGTTCGGCTCTCGATCGCCGCACTGCTCGTTCGATTGGCAATCGCTCGAGCAGCCGTCGCCGGACTCGCGATTTCCGTCGTCGCACGCCTCGTCGGCGTCGCGAACGCCATTGCCGCATCCGACGGGCAAGCACACCCCGGACATGCACACGCCCGTCGAGCCGGGAAACGTGCAGGCCATCCCGTCGGGCTGGCCGTCGCACGCGGCGAGCTGCGTCGGTAGCGCGCAGATCGCGCCGGCGCACACCGTGCCTGCGGGGCACGTGCGTCCGTCCTCGCAGTGCACGACACCCGGCTGCACGCACGCGGCCAGCGCGAGTGCGCACGCGATCACCATCCGCGTTGTCGTCACCAGGATTCGACCATCATACGGCGATCAGGCGGCGATCAGGCACCGATCGGCGCCGAGCACACAGCGATCAGCCGATGGTGCGGGTCATCACGATGCGGGGCGAGGCTACAAAGCTCGTGCGTTCGTAGAGGCGCTTCGCCGGGTTCTCTGGGCGGACCTGCAGGTGCAACGCGCCGACCTCGCGTTGCTTCAGCTCGGGGACGAGCAACTCGATCGCTGCGGCGCCCGCGCCGGTCTGCCGATGGGCCTCGTCGATCCACAGCTCGGTCATCCACGCATCGCGCCCCGCGAACTCGAGATCGAAGCCGAACGTGACGATCGCGTAGCCGATGGTCGCGTCGTCGCGCGTGATGATCCACACGCCACCGAGCGAGGGCGACGCGAGCAGGTCGCGCATCGCCTTGCGCAGCGTCTCCGTCGAGACCGTGATGCCCTCGTGGTCGTTGAGCGCGCGCGTTCGCGGCATCAGCTCGTCGAGATCCGCGTTCGTGGCGAGGCGAAGGCCAAACATGCCCCATCGTAGCCTACGTGGCTTCCGTCGACACGGACGGCACGAGCTGACGGAGGTGCCAGGCCTGCACCTCGACGCGCCGTTGTGCATCGCGCTGCGCGACGGCGATCGCGCGCACGAACAGCGGCGGCAATGCGATCGCCGCGAGCGATGCGGCGAGGACGAAGGCGACGAACGCGGCGTTGGTGCCGAGCGAGAGCGTCGCGATCTGGAGGTGTCCGTCGACGAGCGCCCACGATCGCGCCCACAGGCCCGTGGCCTCGAAGACGAGTGGCAACGAGAACGCCGTGACGAACGTGACGATGACGATCCACGGCCGCCGTTGGAACAGCGGATAGATCGCGAGCGCTGTCGCCATGCCGGTGGCGAATGCCGGCACGACGAGGAGCGGCGTCGCGAGCCGCGCGAGGAGTATGATGAAGGCCGCGTTCGCGACGAGGACACCGATGATCCCACCCCTGCGCGTCAGCACCTTGCTGCCCCAGACGATCGAGAAGCCGACGAGCGCGCACACTGTGACTAGCGTCCACCACTCGCGGATTCCGGCAGCGATGATCAGTGGGACGAACAAGAAGTAGATCGAGTACACGCGCACCGCGAGCCGCGCTTGCTTGGTCACGAGGTGTCGCTCGCTGTCGGCGAGGACCTGCGCGAGCTCCGCCGGCAGCTCGTCCGGCGGTTCGAGCATCAGTCGGCCGACGAGCTGCGCGGCCGCCACCGACGATGGATCGAGAGCGAGCGCTTGTCCCGCGAGCCGCATCGCGTCCGCGCGCCGCTCGGGGCGACGTGTCGATTCAGCAGCGAGCGCGTCCGCGAGGTACTGCGCGGACTGCGTGCGCCGCAGCGCGATGTCGCGATCGCCGTCGAGATAGGTCTGCACGCGTCGCGCGAGCTCGCGGGCCGATGGCCGTGCTTCCGGTGTGGGTGCGAGCGCGGCGATACACGCGGCGTCGAGCTCCGGTGGCACGTCGCGGGAGGGTGCGCGACGCGCGGGAGACGGATCGGGGTCGACGCCGAGCTTCGTGCGGAGCTGCGTGGCGGCGAGCACCTCGAACAACACGGCACCGAGGGCGAACACGTCGGCCGCTGGAGTCACCGCGTCGCCGCGCCCTTGCTCCGGCGCCATATACATCGGCGTGCCGAGCACCGCGCCGACCTCGGTCGTCGTCGATTCGCCGGAGACCGGGGCCGAGAGCGGAGTCTCGGTCGTCGGATCGCCCTCGACGCGCGCGACGCCCCAGTCGAGCACGTAGACCTCGTTGTAGTCGCCGAGCATGATGTTCGCGGGCTTGAGGTCGCGATGGACCACGCCCTTGGCATGCGCGAAGTCGATCGCGTGACAGACCTCGATGAACGCTCGCAGCATCTCGCGCAGGGATCGATCACCACGTGCGAGCGAGTCGGCGAGGGTGGTGCCGGCGAGCCGCTTCATCGTGAAGTACGGCTGGTCGTCGGCGTCGCGTCCGACCTCGTGCACCGGCACGATCGCCGGATGCTCGAGCCGCGCCTGGATCGTCGCTTCGCGCAAGAACCGCGCGGCCGCGTCGTTGTCGGCGGATGCGACGTGGCGCATGCGCTTGATCGCGACCTTGCGCCCGATGCGCAGATCATCGGCGAGCACGACCTCGCCCATCCCGCCGCGCCCCAAGACGCTCTCGTAGCGATAGTGCTCGAGCGAGAGCGCACCGCGCGGTGAGGGCCGCGGCAGATGCGCCGCCGCGCTGGGCGTCATCGTCGGGCCAGTGGCATCGAGGTCCGCATCCCCGTCACTCGGAGGCATGCGGCCATTGTCTACCTTCGCGCTCCATTCGGGAGCGCTACGAGCGAGCTACTCGCGATCGAGGTACGTGTACCCGATCATGCCCTGACGGAATCGATTGATGAGCGTGCGGCTCTCCTCGATCGTCATCAGCTTCTTGCGGAGCGCCGATTCGACGCTGTTGCGCAGGCGACCGAGCAGGTCACTCGGCGAGTAATCGACGAACGCGAGCACTTCGCTGACGGTGTCGCCGGCGACGACTTCCTTCACGTCGTATTCGCCCTCCGGCGAGAGCTGCACGTGGACCGTGTTCGTGTCGCCGAACAGGTTGTGCAGGTCACCGAGAATCTCCTGGTACGCGCCGACGAGGAAGATACCCAGATAGTAGTCCTTGCCCGAGGCCGGAGAGTCGGACAGCCCGTGCAGCTCGAGCACGTGCTTCACGTCGCGCAGATCGATGAACGAATCGATCTTCCCATCGGAGTCACACGTGATGTCCGCGAGCGTGGCCCGCCGCGTGGGCTCCTCGTTAAGGCGGTGGATCGGACAGATCGGGAACAGCTGATCGACCGCCCACGAGTCCGGCACCGACTGGAACATGGAGAAGTTGCAGAAGTACGTGTCGCTGAGCGCCTTCTCGAGGCCCTCGAGCTCCTCGGGCATATGCGCCATGTTCCGCGACAGGTGGAGCACCTTCTCGCAGATCGCCCAGAACAGGTTCTCGCACAGCACGCGGTTCTCGAGCGAGAGGTGCCCGAGGTTGAACAGCTGGAGGACCTGATCCTTGTACTCGACGGCGTCGTGATAGCTCTCGAGGAGGTTCTTCTGCGAGACGCTCTGATACGTCTCCCACATGTTGTTGACGAGCGGCGGCACCGGCTTCTGGAGGGTGGCCGGCACGTGCGTGGTGAACTCGGTGACACCGAGGACGTTCACGACGAGCACCGAGTGGTGCGCGGCGATCGCGCGACCAGACTCGCTGACGATGTTCGGATGCGGAACGCCGTCGGCGTCGCAGATCTCTTTGATCGCGAACACGACGTCGTTGGCGTACTCCTGCACGGAGTAGTTCATCGACGACGCGAAGTTCGTTTGCGAGCCGTCGTAGTCGACGCCCAAGCCGCCGCCGACATCGAGGTACGACAGGCCCTTCGCGCCCATCTTGTGGAGCTCGACGAACAAGCGTCCCGCCTCGCGCAGCGCGTTCTTCACGCTCTTGATCGCGCTGATCTGCGACCCGAGGTGGAAGTGGAGCAGCTTGAGCGTATCGACTTCGTTCCACAGCTTGAGCTTGCCGACCGCTTCGACCATCTCCGCCGCGGACAGGCCGAACTTGGAGAAGTCACCGCCGGACTGCTCCCAGCGGCCCGCACCACGCGACGACAGACGCGCCCGAATGCCGAGCGACGCCTTGATCTTGATGCGCTCGCTGACGCGATGGATCTGATCGAGCTCCGTGGGCTTCTCGACGACGAGGATGACGGTCTTGCCCATCTTCGACGCGAGCAGCGCGGTCTCGATGTACTCCTCGTCCTTGTAGCCGTTGCAGATGATGACGGACTCGTCGTCCTGGTGGATCGCCATGATGGCGAGGAGCTCGGGCTTGCTGCCCGCCTCGAGGCCGTAATGGAACGGGCGGCCGAACTCGATGATCTCCTCGACGACCGTGCGGTTCTGGTTGACCTTGATCGGATAGACGCCGCGGTACTGGCCCTTGTACTCGTACTCGCGCATCGCGTTGTTGAACGCGCCGCAGAGCAGCTCGATGCGCGCGCGCAAGATGTCGCTGAAGCGCAGCAGGATCGGGAGCTGGATGCCGCGGGCGGCGAGCTCGTCGATCAGCTCCTTCATGTCGATCTCGCCGTTGCCTTCACCGCGTGGCTGGACGATCAGGTTGCCCTTGTCGTTCACGGCAAAGTAGCCGCATCCCCACCGCGGGATGTTGTACGTGTCGTTCGCGTCGGCGGCAGTCCACCGGCGGAGCGGATCGGAAGAGATCAGAGCCTTCGCGCGGGCCATGGTTTGATCATGGAAGTACGGTGAATTGCCCCCCAACGCAATGGCGTATTTACGATCTCATCGCTCGCGTTCCTCGTCGGGATCCGCCGGGCGCGGCGCAGGCGCTCACCATCGCCGTCGCGACGCCATCACCGACGAGCGCGCAGCGGCCACCGGCGAGCCACCGACGAGCGACCGACGAGCGACCGACGAGCGACCGACGAGCGACCGACGAGCGACCGACGAGCGA
>Ga0154020_10004136_pt1 | contig 17322 bp, 17 predicted proteins | sample Klosneuvirus_201_FD_109709 | JGI IMG/M metagenome (GOLD analysis project Ga0154020, IMG submission 109709) | Active sludge microbial communities from wastewater, Klosterneuburg, Austria - Klosneuvirus_20160825_MG | ecosystem: Engineered > WWTP > Aerobic digester > Activated sludge | place...
GGAAATTCTCGCGCGGCAGGGAAAGGCGAAAAAGCCAGCCCTCTCGGTATGTTTTCTCAACGGTGGCTTGTATCCTGAATTCCATAAACCGCTGCTGGTACAAAAGCTGATGCTCACACCGCTTGGGCCGCTACTCGCCTATTTTTTCACGAAGGGCAAATTACGCGCATCGTTTGATGCGATCTTCGGCAATAAAAAAGCCAGCGATGAGGAGATCGAAGCCTTCTGGGAACTGATTGACTATCACGACGGGCGTCGTGTGGTGCCGAAACTGTTACACTACATGAATGAGAGACGCCAATACCGTGACCGCTGGGTCTCGGCGATGGAGCAAACGCAGATTCCGGTACAGATGATCAACGGGCCGCTCGACCCGATTTCGGGTGAACATCTCGCGAAAGCCTTTGCTGAAAGAAATCCGCGCGCGAAAGTATATTCACTGCCCGGTGTCGGCCACTATCCGCAGACAGAGGCGCCGGATAAGGTAGCGGAATTGTATCTGGATTTTTTACGGCATCACTAGCCCATGATTTAAATCATGGGCTAGTGATGCACTATTTCAGTTCTTCGACTTCGGGAATTTTCCCGTTCTGATACTTCTCTTGTTTCACAATCTGGTGCATCTTCAGCAGCGTATGGTAAGGAATGTCTGTCGTTGTCGAATTGGCGATCGCATCGGGTATCGATCCCCCCGGCTCTGAATGTACTTGATAGATGACAGTCACGTAACCGTTCTTGTTGGGAATAAACTGCCAGAAACCCTTGAGCGCCGGCACGCGCACCTTGCCCGGCTGCGCGGGATATTGGTTCGGCACACCTTTGAGATAGATCGTCACAACCTTACTCTTTTTGTCCTGCACGATTTTTGAGTAGGTAACCGTGTCGCGGTCTGAAACCGGCCATGGCGCATGGATCACCGTATGCGTAACGCGCTCTTTCAGGTTCATCTTTTGCACGAGCTTGGCCGAAGTCACGTTATAGAGCCATTGCGGATATGCGTCGGTATCGTCCATCAGCGCTACCAGGCTCATGAGCGACGTCTTTATAGTGGTTACGCCTTTAAATTCTTTCAGCGCAGAACCCTCGATTTTGCGGGTGAATACTTTCACGCCGTTTTTGTCTTTTTCAACCTTGAATTCTGGCGCAGCGTCGGCAAAAACCATGCCACCCGAAAACAGAAATAGACACAGGAAATTTATCCAATGATTTTTCTTCATGTTACCCGTTTTATTGCGGCCGCGATTTGTCAAAATAAATTGCAGACCCCCAATTGGCCGCTTCATAAGCCTACTATTTCCCTAGTTAAGGAAAATTCAGTTTATTTGCCCAAGGCTTTCTTCATTGCTTCGCCAATTTCGGCCGGCGACTCACAGACATAAATACCTGCGTCTTTCATCGCCTTCATTTTGGTTTGTGCTGTTCCAGCGGAACCCGAAATAATGGCTCCCGCATGACCCATCCGGCGTCCGGGAGGCGCCGTTTGACCCGCGATGAAGCCCACCACGGGTTTCTTCACATATTGTTTGATGTACTCCGCTGCTTCTTCTTCGGCACTACCGCCAATTTCACCGATCATGACAATGCCTTCAGTGCCGGGATCATCCGCCAAAAGCTTAACGGCCTTCAAATGAGGCAGACCAATGATTGGGTCGCCGCCGATGCCGATGCAGGTGCTTTGACCGAGGCCAACTTGGCTCAGTTGATGCACAGATTCATATGTCAACGTACCTGATCGAGAGACGACACCGATCGTGCCGGGTTTATGGATAAAGCCAGGCATAATACCCATTTTGCCAACGCCTGGCGTAATGACGCCCGGGCAGTTTGGCCCTACAACGACCGTTTTGCTGTTGCGGATGTAATCGACAATGCGGGACATGTCACGCACAGGAATACCTTCTGTAATGCAGATCACGAGGTCCAAGCCAGCCATGATCCCCTCTAGAATTGCGTCCGCTGCAAATGCTGGCGGCACAAATATACAGGCTGCGTTGGCGGCCTCTTTGTCGACAGCGTCTTTGACACTGTTGAATATTGGCAGGCCATGTTCGGATTTTTGGCCGCCCTTGCCGGGTGTTACACCACCAACAACCTTTGCCGTTGTGTTATATTCAAGCATCTGTCCGGTGTGGAATGACCCTTCTTTGCCTGTGATGCCCTGAACAATGATGCGGGTTTTTTCTGTAATGAGAACTGCCATAGAGTTTGAATTCAAACAGAAACGGGGGCGTCAAGGAGTTAGAGGTTATGGTGGATCAGGATTATCCGGTGAAAATTCGAGAATTTCGGTCCAATGCATGCGATATCGCGACCATTCTTTCACTTTAAATACATACTTAAGGAAAATCTTCTTTGCTAAACCTCCAGCTTCCATAAATTGTATGATCATGCACAAAAGGTGTGAAACGCTGATGCGAAGCGAGCTGGCTACCGAATGTAGCTCATTATAAGTGGCGATAGGCCAATACACACTGACGCGCCCACAAGGCTCTAAACTCTCAATATATTGCACGAGCCGATCCCTTCTCGGGCTTTGTTGTGCATAGCGGGCTAACAAACCGGGCAGTAGCTTCTCTACTAAGGCACGCCGCTTGGCCCAAATTGAGAGTAAAGATTCCGGCAAAGATATGCTGGTCTTGAACATTTGTTTCGTGCCTTCATCAGCGCGTTTCATTGACCCTCTACATATTAAATACCAGAAACACCCACTTTTTTCTCATCTTTTTCATAAAAAAATATGATGCGACATAATCCTATGAAGCGCCTCTGGAATAGTTACGGAAAGATCTTAGAATGATCACAATGACCTGACTCCAAAACTCATAAACATTGACGACCTGTCTCAGCGCTGCACTGTAGCCGCTGACGGAGGCTTAGTGCAAAAACTAGCAGACATATCACAACATTTCAGCAACGGGATCGAGTTGCGTGACAACGAACCTGTAGAGGGCGCGTTGAAAAAATTCAAACGCGAAGTGGCAAACTCAGGCATACTGACCGAGCTGAAAAAACGCGAATATTTTGAAAAACCCAGCGTGATCAAAAAGCGCGAACGCGATCAGGCTGAACGCAAGCGTTTCCGCAAGCGCAACATCTACAACGAAGCATAATTAGTAGACGCGCCGTTCGCATGATCGGCGTGTTCGAGCGGTTCTATGGCATCTGACGCCGACCGCATTCTCGCTGCTCTCCCAATAGAAAACTATATCGGGCGCTTCGTGGCGCTCAAACGCAAGGGCAACAACCTCTGGGGCCTTTGTCCGTTCCATGGTGAAAAAACCCCGTCTTTTTCTGTCGCCCCGCAAAAGGGAATCTACAAATGTTTTGGTTGCGGCGTTGGTGGCAACGTCATCACATTTGCGAAAGAGTTCAATAAGGTTCCATTTCCTGAAGCGCTGAAGCTACTCGCTGAATTTACCGGTATCGAACTCACTCACCAGCCACGACGGCCGGGCGAAGACGACCGTAAGCGCGCCCTGCTCGAGCTGCATTTGTGGGCGGCGAAGCTTTACCAGACGCAGTTTGCAAATTCCGATGCAGAGAAATATGCCAAGAGCCGTGGGATTGAGACGCGTGCGGTCACTGCGTTCGAGTTGGGTTATGCTCCGGATCAGACACGCTATCTCGAAACCAGACTGAACGAGCGCTATCGTAACGAACCACAGTTGCTGGCGAAGGCGATTGAAAACCTAACCGTGATTGGCCTCACCGGCCGCAACGACAGCGACACGTATAATCGCTTTCGTGATCGTCTGATCTTTCCGATCAAAGATCTGCGCGGGCAGGTGATTGCGTTTGGCGGCCGGCTGGTGCGTGAAAAAGAAAATGCCGGCAAATACATCAACTCACCCGAGACCCCGCTTTTCAATAAATCCAATTCTGTCTATCGTCTGGGCGAAGCATCGCAGGCAATACGCAAAGAAGGATTTGTTATTGTGTGCGAGGGTTACCTCGATGTGCTGGGTCTATTCGAAGCTGGCCTAGAAAATGTGGTCGCTCCACTTGGTACTGCTTTCACCGGTGAACAGGCGAAGCAGATCAAACGCTTCACCGACAATGTAACGTTCTTTCTCGATAACGACAACGCAGGCACCGAAGCCGCGTACAAGTCTTTGCGCATCGCGCGCAAGGCCAATCTAGCGATCAAGGTCGTGCATCCGCTGTCGCAGGGCGACAAGCAGGATCCGTTTGATTTAAGCCGTAAGCTGCCCGGCGATGAGCTGCGTTTTCTGGTGCAGCAGGCGCACAGCGAGGTGCGTTTTCTGGCGTGGTATTATTTCCAGTTTAAGCACAACGTCGCTGATCTGTCGCAGAAAAAGCAGGCACTGGTTGAGTTTTACGAATATGTGCGCTTGCTCGAGACCGAGCTCGAGCGCGACGAATTTCTGAAAGCGGCGGCGAACGTGCTGCAGATCGACGTGCAGATTCTGCGCAAAGATTTTTCTGCACCGGTATCAGGCGGCAAGACCGCGGGGGGATGGATGGCCGCGCAGGAAGCGGCCGCACAGCGCCAAGTGGCAGCACCCGTTAAGGCGAAGCCGGTCAGCAAACAAGAGAAGGAAATTATCGCAATGCTGATCAAATTTCCCGAACTCGGCGACGAACAGATGCTCCTGGCCGAAATTCCGTGGGAGAACGAGAATGCCTACCTTCTTTATTCTTTTTTCCACGACCGGCTGAGAACCGGTGAAGCCTATAACTGGCAGAACCTGAATGCCGCGATGCAGTTTTTGCCCGACAATCTTTCGGCGCTTTTGGCCGAAATCATTATGGATTACGAAGCGGCGTTCGACCAGCCCGAGGGTTTAACATCCTCCGAGGCGAGGCGCAACCTATCGCAGCTTGTGCGCACGCTGGCCGTGCAGGCGCTCGACAAGAAAATCCGTGACCGGCAGGCAGAGATATCCCGGCTCGACAAACAAGGCATGGATGTCGAAGATCTCATGGTCGAGCAGCAGCAGGATATCGATAAGCGCCTGCAATGGCACCGGATGAAATAGACTTCACCTGCGCCATAGCCCATGAATTAATTCATGGGCTATGGCGCGCAGGCATAAATTGACTTGCTGTCAGCGTTAATTCCCTAAACTCGTCGGCATGCCAGTTAAATGTCTGATTCCTGCCGCCGGTAAGGGTACGCGCATGCGCCCGCTGACGCACACACTGCCCAAGGCGATGTTGCCCGTCGCGGGCAAACCTTCGATTTTTCACATCATTGACCGGGCCGCCAAAGCCGGCGTAAAAGATTTTGTCATCATCACAGGCTACCTGCGCGAGCTGATGGAGAATGAAATTCTCGCGGCATACCCCAACCTCAAAATCGAGTTCGTGGAGCAGAAAGAGCAGCTGGGTTTGGGCCATGCGATTTACATGGCGGGCAACAAGTTTTCAAAAGATGATTCGATGCTCTTGATTTATGGCGATACGCTGTTTGAAGGCGACATTGAAACCATGATGCAGAGCAAGAACCCGGTGATCGGGGTTTTTGAGGTAGAAGACCCGCGTCGCTTCGGCGTGATTGAAAAGGGTGAGGGTCAGGCGATTACCAACCTCGTCGAAAAGCCGGAAAAGTTTGTCTCGAACCTGGCGATTCCCGGCGTGAATTATTTCCCGAGTTCAGCCGAGCTATTCGCCGCGCTCGAACACATTGTCTCGAACAACATCCGTACGAAAAATGAATACCAGGCCACCGACGCCTTCCAATACATGCTGAGGGAAAAAAAGACGCCTTTTGTATGGCAGATTCTCACCGCGTGGGACGATGCGGGCACTCTCGAAGCCATTCTCGACACGAACAAAATTATTCTCTCGCGGCGCGGCGCGGGCAAGATGTTTGCCGTGGCGGCGGATGCAAAAGTTTCAAACTCGAACCTCGGCGAGTACGCAAGTGTATCCGAAGGCGCGCAGATTGAAAATTCAACGCTGGTCAACTGCATTGTCGACCGCGGTTCGGTGATTAAAAACTGCAAGCTCGAAAACTCGCTCATCGGCCGCAATGCCGTGCTCGAAAATATTTCCGGCACGATTGTTGTGGGCGACGACACGCAGGTTAAAGCGGCGCGTTGAGCGCAGTTGAAGCGTGCCCGACTCTAAATCGATCTACATCGCAGAGCCGTATTACACGGTTTGCCGCTACATCGAAGAGACGCTCGCGAAGCACGGCCATGAAGCATGGCTTGTTGGCGGCAGTGTGCGGGATCTGCTCATCGCCGGCAAACTTAGTGACCTCGATTATACAACTGACGCGACGCCCGAGCGTGTGCAGAAAATTTTCCCGCGCACAGTGCCCGTCGGCATCAAATTCGGTACCATTCTTGTATTGTACAAGGGCCAGAAGGTTGAGGTAACGACGTACCGTGCCGACGCCGATTATCATGATGGGCGGCGCCCTTCGACGGTCACCTATGCCAAAGATCTCGCGACGGATATCAAGCGGCGCGATTTCACGATCAACGGCCTGGCTTATTGCGTGACGCAAAAACGCATTGCCGACCATTGCGGCGGCATCGACGATTTGGGCCGCAAACTGTTGCGCACGATCGGCGACCCCATGCAGCGCTTCTCCGAAGATGGTCTGCGCCCGATTCGCGGCTGTCGTATTGCGGCGAAGTTGGGCTTTGAAATTGAGCCGGCGACGCTCACCGCGATGCGGCATTGTCTGCCGATCACGCAAAAAGTTGCACCCGAGCGCTTCTACGACGAATGGCGCAAGACACTGCGCATGAAGAACCGGCGCTCGTACTGGCATCACCTGCTCGAGGCGCACATTCTGCCGGCATTTTTGCCGCACATTGCGACGGCGTTCACCGGCGAGGCGCGCGACCAGTTTCTGCGCGAGATCGATCATCTGCATCTGCGCACGATGGCCGACTATGCCGCCGCAGTTTTTTTCCTGCTCGGCATTTACGAAAAAGAAAAAGTCGAAGGCACGCTGCGGGAAACCAAGTTCCCGACGGCCGAGATGCGGCATTGCCAGTCGCTCTTGGCGTCGCCGCTGTTCCGTTTAGAAAATGATTTCGGGCGACAGGTATTCAAAGAGCACCTGGCGGATATACCCCGGCGCGAACGGCTGGCACACACTCGGTTTTTTTCCTCGATGCATGCAGCAAAAATTCGTACGATGGGTGAGTTGCCCGGACCCGTACGGCAGTTCAGGGAACGCGTGGCGCAATTTTACCGGTCGATTCGCAAGGCGGGCGACCCTATGGATGTTTCAGATCTCGCGGTGACGGGAACCGACGTGCAGGCTGCCGGCATCAGTGGCCGCGCGGTGGGTGAAGCATTGGAACGGCTGCGGAGGCTTGTTCTGTCTGAACCCCGGCACAATACGCGGGAATATCTCTTGAAAGCGCTGAGGGCATAGCACTCAGCGCAGCAATAACGCTCGAATCCAAACCACCGGAAATCGGCACAACAATGCCAGACCGTCTCGACTGTTCAAGGATGGCACAAATAAAAATTTCGATCTTTCGGCAGGGTCCCGCCGCGTTGATCGGTTTATGAAACGGGGTGGTCGCCCGGTTGTTCCGTACACCCCGCTTGCCCATATGCCTTATTTTTCGAAGTCTTTGTAGATCAAGCTCGGTTGAATCCCAGTATTTCCCTGGTATTTGCCGCTCTTGTACTCGGTGTATTCACCTTCGACCGTGTGGTAGAAAATCTGGCAGATCTGCACGCCGGGATAGATGCGCACGGGTTGAATGCTCGAGATTTCCAGAGTCCAAAAGCCGCGGAAACCGATATCGCCGAAGCCGGCAGTGATGTGCACGAAGAGCCCTAACCGGCCGACGCTGCTGCGACCTTCAAGCATGGGCACGAGATTCTTGGTCTCGGTCAGCTCGCGTGTGCGGCCCAGATACAACCGACCTGGCTCGATGACGAAGCCTGATTCGGGGATTTTTAACAGTTGTGTATCGTTGGGCTTCTTCATGTCGAGCAGCGAGTCTTTATAGACTAACAGCTCGTCGTGCAGCGTCAAATTATACGAATTCGGATTGAGGTATTTTTCATCGTAGGGCTCGATAATGATATCCTTGCCCAGGCGTTTTTTGATTTCAATTCCAGAGAGAATCATTTTTGCTCCAACACGGAAATAATGTTGCGCGCAATATGTTCAAAGGCGTCTGCAACGGGTTTGATATTTTTGTTTTTATTCTTGTAAACGGGAATTTCACCCTTTTCCGCCGCGGCCATGCAGTCTTCAACCAGCGGCACCTGGCCGAGCAACACACTTTCTGAGCTGGCTGCAAGGCGCGAACCGCCACCGCGCGAGAAGATGTGGCTGGGTTTGCCGCAATGGCTGCAGATGAATTCACTCATATTCTCCACAACACCCAAAATGCGGATATTCACCTGCTCAAACATCGCCACCGCGCGACCGGCATCGAGCAGCGCGACTGACTGTGGCGTTGTGACGATGATGGCACCATCTGTCTGCACCAATTGTGCCAGCGACAACTGAGTATCACCGGTTCCCGGCGGCAGGTCAATGATCAGGTAGTCGAGCTCGCCCCAGTCCATGTCGTAGAGGAACTGCTCCATGGCCTTGCCCAGCATGGGGCCGCGCCAGACAACTGGCTGGTTGTCATCGACGAGAAAAGAAAAACTCATCAGCTTCAGACCATATTTCTCCGCTGGAGTAATGCGGTCATTTTTCACATCCATTTGCTGGCGGCCGCTGAGTCCGAGCATTTTGCCGATAGACGGGCCGTAGATATCCGCGTCCATCAATCCTACTTTTTTGCCCATCTGCTGCAGCGTCGACGCGAGGTTCACTGACACGGTGGATTTGCCGACCCCACCTTTGCCTGACGCCACAGCGATAACATGTTTCACACCAGGAATGCTGCGCTGTGGTCGGGCCACCGGCCCTTGTTTCGCCACATCGGGCTTCGCATCATTCCATTTGAATTTGAAGCCGTCTGGAGCAAGACCTTCTTTGCTGGCATGCGTGCGCACCTGTGCTTCGATCGCCAGCTGCCATTTTTTGTCGCCGGCCGCGCGCATTTCAATCACGGGTTTATCCCCTGCCGTGTCGTGGATCGACACGAGTAGTTTGTCTTCGGTGACCGATTTATGTGTCAGTGGATTCTGTACTTTGGTGAGAATATTTTCCAGTTTCTGTTTCATTGTTAACCTTTTTCGAATTTTATTTTGTCTTAAATGTGTTGGCGATCAGTAACGCTGCGATGTTAAACACCACACCAAAGATGCCGACCCAGAAGTAGTTCCGCATTGGCTGTCCCGGCGGTGCGGAAATCATAAAAGAAGCGGCAATCGCCCCCATAGACATCGCCAACTGCTGCACAGAGCCGTTCAGGCTCATGAAAGTACCACGTAGAGATGGATTGACAGTGTTATTGAGCAACGCCATCGCCGGCACCATGCGGCCGGAAACAAAGATAAAGAATAAAGTCGTGAACAGCATCAGCAGTGGAAAGTTCTTGGTGAACTCATAGGTCACCAGAATAAACGGGAGAATTGTCAGAATAGACAGCCAGGTGTAGACTTTGACCGATCCGAGCCGGTCGGTGAGATAACCCATGATGGGCGAAGTGACGATGGTCGCAATGCCACCCGCGAGATAAATGATCGGTAATTGCGCGTCGGTGATGCCATTGTTTTTTTGCATAAAGCCCGCGATATACGGGATGATGCTGAACCCGGCGATAAAGTGGCAGGTCATCAGCAAATACAGCCGCTGGTGCTTTTCATCTGACATCACCGCAACAATTTGTTTCACCACATTTTGCCGTGGTCCGAAAAGATGGTGCGCCATGGTCGGCATGCGCAGGTACGCCAGAACAAGCACAGCCCCTGAGCCCAGCGCGATCAGGTAATAGGGTAATTGCAGGAAAAAGTTGTGCGCAAACCAGATGCCGAGCGGCACACCCAATACGGCGGCTACCGAAAATGACATCATCAAGATGCCGGTAGCGCGGCCGCGTTTCGCTGGCTCAATCAAATCGCCAATAATTGCAAAAGAAATTCCCGACAACAATCCGCCGAATGCGCCGGTCATGACGCGTGCAATGAGAAAAGATTTAAATCCCGGCGCGGCAGCGCATAGCAGGTTGCCGGCGATGAAACCGATAAAGGCCAGCATCATCGAGCGCTTACGCGAGATGCGATCGATGAAAAAAGTGCCTGCAATACCGGAAACAAAGGCGGCAAGCGTGTAGCTGGAAACCAACCAGCCGAACTGGTTGGTTGTGATGTTGAAAAAAAGCTCAAACTTCTTATTGAGTGGCATCAGCACCATAAAGTCAACGATGTGAAAGAATTGGATAAAGGAGAGCACGAGTAGCACGGTCCATTGCGTGCGCGTAAAAATGCGTTCTTTTATGGGAGCATGGTTTGCGGCGCCCTCGGGCGAAAGCGGGGCCGGAGCGGCTATTGACTTTTCGCGCTTTGCAGCCGAACGCCTGGTATTTTTCGCCGGCTTCTTGACAGAGCGTTTGGCCGAAGCCTTTTTGGCGGGCTTCTTCTTGATTGGCATGCGCCATTCGCGATAGGTCAGACAAGGCGAAAAAGATTAAACCAGATGCATTTAGAGACCTACGGGTCGATTTCTGTGTCCACCATGTTGTCCGCAAATCTTTTCCATGCGGCCATCTGCCGGTTGCTCACATCGCAAACGGCGGTTCGTTCGCGCAACGCTGCGGAGATTTCGAGTTTTTGCAAACTCCGCATTCCGGCAATGAATCGCGTATCGACTGGCACTGTCATCCGGTAGATTTTCCAGCGGCGCTTGGATGATCCGGCCGCAACGGGCTTGCCGAACGTGATATAACCCGTCTGCGCCTGTGCGCTGTTGGCAAGCCCGGCATTGTCTTCCTGTCGCTGCCCGGTGTCGAGCACTGTCACAGCTTCGGCAAAATTTTCCCTTGTGATGCTATCCGATACAAAGTCGAAATCCTCATTGTTGAGGCGGATGTGCAGTTTGCCGGTAAATGGCGCATCATCATGATACAATTTTACAGTCACCTTCATGGTCTCTGACACGACGCCGGTGGCTGCAACTTCTCGCGCAAATTCAATGGTTAGCGAACGCTCGCCACGATCGAGCTCGATCACATGATTTTCATCGATGTGCAGATAATGTTCAGTGGCGACCGTATAGATAGAGAGATTTTGTCTGGGTTTGCGCTGTAAGCGCACAGTGTTGTATTGCGATGAGCAGGCGATCCCCAGAAAACAGAAGCAGGTGAACAGATAGGCCATTTTTGTCACAAAAACATCTGGCCACGGGCTATAGCCCGTGGCCAGCAGAATTCTCCTAAAAAGTTAGGTGCTCACTGCCGCCATCCTTGGCTGCTCGGACCACGGGCATCCGTGCCCTTAGGCGTTCGCCAGACCGAGATTCTTCGATACGATTTCCCGCATGATCTCTGACGTACCGGCGTAGATAGTCTGCACACGGCAGTCGAGATAGGCTTTCGCAATCGGGTATTCCATCATGAAGCCATAGCCACCGAAGAACTGCAGGCATTTGCTCACGTGAGCCTGTAGCAGTTCAGAGCATTGCAGCTTGGTGGCCGAAGCCTGCGCAGGTGTCGCTTCGCCTTTCATGTGCAGCATTACAATGCGGTCAAGGTACTGGCGACAAGCCTCTTGCTCGACGTACATGTCGACAAGGCTGAAGCGTGTGTTCTGGAAAGCACCGATCGGTTTGCCGAACGCCTTGCGCTCGTTGCAATATTTCACTGTCTGGTCGAGCACCTGCTCCGCAGAAGCGATGTTCGAGATCGCGAGCACGAGGCGTTCCTGTGCGAGTGATTGCATCAGGTAACGGAAACCGGCGTTAGCGCGACCGATGAGATTTGTCTTCGGTACCTTAACATCGTTAAAGTGCAGCTCCGATGTATCTTGCGCATGCAGACCGAGTTTTTTGAGTTTGCGACCACGCTCGAAGCCCGGCATGCCGCGTTCGACCATCAGCAGAGAAATGCCACCCTGGCCGTCTCCCGTGCGTGCGACCACGATGCAAAGGTCAGAGATAATACCGTTAGAAATAAAAGTCTTTGAACCGTTCAGTACGTAGTGGTCACCCATGTCGACCGCGCGTGTCGTCACCGCCGCGAGGTCAGAACCGGTGCCCGGTTCGGTCATGCCGATCGAAAGAATTTTTGTGCCGTTAATCACGCCGGGCAGCCACCGCTTCTTCTGTTCTTCATTGGCGTAGTGCAGAATGTAAGGCGCAATCACGTCGGCATGCAGAGAAATAAAGAAGCCCGATGATGCAGCTTTCGCCAGCTCTTCAATCACGATCACGTTATAAAGAAAGTCGAGACCCATACCACCGTACTCTTCGGGAAAGTTGGGGCAGATCATGCCCAGCTGTCCGGCTTTTTCCCAGACGTCGCGGGTTACCTCGCCGGCTTTTTCCCACTCTTCGTGGCGGGGGACGCATTCCTTAGCGATGAATTCAGCGACCATTTCGCGGAAGCGATCGTGTTCTTCAGTGAACTCAATTAATCGGGGCAGTCTTTTGACCATGTTTGTCTCCTGTGTAGCGACCGTTACACAGCCGCGATGGAGGCTAATTGTCAGGTCGCGACCTCGCGTAAATGCTTTGCCCGGTAATGCTAAGCTATGATTTTCCATAGCGTATTGACTTCCCTATAGCTGTGAAAATCCATAGCAACAAATTTTGAGCCAACCGGCACCCCTCGTACCTGATGCGGATTTCCATAGCTAGTAAATTATGTCGCATTGTGCTCAGCCGGATTTCGCTTTCTACCGATATTAATAACGAGATATGCGTGCTTTTTTCCCCGTTCTGATGTTGCTTTTTGTCGCCGGCGCAGCCCATGCCGAGGTGTACCCGGTGACGCTGTACCGCAGTTACGGCGACATGCAGCCGGTCTCGGCGGCGCTGATCGGCAAGATCAACACCAAAGGCACCGATAATTCGCTGCCCGCGCGGCAGATTCTCGGCTACGATGTGCGCATGTCGGTGCTCAGCGCCTCAATCGATAATGCCGCTAAGATTTATCCGGGAATGAAGGTTTACATCATCAAGCGCGAACGTGACCACCAAAAAGATAAGGCGGCCCTCATTGTGGCCGAAGGCGAGATTGATTCGATTTCCGACACGGTGTTCTCGGGGCGTGTTGCAAAAATCAAAGGCCAGTTTTCGATGGTCTCGCGCCAGCATTTTGTGGCAGCGCCTGATCTCAACCGTTCGCGCGAGGGCGACACCAAAGATGCTGAGTCTTACCTGCTCGAAGCAGAGCGCCACCGCCACGAAAACGATCTCGCGCGCTCGGCGCAGAAACTACAGCACGCGCGTGAGCTGGAACCCAATAACCCGCTGATTAACCTACGTTATGCGCAGCTCGCACTGAAAAACGGTGCGCATGAGAAAGCTCGCGCCGCACTCAAAAAGGCGTTCAGCGACCGCCGCCGGCTGGAAAACGTGAACGATTATCTGACCCTGGGCGCGCTGTTTCTGTCGTCGAACGTCGCCGTGCTACCATCGCAGAACCGTGAATTACTGAAAACAGCCACTGCGCTTTTAACGCAGATGCGCCAGTTTGAGAAAGATCTGGGGCAGTTCGGTAAAGATCTGGCGCAATCCAAATCGGCGGGACAGCGGCTGAAACAAAGTCGCTTTTCAACTCAATACCATCTGAGCTACGGCATACTGCTACGGGCGACCGCTGCCACGCTCCGAGAATACAATCCCGAAGCGATCAGCAAGATGCTCGATTACGCCGAGCGCGACGCACTTTATGCGCCCATTGAAACGCGCATCGGTCGCGAACGCGTGCTGGCATTGCCGCGCAAACAATGGGACCGTGCCTATTTTGATGCCGCCATTACGCATTTTGAACTGGCTCTCAAAAAAGACCGCCACAGCGAAGCGGGCTATGAACTGATCGATCTCTGCGACACGCTGTGGGATGGTTCAGACAATAACCGCCGTGCCGAACTCAAGGAGATCATCGCGCGCCACGCGGCGGCATACCTTGAGGCGCCGCATGAAGATCAGCGTATGAGTCGGGTGCGTAGGGTGTTGAATAAAGTTAACCAGGCCTGATACTGGCGTTCGCGTTTGGGCTTCGCATATTTGCGCGCGCCCTTGATTAAGATTTCGCATTTATAGATCGCTTCTTTTAGGAGCTCTGGGGCGTGCGCCTGAAATGTTACCTGCCTGCGCTGTTGCCGGTAAAAGCGGTGTAACGCCAGCACGCGGTAGCGGTCGGTTTCGGGTGTGCTGCTTACCTGTAGCCAGTCACCTGCGCGTTTGATCACCAGCGCTTCATCGAGAAAACCGATCGGGCTGTCTGCAAGCATGCGCAACCACAGTTCAAAGTCGCTGCACACCGGAAAATGCGCGTTGAATCCGCCGTGTTTTTCATAGAATTCCCTGCGGAACACGACTGCCGAGTTTGCGATCAGGCAGCGGCTGAAAGCGCGGCCCAAAAAATCGCCGCCCTGTTTGCGGTGCTCTGCGCGCTGCAGCACAGGCTTTCCATTGCGTTGCCATTGTTCATTGCAATGCACCCATTGCAGAGACGGATCATTTTGCAGCTGCGTCATTTGTTTCGCGAGCTTGGATAAATCCCACAAATCGTCGCTGTCGAGAAATGCAACAAACGGAGACTGACCCAATGCCACACCGGCATTGCGCGCACCACCGGGGCCGGCAGGCTTTTCCAATCGCAGCCAGGTTATGCGCTGGTCGTCTAAATCGATTTTGGGTTGTAAAGGCTCGGGCGAGGCGTCGTCGACAATATACAGTTGCAGCGCAGTGAAAGACTGCTGTAAGACAGACTCCATTGCTTCCCGTAAAAGTTGAGTCCGCCCATGGGACGGTATGATGACGTCGGCGAGCGGCTCAGACATGGGCGAGGTGCCTGAAGACATAGACCAGGTCGCGGCCGAGATCACCGTGTTCGAACAGGTCAAAACCCGGCAACTGAGGATTCTTTTCTGCAGCCTGTGCAATCATCGCACTCGCCGTATTGCCACGTCCCCGGGCGGCCCACAAATCGACTGCGCTGCGGGTTTTTGACTGGTAGACAACCAGTATATCCACGAGGCCCGCATCGATCAGGCTCTGCGAGAACAATGGGCCCGCCTCAATGAGAACTGAGTTGAAGCCGTTTGCTAGAATTTCCGCCAGCACCAAATCCATCGTCTTGTGGAAGGCTGTGCGCAGATCGGTGGCAGACTTTTCAAACAATATAAAATCCGTCGCCACGTTTTTTTGGAATTCGTGAATTTCTGCACGCTGCGCTTCCGTCAGTGGATAGCTCATGTAGCCGCGCGCCGGTGTTTTATATCCCGTGGTCTGGTCGGTCGTGCCGGGAGGCGTGAGCTGCGTACCCAGCAGCCGCGCAAAAAACTCAGAGAACCCGGCATTACTAAAATCCAAAGCTTTATCAGGAAATCGCACATCTAGGCGCGGCCGATCTGTTCGTGCAGTTCCTGGAGATGCCAGCGTGAATTTGCAGTAGTTGCGCAGGGCTGCGGTAACAGCCGCTGCTGTTTCGCCGCTGATCTTGCCCGACGCTCCCTTTTGCGGTGCGAGTGCACCGTCAGAAGTTTGCGCCCACTTGAGCACAACGCGCGGTCGCTTGAACCTGCGGGCATGAAAAAATGGGCCGGTGGTGAAATACTTCTCAGCAACGAATAGGCTTTCAGGCAAAATATCGACCGCGATGCCTGATTGCCGCAGCACTTCCACCGATTCTCCTTTGACCTCAGCGGCAAAGTCGCGCTCGCCGATGACCACCCGTCTGATTCCCCTTTCACGGATAATGTTGGTACACGGCGGTGTGCGGCCGTGATGGCAGCAGGGCTCGAGTGTCACATAAAGAGTTTTATCCGTGTAATCGATATCGGCATTCTGCAGCGCCATTCGCTCTGCGTGCGCATATCCGGCGCGCTGGGTGAATCCGCGAGAAATAATATTGCCGTCGATGTCTGTGACAATGGCACCGACCGCAGGGTTTGGATCAGAGTTACCGGCAGCCTCCAGCGCCGCAAAGTATGCTTCGCGCAGCCGCTGAATATCGAGGTCATGCATCAGGCAGAAATATCGCCGGCGCTTTGCGACAGATCGTTGAGAGAAAGCAGAAAAATCACGCTTTCGGCTTCGTCGAGATGCGCAACTCCGCGAATAGCGGTGGCGACTCGTTTACCCGAAAAATCCGGATTCTCTTCGATGTTCTTATTCTGCAAAAAAACTACACGCTCTACGGAATCGCAGACAACACCGGTTAGTCGACCTTCGAATGACACAACGATAATGCGCGTCTCTTCGTCGGGAGTAGCCTCGGGTAGCGAGAACTTCTGGCGCAAGCCGATAACCGGAATAATATGTCCGCGCAGATTGATAACACCGAGCACGTGTGGTGGTGCATGCGGAATGCGTTTGGCTTCTTTAAAGCGCAAGACCTCTTGCGTATGGCTTATCGGTACCGCGTACGTCTCTTCTGCAATCTTGAAGAGTACGTACTGTTCGCCCTGGGATGAGTCTATCATCAAATGCGATTTTCGCGTCTTGTGCGGTCAGGTAAGCCGGATTTTTCCTGACCGTCGCGCTTATGAAAATAGTACAGCACCAGAGCGATCACCACAACAAAGTTGATGAAAACCCAGAGAAAACTGAGTGCGTGATAAAAGCCGTAAGCCACCAGCGACTGCGAAGCGATGGTGCAGCTCAAACCGAAAAAGAAGGTCAGGTCATTGTCGATGAACTTTCGTATCAATGAAGGCCATTGCATTTCTTCTGCCTTGTCTTTCAGGTAGGGTTGCCCGATAAACCACAGCGCCGGCAGAATTGCCGAGTGGAAGAATGCACTTTCGTAATGTTCGCCGTAAACTCCTCCGGTATAACTGAGCATATAACCCAGTAACACGCCCGCAATGACCCCTGCGTAGCCCGTCGCCGGGTCAGCGCTGACAATACGCTGCCACTCATTGATAATGAAATTATGTGCGTGAATCAATTCTTCACGCGGATACTCGCGGCGGCCATCATTGAGCAGCCGGCGGTAATAGTTCAACAATAATGCCAGCGCGGCAGTGATTGCCAGAACCAAAATCGAGGCTACGAATTCCATATACCATTTTAGATGCATTCAGCAGCTATTCAATCAAAATTCAGTATGGCGGCGCGCGATATGACAGTGAGGGCAAAAGCGCTTGTCGCTTCGGCATGGCGGCAAACGCCGGTTCAATATGGGATCAAAACTGGCAGTGCGGAAAGGCCTGCTGATCGCCGGGATACTTTTTCCCGCTCTGATTGACGCACAGGGAGCCCCGAAGCTGGCTTCTAAAGAGCCGGCCAAGAATCAGGCGGAGACC
>Ga0154020_10004137_pt1 | contig 17321 bp, 10 predicted proteins | sample Klosneuvirus_201_FD_109709 | JGI IMG/M metagenome (GOLD analysis project Ga0154020, IMG submission 109709) | Active sludge microbial communities from wastewater, Klosterneuburg, Austria - Klosneuvirus_20160825_MG | ecosystem: Engineered > WWTP > Aerobic digester > Activated sludge | place...
CTGTTGATGATGAAAGCGCTGAAATTCATCCCAACGCTCCGGGTTTTGGCCATACCAATCGAACAACCGGCGGGTAGGAAGGAGAGCAAAACCCCTATAGTCGATAGGTCCTGCTCGTTTCACACTGATCCGAGGTGGGAACATGTCCACTAGGATACGAACCCCGTCATGGACATGCACGGGTGCGTATAAGGTCTTGATCTGTAATGGAGTGGAAACAAATAAGTTGGTCTGTGGTATGTCAAGTTTGAAGGGGACCGACTTCAATCCCTCACCATGGACCGAAGGGACGTATCTCTCCTCATCGAGCAAAGTCTGAAGACCGCTTTCAGATAGAAGCCGTTTCATTTCAGATCGCAAACTTGCCTGCTGCTGCTTTTTACCTTCATGGAACTTGCGTCGACTTTGTGCAACCTTTTCGACCAAGGCTGCTTGATCGAATAAAGCAGCGCTTTTCAAGTGGTTGCTGATCGCACCATGGCTGTAGATCTCAATATCGCCGATGTACGACAATTGTGCGGCCTTCCATTTCTTCAATTCCTGCTCATTTGGTGCGGGGTGCTGCGCGTGATACAAGAACGTACTGGCGGCCATGGATAGTAGGCTGGCCAGTTCTGAGTTGTATGGCCTACTGTTCCAATTCATGATCTCCACGAACCAGGATCTCCACAGTCCATGTTCAATAGGGTCCCGTCGGTAATTGCGCAGTGCTCCCTTCCGATCCATGCTCATGATCTGGTGGCATGCGGCGGGACACGACAACAGGATAAAGTTTCCCTCCGCTCACGCATCCGGCATCTCATCCCAGAACTCCGCATCCAAGCGTTTGATCTCGATGGTTTGTTCCACTTGCATGCCTAAGCCGAACTTGTAGATGTACTCGGCCAGTTCCTTACCGTCGATCAGGACCAAGGAGGTGGCACCGTTCAAGTTGGCCGCGTATTGGCGGGCACCATCCGAGTAGTAGGATGTGGTAATGAAGACCCCTTTGTTCGACTGTGCCACAGCCAAGGCACCAACGAAGCGCTGGATCTCCGGACGGCCCACTGAATTACCGAGGTCATAGCGCTTGGCTTGGATGTGGATGCGCCCAAGACCGAGCACATCCTCTTTGATGATCCCGTCGATGCCGCCATCGTTGCCGGCACTTGTTACGAAACCGGATCCTTGCACTTCGCCACCGTAACCCATGCGCTGGAGCAACTGGACGACCAAGCGCTCGAAGGCCGTGGGCGACTTCGCCAAAATGGTGTTCAGGATCTCCTTGTACACCGATTTGCGGATGTTCTCGAAGGAGCTGTACAGCTTTTCTTGCGGTGTGTGCTGCGTCGAATTCGCATCGAGCGTCAGCTTCTGCTCGGTGGTATCCGCTACCTGTTTCTTCGGAGCTTCCCGCGACGCAATGCGATCGGTGATGTTTTCTAGGAACGACTCCGGCGCCAAGAGGGCTTTCAAACCATCGGCGTTGATCGCATAGACTCCTCGTTTCGGTTTATCCACCAGCCCGGCCATGTTCAAATAGCTCAATGCCCAACTGACGCGATCATCGAAGACCAGCCCGTTGCCGGAGCTGTACGGCTCCATTCGTTCCTCTTCCGTCAAGCGAAAGTGCTCCGCTAGTGGTGGATAGAATTCCCGGAGCCTCAAAGAACCACGCTCTTTCAGCAAATTCAAAGCGGGGAATTGGATCTGGTCGTACTTTGGTATGGGCATTTACGGTGGGGAGTACCTTGGGCGCTCGGGGTGAATCTATCCAAGTTTATCGGCTCGGTGCACGGTCCTTCAAATCTGCAAGTTGCATTGGTTGGAGGCGGCGCTGAAATGCGGTTGCATCGTGGAGGATTATCTAGTGGTGGAGTGGCTAATCATACGGTGAACAAGCACGATTATATAAGAATCCAACTCGATACATTGCTCCAACACTTCACCAACCCATCACTTCTTGGCTCTGGTACTAGACAGGGATGGATTAATCTCCGTCGCGCACCTTAGCGGGTCAAGGTTGAACGTTCTGTCTATTTCCTGTTTCAAGGCCTTGGCCGCCTTGATCTCATCCTTTCCGTCGGTGATATTGAGCTTCACGATCAACACAAGAGTGGTCTTCGAGAAGGCCTTGGCCTTCGATGTCTCGGTCTTGTTCTCAATCTTGAGATTCTCCAGGACCGACGCCACTAGTGCTATCAGCTCCGCTTTGTACTCCACGCGTTCCAGATCCGTGAAGTCCATCGACCCCTTTTTCGATAGTCGCGCTCTGAGCTCTCTGCTTTGTGAGGATGTCTGTGCCATGTTCAAATGTAACTAAGCTCAGTTTAGAAACCGCATTGGCTCTAACGGCGCTGGTGCGCGGTGATCGCTTCATGAGTAGGCTCGTACATGAATCATGGCAGAAAGGGACGCTCGCACGTTTGGAGGCGCGCTTTGGGGTCACAGAATGATCGGAACCGGAATTCTCGCTTGCGATGCCAAACACCATTCATGCCAACGCCTCACGCGTGACATGTAGATCAATGATGCTTGTTCCATTCAATGGGCTTCATGTCTTGGAGCAGTCTGGCTTCATAATAATGGCGCAATTCATCCGGTTGGATCCACGCCAACTTCAAGCCAATGATACACCCCTTACCAAGCTCATTCTGGACGTTGGCTCGCTGGGATCCTGTTTTCCCATGGCTTTTGACCAAGTGTTCCCGAAGGCGCTGCCGGATCTCTTTTGAATTGCGTTGACCGATGTACTTTAGTTTCCAGACGCGACCGTACTTCTCACGAACGTATATACCGTAGAGGTTGGGCCAATGAGCGTTAGAATTTAGTGCAGGCACTACCCGTTCCTCGAATAGGATTTCCCCAGCTACCGAAACGGGCAAGACAGTGGATGTGTCCTTGAAGTAAGCAAGCACTTCATCATAGCCAAGGCTCTCTAGTATTTTTCGTGGAACTATGATCTCCATAGGAATCGTTCGACCTCAGAATTCAGAACGGGGCTGGTTAGGGTTGAGCACCAGGGTTTATGCGCGTCCGGATGAACGTATCCATTAACGCCGCTCTGAACGACTCGTCTTTCACAAAGAGCTTATAGAACTCCATGTCGATCTTCCGGTTCTTGTTCATCGCATCTTTCATCGCTTCGTTCAAGGCGAGTTTCATGTTGCCCTTATCGTTGTTCGTTGCGATCTTCTCGTCATAGCCATCGGTCTTTTCCAACCTGTCGAAGAAGCTCTCCATCCGCACCCGTTGTTCTTCAGGTGTTGCGTCCCAACCATGGAACCATCGTTCGTTGAATGTCTTGATGATCTCCTCTAAGGCATCCTTGTCCTCATCTTGACCGTGCGCCCCTCGAACGGTCGGGTTCAGCGGTTCAACATCTGTATTACTCTCATCCAAGCCGATCGACACATTGAGCTTGGTGCGTTCGAGACCATAGGTGTTGAGGTCCACTGATTCCAAGATGTCATCGAGGACCTTCTTCTCCTTGACACGCACTTTCATGTGCGGGATAAGGAACTTCAGGAACCAGAAGAGATACTCCCATGGCTCAACTTCATAGAGCATGATGCTGGCCATCTGGCCATATACCTTGACGAACTGCTTGGCCTTGATCTTGAAATCCGCCTTGTCATCCTCTGACCATTCCAGGTCATTGTTGAATCGATCAGCCGGTATCTGCATCATGGCGCTGAGTTCCTCCCCATCGATACCGCTCAGATAGCCAGCCGTGAATTGCTGGACTTCGGCCCACTCATACACCCCAACCCCGTCCAGCGCTTCCTTCAGATCATGTAGCACATTCACATCCGTGGCTGAACTTAAACTCGTGCTGGTATAGAAGGGGTCAAAGGCATTCTTCATCTCATCTGTAGAGTTGAAGAAGTCCAAGATGAAGAGGTCTTCAGTTCGTTTGTTCCACTTAGGAGCAGAACGGTTCAATCGACTCAAGGCCTGCACGGCCTGCACACCTTGCAACTTCTTGTCGATGTACATGGCACAGAGTTTTGGCTGGTCGAACCCGGTCAAGAACTTGTTGGCGACGACCAGGATGCGATATTCATCCTGATCGAAATGGCGGGCGATCTTGTCTTCTATGTAGTCGTCATCCTTTCGGCTATCTCTTTCCGGGGGGAAGGCGTTCAGACTATCTTCTGTGTACTCCACTCCTTTATATTCCTTCGTCCCACTGAAGGCCACTGCCACCTTGAGGTCAAGTCCTCGCTTTTCGACCTCATCACGGATCGCTAGGAAGTAGGTGATGGCCTTGTTGATGCTCTGTGTAACGACCATCGCCTTGCCTTTACCCCTTAGGCGTTTCTTTCGAACGACCTGATCAACGAAGTGGTCGACCATGATCTGGGCTTTTACGGCAATGGTCTCTTCATGGCCTTCAACGAAGGACTTCAGTCGTTTCTGCGCTCGCGCAATGTCAAAGAGGGGATTCTCTTCAACACTTTTCTTGATCTCGTAATAACTTTTGTAGGTCGTGTAATTGGCCAATACATCAAGAATGAACCCTTCTTCGATGGCCTGCTTCATACTGTACAGGTCGAATGGTTCGAACTCCTTATCCGCAGTTCGTGTCCCAAAACGTTCCAACGTAGCGGGTTTGGGCGTAGCGGTGAATGCCATGTAACTGGCATTGTCCCGCATCTTGCGTTTGCGAAGTGCATTCAAGATGATGTCCTGCTGGTCCTGTTCATCCTCGTCCACATCAGCGCTGCCGCCCATGGCCTCGTTCATCTTTCCCGCAGCAATGCCGCTCTGCGAACTGTGGGCTTCATCTATGATCACAGCAAAGCGCTTATCACTTAGGTCACTGATCCCATCAACGATGTGGGGGAACTTTTGGATGGTGGTGATAATGATCTTCTTACCCGACTCCATGGCCTTTTTCAGTTCGGCAGAATTGTGGGCATGGGCCACGATGTTCTTGACCTCACTGAACTGACCGATGTTCTTCTTGATCTGCTTGTCCAGCAACTTGCGGTCCGTCACCACGATCACTGAATCGAATAGAGGAGAGTCCATCCCCTTGCTCCCGGGAATACCTGGCGCACTCGGATAGCACTCGATGAGCTGATAGGCGGCCCAAGTGATGCTGTTGGACTTTCCCGACCCGGCGCTGTGCTGTATGAGATAGGTCTGTCCTACTCCATTCTCCGCCGCGTGGGACAGTATCCTGCGGACCACATCCAGTTGATGATAGCGCGGAAAGAACAGCGTACGATCATTGAGCGGGCTACCGGGTTTCCCATCCAGCCGGACGAAGTGTTGAAGTATTTCGGCCAAACTCGTGCGGTCCAATACCTCATCCCACAGGTAGTGTGTTCGATGGCTCTTTGCATCAGCCGCAGGTGGGTTACCCGCCCCATTCTTATAGCCCTTGTTGAAGGGTAGGAAATAGCTGGAGTCACCTTGCAGCCTTGTACACATGTACACCTCCTCGGTATCCACGGCCATATGCACAACGCAGCGGCCGAATTTCAACAAGGGCTGTGTATGGTCACGGTCCTTCTTGTACTGCTTTATCCCTTGGTTCCGTGCGGTCTGATGCGTCCAAGCATTCTTTAGTTCAACAGTGACCATGGGCAACCCGTTGATGAAGATGACCATATCGATCTCTTGCAAGGGCTTTTCCCGGTTGTATCGTACTTGTCGCGTGACGCTGTATTGGTTCTTCTCGAAATTCTCCTTGACGGACGCCGAACTACTTGCCAACGGGGCAACATAGAATAAATGGAAATGGGCGTCATCGACTTGAAGTCCATTCTTCAAGAGATGGATGACCCCGTTCTTGGTTATCAGCCTATCCAGCCGTTGGATGACCTTGAGTTCATATTGGGGGTCGTTCTTGAGCTTTGCCAACTCGTCCGCTTGGGTGCTCTCCAAGAAGTCCCAGAAACGCCTACGGTCCATGGCGTGGTCCATATCGAAGTCCGCAGGATCACCGATGTGGTATTGCTTGCCTGCGCGGTAGTGGACTGCTGCTTCGGCAATGTTCGCGTTAGCGTGGACTGCACGCAGTTGCTCACAGGTCGTTCCGGTAAGTGCTCTTTCTATCGCCTGCTCCAGTGCGGCTTCATTCGTTCGACTTGCCATGCTCAATACGCTTGCAGAATTTTGGTCATTTTCTCCCCCGCTTTCTGGATCTCATCCTCCTCCCATTTCGGATATGCCATCATCGCTTTCTGTTTCAAGCTGTCCACTCCGACCCTCACGTAATAGTCCTTCTTCGCTTCAGGCATATTGTTACTGAGTTTGGAGTTCTTGCTGTTGCTGATCAAACAGAGGTTGCCGAACAGGTTGTACACCCCAGGCGCTATCTCGGAACCTTTGGCGATCGGGTTCTGCGGATAGTAATGCTCCACGGAACTGCGCACCGTGAATTCGAACTTATCGTAGCCGTCGGCCTTCTGCTCCCAAAGGATGTAGTCCAGGAAGTTGAATATGAAGTTCTCTACATCCGTGCCTTTGTCAAGAAGGCCGAGGTCGATCTTGTCACCATATCCTCTGTTCTGTGAAATGCCATCATTCTTATAAATGATGTCGTAGAACTCCACCTCATCACTCATGTTCTTATCCCTTTTTGCAAGATATCGGTCATAGAGGAAGGCTCTCGCGAGTTCCTTCAGGTGGTCACGGTAGCGCTCGGCGCCCATAGCAGGATGTTTGAAGGCAAAGAACAGTGCCGCATTCAGCCAGTGCTTGTAGACCAAAGTGGGAGTGGATACATGGAACATGGCGAGGAGCATCAAGATCTCCTTGTTCGTGCCCTCATTCTCCTCCTCTGCCCCAAAGCGATTCACATAGCTCACCTTGTTGCCTTCGTACCACTTGAGCCGCTTCATGCTCCATTGGTCCTTCTCCCGAATGAACTCACGCTTGATGATGTAGTTGTCGAACAACCATTTGCATTTCAAGAGACTGAAACCAAATTCCTTCACGAATGCGATCAGGCCTGCTTTATCATCACGGTGCTTGGCCATCTCATCTGCGAAAAGATCGATGAGCCGTTTGTCATCCAGACTGATGTCCTCCTCTGTCTGAATGCGCAGCACATGCAGCAGGAAGTTTGAAAAGTTGATCACCGAGGTAAATCGTTCCGGGGCATCCTCTTTCTGATCGGTGGGCGCCGCAAAGCTCCTGGTAGAGCGAACGATCTCCTTCAAGGACATCATGGTGGAAGACTCCTCATCGGCACTGCTCTTCTTCCCGGGAAAGACCTTCACGGCCACCTCGTCCAGGCTCTTACAATCCAGTTCGTTCCAATTCCTTGCCTTGAACACGGCATTGCGCTGATCCGCGGTAAAGCCATACTGGACATAGCGTTCCATATCCGCGCAAGCTTCCCAGATGAGGTTGAAGGCATAGCTGGCCTTTTCGTCATGGTGAATGACCTCCAGCATCTTCGCCTTCAGGATCTCATGCTTCTCGAGCTGCTCACCCCGGCTGTTCATGATCTCGAAGTAGTGGTTCAGGTCGGTATCCTCAGGGACGGACACTCGTATGACGTGCACCTTATCTGCTAGGAAGGAATAGAAGTTCTGCAACCGCTCATCCGTATTCAGGATCCGCTTCAATGTCTTTTCGGCATCCAGGTAGGCCTGTTGGATGTTGGGGTTGTATTCCTTGGAATGGATGTATTGCAGATCCTTGGTCTCTCTCGATATCACCTTTAGGGTCTCCGTGGATCTTACCCTGCTGTCGAAGGACAGGTTCATCTCATAGGCGATGGGCTTCTTGATACGATCCTCGAACAACCTGTTGAGCGCGCATAATACGATATTCAATGTGGTGAGCCGTTGTTGCCCGTCTATGGTCTCATACACGGTCTCGTTCTCCAAGTGACGCTCATAGACGACCAGTGTGCCGATGTAATAATTGGAGGTGCGCTTGTCCGAAACAGCAAAGTCATAGATGTCCTGTATGAGCTGGGTGATCTCCGGTTCTCCCCAAGCATAGTTCCGCTGGTATATCGGAATGACATAGCGACCGGAATTGAAGATCTCGCCTACGCTGAATGATGGGATCTGCTCAGTCATTCAGGTAGTTCATTTGCTTGAACAGCTTTTCTATATCCTCGGTCTTGGTCGAGACCGCGGCATCTAGCGCAGGCAGCTTGATGTTGAGCACCTCACTTGGTTGCAGTGCTTCTTTGATGGTCTTGAACATATAGGGTGCTTCCAATGCATAATTGTCGATGGAGGCCAGTTGGACGTTCTGCATATTCAGGCGCAGGCTATACGCCCATATGAAGAACTTCTCCACGGCCCGGTCCATTTCCTCTGCCCCGAACTTGTCCCAGTAGTAGATCAGGCAACAGTCGAAGAGGTTGCGCACGTACTTGTCCCCTGTGCGCTTATGGGCCTCATAGCTCTCCAGGGTACGGTATATGGCCTTGGCCTGTTCCGAGGACTCAGCAATGTCCTTGATGTTCTTCAGCACCGCCATGTAATGATCGACCATCTCGAAGAAGCGCTTGCCGTTGATGATGACCTGATCGATCTGGAACGGATACTTCATCGCCTTCCTATCGATGTGGCGGTCATGATCCTGGTTATAGCCCTCCACATAGAAATGGCCGATACGATACAGGTCGGTGAACGGGAAAGGCTCTTTGATGCGCGGACTCACTCCTTTGAAGAGGTCCACATCGTCCTTACTGAAATTGCGTGCACTGTAGCCTTTGGACCAATTGCGGATGCGGTAGAGGAAACTGGCGAAGACGTTCTTTAATTCATCGGTGTCCAAGCCCTCCCAATCGGATACGGCCCGCATGCGCTCTTGCTCGGTGGATACCTCCGCCATCTCGCGCAGATGGAAGGCTTTCAACAGGTCGTGGGGTTCCAGGTCCTTGCCACGGGCGTTCTGCGAGTCGAAGAACTGGAAGGCCTCCGACACATCATGTAGGATCACCTCCACCAGCTCACAACGCTCGTAGAAGAAGAGTACAGTGTCCACATCAAAGTCCGCTACACGCCTTTCGATCTCGCGGTAGTTGTCGCGAATGTTGTTCAGGGAGATGAGGTTCTTGAACTGCAAATTGGCAAACCAAGTTGATCGCAGGGTCTTCACCTTGGCCTTATTCAGCTCTTCTTTCAGCCTGCCTTCATTGGTCTGAATGGCCATAGCGATGAGCAGGAGTGTTACCGTGCGCTGCTGCCCGTCCACCACGTTGAGGCGCTGCTGCTCATCTTGATAGAAGACGATGGTACCCAAGCGGTAGGCCGCCTTCTTACGGTGGTGCGTGATGTCATCGATGAGCTGGTTGACATTCTTGGCCGTCCATTTATAAGGGCGTTGGTATTCGGGGACGCACAGGTTCTCCTTGTTGAAGAGGGCCTGGGTGGGAATGATCTGGGGTTGGATCCGGGTAGCGCTCATGGGGCTTAACACACTTTGATCTTACCCGTTACCGCACTGTCGATCAGGGTGGACTTGTATTCCTTTAGTTTTTCGATTTGAGTTTGATGTGGAGTAATTGCTGATGAGAATTTCCTATTGATCAAATCAATTTCTGAAACAAGGTCAATTTGTTCATCGACAGGAGGCACAAGAATTGGGAAGTTGCCAAGGTTCTCCATGGAAAGGTTCGGCTGCGCAGATTGAGTGGCATCAAGCCAAGTCATTTCGCGAATTATTTCTGTTGATAGCCAGGCACCCATAAATTGAGGTAATGCTTCTCGATTAGGCCGAATGAATGAAACAGCCTGATTGGTATTAGCTGGCAATATTGTTACTGGAACAATTGCAATCTTTCCGAGAGTGGCCCCAGCAATAACGAAGAGGACATCACCTGTTTGAAGCACTGATCGTCCAATGAGTGAATTAGTCTTTTCATCAATGTAGTGTGCGGGAAATTTCGTGATGTCTCCGTCTACTATATTCTCGGCCTTAACAAATCGAACAGGACCTTCATCCAATATTGCTCTACCCTCCGTCGAAGGAGTCGTACCCTTAGAGATTTTCTTAGCGCAGTGCTTTACTTTTTTCACTTCCCAATGCTCCGGGATCTCACCGATCCATTCCACACCGCTGTCCTTCATCTTCACAGTGGGGTCAAGGCCGCGGGTTACGGCCTGCTGTATGATGATCTGCTTGCGCTCTTTTAGCAGCTCGATCATGCGCTCCTTCTGCGCAATGGCCCGGTCGATCGTGCTGCACTTGTCGTCCAGGAAATTGGCGATGGCGGTTTGTTCGGGGAGGGGAGGATACAGAACCAAACTATCTGCAATATGATTGAAACTGATCGTCTGGCGCACACCTGACCCGAAGATCTTCATGTATGCAACATCGTATCGATGCATAAGCCATTTGAAGTACCTCCGATCGAGATCGATCCTGTCTTGCAAGACCAAATAGCCAGAGCTTACGACCACGTCTATATCCGACAATGCTATTCGCAGACTTTTCAGGTCATAGTTCAGATTCAGTGGGTTGATCAGGAAGTTGCCTTTCTTCACTTCTTGATATGATGCTTTTGTAGCCTCTGTGACCTTTTCATCATCCTTGAATACAACGGTGCCAAAGCTGATCGCACCGCAAGGCAAATTGGGGTTGAGCTGTTTCTTTTTCTCAACGAATACATGCTTCAGCTTCATCAATTCCCAGTGCTCCGGGATCTCGTTGAGCCAGAATTCACCCGAGTCCCTATAGGCAGGGTATCTCTGAGTCGTGGGTTTTGCAGCTACGCTCTCCATTAGGCCAGGTTCAAGATGTCCATGATCAATCCCTCGTTCTCCTGCTCCAAGGCCAATATCTCCTGGCTCACCACTTCCAAAGGGCGCAGGGGCTTGTGCTGGTAGAAGTATTTATTGAAGCTGATCTCGTAGCCCATCTTGGTCTTGTCAAGATCGATCCAGGCTTCGTCCACATGCGGCTTCACCTCCCGCAAGAAGTAGGTGTGAATGCTCTCCTTCAAGGGGATGCTCTCGCTGTCGCGCAGATCACTCTCGGATTCGTATTCGAGGTACTCACCCGCCTTAGCCGTGGGGTAATAGCCGTAGTCGGGCAGTTGTGCTTCCGTGGCATCCAAGTGGGTCAAGAGCTGTTCCAGCTTATCGCCTTTCAGCTTCACCTTGCGCTTGATCACCTTTTCGGCCGTTTCATCATACCAGCTCACGGCATCCAGTATGGCCTTCGTATCGCTGGCTCCCAATTTGGTCTTGCTGGCCTTCAGCTCAGCCTCCACCAGCGCAGAGAATTCATTGAAGTCATTGTACTCCTCTGTACCAATGGCCTGCATAAGCCTAGTGGCGGCCTCCAATCTGATCTGGTGGCGCTTCCACAGTTCGGTGGAGGTGAGTTGCTTCTTCTTCTTGGTGTTGAGGTTCAGGTCGCTCTTCTCACACCGATCCAGCAGTTCTTGCTTGAGCGATGCAAGCTGGGTGTAGACCTTCTCTCCATGTGTCTCATAGGCCCATTGCATCGGATCGGCCAAGCCCTTGTCAAAGCGAAGTGTCTCGATGCGTTCCGCACTGAACTGTGCTTTCAGTCTCGAGGGGCGGTCGATGCTCACCTTGTAATAACCGAAGTCGCTGTTGTCAAAGACCTTGGCGGCTAGGCCATCTTCGCCTGCCCTCTCGATCTCCTCAAAGGAGAGGTAGGCCTTGAGAATTTCCTTGATATGTGCCGGACTGAACTCGCAGCTCTTATCGCCCAGGTTCTTGCGCAACTTGACAAAGCGCTGTGAGGCATCCATGAGCAGCACCTTGCCTTGGCGCTCGGTCGGCTTGTTGTTCGTAACGATCCAGATGTAGGTGGTAATGCCCGTGTTGTAGAAGAGGTTGTTGGGCAGCTGGATGATGCAATCCAACATATCGTTCTCGATGAGGTAACGCCTGATGTTACTTTCTCCGCCCCCAGCATCACCTGTGAATAGGCTTGACCCGTTATGTACGGATGCGATCCGTGAACCCATGGGACTTTGTGCCAAGGGCTTCATCTTGTCCACCATTTCCATCAAGAAGAGCAGTTGCCCATCAGAGGAACGTGGCGTAGCATCCTCATCCGTCCCTACACCCCAATAGTCCTTCAAGGGCACGATGAAGCGCGTATCGATCACATCCTTGCCGTCCTTGATGTACTTCAGCTCCGTGCTCCAGCTCTTACCGTAGGGTGGATTGGAGAGCATGAAATCGAAATGCTTTCCGGAGAATTCATCCGTACTGAGTGTGGAGCCCACGCGGATGTTCTCCGGGTCATTGCCCTTGATCATCATGTCGCTCTTGCAAATGGCATAGGTCTCATCGTTGATCTCCTTACCGTAGAGGTAGACATCGCCAGTCGCCTTGATCTCGCCTACTTCGTCCTTGATGAAATTCTGGGATTCGGTAAGCATGCCTCCACTTCCGCATGCCGGGTCATAGATGGTCATCACGGGAGGAAGCTTGCCCTTCACCGGATCGAACACGATGTGGGTCATGAGGTCGATCACCTCCCGTGGAGTAAAGTGCTCACCGGCCTCCTCGTTGTTCTCTTCATTGAACTTGCGGATGAGCTCTTCGAAGACATAGCCCATACCCAAGTTGGAGAGCTCTGGCAGTTTCCTTCCCTCCGGGTCCAGCACTTCATTCGGGGTGAGGTTGATGTACGGCGAGCAGAATTTCTCCAGTACATCGAGCAGCACATCCTTGTTGATCATGTGCGTGATCTGGCTCCGGAGTTTGAACTTGGAGATGATCTCAGCTACGTTGGGGCTGAAGCCGTTCAGGTACTCCATGAAGTTGCCTTCGAGGATCTGCTTGGAGTTCGAGGCTGTCTCCTGCAGCGACTTGAGCGTCCACTTGCTGGTATTGTAGAAGACATATCCTGAGGCATCACGAAGGCCCTCCGGATCGAGCTCCGTGAACTTGGCCTCTTCCTTTTGGAAGCGTACTTCTTCAAGCACCTTGTCCTTCGAGCCTTCTAGCAACGCATCGAGCCTGCGCAGCACCGTCATGGGCAGAATGACATCGCGGTATTTCCCACGGACGTAGACGTCACGCAAGGAGTCGTCAGCAATACTCCAGATAAAGGAAACGAGTTTGTTGTGGGCGGAGTGGTTCATGGGGGGAAGGTCGGGGAAAATGGGGTGGTGGTCAGCCTTTACGAAAGCGGGTGGCGAAGTCAGGTGTGTTTCATAAGGGAGATAACGGTCCATTTGTCCGGCCCTTTCATCGGGGCTGGCTTGGCTTTAATATCCACTAGGTCGCCATCGCACACATCATGCATCATGATCAATTCTTTTCCAATGAAGCAGTTGCCGGCAAAAGCGAATGATTGGTCTTCGCGCTTCGTGACCACAACGCGGTTCAGTTCTTTGATATCGTGCGCTTGCAACGGCTCGCCATCGGGACCGAGGTCTTCCCTGTGCAACCAACCCTTGTTCACCTCGGGGTCCGGGTTCGCTGCGGCAAAGCGCTTGTACCAGACCAACACATCCATGAGCTGGAACACGATCGTACTCAATAGATATGGCGTTACACCATGCTCCTGCAGTGCTTCACGATTATCCAAGGTGTAATTGGAATCCTCAGCAGTCTCATCGGCATGTGAGCTTTCACTGGTCACCCGCAGGATATTGTCCAATGCATCGGCAACGATACGTGGCATCAACGGGCGGTCACACTTCAAGGCCACTGTAGCTGATGTTCGGCTTGGATGGAGCACAAGCTCACCGCGCAGGTAGAGTGCTGATAAGCGTTGATTGATGCGCGGCTTTACCAAGACATCGGGCAACAACCCATGCCGACGCACGGCATAAAAGAAGTGCTCCACTACCTGACGCAGAGGGTTCATGAACAAGCGATCGCTGCCGGACCGATCCCCTCGATCCACAAAGCGCAGTGCGTCCATGAAGAGCGGGTCGGCAATTGCATCCAAGTATGGCGCTTGGAGCACCGCGAACACATCGGCATACCGATCACGAAGCGCTTGCTCATTGCTTCGGTCAACAAGGCCCTTCAGTTCCGAATAGAGTTCCTTCTCGTTCCCTTTCAAGTAGCGGCGCTCATCGCGACGGTTCTTGGTTGCACCTTCGTCAAAGCCGGTATTGATCACATAGGGAATATGGATGTTGGCACCTTTCCATTGGTCCAGGTCCTTGCGTGCTTCATGCAAGTGGTCGATGTCCTCGGTCGGAGAGTGTTCATCCACCTGGCCTCTGGCATCGAGGATGACCGCTTTGAAGCGCTTCTCCCGAATCGGTTCTTTGGCCTGTGACCATGTTTTGAACCATGTGATCTCGAACCCATGCGTTACCGCCATGGCAACTTGGGCTTTGGCGTAGGCCTCATCGTCATCCACCAAGGCGATCGGGATAAGGTCAATCATTGCTGTGGGAAATTGGAAGTTCTATGGTGAAATGGACAGTCATATGGGTAGAGATAGCTTCCCAGTCCAATGGTGACCAATGATTATCGTCTATCCGTTGGTCCCGACCAGAACCGGAGCGATAGGGTTCTTCACTGAATGGTAGGTTGCCAGATATGAACCGCCCACCGTGGTTGGCAATGATCCGATCGATCAGGTAGCCGCCGATGCCACTGCCCTTTGTAGGGTCCAAGCGCTTGCCGAAGGTGATGAATTCTTCATGTGTGAATCCTTGTGGGAAGGGCTTACCGTTGTTCTCAATCGTGAGCACCAGCCACGTTCGTTGGGGTTCACTGCGAGTTGATACCCTGACCAGTACGACCACTTGTTCCTGATCGTGTCGCAGGCCGTGTTTGGCCATATTGATGAACAGGTTTTGGATGACCAATGCGAACTGTTGTTGATCTATCCGTGCGATCACCCCTTCTTGTGTTTCAAGCCCCGCTTCACATTCGAAGAATACCATGAGGTCTTTCACTTGTTCTGCAAGCCCACGTACCTCTGTGCGGCAAAGTCGCCTGAGATCAACGGGCACAGGTCTTAAGCTCTCCTTGTCCGATCGGATCACGGCATTAATCAGTTGAAAGAGGCCCCGCATGCGGTCCAATCCAACGTTCATGGTATGGAGGGCGGATGTGATCGTCGCCTTTGGACCTGCCCCAATATTGTCCATTGCGCGTTGGATCTCGGCCATGGGTTGCTCCAGCAACGCCACCACCGGCCGGAAGCTGTGCTCCACTGCACCAAGGATCTGCCATTCACTGGTAGAAAGCCCGTGCTTGTCTTCCTGTCGGGCGATCTCTTCTTTCTGTGCGATCAATACGGCCTCCTTTCGTTCTCGTAGGATGCGTTGTTGGTCGGCCAATAAAGGTAATCGCAGCCTGATCCAAGCGAGATCGTTCTTCGCAATAGATGGTATGGTGCTTCCTTGGTGGTATGCATCCAGTTGGTCCTGTACAGTGGCTGTGCGTAGTTCCGAGGCCAAGTATTCCGGATCAGCTTTCTCCGTATCCACACGGAACATGAACACGTTGTTCCCTACTGCAATTGGGCCATCGCTAGGGTCGAATACAGTGGGTTTCAATCTTCCGCCTACACGTGCCAATAGGAGAGCGGGCACGTCGAGGCGTCGCGCGCCTCTTCTAGCCTGCCCCGTAGGGTCTTGACCCGCTTTGGCCGTGAGGGTCATGTCCAGAATATCGGAAGACAATTGCGCGACCTGGAACAATGGCAAGCCCTCAACATCCCCCATGGAGAGAATGTCATCAAAAAGCAGACTGCCCAATTGCACAACTGCGACCCCGCGGCCATTTGCTTCGATCCCGTCAAGTGAAAGCTGGCTCACAAAGCGGCTCATTGTCCATGAAACCAACTCATCAGCTAGGATATCGGTGGTGCGCACGTCCAATACACCGGTCAAAGGAGAGTTGCTTGAATAGGCACGCAGTATGCCATCCACATCCAGCATAACCTGCGCCTTGATCCTTTCAGTTACATGCAGGCTCGCATCCAAGAAGCGCACACGTTCTTTCACCGCACCAACCTTTTCTAGGACCAAGATCGACGTCTTTACTCCCGCATAGGGCTGGAACGTGCCAACAGGTAGTGAGATCACCGCGTTGAGCATACCGAGGTCAATGAGTTGCTTTCGAAGGACCTTCCCATTGGTGCTGAACAGCATGCTCTCGGGTACCAGGATCACGGCGCGCCCTCCCGGTGCAAGCCGTTTGATGATCTGGTTGGTCGTGATCTCATGGCTTTGAATAGCACGCAAGGAACCAGCCTCTTTGATGCGCGCACCGAAAGGTGGCGCGCTGATACAATGCAAATATTTCTTGTTCGGGTCACCGGGCGCTGAAGGTTCGTTCACCGCGGCGTTCAACTCCGTACCCAGGATCCGTGCTTGCAGGGTATTGAATAGGAGCGCCGATCTGTTGAGGAATACCGCATCCACTTGAACGGAACGTGGTTTGTTGACCGAGAGTACTGCTGGCAGTACGCTTGCATCTGCAGAAGGATCGAAGACTTCTTCCACATCCCCAAGCAAGCGTGCCATGAGCGTGGCAACGGACCATGGTACACAGAACTGGCCCGAGCGCACATCTCTAGCAATGAGATCCCGCATTTCCTGCACGTACTCCTCTGGGGAGAGTTGGACGGTGGCCATTTGCATCAACGCCATCTTCACCGGGGCATTGACCATGAAGCCACCAGCTGCGAAGGACATGGATAGCTCACGTTCCCACTCTGGGAACTCCTTGTCAAGCTTATCCAGTGCAGTGCGTAACCCCTCTCCCTTCAAGTCGACCTCCAGCAGGGTGTCGTGCTCGAGAGTTGCAAGCATGTAGATCAAGGCCAACTCCAGTCCTTGCGACGGTCTGAATGGCATTAAATGGAGTGCGTCGCGCAGTGCCCAGAGCTTTTGCCGGAAGTAGCCGACACGGTCTTCCAAACGTTCTGGACGCAGTGTGATACTGCCATCGCTACCGACCACGAAGCGCTCCTTGCCGGCTTTCAACGCCTCTTTCATTTGCGGCATATCGAAGTCCTTGTCCATCTCCTTTATCAACGCAAAGACCGCCTCGATGTTAGAGGAGCCACGCGACGTGCGAAGGATGTATTCTATGATGTCGACCGATTTCATGCAGCGTGCGTCAAAGTAAGTGGTAGCGGGTGTTGGTTGGCTAAGGTTCCTTGGCTATTGGTACGTGGTACATGGCTCAATCGGTCAGTGGGCAATAGGTTCTTGGCCATTTGGTCCATGGCCTCCCATTCGTAGTGGGTGAACGTGTTACTCTCCGTCACCACCGGGATCCGGAACTCACCCAAGGCATCCTCGCGCATGCCCCACTGGTCCTTCTGGTCGTAGATTTTTGTTCCCGGCAGCAGCATCAGTGGCCATGCTTTTACATCGGTGCAGCCTTTGGCCAAAAGGTGGTCGATGCTGCGTTGGAAGCTATCCAGCGTCTGGCCGGGCAGGC
>Ga0154020_10004138_pt1 | contig 17321 bp, 37 predicted proteins | sample Klosneuvirus_201_FD_109709 | JGI IMG/M metagenome (GOLD analysis project Ga0154020, IMG submission 109709) | Active sludge microbial communities from wastewater, Klosterneuburg, Austria - Klosneuvirus_20160825_MG | ecosystem: Engineered > WWTP > Aerobic digester > Activated sludge | place...
AGTAAACCTCGAAGGCTGAGGGCTTGCCTGCTAAGCAAAGTGGCCGTTAATTCGGCTGTGGCTCGTGTCCACTGCTCTCCGCAATAGCCTGAATGCGCACAGGATCGAAAAGCCGGTTAAGCCTCTTGATAATGCTCAACGTAATCCGCTAAATCGTAAGTTAGCACAGTTAGAATTCTGGAGGCAAAAAAAATTCTTTAAAATATAATATGTCAAAGAAAACATTAATACAATTATACAAACAACAATACGGATACATTCCTATGTTAATAAAATATGATTCTATTGATCAAGATATTAATAGAGAAGAATATTGGCAATTACTTGAAGTGTCATATAAGGATTTAATTACCCGTGATCTTTTGAAAATACTTCATGTTGCAAGAAAAGACAAATCTCAAATATCAGACATGGGCGATTTACCTGAGCAATATAATGAACGATTTGAAAAAATAATTAATGCAGTAAAAAACGAATTAGCAACAAGAGAACACATTCCAAACAAAAAAGAAAGAGACGCTATTCGAATACAAAAAATAATTGATAAAAAAAAATAAATAATAGTTATGAGCAACGTAAAATATACAACTGTACATTCACCCATATTAGGCAAGACCTTTTATTATGAAGTAATCGAAGATCATCCGGATAATCTGGACAGAGTTCAATGGGGTGATGTAAATCCTGCAACCAAGAAATTGGAAACAGGTGATTATGGAAAAAAGAATCCAGCCGGAATTAATATGGCCGATAGTATTATCACTAAAGAAAATGGATTTAAAAATCCAGTGTATTTGAAGCCAGGTGAATCACCAATGGGTTATATTGAACGATTGGAAAAAGAATTTTTACAAAAGAATTCACAATAAATTCCTCAATATTTATTAAAGCGATAAAGCGGTGTCAAGAAAGAAAATTAAAAATTATGAATAAATATCAAAGATTAAAAACAGAACTGGAAGAAGTAGGAACTGGAAAAATGAAAGTATTTGGTCAGTCAATGAAACCTAAAATAGAATCAGGTGCATTGTTGACTTTTCAAAAACAAGATAAATACGAAGTGGGTGATATAGTTTTTGCACGAGTACGTGGAAAATATATTGATGCTCATTTGATCACAAAGATCGATACGAACAAAGGTTACATGATCGCAAATAATCATGGTTGGGAAAACGGTTGGACAAAAACGATCTATGGAAAAGTAATTAATGTAGAATAAAATGAAATTTACAGTAACAATAAGAAATAATGAAACAGGTGAAATAAAAATTCACCATGACACTTATGATTGGGAAGATAATAACCATGGAGAATATTTCACTTCTGCATTCGAAGGGTTTACTTACCAGTGGACTGAAGGAAATTTCGGATGTGACTGTAACAGAGCCATCTTTATGTATGGTTACGATAAAGAACAACAAAGGTCATGTACTTCCGGACTGTTTGATATCATCAAGATTGTAGATGAAAATGGTAATGAATACTCCACAGACGGTTTCAATAAAGTAATTAATGTAGAATGAAAAAAGAAGTGAAACATCCGGAAATTTGTTGTGTAAGATGCCCACAGTGTCATAAAAAAGTGAAAATAGAGTTATTGAAACAACACTTAAAAGAAAAACATAATATTGATTCATGAAAACAAAAAATAAAAACTCCATGGCGCATTAGGTTTAAAACCTAATAAACCATGAGTAAGAACAATTTCGTAAGAGCACGGTTAAAAAATGAAACTGATCGAAAAGCTTACCACAACAAAGTAATTACCGGTAATGACCCATATTATTGCTGTGATTGTTGCGCTAATTATCACAATTATCGTAAAAACAGAATGTACAATGGAAACACCCGGAAAAAGATTGAACGTTGGAAGTACAGAATGTATCGTACCTGGAAATATAACAGAGTAAACCAATATAAGGAATGAAAAATAAAAATGACTTCGGCTAAGGATAAAACCTTAGCTAATGAAACAAAAAAAACAATTAATGAAAACAACTGCAAAACGCAGGGTTTTCAATTTGGTTTATAAATCAAATATTAAATCAAAAAATGGGTTGTGCTCCATTTGCAATATGCACAGTGGTTGCAATTATTGGTATCGTTCTAAACCACAGAAAAACTGGAAAGCATACCGCAACAAACAGTATAAAATGAAAAAACTAAAAGATTTCGCTTAGATATAAAATCTAAGTGAAATGAAATACTCGATTGAAAAAATTAATCAACTGACATGGTTAGAAATATTAAAAACCACAACCAATGATTCAGTTTATAGAAAATGTTTAAAGAATTTATACGCTAATTGTTCACGTTGCAGATGGAACCGCAGATGTAATCGATGGTATAAAATTCCAAAAACAAGTTCTTGGAAAGAGCAAAGAAAAACACAATACAAACAAAATGACAATGATCTCAACAAAATATAAAACCAAACGTAAACGGTTGAGATATGTAACCAACGCTTTTTAAAAAGTTAAAGGCACATATCTCTTCCAAAATGTATATGTGCCCGTAACTTAGCTGGTCTAAAGTTTCATACTTTTAATATGAATATCGTTGGTTCGAATCCAACCGGGCACACACTATTTAACGCCTCATTCCCATAGCTCGGCCAATTGGAACATTCTTTTAAAATGACGGAGAAATCCTGCCACAGGTTCAAATCCTGTATGGGGCACAATAATTAAATAATAATACGCAAGTATCTCTTAGTGGCGATAGAAACGGTTTCTTAAACCGGTGAAGTATGATTTCTTCCATCGTGGGTTCGAGTCCCACTACTTGCACCTGATAAAAATTAAGTATTTACAATTATTCGAACCTTAAATATTTTTATGTATTTATTACTAAATAATACATAAAATGAATAAACGACATAATTTAAAATACACATATGAAATAGTAAAAATTGCAGTAGAACAGGCGCTATGCTATGCTGATGTGATTAGAAACTTAGGAGCTGTACCACAAGCCGGAAATTTTGAAAACATTAAAAACCGAATTAAAGAATATAATTTAGATACTGCCCATTTTCTTACACCTGGTGAAATAACTAAACTAAGATTAAAAGAAAAAAAAAGAAATTATTTTGAACAAAAACCTTTAGATGAAATATTAGTTATTAGTCTAACAAGATATGATCATCGAAAACTTAAAAAAAGATTATATGCTGAAAATTTAAAGAAAGAAGAGTGTGAGTTATGTGGACAGGGTCCAGTTTGGAAGGGAAAACCTATGACTCTAAGATTAGACCATATCAATGGAGAAAATACTGATTATCGTATTGATAATTTACGAATACTATGTCCTAATTGCGATTCAACCCAAGAAACGTTTTGCTCCGGAAATAGAAAAAATAGAAAAACTGATGAGATTAAAACAGGAGTACTTAAAAGCTGTTTAAATTGTGGAGATCAATTTAAATCTTATAATAAAAAAAATATTTATTGTAACTCTACATGCAGAAAAAAACGCAACAATAAAATAAATAAAAATTATACTACACCCATAAGGAAGAGAAAAGTAGAAAGACCTCCATTGGAACAACTTAAATCAGAAATTAAAGAATTAGGTTATCGTGGAACCGGACGAAAATATGGAGTTTCCGATAATGCAGTAAGAAAGTGGACAAAAATAAAGGAGTAGAAATGACACAAGAACGTATTGAAGAACTTAATCTTTTAACTATTCCGCCTCCAAGTGAAATTCCGGAAAGCGAAATGAATTCAAAAGAAAAAGAGAAAAGAAAAACTTTTGTTTTTCAATTCCAGTGCCAGACACTTCGTCATGGAATCCGTCAACTGTTTCCAATGACACAAGTAAATTATTGTCGTAGGCAAAACGGAATGCTTACTTGGTCATTTGTCGTATTCGACCAGGAAAATAATTACCGTATTCTATTTATGGATACAACAAAAATCGAACTTGGCACAATGGCCAATTTCATAGAACAAAATTTAACCCAGGTCCGAGCTTAATTATATGGAGAGTAAAAACAAAAAATGCAAAATCAAAACAACTATGTTAACATCACTGAGATCGTTAAAAATTCAAACGTAGCAAAAATATCACACGCAATTGCTGCAGTACTTTATTATGAAGTAAATACCGGTGATCACAAATACATGTTCCCGGTCGATATGAATGACAAAGACGATGTAGGAACTGCTACGTTTCCAGCTGAAATTAAAGCCATCACATTGATGCGCTACATTCGGAAAGCACAAGAGACAAATTCACTAATCCAATTAAAATAAGAAAGGAACAAAGCAATGATTGAAAGAGTAACAACATACATCAAAGGAAAAAATGGTAAGATCATTGCCAAGAAAGTTGAATTCCGGAAAAAAGTAATTATCCCTAATTCGAAAGCAATTTTAAAAGCAGAGCGAAAGGATTATATAGATTTGAATAAATAAAAATGGTATATTGCGGAGTGGTCTGGAAATGGAAAGCCCAATCAAACGGGTCCAGCCGGCTCTCATAAAGCTGATCTCGAAAGAGAATACAGGTTCGAATCCTGTCTCCGCTACTTAGTTATCCATGATTGAACAATTTAAACCGCACGGGTCAAATCACGTGCCGGAGAAACTATGTTCAATCATATACAAGAAAAACGTTTTGATCACATCGATCACAAGCTCATCCCTTTAACAGCAACCGATTTACATGAACTCTTTTTTAAAGAGTATACTAATCGGAGAGGAAATTTTGTCTTCTATCGCTATGACCGCATGCGGCATCATTGCATTAAATTGGAAGAAATCTCTCAAGGCAAATTTCAATATGTTTCGTCCGAAGAAGGAGTAGAGCCATTCGTTATTAAACGCTGGATAGAGGTGGTAACACTTTGGAAGAAAGTAACCGGCTATTCCATCTTTACTATGTAAAAAGTGAAACCTCCGGGAACGAATCATACCGTTTCCGGAGGTTTCTAATTATATTTACGTATTCTAATTGTAATAAAATAATTCACTATGGCATCTTTAAGAAAACATACTGGTACACTTGTAACCACAAAGACTGGTAAAATCGGATATACAAAAAAAACTGATACACTTATTAACGGAAAACAGCCTGTTTACTTATCTAAAGAAGCAGGAATTGCAATGCTTTGTGACCCGAAAACACTGAAAATTGATGGATATTACGATTGATCAATTTTTTGAACGTGAAAACAAAATAATGATGCTAACTTATTGAATTTTAATAAATTGCACCGCACTTTATACGTTCAAATTTTAAAAATTGAAAAAATCTGATTTTTATAAAAAAATAAAAAATACTCACCATTTGAAAAATTATAAGTAAAATTAATTTTCTAATTATCAGTAATTTACATAAGTTTGAATAATATTTGTTTGAATTTATTTGTGCAAATTGAAATTTTATAATCACATTTGCTTGAATAAATCATTAAATTCTTAAACACTTATGTCAAACAACTCATCCTCCATTGTAGCTCAGAAGCGAAATGCTCAACCTGCTGCACAACCTGCAATTCCTGCTTTTTTGGAATTACAAATCAAAAATCCTGTAAATTTTCAGGAGATTTTAGACAAAAACCCTCACCTGGAAAAACAGTTGGGCGTATTTGCTCAAATGAAACCTAAAGTAATTTTGATTACACCTGAAATTGCAGGTCAATGGTTAGAGCAAAATACAAACAACAGAAAGGTTGACAGTAAAACTGAACGTCATTACATCAATCAAATGGAACAAGATAACTGGTTGCTTTCTCACCAGGGAATCGCCTTTGATGTAAATGATATTCTTCAGGACGGCCAACATCGTCTTCGCTCAATCATTCATAGCGGAAAACCACAATACATGTTGGTGTTTTCCAATATGCCAGAAGAAAATTTTACAATTTTGGACACTGCTAAATCACGCAGAGCAGCCGATGTGCTTTTCATTGCCGGTTATAAAAATAACACAGGAGTTATTTCTATGATCGCAGATTTCCTTTTAAGTATGATTAAAGGTAACATTGGTCGTGCCATTCATAAGTCTGCTAAAAAAGAATCTGGAAATACCAATGCATTGGTGTTAAGATTGGTTCAAAAATATGTAGATGATTTTGAAGCGGCAGCTCAAATCACTGTGGAAACATACCAGAAAAAGCCATATCTGAATAAGCGTAATCTTGGTGGATATTACTTTTTGTTCAGTAAATTTGTAAATCCTGCAAAAGCAAGAGAGTTTATGCATTTGTATGCAACAGGAGCCAACCTTCCACAAGGACATCCAATTCTTCACCTTCATGACATTTATGAAAAAGATGTTCATTCACGTAAGAAACTTAAAAACTCTGATAAGATCGCTCTGTTTGTTAAAACCTGGAATTATTTCATTACAGGCGAGACACAAATTGACAAATTGAAATTCTCCTCTAAAAGAGAATCTTTTCCAGAGGTGTTGAACGAAGAAGGAATAAATGTTGAAGAACATGTTTATGTCCTGTTTCCCGAATTGGTTCCTCAAGAATTGAAAGAGGAACTTGAAACAGCATAAGTTAATCTCTTAATTGTTTCATAATAAAAGGCAGTAAGAAAAGTTTCAATCTTACTGCCTTTTATATTTTATTATAATTAAATTTGCCTTTCTAATTATAAAGAACACAATGAATCGACAAGTAAAACAAGCTTATCTTTTGGGCGGTGCCATCGGTTTTATCACCGCAATGACATACACTTATGTTTGGTGTTATGTTTCATTTCCTGCAGGAATAATTTCTGCCATCGTTGTGGCAACTGGTTCAAGCTATTTAAGTTACCGGGCATGGAAATCAAAAAAGGCAAGAGAATTAGAAAACACTTAAGAAAATATGTTCTATTTATAGACATAAAATCTTATCAATGTTAAAACCAATCTCATACAATGATTTTCTCCGTCAAATGATTAATTCAAAACTTAAAGAAGTAATCTCGGAAGATATGCGTACTATCACAAATGATCACGGAGAGCCCATTGGCTCGGAAGTTGAAAAAGATGATCTTGATCGAATGATGGACCAAGGCAGCGATGACTATGACTATGGGGATATGAATTCATCCTCTGACAGCATCAGCTTCAATCCTGAAGAGCCAGAGCAAGTAAGTGAACTCTACACACTTTTAGCTTTTGATGGCTGTGACATAAGGGAAGATTATCCTTCTTGGGTATTTGAAGTTCTGGAAGATTATATTATGGAAGACCATAATACTTACTCATGGTTTTTCAACGAGGACGGTAAAGCAGAGTTTACTTCTCCGGAAATTTTTGCAAATTTTATAAAATCTGCTGCAAACGATTATTTTAACTCCAGCTCCAATGACTCTGAATCACCTTATTTAAGAGGGTATGAACCTTAATCAATTATAAAATTGGTATTGTAATACCTTTCTCTATATTTGCACCTCGTTTGTGAATATTAATGATTTAAGAAAGATGAACGAACCCCGGCAGCATTAATTTGATGTCGGGGATTGTTTTTTATAGCTTGTCACGCTTGTGCGTCTATAGTATTAAACACTATACTATGACAATTAAATCCCTCGACTACGGACTTTTGTGTGATTGCCTTCAACCCGGCTGTCTATATTGTGATCAAGATGGCTTCTGGACAAAAGAAAAAGAAGGCTTTTTTATAAAAGCTTTGGAAGAAATTAATAAAAAAATCGCTGAAAATTTATCAAAAAGCGATATTGTTAAAAAAAAATGATAATCATACTTGACTTTATAATTAGAATGTACTATGTTTGTATTCTGAATTAGGAAAATAAAGAACTATTTATAACATATCAATGACTACTACTATCATCAATCGTTCCCATTGCGAACAGCAGAAACAACGTTCCTCGCTATGGCTTTGCATTGATGTAAGTTGACCCAAAAAATTATTTGAAGGTAACTTTTATCAAAAAGCCCTGGAGGAGCAAATCTTCCAGGGCTTTTTTGCGTCCATATGCGAAATTGTTTTGGCTAAAACTTTAAAACAAAATTATTAACAATGCGCATAAGACCTTATATAAAAGATGGAAACCGGCTGGCTACAGAAAGATCAAAGCCAACTCTTTCCGCTAATGCTACTCCCTGGGAGAAGCAAGAACGCTTGAACTACCTGAGAGCAATCAAAAAAGCTTACAGGCACCAGCTTAAGCGTGAGACCGATGACATGGTCAAAGAATATTATGTCATTCGATCAAATCAAAATTTTAACCAAGACAAAAACAATAAAGATAATGAGTAGAACATACAAAGACCGTAACTGGAATTTTGATTATAAAGAACATTATAATTCCAATATTGTTAATACTGAATTTTCGCATCGAGGAGAAAAACAACCATTCATGATTAGACTACATTTTAAAATGTTCAAGATGAAAAGATATACATCACAAAAACATAGAGGTCACTGGAAGTTTACTCCTGAATTAAGCAGTGGTATATTAGGTATATCAAAACTTGGAAAACTGGTTGCAAAAAATGCCAATCGATCTTTAAAGAAAAGTGCTCGCCAGGAAGCATATAATCAAATTAATTTAACACTTAAGAACAATGAGTAAATCACATAGAGATCAACGAGCCTGGAAAGCTCGTAATGAACAAAAAGCTTTCGGTGGAAAAGTTGTTGGCAAACATAGGTTCCGAACCAAAGATGAATCAGAAAGAGATGTTGAATTCAATAAACTATTTTTCAATAAATCCGACCAAGACATCTCATGGGCTATCATCGGTAAACGAAGAAGAAATACTTCTCGAAAAAGCAATCAGCGAACCAAACAAATGATGCACCAAATTGAAAGAGCAAAAAATAAAGTGCAAACAATTTTAACCTTAAAAACATTAAGTCATGAGTAAAACATATCAAATTATCAGAGGAAAAAAAGTAATGGTCCGGGCAAAACAAAGAGACCGTCATAAAAGAGAAAGAAAATTCTTCGGATTCACTTCCGGGCAACATTCACATGGTGTTTATGATCATACCATGGAAGATGGAAAATTTATTAACATCAAAACTGATCGTGCTCCAATCAAAGGAAAAGACTTTGTAAAATATGGTTATCCTTTTGAAACAAGAGATAAGTCGGTTATAAAAAATAATGAACTCTTAAAACAAGCCAATGATGAAATTGGCAATTACTACAATGGAAACTAAAATTGAATCCACCGTCAAAGGAACAAGAATTCTATACGGTGATACTGCAAATAAAAAAAGGAAAATGATCAACTCAATGATCACCGCTTGCCTAAATAATGGTTACAACGAAATCGTGTTACCCATACTACAACTGCAGGAAACCTTCAATGGTAAAGTTGGAGGTGAAAATCAGAAAATGATGTACACTTTTAAAGATGCCGGTGAAAGAGAATTATGTCTTGCTCCAGAATACACTGCTATCATCATGCAGCTTGCTCAAACTACTTTTAAAATGCAAAAAGATGTAAAACTATTTTATGTAGTAGAATGTTTTAGAGGAGAAAAGCCTCAAGCCGGCAGATATCGCCAGTTCACACAATTCGGTGTAGAAATCATAAACCCATCCAATAAATTAGATTTGGGCGTATATAAGGACTTAGCATCCTTTGCAAATTCATTAATCTTAACTGCACTGGATGAAATTAACGTTGAAATAAATGATGATTTTATATTCATTGACAGAGAAGCAAACAGAGGACTTGATTACTACACTGCCGGCAAAGGATTTGAAATAACATGTCCGTCATTGGGTGCTCAAAAACAATTGGTTGGTGGTGGGGCTTATCCAGGGGGAATCGGTTTTGCGATAGGTATTGATCGTTTATTATTAACAACTGAAAAATCATGATAGATCAAGAAAGCGAATACCATCAAGCGCTCATTAAAATGGGCAGAGTAGAAGCGATGATAAAGGAACTGGAAAGAAAGAAAAAAATATCTGACCAAAAAGATAAAGAAAACTTCTATAAATGGTTAGATGAATCTAAACCCGTTTCAAAGGCAGATCATAATAAAGAATGGGAATACAATCGTCCCAATTCAAAATATTTACAATATAGAATTGGTCAATGGTTTGTACGAGAAGATACTCAATATGATCTTTCGAAGAAAAATATCAAACGCTATAATCGTAAGTACACAAACAATCTTGGTTCTCATCACGGAGAAAGCAGAAATTCAAGAGCAGATAAAATGTCCGGTCATTTAAATGATGGCTGGCTCGATGATGCGAGAGCAGGCGTAAAAAAATTCTTTAAACAATTTTATACATCAAAACGTAGAATGTTTCTTAAAAATCCAAATAACTGGGAAAAGATATGAGTCAAAAATTCTTTAAACACGGTGAGGTGCCATTTTATTATCATGCAATGCCTATCCTATATCCGGGCATTAAACATCCTACTCGTAGGGACACACAACTAACCATCTTGGATGATTATGGGAAAATGTATCTGGCAGCATATCGCAATGGTGATACCTGTAAAGTAGGTATTCATTTCTTACTTAAAAAAGATGTAAAAAACGGAAAATCAGGGTTTTGGTTCAAAGACAAATTCTATAAACATACACGGTACGGATGGGTCTGGTGAAAACTATGTTAAAAACTTTATAATTAGAATTGTTGGATTCTAATTGAAAAACTTATAAATTTACAAATATGAAACCTAAACGCATCATCCTTATAAGACATGGAGAATCTGAAGCAAACGTCTCACGTGAACTCTATTCTAATACTCCGGATTATAAGATCAGGCTCACGAAAAAAGGAATCGACCAAGCCTCGGAGGCTGGAGAAGAATTATTCAAATTGATTGGTTTTGAAACTTGTCGTTTTTATATTTCTCCACTATGGAGAACCCGTGATACCTTCCAAAATATTGCACTCAGCTTAAAGCCTGAATCAATTAAATGGCGACTTGACCCAAGAATCAGAGAACAAGAATGGGGACATTTACGAAATCCGGAAGAAACAAATTTGATAGATCAACAACGAACAAATTTTGGAACATTTTATTTTCGCATTCCTGATGGCGAGTCCTGCGCTGATGTTTATGATCGAATTAGTGATTTTTTAAATACACTTTATCGTGATTTTGAAAAATCAGATTTTGAAAGCAATGCAGTAATCATTACTCATGGTACTGCCATCAGATTATTTCTTATGAGATTTTTTCACTGGACTCCTGAAGAATTTGAAATGACTGCGAACCCACATAATTGTGAAATGTTTATTTTGGAAGCATATAATTACCGGCAAACTTCTAAATATAAACTTTTAACACCACTCAGATCACGGGAAATTCCGGATGATTATAAATACAATTGGACAAATCCCAATTTATCAGAATACAGAATTTTATAAACAATCATATTTTTATGGAACAATCAAAAGTTATTATTGGAACACCTGTAATCTATTGGAAAGTTATTAAAGAAGATGGTATGCGTCTTGACCCGGTGAAAACCGAAATTACTTCAGAACCATGGGAACTTGGACATGGAGAAGTAGTTTGTAAAGTAAAAGATATCTCCGGTGGAGTTTCAATTGAACACTTGGATTTAATGACACCTGGCGCATTATTTTCAGCAAGCATTCAAGCTCCAGATCAATTTTCAATGAACATGTTTCAAAATGCCACCAAAGAATTTTTTAATTCAAAAGGCATCAACGTTATTATCAACAATGGAGAAGAACAAAAGTAAATGCAAATGCGGTCAAATGGCTACTTGGTTATATATGCCAAGTTCTAACAATAAAGAATCACCTTTCTTTTGTGATGATTGTGTGTTAAGAGGGTGTGAATGTAATTGGCGATCATTTGGAGATAATACACAATTCTATGGAACTTCTGAAAAGAAAGTTTTTCCACAAGGAATTGAGAATGTAAATTGGAAATATGTAAATGCAGAAAAAAATTGTTGGACATTTCTTGATGAAAAACAACGTGAATTTCCATGCTGTGAATACGATTATGATGAAAATGGTTATGAACTTGAAAATGATGAAAACTGACACTTTAAAAAAAGAAGAAACACAAATTCAATCAGAAAAAATTGAATTGTATTACTGCTTCGGTGTGAAATATATTAAAAATTTTATTATATTGCCCACCAAAAATCTTCCGGCTTATATGCAATGTTTAGATTGTACTTTGCTCTTTGCAGTGGGTGCAACAAAGACAAACCTGCCTATAAATATTAAAGATTCACTATTGCCTGCTGTTGGAGATGTATGTTCAACATTTTATCATCAAAATATTTTAATAAAAGAAATCGAATGGATATAATTAACGGAACAGTTCTCACTCTTTCAAACAAAGATGTACGGCAAATCGCAGAAGCCTTCATTGAATTTTCTTCTCTTGAAGATTTTAAACAGCTTCACGGCCTTTCTTTTGAAGATAATGAATGGATTGCAACCTCGGTTGAAATAAAACAAAAACAAAAGTCACCACACAAATGGCATTGCCATGGACATGGCAAAACTCCACGAGCTGCCGTGGTCAATATGCTAAAGCAAATTAAAAAAGCCTACAAACAAAATATTATCTAATTTATGGCTCCAACCCAAATCTATGGATATGGTGATTTTGAACTCACTCCCATTACTTATTATGTAAGTACCAGGTGCGGCAGAGAAGTATTTTATCCGGCCATGATTACTCGTTGTTACTCTCTTCGGTCTTCCACAAATTCCATTCAACAAAAAGAAAAATATAGTAAAGTCTATCCCAAACATCATAAATTAAAAGGTGTAAAGAAGCCAACTGCAGTAGGCACTAAGCCTAAATCAATTTCTCCACTTTTTGCTTTTGAAAAGAAAATAATTCATCTTTTAATTCCACAAGTAGTACACCATAAAAATGTTTATTATTTACCAAAATAATAAGTTTATATTAATTTAATATTTTTTTTGAAAAAATTTTTTATTTGAGAACGTGTTTTCAATTTTGATTGGTATTTATATATACCATGCATTGTCACCATCTCCATCCAGAATTTCATGTAATCACTGTAGTTTCTAATCCAGTTAGATACAAAATACGTTATGAACTTTTCAAAAAATTTGAAAAACATATGCGTGAATCTGGTGTAATTCATTTACATGTAGTGGAAATACAAAATGGTAATCGGCAATTTCAAGTAACTGAACAAAATAATCCTTATCATATTCAATTACGAACCAATGATGAAATGTGGATTAAAGAAAATGCAATCAATCTTGCCATCAATCGCCTAACTCCAAATTTTCCAAATTGGAAATATGTGGCATGGATTGATGCTGATATTGAATTTGTGAGAAAAGATTGGGTCGAAGAAACAATTGAAGAACTTCAAGTTTCATCGGTTGTTCAATTATTTCAAACTGCAGTTGATATCGGACCCGAAGGCCAAGCTTTAGATACACACAAAGGATTTATGTATTCTTACTGGAATAGTTTACCAGAAAAAAATAATTATTCTACATGGCACCCAGGTTACGCCTGGGCTGCAACCAAAGATTCTTTAAGCAATCTTGGGCTGTTGATTGATGGAGCCATTTTAGGTGCCGGTGATCGTCACATGGCCATGTGCTTAATTGGAAAAGGAAAAGATTCAGTACATGGAAAATTACATCCAGATTATCGTGATATGGTAATGTCTTGGCAATTGAGAGCTAATCAATATATCAAAAAAAGAGTGGGATATGTGAAAGGTAATATATTACATTATTGGCATGGCAGAAAGAAAGACAGGGGCTATCATGATCGCTGGCAAATTCTTATCAAACATCAATACTCTCCATACCGACACGTGTATCGTGACTGGCAGGGAGTGTGGCAGTTTGATTTAGATGCATTCGATTTACGAAATGATATTAAAAAATATTTCCGATCTCGTAATGAGGATTCAATTGATCTTGCTTAACACTTAAAACTAACAACTAACGACTAAAACTAACAATATTATGAAAAACAATAAAATTAACGACTTAAAATTTCGTCCCAAACCAATTCCAGTACATAAGCTTCCAAGTCAATTCCAGGTAGGAGATGCCTGCGCCTTGAAACTCCAAGACAATATCATGGCAGAATCTGTAGTTCTTGCTGTTCGTTTTGCTAAAAACAAAATTTCTTATGATCTAAACGTTAAAACTATACAAGGAGTAATTCCTGTGTATAATGTGGATTCTAAGATTGTAGCAAAAATAAATTCTAAGTAAAATTTATTTTTCAAAAAGCTTGCATTAAGATAAAAGATGTATTACATTTGTAATCGGAAAAAGAAATTTCCGACTATTTAAATAAAAGACGAAAACAATGTTCAGTTTAAAAAATCATAATCATAATAATCGCAACAAAGGAATTCCATCCTGTGTCTGAAATTGTTATGTCACAATAAGAGACCCTGATGGATTACCATCAGGGTTTTTTGTTTTATATGCTTCTGTGGCGGAAGGGTTAGACGCATATCCTAATTACTTGAAGATGGTGGAACTTCAATACCTGGATATCCCACTTGCAAGGTTCGATTCCTGCCAGAAGCACAAACAAAGAGTAAGTGTGAGACCGTTTCTCACTTTCATAGTCCTACAGAACCGCATTTGGTTCATACGGCCACATAGAAAGTGTAATTGTTTCTGTGGCGTAATTGGAGTATCGCATCTCTCGGCAGAGGGTATCACACATGTAGGTTCGAGTCCTATCAGAGACACAAAATATTCAACCAGTAATGGTACATACTAACACGACTGCAGTCGTTCGATGAAGTTTAGTATAGAAGTTCGAATCTTCATGGTTGAGCAAAAAGTAAAAATGAAAATGATTGAATTAAAATACATAGGCAGTGAACGAATTAAGCTCTGTAAACGCATACAAAGCGTATTAGAGAAAGAAGGTATTCTTGCCTCCTTAGATGAAGCTTATGCTCTCTGGTGCCTGTATAGTAAAGATACAGCATGTATTGACTGGGTTTATCCGGATGATGAGATCACTGATGAGAAATTATTTAAAATGATTGAAGAATATATGGTGAGAGTGTAGAAAATATATGGTGGTATCAAGCCGTGTTGGGCGTTCGGCACTTGTCTGTGAAACAAGGTACACAAGGATTCGAATTCCTTATATCACCCTTTGATGGTAGCTTAATTGGCTAAAGCACTTGGTTGTGGACCAGGTAGATGCGGATTCGACTTCCGTCCATCAACAAAATACCAAGTGTGGTATTATAGAAGGTAGTTGTTCTTTGAAATAAATTGTGTGGGTTGCTTTAGTGGCGAAAAGTCCATCCTGTTAAGTTGGTGAGGTAACCATGTCCTCCATCGTGGGTTCGAGCCCCACCCCGCACGCACAATCTCCAGAAGCTCATGTGGACGAGCAATCGGCTGTAAATTAGTTGCAGCTCATAAGAGTGATCTTATGTGGAAAACTGGGTTAACTCGGTGAAACCTGAACAAGTAAAGTTGAAGGCAATACCGAACCAAGCAAGTGATACATCACTTGAAGGTGTAGAGACTATCGGAGTGGTTTAGTCCACTTAATAACCGACAAGAAAGCCCGGCATCTCAAATATGAGATGATGATATAGTCCATACAGTAAGAAATTACTGAGCAATATGTAACCGAAAGGTAGTTGGTTCGAGGCCAACCTGGAGAGCTGTTAAACCCGTAACATTAATTTGTTACGGGTTTTTATTTTTTAATTATTTCTATTTTTCTATTTGGGCATTTCTTTACACTTTATGTTAATCAGCCCAATTGAACAAAATATAATTGATCTTCGAAAAAAGAAATATACATATCATAATATTTCTAAAGAACTTAACTGCCCTCTGACAACTGTACAAAAAACATGTTTTAAATTTGGTATAGCAGTAAAAATTCAAAAGCTTCCGGCTGAAACAATCTCTCTTTTAAAAGAAACATATAAACAAACCAAATCACAAAGAAAGACTGCAAAATTAATTGGTTGTTCAAAAAGTACAGTTGCTTATTATACACAAGGATTAAAAGAAAAACGTAAAAAGCAATTGGTAAATGGCGTAATTTCATGGAGGAGAAGAACAAAAGAAAAATTAGTAGCTTACAAAGGTGGAAAATGTGAAGTTTGTGAATATGACAGATGTTTACAAGCATTAGAATTTCATCACCTAAATCCTGAAGAAAAAGATTTTACTATTTCTGGGAAATCATGGTCTTTCGAACGAATGAAAGCTGAAGTTGACAAATGTATTTTACTTTGTAGTAATTGTCATCAAGAAGTTGAACATGGAATAATAAATTTAAATAAAAATATAATAAATGAAAAAAATTCCCAATATAAATAATTTATTTCAAGAAGGCATTAGTGAAGTAGAAAATGTTTTTTTGGTTTTATTATATTTATATTCAATACAAAATGATTATATTGAAAACCATAAAAGCGATTTATTACATGGTGCGTTTGAAATGGATTATTTTTTATGGTTTGTTGAATTAAATGATGATAGAAAAAATGAAGACAAAGATGATGGAAGATTTTTTCAAAATTTTTTTTACAATCGTTATAAAGACAAAAATCTTAAAAAAGTAATAATAAACTTTGAAAATGAATTTTTTATAAAAAATTCTATTAGTACAATAAGAGGAAAATATAATACTATTCTTAAAAAATTAATTAATGAAAATTTAGTTGAAGAAGTATTATACTCTGGAGGAAGTTACAAAGCTCACAGAATAACATCAGATGGAAAAATATTTATTGAACAAAATTATTTATCAATTTCTGATACTCCACCAATTATAGAACCCTTATCATCACCGTTTATAATTAATCTGTATCAAACAATTATAGATGTAAAAACAAATATGCAAAATACTGGAATATATAACACTGGAACAATAGAAAACTCACCCAATAATAGTGGCGATATAAATCAATCAGATGATTCGAAAAAAGAAAATTCATTTTATGAAGCACTTTGGGCGTTTTTTGCTGCTGGAGTATTTGAAATTTTAAAATGGGCAGATATACCAAAACGATTTAGCGAATTCGGATATTTTGCACATTTATTTGATTTTATATTTTTATTAGGTATAATATATTTTACAAAAATAATTTATAATAAATTCAATAAATGAAACCCCGCAACATAACCCTCAATGATCACCGCTATAAATGGTGGATACGTAAATCCCGGCATCGGTATTCCAGCCGGTATAAAGTGGTGATACAATCTCCATTTGGATATCAACATGTGTTTCCGATCAATGATATCACCAGTGATAATATGAGTTGGGATATTGATGAAGAATTTGCCGGCACCGTTAAGCCTTCAGATATCAGAAGAACAATTGAAGAAAAAAAATTAAAATGACAACCCTCACTATAAAAGAAC
>Ga0154020_10004140_pt1 | contig 17316 bp, 2 predicted proteins | sample Klosneuvirus_201_FD_109709 | JGI IMG/M metagenome (GOLD analysis project Ga0154020, IMG submission 109709) | Active sludge microbial communities from wastewater, Klosterneuburg, Austria - Klosneuvirus_20160825_MG | ecosystem: Engineered > WWTP > Aerobic digester > Activated sludge | place...
CTCCTTAAATCTAAGATCATACAATAATAATGGTGCACCATTGCGTCAGGATCCATTCTTCTATACTTTGGGTGCGAATCTGAATTTTAAGTTCTATCAGATTGATATTCCTTTTTCCATGGTGATGACTGCAAAAAATACCAATAAATCCTATCCAAGTCTGTCAGATATGATCAATTCCTTAAAGGATCAGGCAAAATCTAAAGTAAATGGCTACGCGCGTTTTGGTATTAGTCCGCATTATAAATGGGCCAAATTGCATATAGGCCATCGCTCGATGAATTTCTCGAAATACACCATGAGTAATTTGAATTTTTTTGGTACCGGCTTGGAATTAAATCCTGGCAAAGTCAGATTAAGTGGTATGTATGGTCGATTGGCAAAAGCAGAACCCATCAATCTTTCACTGACTTCCCCTAACCTTCCCATTTATAAAAGAATTGGGTGGAGCACCAAACTTGGATATGGAGACGATAAGGCATCAGCGGACGTCATTGTATTCGCAGCAAAGGATGATGAAAACTCTATAAGTATTCCTGCTGTATACCCTAAACAAAAAAGTCCTGAAGCCAATTTTGCCGTAGGTATTCAATTGCAAAAATTGCTTTTAGAAAAAATCCGACTAAAAGTAGATTACACCAGAAGTGGCGTCTCACCTAATACCTTAGATGCAGAATCTGACAAAAATAGTCTTACGAATTTTTTATTAATACGTAGAAATACAACTTATTATGGGAATGCGTTGGAGGGATCCGTATCCTTTGAAAGCAAAAACCAAAATTCAGGATTGTCCTTTAACAGAGTGGATTCCAAATTCAAAACATTTGGAGCATATTTTTTTAATACAGATGTATTCGACATTCAAGGTTTTACTCATTTTGGTCTTTTTCAAAGCAAATTAAATACTTCCCTCAAACTGGGAATCCAAACCAATAATCTCGACGGTGAAAAACCCGCTACAACAAAAAGGTTAATCTATGACATCCAAACCGGATGGTCGGATAAAGCTTTTAGTGCTCAATTTAATTATACGAATAATTCATCCAATGTAAGTTATATTCTCAATCAACAATTGGATTCCTTGAATGCAGTTGTGGTCACAAAAGATATAGGTGCGAATTTGAATTATGTACTCCCGTTTAAAGGTGATCATGTTCACTCCATAAGCCTCACTGCAAATATTCAGGATGTCAGTGATGATATTGAAAAACCCAATAGAATTTCCGTATCAAAACTATTTCTGATCAACGCAGGATATACACTCAAAACCAAATCTAAGTGGCTGTTCGGCATCAGAATCAATCACACAAAGAATGAAGTGCCACTTACGGAAGTGACCCGTTTTGGTCTGGGCGCATCTGTTCAAAAGTCACTGCTAAAAGAAAAATTATCCTTAGGCCTCAACAGCAATTATTATAAAAATATTAATTCCCTAAAACAAAAATCTTCGAATACCATACTGCAACTCACACTAGGTGCAAAATTATTTAAAGGCGCATCGCTTCAATTTGCATATGGCATATTATGCACTTCTTCCGATGTAACACCAACATTTACTGAAAGCATAGGTAATCTCGGCTTACAATATCAATTTAATTATAAGCCAAGTAAGAAAAAATCAAAATCCTAAATTCATTTACAAATTTTATCAGCACCAATAGATATGAACAAGGTAATCTTTATATTTTTTATATTCTTTATTCCAACGGCAAGCATTTATTCACAACAGGTTTGGCCGGTTCAGGTGACAGGATCTATCATTCCACCACATTCATTAGATTTAAAAGTATATGGCAATGATCGTTCTACTGATTTAAATTTCCAAGTATTACTGAATGATCCGGAAGAATTGGCATTACAAGTCATTCCCATATTAACCATCGAACAAAATGAAAATGTGATCTATCAGACGGATATGAATTATAGTGCTAATCTAATTACGCTGAATCAATTTACATCCTATCTTTTAGATGGTGCCGAATTAAATCAATACCTCTCTGCAGAAGCATTAAGCGGAAACAATGGTATTGGAAAAGGTGCCACATTAATACCGGAGGGATTTACCCAGATCTGTCTTCAAATGTATGGTGTGGATAGAACAGTTCCTGTGTCGAACAAATTTTGTGTTTCAGGGAATTTCAGATTGAACCAAGCGCCACAGCTTATTAAACCTTCCTTCAATGATATTATTAAAATGCCTCCTGTACAAAACATGATATTCTCTTGGATGCCGATGCATTTAAGCAGTGGCAATAATCCGGGAGCTGTAGAATATGTATTCGAACTTGTGGAACTACCAACAGGTGTTATGAATGCTAATGACGTATTCGAAAGCGCTCTGAAAATATACAGTACAACTGTTATGTCCACATCAATTATTTACTCACAGTCAGAACCCATATTAAATCCAAATACTTATTATGCCTGGCGCGTGACAGCAAAGAGTATCATGTATCCTACAAGCCTGTTATTTCAGAATGAAGGTAAGAGTGAGATCTCGATGTTTATGATGTACGAAGGTGACGCGCCTTCGACGGAATTAAATCCATTTGACAAAGCTTCACCGCGTGGCTGCTCGGTGTATGAGACGAGTTATGGTTCCATCGCCAAAGCAGATAATGAATCTAACATGATTGGAGCAAATCAGGAAGTAAAGTTGGGATATTTCAAAATGAAAATCACAGAAGCAATTGGAGATATTCAAAATGGATATTCGGGAAAAGGAATCGTGTATTATCCCATGTTAAGATCTTCACTTGAACTTGAATTTAAAAATATTAAAGTAAATAAAGAAAGTAGAGTGTATGAAGCAGAAAAAATAAATGCTCAAACCAGTCCTGAGCTTAATATCCCAATAGATCAGATAGATGTTAATAAAATCAAAAATTATATTACCAATGAATTTGCAGATCATGTTTATTCTAAAATAACTGATCAAAGTATAGTTGCCAAACTCCCAGAATCAAATTCAAAAATAAACGTCTTACCTTTAGCCCTAAGCAATGAAAAATTTCCAGATGAATTAAGCTGTGTAACTGGAATTTATTTTACCCCTACCAATGCATATCTGAATCTTATTTCTAAAAACAAGAATGGGGACATTTATGCCGCTACAGGAATTCAATCCACGCCTTATGGTGTAAAATCTGATGCGCACTTAGTTCCTATTATTATCTCTACAAAAAAAGAACGAAGTGATAAAATCACAGAGTCCATATATTTTGGTGGACTAGCTTCTGAAGGTTCTAAGATATTTTGTGATTGTAAAGGCTATTCATCAGTCAAAGCAAAATCAGCATTAAGTATTTCTCCTGAAATTATCCATGAAGTCAACAAAATATTACCGATAACATTAATATCTGAAAAAACAATAACAAATCTTAATACGCATATTGGAAAAGTAAAACTGAATGCTGACTTTGAAATCAATGGACTTCCAGGCTTTACGTTTAGTTCAAAAAATGCTTGGTTGGATCTTGATCAAACGCAACAACTCAATATTAAAATTCCACCTGCTTCAAAATTAAATAATCCAACAGGTCGAGGTATTATCATTGAAGACCTTGCAGTAAAAATTCCAAAGGACTTTAATTTTATATCACCTGCAACTGATTTAGAATTAGATAAAGGCAATATTGTAATTAATGAAGAAAAATTAGAATCAGGCATCATGTACAAGACTGATGTTTTGAGTTTAAAAGAGGGCAAGATTGGTACCTGGGCTTACAGTATAGATTCTTTAATTTTGAAAATCAATAGTGAGAAAAAACCAGAATTACAATTTAATGGTGATATGAAAGCACCATTTTTTGAAGATAAGTTTGCTTATAGAGCACAATTTGAAGATAGAAAGTATAACTTTAAAAAAATACATGCCATAGTGAATCAATCTAAGTTGAATATGGCCATGTGGAAAGCAGAATTCAACTCAAAAGAGAACTCAATGCTAGAAGCCAACCTCATACAGCAGGACAATGGAGTCTTATTGAGTCCTAAATGTTCTTTTGATGGAGACTTAAATATAAAACTTACAGATCAACAATTCAGAGATGCAATTATCAATCAAAACAAAGGTATTACCATTGATGAACTTAAAAAGGCTCTCAAAATTGAATCATTATCTTTTGATTTATCCAATCTTAGAATTGAAGGATTGAGCTCTGATCCTTTTAAAGAAATGGGCAAAAGATATTCAATTAATAAATTGGATAAAAAAGCTGCTAAACTAATTATTGGCAAAGAAGAAAATAAATTAACAGATGCTTCTTTTCAATATGAACTGAATGAAAACACGGAAAGACTTGGATTAAAAATAATTTTAGTTAAAGGCCAAAGCAAAGTCGAACTTATCATTTGGTCGAAATCAAAGAACAATGAATTTGAATTTGAAGGCATTGAAGTTAAAACCATCGATCAGAAATGCAATTGCTCTGCAATGAATGTTATTCCAACAGAAAATGAATGGAATGAAATAATAAGAAATTATTATAACCATAAAATGAGTGCAAACAAATCTATACCACTTAATACAAGTGGCCTTTTAAATTATAACAAACAAATTGATCTTGCTTATATTGAAGAACTAGAAATGATTGGAATAAAACAGAATGCCATTTCCTGGTTTCCCGCCTCTGTTGATGAATCTGTAATTTACATTCCTTTTCTTAATAAGTATTTACAAATTGAAAAAGACGGAAATGAGTATAAAGGCAAATACTCGAATCCCAAGTTTGGGAAGCCAAACATTCCATGGGATTATAAGTTATTTGATCAATTGGAAAATGCTTCCAATGATACTATAAATTTACCTCTAGTAATTTCTGAAGACCTTTGGTCTCAGTTTGGATTCAAAAGTGCTTATGCTTTACCTAATAATTTTAAATTATACATTTCTGAGTTCAAATCATCAAGCAATAAATTAGAAAATGCAAGTATTAAAATTAATTTGGTAGGCTTGCTGGAAATAGATGGCAAGAGCAAATTTATAGAATTTAGCTCCTTGATAGATATTCCAATTGGGCCGGCTAAAGTATCTTTAAAGGATATAATGCTACATTTAATACAAGACACAAAGTTAAATGACAACATTATTTTTCTTACAACGATAAAAGATGGAATTGCTGATCTAAGTACTGAAACAGGAAGTTTCGCAAGATTAAGCTGCGAAGAAGGATTAAGTAACTTTAATTTGCAAGGCAATTTTGTGAGCTCTATCTGGACGATTTCTGATATTTCTAATATTAAAGAGCCAACGTCGCCCATTAATTTAGGATTTAAACTTACTGAAGATCGTATTGAAAATAACAATAGCTTATTAACTGATTTCATAGCCCCAATCAAATCAACACGAAAAGTGGAGGGAGAATGGAAGCCATGGAAATTTGCATCATCAGAAGATCAGCACATTGTTTTTACTCCCGGAAATACATTTGAAGCCTATCTTGACTTTAGTCCAACGAGATCAGAAGCGGCTTCAACTAATTCCAAAAACTATATGAATCAATTTCATATGGAGTGGATGAATAGTGAAGGCTTTACAGGAATACTATTTAAATCCATGCAGATGGATATTCCTATTTTAGAAAGAAAAAGAACCATTGATAATTCGACTATAGAATTTTTTATGGACACCATCTACAATGCTTATTATGATTTAAGTGGAAGCAATTTTTTTGCAAGTTATCAAGCCATTAATGAAATACCAGTTTCAAACAATGCAAGACTAGGAGGTTGGAGATACAAAGTAGATACACTTTCTTTTAATATAGAAAACAGTTTATTAGATGAGAATAAATTAATTCTAAAAGGCAATGTAAAACTTCCTTTAGTAAAAGATGCTCCAGAAAAGGATAGTGAAAAATGGTTAGAAAACTACAATGATCCATGGGTGCCATTCAAGTTAGGTGTTGAATACAACAGATATGATAAGGCTCCGAATATTCTTGGTTTTGTAGATAGTATAGAAACTCGTATTTTTGAATCAGCACATATAGACAATTTAGGATTTAAGCTAGAAAAGGAGTCTAATGTAGAATTCTATTATGATAAAATTGCTAAAAAACTGAAAGGTCGAGCCAAACTCAACGGACGAGGAATATATACAATTAAGAAATTAGATGCAAAGATTCCAGTTTTTAAATTTCAAGATATCAATCTCAATTATAGTAATTCAGGATTGTGCAAAGGCGATGGAATGGATGGAATTGAATCAATAGATTTTGGAACTTGGGGTATATCGCCATTTTCACCACAAGAAATAGCTACAGTAAAGGCAGCAGCAGAAACAAAAACTGGTCAGAATCTTATTTCCAAAGGAAAAGAAAATAAATATGCTAAAAGCCTTGGAAGTAAATTTGATGGATTGAGTAAGCTTGCTGCATTCGAGATTAACATTCACCAACCTAAATTTACTTGCACAGGAAAAGAATACAAGTTAATCGTCGGCTTAGATGTAAGCATCATGAGAGATAAAGACAATCTTACAGAAGCTCAACAAAAAGCTTATGATCAATTTAATCCACTAGAAGCAGCAGAGCGAAACAAAGCAAATGAAGACAAAGCATTAAAACCCATTGAAGAGGAATATAGAAATGCTCAGAAAAATATTCAGACCATCGCTAATGAGAAAAAAGCATTATTGGAGGAGCGAAATCAAATTCAAAAAGAAGGAAAAAAATTATTAAAGAAATTTGATAAAAATACTCAGGCAGGCAGAAAAAAAGAAGCAAGCAAAATCATAAATAGTGATGCAACGACGGCCGTATTAGACAGATTTAATAATATTAATAAAAAAATAGAAGAGCTCAATAAAAAATACCAAGAATCATTAAAGCAAGTCAAAGAAAAATACAAGCCATTTAAGGAGCAAAAAACGAAAATAAAATCTGCTGAAAACGAACTTGACGCACAAACTAAAGCTTCAATTGCTAAAAATGCGAAGAACAATACATTAAGCGGCAGAGCCGAAAATTTTAAAGAAGACTTCAAATCAAAACTTTCAGAAGCAAAAGCTACAAAAACAGGAGCATTCTCTGCAGGAGGTGATATAGAGGTTAGTTTTACGAATCTAGGCTTTAAAGATGTGGCATTGGGATGTCTTGCTTTAGGAGGTGATTTTGGTCCAATATCATTTAAAGGGGGCATTAATTTATTCAGAGATGAAACAACTGCCAGTACTTTTGATCCGAATGCTGTGCAGAGTGCATGGGGAAATGGATTCTTAGGAATGATAGAATTGAAAGTACTCGATTTAAAATTTAAAACAAAATTCCAAACCGGATCAAAATTTGACAAACCAGATCCCAATAATACTGCTGAAGAATTTAGATATTGGTTTGCTGATCTCAGTTTAAAAAGTAGCCAAGGAATTCCATTGGATAATGCCAAACAATTTTCTCTTACAGGAATTGGTGGTGGTGCATACTATAATATGGCAACTGAGAAACCAAACTTTGATGATGTTAAACAAGAAACACCTAAAGCCAATAACGACCATTGTCAAGTGGCAGGACTTAAGGCGGGAGAGTCATTATCAGGATTGCAGTATAAAGTTGCAAAAGGATATTTTGGCGGATATGTTGCTGCAGAAATTTCACATACAGCCCGTGTTTCGTTGGAGAATATTATCGGAATTGAGATGTCATACATTAAAGGTGAGCTTAAGTTTGTGAATCTTGGAATCAATGTCAATGGATATGCTCTTTATACTGATTATTTTACAAAAGAAACATCAAGCCCGGTTATTATTAAAGGTAATGTAAACTTGAATTTTGAACAAAATGTAAAAGTATATGGAGGCATTGATTTCAGATTGGGAAAGGAAGCGGGACCTTTAAGTATAGCAGCCCCTTCAGATAAGAATTCAAATCCAAATTCCTGGAATCAAATTAAATTCTTATTTTCTGGAAAAGACAACTATGTTCATGCTGGTAGTTGGGGAGCTCCTAATAATTTAGATTTTTACAGAAGTAATGTTAGACCTGCATCAAATCTTAACTTATTATCCGCAGGTATTAAAGCTGATTTATTTGGAGAAGTATTTGCAGGATTATATTTTCAGGGAGGAACCAAAATTGACGGTTTCCCTACTATAAACACATTTTTACCTGAATACAAAGGAAAGATTGTACCAAATCCTACAGATGTAAGTTCTTCAGGTACTAGTTCAGGAGCAATAGCTGGATTTTTGCTAAATGCTAAAATGAAAGGTGGATTTTTATTGGTGTCTTATGATGCCAATGGAATACTTGGAGCTAATCTTAGTGTTTCTAAAATCAATAAGAGTAATTCATGCAATACGGATGGAAGTGCTATTGGTTTTGCAGGAGGGTATTACGCCAGGGGCAATGTATTTGCTAGTATTAAAGCAAATGCATTTTTGGATGTAAATATGCTCGTATATAGTGGCAAATACAGCATTTTCGATAGTAAGATGGATTTTGTGATGGATTTTGGTTTTCCGAATCCAGGATATCTACAGGGTGAATTTAGTTTTAGTTACAGTATACTCGGAGGTCTTAAAGAGGGCAATGAAACTATAGAATTTGATGCTGGAAATAAACCTTGCGTAATACGAGAAAACAATCCAACTACAGGAATAATGATTCATAAAAATCTTCTCCCAAAAGATGGCGCAACAAATATCAAAAATCTTGATACCATACAGGTCGAAACCAGACTTCCGTACTTAAAAGAATTTTGTATAGAAAAAACAAGCGAACAGACCGGTAAACTGCCCATCGAATATTTAAGATATCGAATCCAGTCTTTTGTTTTGCGTGCTAAAAACAGTAAAAAAGTTATCAAGACATCTTTAGTTGCTCGCGAAAACGAAAATAATTACCAGGTCGTTTTGAATGAAAAGTTATCGCCTGAGACTACTTACGAGATTGAATATAATTATACCTGGGAAATTTCCAAAGATGCCAGACAAACTTATAATATAATCTCAGGTCAAGATGAAAAAGGCATGACAGAATTTACCACTGCTGAGGCAGATGCTGTCATTTCAAAGGATCTTTTGGAATACGCAATGCCAGGTCATAGACAACGTTACTGGAACAATGACTACGGAATTCCATGTCTTAAATTTAAGAAAGATATTTCTCAGGAAAAATTACAAAAGATTTTCCCCAATGATAAGCTATATTTATATTTTGCAATAATTAAAGAACATAAAATGGATGGATCAGTCACTATCCATAAAATACCCATTGAAAACATTCCTACAGTTGATGATCAGGCAGGTGAAAACATGGACGGATCTGCAGATCAATATAATTCCTATAGCTCGACTAGATACAATTACTTGCAAGCATTCTTTAAGGATACCTTTCAGTTTTATTCTGGAAATAAAGCATTTTTTAAAACATACAATCGCACGTTCGATCAAGAAGATGCTTTAACCAAAAATGGGTACCTTACTTTTTCAAAGCTAAATAAACTTCCATTCAGCAAAGGCTCATTATGCAACATGGTCATATATAGAGCAGTTCCAAAAGACAAGAATCCAGAAGATATTAATGGGTTAATTGAACAGTATTCAGATGAAACTACCCGTAATCAAATTCCGATATATGAGAATTCATTTGGAGTGAGTTTGTATCCAAACTTAATGGAAAAAATGAAAGACATTGTTATAAGTTTTGGAGCAACCAAAGCCTCCATTACGAGCAGCAAAAGATTCTTAGGAAATATAGATGATCAAAGATTTGATGTCAGCTCAGGATTCAACAGAGACGAAATGGAAGCGGTGATAGATAGGTCAATTGCTGACTCATTGGACATAGTACCTCGTAATGCCTACTTGGGAATAAATGGTAGCAAGGAAGGAATTGATTTATATGACATGGAGTATCTGAACTATTTTTCAGTATTAAGCAGAGTAGATAATCTAAGCTTCATCGATTGGATTGAAGATAAAAAAACGAATCAACGTAAAAGTGTGTATGATGTCAATTCCTCCATCGGCAAATCCAGAGAACACGAATTTTATTATAGTTTTATGGATAATGGTTATAAAAACAACGGATTACCAATAGACTATACCTATTTTAGTAATCATCAGGGTATTAATAAATATGAAATTACTACAGAGGAAATCGAAAGTGGCAAACTCCAAAATGTTACATTGGGTACCAATTATGAGAATGGATTTATTTATGATGAATCATCTGACTTTGATATCTATTTAGAAGACGGATTTCAAAGCATTCTTATGCTCAAGTATTTATTGATTAAACAAAAAATGGAGGAAAATGGAAATGGGTCATTCTCTGAATTCCCAGAGGATGATGTTCCTCTCTGGTTATCTTACGATTGGATGGATAAAACTGATTTTAAGATTAATTGGCAAGGAAAGTCCTATGACTTTAATTGGGCAGATTATAATACCAGAGCGCTTTACCTCAATGTAGAGACAGGGAGAGGACGCAAGAAATTTAATGGTTGGAAAGAAAGCTTTTTACCAGAGGAAAATAAATTTCTGTTGCCTATCAATCGAAATAAAGTTAAATAATTCATCAAATTAAATTTTGAAAATAAATAAATAAGGATTCAATATGTCGAAGCTAATCATATCAATAGCAATTGTTTGTTCTGGATTTTTAAATGCAAAAGATTTTTTAAGTAATCCTTCTGAGTCTGAAACATATGTAAATAATTTAGGTATAAATAAATTAGTACAGCAAAGATTCTACAAAGACACATTAATACCTAGCAGAACTAAAGCAAATGAAGGTATAGTTGTTCTTGCTAAAGCATACAATGATTCCATAGTCTTAAGATTTGCACCACCTGATTATGCTTTTTGGGTAAGAACACAGAAGAGTGGATTTGTAGTTAAACGTGGTAAAGACAGCACTAGTCTGAAGCAAATTGCAATTGTATTTCCAATTCCTTTAAAACAAATTGACACTTCCAATTTCTCAAAAGACTCTTTTTCATTAATGGCTACCGGTCTTCTCTATGGCAATGTAGATAGATCACAAATACAAGGATACATGAAAGATTATCGCGCTAATCAACAAATTCTGGATATGTCATTGTTGGTTTCAGAGTTTTCTGCCAATGCTGCTCATATCTTAGGATTTAGATATGTGGACAAGGACGTAAGACCAGGAGAAACATATTACTATGAAGTAAGTAATCCTGTGTACGAAAACAAAAAATACAAGGCAAAGACTAAAATCAAAAATGAATATAAATCAATTCGTGCTCCATACCAATTCAATATCAGCACTGGAGATGAGCAATTAAAGCTTAAATGGAGCAAGGATTACAATGGTCGTGCTTTTACTTACTATATGATTGAAAGATCAGATGACAATAAGAATTTTTATCCAATTACTGAACGGCCCTTAGTATTCTATCAGTCCGAATTAAGTAAAGGGATTCCTGATTTTTCTTATATAGATAGTTTAAATCTAATTAATGATACTAAATATTATTATAGATTATTGGGTGGAAATAGTTTTGGAGAATTTAGTCCCGCCGCATTGGCTGATGGAACTCCAAAAGATTTGACACCACCAAGTCCTCCAAAAATTACCAATGCATCTTATGACTACAAATCACAACTCTTTAATATCGAATGGCAGAATGACTTTGACAATCTGTCTGCGGACTTTTCATATGCTCAACTCATGGTTGCCCGAAATGAAAAAGGCCCATATGCTGCATTAAGTGAAAAATTAGGGCCCACTGATTTTAACTACATCTATAATTTAGGAACTGATGTGACTGAAGAAATGGAAGGTCCTTATTTTTTTAGAATAGAATGTTATGATCAAAGTGGAAACAAAAGTTTTTCTGAATTTGAATCTGCCTTTGTACCTGATTTTACCAATCCTGCTGTTCCAGATACTCTGATTGGATCTATTGATAGTTTGAGTTTTGTAAATATTCAATGGCCAAAGAGTAGCTCTAAAGATGTACGAGGTTATTGGTTGTATTGGGCAAATAGTCCAGATGCTGAATTTTCACTTGTTAGCCAAACCATACTGACAGATACTACGTATAAGTATTATATTGAAGAAAAGTCATTGACAAAAAATATTTATTATACATTAAGAGCCGAAGATTATGCATATAACAGAAGTGATGCTGCAATAGTCTTAAAATTAAAACGCCGCGATGTGGTTCCACCTATCACTCCTATGATTAAAGCAGCATATACGGATTCATTAAAACTAAAATTGAATATAATTCCCAGCGGAAGTGATGATGTTAGAATTAATCAATTATTCAGAAGAGACATAGATAGCAAGGACACAACTTGGACTTTATTAGACAGCTTTCCTTCAATGTCCATTTATAGTGATCACAAGGCTGTACTTAATACTCATTATGAGTATAAAATGAGAGCCATTGATTCTACAGGAAACATCAGTACTTTTTCAGTTATTAAAGGAGGAATATTAAAAGCTACATCTCAGAATCTAGAAATAAAGGACTTTAAAATTCGTCAAACTAAAAATTCTAATGAAGTAGAACTAAGCTGGAATTTTAATCCTCCTAAAGAACTAAAAGATAAGAAATATAAATTTATAATCTCACGATCTACAGGACAAGATGGTGTAAAATATTATCAGGAATTAAATGCTGAGATGAACTCATATAAAGACAGTAAACTTAATAATGGTGTCTTATATAATTATGCAGTAAGTGTAAAATATGAAGATGGACTTTCTAGCCTAAACAGAGATATTAAATCATTACTTATCCAATAAATAATTTTAATTATTCAAAAACAGGGAATATGATAATTTATAAATCAATAAAAATTTCAATCATATATAAGTTTATTTTATCTAAATTAAACTTAAAAACAGGGCAAGTAGCTGCTTTTTTATATTTTCGAATGCTCTTTAGACTTTCTTTTGTTGCATTGTTATTACTTAAATTTAGTTTAATTAATGCCCAAACTTTTGTCCCCATCAAAGTTACGGGTTTTAATCATGATCTTATTGCTGAAGGAAGCGGTGGGATAAACAGAGCTGCAGCAACAACAACTACAACTTTTGATAATGTAAATGTAGGAGGTGATAATGTAATGTACTCTACAGATTTTAGAGGGAATAATAATCAGAATTCAGCACCGCCTTTTGGATTGCCGGTGAATGGGCTTATCAATAGCGTAAACTTGTTAGGTGCAAAGTATCAATTAGCTCCTTATGATGGTAGTAATGCATTGGTGCTTAAAGCCATAAATTCATCTTCAACCTTAATTTTGGAGTCGCCAGGCGTTTTCTCAGAAATTGCCATTCTTGGATCCAGTGCAGAAATGGCTTCTTCATTTTCTGTAACTCTCAATTTTAGTGATGGATCCAATCAAATAAAGAATTTTACTGTTCCAGATTGGTTTGATGGTTCTAGTTATGCAGTTAAAGGAATTGGTCGTGTTACACGAACTCAAATTAGCAACCAAGCTCCGGATCAATTCTCCGGCACAAGTGAAAATCCCAGATTGTATGATAATAAAATTATTTTGGATGCACCTTATAATGGCAGACTCTTAACTAATATCACTTTTAAAAAAACTTCATCTACCGGCAACACAGCTATTCTAGCAATCAATGGCATCACTGCAATCAACGCACCAGTTGCTCCTGTAGCCATTGCAGCAACTAACATCAATCCAACAGATTTTACAGCCAACTGGCAATCAGTATCTACTGCAACAAAATACTTCCTGGACGTTTCAATAGATTCTACATTCAAAACCTACCTGACAGGTTATAATAACCGTGATGTTGGAAATATACTTTCTTTGAATATTAATGGTATTCCTGTTGCTCCGGTCTATTATTACCAGGTGAGAGCCTTTAATAATTCTGGCACTAGTGCCAACAGCAATAGAATATTGGTAAGTGCAAAAGATATACATGCTATATCAGTCACAGGATTTAATTATGATCTGGTAGCAAATGGCTCAGGTACGAATCAAGCAAATGCTAGTACTACGAATGATCTCAACTCCTTTGTATTGTATTCGAAGGATTTTCGAGGAAATACGAACGCTAATAGGGAACCAACTTATGGTTTGCCAAGCAACGGAAAAATTACAAATTTAAATTTAGTTGGATACGATTATCAATTGTCAAATTACAATGACAAGAATGCGATTGTTCTTAAAACAGTGAATGAATCAGATACCTTAGTTTTGAACCAACCCAATAATTATTCTAAAGTTGCAATTCTTGCTACCAGTTCAAGCGGCGATGCTCAAATTACCGCAGTTCTTAACTTTAGTGATGGAAGCACAACATCAGCTGATTTTACGATACCTGATTGGTTTAGAGGAACGGATATTGCTATAAAAGGTGTAGGAAGAGTAAACAAGAGTTCAGACGTATTTTCTCCAGATGAAAGTGTTGAAGCGCCAAGATTATTTAATCTGGTCACAAACTTAATGCCTCCTTTTGACAATAGAATTTTAACTAGTGTTATCTTTATTAAAAAAGATGTAGCAGCTACTCAAGCTGCCGTTTTAGCAATGACTGGTTTAGGAAGCAAGATTCTCTCTACTCCAATAGCGTTAGCTGCAACAAATATTACTGCCACGGGCTTCACTGCAAATTGGAATCCTGTGACAGAAGCCAATGAATATTTTATTGATGTATCACAAAATTCTAATTTCTCCACTTTTGTAAATGGATATAATAATAGACCTGTCGGAAGTGTACAAAGTTTTAATGTTTCTGGATTAAGTAATATGCCAAATTACTATTATAGAATTAAGGCCGGAAATTCAGGTCGAAGAAGTACAAATAGTAATATAATCCAAGTAATGTTACCACAATGTCCTACTGGAGATGTTACTGTAAACACACAAGCCGAAGCAGATAATTTTAAAATTTTATACCCTAACTGTACTACAATCAATGGATCACTTAATATACGGAATAGCTCAAATATCACAAACTTATATGGCTTTAGCAATATTACAACCATCAATGGAAATATAAATATTATTAACAACAATGTCCTAATCGATTGCTATGGCCTTCGCGGCATTAAACGTGCATCTAATATTTATATAAATCAAAATTCGCAACTTGCTGAAGTGAATGTTTTTGATAGTTTAAGCATTGTTGATTATATAGAGATTTCCAATAATCCAAAACTTCAATATATTTCTGGTTTCCCTAAAGTTAATATTTTATATGAACTACATATATTAAATAACCCTTTACTGACAGATATTAATGTAAAACTTCAAACTAACCAGCTCAATGTTCTCAATATAAAAAATAATGACAAACTCTTTATCCTAAATAACATGGGTGCAATAAAAGAAATAAAAGTGGCTTTAAATATTGAGGATAATGCTTTGTTGAATAATGTCAATGGACTAAATTTATTAACTAATAGTAAAGAAATAAAAATCAAGGACAACCAAGCATTAACCAATTTGAATGGACTATCAAATGTGACTGCTATAGATGGGGCTATTATTATTCAAAATAATGACATGCTGAATGATATCTCCGGTTTGAGGAATATAGTGTACACAACAATTAAAAACACTGGCTTAATCATTCAAGATAATGCAATTTTATCATTTTGTAATTTACCCAATTTTTGTTCTTATTTGCAAGGTACAGGAGCAAGAAACATATCCGGGAACCTGAGTGATTGCCTTACTGAGCAGGCGGTAATTAATGCCTGTAACGCTCTTGCTGCACCAAATGCATCAGCAGCAACGAATATTACAGCAAGTGGATTTACAGCCAATTGGCAAGCATCGGTAGGTGCAACGAAATATTTGTTGGATGTTTCTACAAGTTCTTCATTCGGATCGTTTGTAACCGGATATAACAATCGTGATGTAGGAAATGTATTGAATTTTAATGTAACAGGCTTAACAATAAATACAACTTACTATTATAGAATAAGAGCGAATAATGCTTTTGGAACAAGTCCAAATAGTAATGTCATTTCTCTTACTACATCAAATTCTGCACCAACTGCACCACAGGCGACTGCTGCAAGCAATATCAATTCAACAGGTTTCACTGCCAATTGGAATGTGGTTGGAAATGCAACAGAATATTTTATTGATGTATCTACTAATTCCAATTTCTCAAACTTTGTAGCAGGTTATAATGATTTATCTGTAGGTAATGTTCAAAGCCGAAATATCACAGGACTCACATTCAATACAACTTATTATTACAGAATCAGAGCAAGAAATGCTGTTGGAACGAGTCCGAATAGTAATGTCATTTCTCTTACTACCTTAGATAATGGTGGAAACTGTACAATAGCCATTCCAGATGCAAGGTTTAAAAACTATCTCATTGGCAATTTAAATATCAACAGTAATGGCGATACTGAAATACAATGTGTTGAAGCAGAAAATTATAGCGGTGAAATAAATTGCTCAAACTTAAAAATTATAGACATTACAGGTATTGAATTTTTTATAAATCTTACTGACTTAAAATGTAATGATAATCAGATTAGCAGTATTGATGTAAGTAAAAACACAAAACTAAAAACGATCGCTTGTTATAATAATCAAATTACCAATCTAAATCTTCAATTGAATACACAACTTATTGAAGTATATTGTTACAATAACAAATTAATTGAATTTAATTCGAAAAAGAATGTCCTTCTTCAAAAGTTAGGATGCAATGACAATCTCATCGAAGGTCTTGACATTAGTGCAAACAATAATTTAACTCATCTATGGTGTTATAACAACAAACTTGCCTCCTTAAATCTTGCAAATGGAATAAATGAAGATATGGCTTTAATTGAAGCATTCAATAATCTCGATTTAGAATGTATCAAAGTAGACAATGCAGATTATAGCAACAACAACTGGCGAAAAGCTCCATTTCAATTCGATGCACAGCATGAGTTTAATGAAGAATGCGATGCATGCGATGAATGGAGAGAAAAATTAAATTCAAATTTCCTGATAAGTGCTAATGCTTGCATAGGGGACACCATACATCTCATTGAATATTCTAATCTGGAAATAGAAAACGATATCAATTTTACATGGGATTTTGGCAATGGAGCTACTTCAAATGAACGCGATCCGGAGGTCATTTATAATGCTCCTGGTAAATATACTATCAGCTTAATTGTAAGTAATTTATCATGTCAAAGTTTGATCATCCAAAAGGATATTTCCATCTTAAGTTGCTTAAATAATCCCAAAACCAATCAGAATTTGGCAATGATATTTCCAACTCCCAATACAGGTGAACCTAAGATTTTTGTAAAATTAATTGAAAAAAGTCCAATCCTTCTTAAGATTTTTGATTCAAATGGTCGTTTGATAAAGTCCTATTCATATGA
>Ga0154020_10004141_pt1 | contig 17316 bp, 13 predicted proteins | sample Klosneuvirus_201_FD_109709 | JGI IMG/M metagenome (GOLD analysis project Ga0154020, IMG submission 109709) | Active sludge microbial communities from wastewater, Klosterneuburg, Austria - Klosneuvirus_20160825_MG | ecosystem: Engineered > WWTP > Aerobic digester > Activated sludge | place...
GCATTAAGCTGGATCAAGCAAGAAGTTATCCACAGCTACTCGGTAAAAATAAATAAATCCTGTGGATAACTCAAGAAAATGAACTGATTTTCAAATTAAATCTCCGAACTAACTCTAATTATTTGTGATATCCAAATGCCTCATTTCGATGGGATTGAACTTTTACAATGGGCGAAAGAAAGAAATAAACAGAGCAAATTTTTCATGATCACTGCTTTTTCTCAGATTTTGGGAAATCGTAAACCAATAGATATGGGTGCAGATGATTTTCTACAAAAACCATTTGCTCCTGAGGAATTATTTAATAAAATTAATAAACTTATACCGCAAAAAGAAGAGTCTCCCACACTTTCAAGCCAGGACCACTATTGTAAGATTCCAATTGATGATTTTATTTCGGAGCAAAATCCAAAATACGATATTTACATTAAATTATCAGAAAATAAATTTTTAAAAGTTATTCATAAGGGAGGTAAATTTTCTGAGGAACGAATAATAAAATTTAAAGAAAAACAAGTAGAGCACCTCTATATTCGACAAGAAGATTTTCATATCTTTGTTGGCTTTACAAACGTACTTTGTCGAACAGTTGCAGATAAAAAAATATCATTAGCTCCACCAAAAATTATGCGTTTTGTTGAATATACTGGGGAAATAGTTATGCAACAAATATTTCAATCAACACTATTGGATGTCAATAAATTTATTGATGCAAAACAATTCATAGAATCCTCAATAAAAGCAATTAGTAATGAAGAATGCCTGATGCAAGTGTTGGATTCTTTAGACGCCCATGTTGACTCTCTTTATACACATAGTGTTGGAGTCAGTATGCTCTCATATTTAATTGCAAAAGCGATGGGTTATTCAAATTCAAAAATTTTATTCAACGTAGCCCTTGGCGGACTTCTTCATGATATTGGCAAAAAGGAAATCTCAAAAGAAATATTAAATAAGCCAAGATTTAAACTCACTCAAAATGAAATTGATATATATGAAAGTCATCCTCTAAGAGGAAAAATTATTCTAGAATCCATTAAGAATATTCCAACAGAAGTTATAACTATAACTTATGAGCATCATGAAAATGGTCTAGGTCGTGGATACCCAAGAGGTATTGATAAAAAACGAATAAATCCTATGGCTCAAATTGTTTCCGTAGCAGATTTATTTATTGAGTTAACCGTTAGAGATAAAAGCCAACCAAATGTTTATACAGCCATAGAAGCTATAAATAGAATTGAATCAGGTCAGGAAGATCTAATTGATGAAAATACAATTGAAGCACTAAAATCTCTTTTCTAAATATTAACACTTATCTATGAAAAAATCTAATTTACCTGACCATATAGAATATGCCATTAAAAGATTAAGAATTATGATTACTTTAGTTCTTTGTCTTATAGGCACTGTTGTATTATGGAGATGGATTATTCAGTACCCTATTACTCAATCTCGACTTGCATCTTTACCATTAATGAGATTGGGTACAGCTTTTTGCTTCATATTGGTTGGACTTCAATTATTCATTTTTGATTTTTCAAAAATTATAACTAATCGACCATTACTTAAATATTTCTTATTTGCACCATTATGGTTTTTAGGACTCATTTCAATTGTTATTTTTTCTGTTTTTCAATTAGACACAAACTTAAATTTAAAACATTTTATTTTAAAACTTCCGCAATTATCAGTGTTTAATTATCTCATTGAATTAATGACTCCAACGTCTTCCTTCTGCTTTTTTCTACTTTTTCTTGGTAGAATCTTACAACAAAGAGAAAATATATTTTTACATTTTTCTAGGTCATGCTTTCTTTCTGTATTTCTTATTTCGCTGATATCATTGGTAGGTTATTTATTTGATTTATTTCAATTAATGACAATAACAACCACTTGTCTTTTTTTTTATCAACATTAAGTTTTCTATCTTTTAATTTTGACTCTAGACTATCAATTATTTTAAATGGATCTACTGAATCCGTCATTGAGAAATTAAAGATTATTATACTCTGTTTTTCAATCCCCATTGTAAGTGGTTGGTTGCAGTACAAAGGAGAAACTGTTGGGCTCTATAGTCATTCCCTAGGTTATTGCATAAGTGTAACTTTAGGTACTATTCTTTTAGCTTCTTTGATTTGTAGATCTCTTCAAAAAATTAGTACTTTAAGTATGGTAGTCGAAAAATCGAGGGATAACATCTATCATCATTCTCTATCACTTGAAGAACGTATTAAAAATAGAACCTTAGAATTAACTCAAAGTTTAGAACAATTGGTAATATCTGAAAAAAACTTTACAGCAATAACTCAGTCTATCCGTATGGGGCTCATAGCCTTTGATGATAAAGGAATAATTAATTTTTTGAATTTGGGAGCTCAAAAATTATTTGGTTTTAATGAAAATGAAATTATGGGAAATACGGTTGAGCGAATTTTAGATCTTAATTTTATTTTAGAAGTGAGCTCTAATCCTGCAATAGATGATTTTGAAGGAACGGGATTACACAAAGAGGGCATGATCATACCAATTGAAATTCGCGCTTCAAAGTGGTCAATGCAAAGTATACCCTGCACCTTACTTTTGATTCATGATTTAACTGAGAAAAAAAGATTTGAAAATGAACTTGAGCTCCAAAAAAATAATTTAATTAATTCTATGAAAATGAAATCTCTTGGTGAGATGGCCGGAAGTATTGCTCATGAAATTAATACGCCACTTGGTACTATTTGCTTACGTCTATCTGAAATTAAAAGAAATCTTATTGATGAAGATTACTATACTGTTTTTGAAGATGTTAGAAAAATTGAAGAAACTGTATTTCGCATAAATAAAATTATCAAAGGACTTAAACGATTTGCCGGTGATGGAGAACAAGAAAATTTAGTTTCCATCTCAACTAAAATATTAGTCGATGATCTTCTTGCCCTCTGTAATGATCGATTAAAAAATAAAGGTATCAAAGTTATTGTGGGTAAGGAGATTGATTACGCTACTATTTTTTGTAAACCTGTTCAAACAGTGCAGTGCCTTTTAAATTTATTTAATAACTCTTGTGATGCATTAGAGTCCCTTGAAAATGATCATAAATGGATTAGTATCGACGTTGCACAGAATCAGGAATTTTCAGAAATCACAATTATTGATTCTGGGACCGGTATACCTACAGAATTTAGAAACAAAATTATGCAGCCATTTTTCACTACAAAGAGTGTTGGTAATGGAGTTGGACTAGGATTAAGCATTACCAAAAGCATGATGGAAAATCAAAATGGATATCTCAAACTCGAGGAGAGTACTAATTATACAAGTTTCGTATTGGGATTTAAAATATCAAAAAGTTGACAAAAACTATTAATTATTTAATCTTTAGATTCCAAGATTATTACACATGCTAAATTGTTATAGAACAAATAATTAGTAAATAATTGTTCTGTCAATATCATTTTCACATCTCATTCACTCAGTTTCAATTAAATTAGTATCTACAATGTGGTCGTCTAATACAAATCTATCATATCGAATAAAATATTTTGTAATTACTCGGAGTTTATTTAGATTGCGCACAATGATTGCTTGATTGTTGTGCTCAGCTGTATGAACTTTAACGACACAAGGAATTATTTCCAATATTGTTAGCTTGGGAAATATATAATCATTGTAAAATTTGATTTTCATAGTGCACTTGTATTTAACTTCAATTAAAAGAAAGCAAATCAATGACAACTACAATAATGTCTAAAAAAGGGGTTTTAAAATATGATTCCTGTTCCTTTACTTTTTCAAAATAAGGATATTTTAGCTGTCAACAAGCCTGAAGGAATCTCTGTTCATAATAATGAAGACAATCAAAATTTATTGATTCTTTTAGGCAAAGACTTTCCTAATTCAAAATTTTACCCTATCCATCGATTAGATAAAGAAACAAGCGGCATTCAACTATTAGCTTTTAGTAGTGACTCTGCTCAAAAGTATTCATCTGAATTTCAAAATCGCTCAGTAAAGAAAATCTATCAAGGTGTTCTTCGTGGTCAACTAAAGGAGTCATCAGGTTCCTGGATTCGCCCATTAACTGATAAAGCTGAAGGAAGAAAAAACCCTCAGGGCCAATCAAAGGATAGAGTTCCTTGTGAGACAAAATTTTCAGTAATAAAGCAAAATCAATATTTTGCCCTTTGCGAATTTGATCTTCTGACAGGACGCCAACATCAGATTCGCAAACATACGGCATTAATTAACCACCCACTTGTTGGAGATCAAAGGTATGGTGAAATTAAATACAACGAAAAGATTGGAAGATTTTATCAAACCCATCGCATGTTTCTCCATTGTAATCGGGTTGAAATCCTTGATCTTACAATTGATTGCCCTACCCCTGATATTTTTCATAATCTCTTGAATAATGAGAGCGGACAGGATCGGCGTTGATAACTGTTAAATAAGAATAGGCTTAACATTTTTCACATTTTCTTAACTAGCTCTATCACTATGCTGCCAACTTAATATTGATGTTATCATTCTGGGATATAAAGTTACTTTTACATAAACTTTGATTGAATGAATTTAAACTCTGTTTTATAGCTATCCCAATAGTGTCGTGCAATAAAACGTGCTTAGGCGCCTATCAAAGGCTAGGTTCCCCAAAAAACTGATAAAAGACGCCTAAAAACGAGGAGTTATTGTTGTGCCATTTATAAATTTCATCATTGACCTTAATTTTCGATTTAGAAAGCAGTTTGAAAAATCCACTTTTTCACTTAATAGGTACAGATTATGACATCTGGAGATTTGAATAAAATTGATGAAGTATTAGAAAATGCTCTTGATTGCGTCATTGGCGTTAATAATTTAGGGATTATCACACAATGGAATAGACAGGCCGAAAAATCATTCGGATGGATGAAGTCTGAAGCTATCGGAACCGATATGGCCGAATTGATTATTCCACCAACTTATCTCGAACAACATAAAAAGAGTTTCGAGCTTTTTCTAAAAACTGGTACAGGAAGAGTTCTCAATAAAAGACTTGAGTTAAAAGGGCTAAGAAAGAATGGTGATGAGTTTCCAATTGAACTTTCTGTTACTCCCATTAAAGTAAACAACAGTTTTTTCTTCTACGGCTTTATTCAAGATATTACAGATCGAGTTAAAGTACTTGAACAACTTCAGCTTGCTAAAGAACAAGCCGAAAGCGCGAATTATGCCAAAAGTAACTTCCTTGCAAATATGTCTCATGAAATTAGAACTCCACTTGCGGCCATACTTGGATTTACCGAACTCTTAGCCGATCCATCTATCAAAGAGGAAAATAAATATAATTTTTTAAAAGCAATTAATAGAAACGGACAAGTACTTTTAAATCTCATCAACGAAATTCTTGACATATCAAAAATAGAATCAGGAAAATTAACTTTAGATTTTCACGACTGTCAACTTTACGATCTTATATCAGACGTTATATCCACTTTAAGTCTTAAAGCTTCTAAAAAGGGCATAAAACTTTCTGTTCATTATGACAAGAATATTCCAACTATAATCTCTACTGACTCTCTAAAGCTTAAACAAATTTTATTTAATATCGTTGGTAATGCTATCAAATTTACAACAAAAGGCGAAGTTCAGATTTCTATCCATTTTAATAATTATGTTGATCAGCCACCAACTCTTGAAATTGCAGTCAAAGACACGGGAATAGGTATTGCGCGCGAAGATACAGATAAATTATTTCAATTATTCTCACAAGTTGATACGTCCTTCACACGTAATTTTGGTGGTACTGGATTGGGCCTAGCTTTATCAAAACGATTTGCAAACCATCTCGGTGGTGATATTCTCTTGAGTGAAAGTACCAAGAACGGTGGGAGCACCTTTACGATCACAATTAATCCAGGGCTTTCCAATGTCCAATCAGAGCTCAATAAAAATAAAACACCTCAACTTCCAACTTCTGAACCAGAACCACTAACTTCTCCAGCCAAAACTGACCCCCATAAGTTAAATGGACTTCGAATTTTATTAGCAGAGGACTCCTTAGATAATCAGTTTCTCATTAGTCAGCTTTTAGAAAAAGCGGGTGCTCACGTCAAAGTTGCAGAAAATGGTAAAATTGCTTTGGATATGGCACGACATAATGAATTTGACGTATTTTTAATCGATATACAAATGCCTGTTATGGATGGGTACTCAACTGTTACAGCATTACGCAAAGATGGTTTAAAAAAACCCATGTTTGCTTTAACGGCTCACGCTTTAAAAGGAGATAGAGAACGAAGCCTTCTCAGTGGATTTAATGAGCATATTAGTAAACCCATTAACAGAAATAACTTGATTGAAACTATTAATAATTATTGTGACGTCAAAATTTAATCTTCTCTCTCTAAACGAACATATCTTACTTGCTATCTCAGAAATGACACATCTGAAGCAAGCAAGTCGAATTCCAGTTACGTCGCAGTGAAGCGAAAGTGGAAACTACAAAGAAGATTGTACTTTTCAAATAGTTTTTAAAGAAACTTTGCGAATATCCTCTTTTTCAAGTATATCAAACTTAAAACGCGAGTTCGGAGATAAATTTTATTTTTAACGAAGGAAGTTTTTATAAGTACGAGGAATAACTTAAAAAATTGGTGAGGCCTATCCTCTGTGATAAGCCGCAACCAATTTTTTAAGTTATGACAAAGTAATTATAAAAATTAACAAGTTAAAATAAATATTTAGGCTCTGAACTGGCGTTTAAAGTTGAGGGGAATTATCTATGATGCTTAAAGATCTTAAAAAAGCAAAAAGTTTCATTCGTCGTCATATCGGACCTAAAGACATCGATATAGACTCAATGCTCAAAACCATGTCATTCAAAAACCTTGAGGATCTAGCACAACAAATTATTCCTAAATCGATTCTTTCAGCTCATCGACTTTCTTTCACACCTCAAGATGAACAACAAACGCTTCAAGAACTCAAAAAAATAATGTCACAAAATAAAGTGTACCATTCTTTCATCGGAATGGGTTTTCATGATACTTTCACTCCACCTGTGATACTACGAAATGTTTTTGAAAATCCAACCTGGTACACATCCTACACACCGTACCAAGCTGAAATCTCACAAGGTAGAATGGAAGCACTTCTTAATTTTCAAACAATGATCACGGATCTAACTGGTATGGAAATTGCCAATGCCTCATTGCTAGATGAAGGAACTGCTGCTGCAGAAGCCATGATTATGGCTCATAATCTTACGACCAAAAAGAATTGTAATAAAGTCTTTGTCTCCAAAGAATGTCACCCACATGTGATTGAAGTTTTGCAAACGCGAGCACAAGCCCTTCAAATCGAACTCATCATTGAAAATGAATGGGATTTTAAATTTGACCAAGATATTTTTGCATTGCTTTTACAATATCCTAACTCTTCTGGAACTGTTGTAAACTATGAAAACTTAACACAAAAAGCTCACTCACATGGTGCCTTAGTCATTGCCAATGTTGATCTTTTGGCTATGACCTTACTCAAGCCTCCAGGAGAATGGGGTGCTGATATTGTAACTGGAAACAGTCAACGTTTTGGTGTGCCACTCGGCTACGGAGGACCTCACGCTGCATTTTTATCCACAAAAGATAAGAATAAACGATTAATGCCAGGTCGATTGATTGGTGTTTCAATAGATGCTGATAAAAAACCAGCTTTGCGTTTGGCACTTCAAACTCGAGAACAACATATTAGACGAGAAAAAGCGACGAGCAATATTTGCACCGCCCAAGCTCTCCTTGCTAATATGGCCTCTATGTATGCTGTTTACCATGGCCCAGAAGGTTTAAAAGAAATTGCATCAAGAATTCATGCCCTAACCATTATAACTCAAAAAGCGCTTACACAATTAGGCTTTCCATCAACATCGTCACATTTTTTTGATACCATCAAAGTGCCTCTCTCAAAAGACGCCTATGCCGAAGTCACACAACTTGCAGAAAAGTATCAACTGAATCTAAGACTCTTTAATATTTATAACAATAATAGCGAAAAACTGAATCCTAGTTCTACTCCTTTTGCAATTGGTCTTTCTATTAATGAAACTACGGATCTAACAACTCTTGCACTGCTCATCCGCTGCTTCAATAAAGATGAAGAGTTTAATTTTGATACGACAGATCTTAATAATCTTGATAAACTTTCGTTAGCTATTCCCAAAGAAATCAAGAGAACTTCCACTTATCTCACTCATCCTGTTTTTAACTCTCACCATTCCGAAACAGAACTCCTACGATATATACATCATCTACAAAATAAAGATCTTTCGCTTACAACTTCAATGATCCCACTAGGATCATGCACCATGAAACTCAATGCCACAGCTGAGCTTATACCTGTCTCTTGGAATGAAGTGAGTGGAATTCACCCCTTTGCACCCATGAAGCAAGTGCAAGGATACAAACAATTAATATTAGACTTAGAAAATAAACTTTGTGAAATCACAGGTTTTGATGGAGTAAGCCTTCAACCCAATGCTGGTTCTCAAGGTGAATTTGCTGGGCTAATGGTGGTTCGCAAATATCATGAAAGTCGAGGAGAAGGTCATCGAAACATCTGTTTAATTCCAAGTTCGGCACACGGAACCAATCCCGCCAGTGCGACGATGGCTGGAATGAAAGTGGTGGTGGTGCAATGCGATTCACAAGGAAATGTTGATGTTCTTGATCTTCAAAATAAAGCGACTGAATATGCAAGCACTCTGGCCGCACTCATGATTACTTATCCTTCTACTCACGGTGTGTTCGAAGAAAATATTATTGAAATTTGCCAAATCATTCATAAAAATGGAGGGCAAGTTTATATGGATGGTGCGAATCTAAACGCCCTGGTTGGACTTTGTCGACCAGGTGAGTTTGGCCCTGACGTTGCCCATATGAATCTGCATAAAACTTTTGCGATACCTCATGGAGGCGGTGGCCCAGGAGTTGGGCCCATTGGCGTAAAATCTCATTTAAAAGCTTTCCTACCTCAACTTAAAATGATTCCTGAGTCAGGTCCTAATTCTGGAACTGGTACAACAACCTCTGCTCCTTGGGGTTCGGCGAGCATTCTTCCCATCTCTTGGAGTTATATCACTATGATGGGAAACGAAGGACTAAGGAAATCAAGTTTAGTAGCAATTCTTAGCGCTAACTATATCGCTAAACGACTTGAGGCCCATTATCCAATACTTTACAAAGGTCGCAATGGTTATGTTGCTCACGAGTGTATCATTGATCTTCGAGAAATTAAAAAACAAACTGGCATTGATGTAACCGATGTCGCCAAACGTTTAATGGACTATGGATTTCATGCACCAACTATGTCATGGCCCGTGGCCGGAACTTTAATGATTGAGCCAACTGAAAGTGAGTCTAAAGCAGAACTGGATCGTTTTATCGATGCGATGATTGCCATTCGAAAAGAAATCGAATTAGTTGCATCCGGGAAATGGAATCTCCAAGACAATCCATTGGTGCATGCTCCCCATACATTAGCTATGCTGACCCGTTCAGAATGGGATCACTCTTATTCTCGCGAGCAAGCAGCCTTCCCACTACCATGGATCTTAGAAAGAAAATTTTGGCCTTCCGTTCGGAGGGTAGATAATGTTTTTGGAGATAAAAACATTGTTTGCAGCTGCCCTCCACTTGAAGCTTACGAAGACAAAGGCTTGTCTTTGTGAAGATTCTTCTGATCAGAATGGATCGGCTGGGTGATCTCATTTGCACTTTGCCGGTGGATCAGCATCCAGAGATTCAAAAAAAATTTGATCATGTGCAATGGCTGATAGCAAAAGGGCTAGAACCTGTTATGGAGTGCTCACAACCAAAAAGAAAATTTTGGTCTATAGAATTAAAATTTTCTTTTTTACATTTTTATAAATTAATCCAAAAATTGAAAACTGAATCCTTCGAACAAGTGGTTTTATTTTATGCTCCTTGGTGGGTGGCGATGGCTTGCTGGGTATCAAGAATACCTCTTCGCTATAGTCCGCGCAGTCGATGGTTTCAACTTTTATTTTTTAATCACACACTAAAGCAAAAACGAAGTTTGTCAGCAAAGCATGAAGCCAAGTACAACTGGGATTTACTTCATTGGTCTATCACAGGAGAATTTTCAACGAATTTAGAAACTCCTTTTTTGGAATTAAAAAGTGATTCACCTTTACCTTCTATTCTACCTCCTAAATTTATTGTTATTCACCCTGGAATGGGAGGCTCTGCACTCAATTGGCCCGCCCCTTTTTATTTAATCCTTATTCAAAAACTTTTGGCTCGCGGAAATAATATTGTGATCACTGGAACAGCGTCTGATCGAGAATGGCTCACTCTTTTAGAAAAACCATTGCAGTCACTTCCGGGAGTATTTTGGCTGGTAGGTCAATTGGATTTAAAAACTCTTATCTCGGTGCTCGCCCACAGTACTGCGACAATTGCTCCATCGACAGGAGTACTCCATCTTGCGGCCAGTACTGGGACCAAAACTATTGGTATTTATAGCCCTATACGTGTTCAAACCCCTCGACGTTGGGGTCCAAGAGGACTTAGCACGATAGCGCTCACACCTACAGTTAATTGCCCTGCTACGACTTTTTGTTTAGAGTCAAAATGTAAACAATACCCTTGCCTTGAACAAATAACTCCAGATCAAATAATTGCTGAAATTTTTAAGGAGACAGGCCTTTGAAATATTACTCTATTCCCGAAGACATTGAGCATTGGATTGATTTACAGTTAAAACAAATTACATCGTCACTCTCTCAACCAAAGCAACTAGCCCAGGCTATCAAGCAAATGGCTGATTTTTACAAAGATAATCCTCAAACTCCAACCCCTTGGTCTGAGCCATGGTGTCAACAAGCTCAATTAGCTTATTATTTTCCACTCAATTTTTTAAGAAATATACGCGTTTTTAATGAACTCCAATCACTTCATTTTTTTCAAGAATCATTTTCATGGTATGAAATTGGAACTGGACTTGGTCCAAGTCTTGAAGCATTTCTTCATATACAGTCTTCTTCACCAATTAAACCGCTTAGCATTCATCTTCTAGAAACCTCCAAACAAGCAAAAAGTATTTACCAAGAACGATTACAAAATCATCCTGGATTGAATCCTCAGTGGATGAATCAAATTCCTAAGTCACTGCCTCCTAAAAGCCTTCTAATTATGTCTTATTCTCTGACTGAGTTTGATAATATACCTGAATGGATATGGACTGCTGATTCGATTATTATAATTGAACCCTCTACCCGAGATAACGGGCGAAAACTAATGCAACTTAGAGCAGAAGCCTTTAATAAAGGGTTTCAAGTCATTGCCCCTTGTACTCACAATCATCCCTGCCCCTTGCTCACTCATTCCCAAAAAGATTGGTGTCATGATCGTTTTGGTTTTGAACGTCCTGCTTGGATGCTTGCGATTGAAAATCATCTACCCTTTAAAAATCATACACTCACCTTAAGTTACCTTGCCCTCAAGCGCCAAACTCAAGCTTCAAAAGATAAAAATGGACTTGTATCCCAAAACTCCACCACACTAACTCCAAAGAATCAAGCACGTGTGATCGGAGACTTCTTAAATGAAAAAGGAAAAACGCGACAACTCATATGTCGTGATTCAGAAAGAGAGTTTATTTCCTTTATCAAAAAATCAGAAACTCCAATCGAATTTTTCCGTGGGGATCTAATTACATTATCTGATGCTATCGAAAAAAAAGGCGACGAACTTCGTCCCACGCCATCGCAAATTAAATCCAATGAGATTTAATATCTTTGGTAGCTGCGACTAGGATCTATTTTAAATTTAAAATTCGTCTTTTTTAATCCTAAGGCTTCGAAACTCTTCTAAAGGATTTTCGCTTTGAATGGCTCTTAAAAAAAGATTTGTTTCTATTTCTTCTTTTAAATCTAAGGGTACTGTTGGTTTTTTCCCATATACTTTATTTTGAACCTTGAGTTTTCTTTCTTCTATTTTTTTATCTCCACTAATTTGGGTTAAAGAAAACTCCAGATTTTGCATTGTATATTCATGGGAACAAAAGACTTGAGTATGCACGGGTAAAGCAATTATTTTTTTTAAAGAACTGATCATCTGTTCATAGCTTCCTTCAAATAAACGTCCACATCCAAAACCAAAAAGAACATCACCTGAAAATAAAAGAGAACTTTGTTCATCTCTGATCCAATAGGCTAAATGATCAAGGGTATGACCAGGCACTTCCAAAACACTCACATTAAAGTGACCTAAGTTCCAAAATATTTTTTCTTTCATCGAAATATTTACTCTTGGGATGCGATTGGGAATTTGAGTTGATCCGCGAATGATACAGTTATATTTATCTGTAAGATATGGGATTCCACTGATATGATCAGGATGATGGTGAGTAATCCAAATTTCATTAAGATTAAGCTGGTGGTAATTTAGAAATTTATCAACTAAAAGTCCTTCAGCTGGATCGATCACAATTGTTGTGCCGTTTTCCTTATTATAAATTATAAAAATATAGTTATCAGAAAGACATGGTAGCATCCATACCTTTAAAGTAGAGTAATGTAGTTCATGGGTTGATTTTACTTCCATTAAATTACCACAATCATTTTTATTCTTCAATTTTCAATGGCCCTAGCTCCAACTTAGATTCGACTCACTTTTCATTTGTCGTCAAGTCCTTTTCTCCGAAAAAGGGTTGATCGACATAAGTTCCGTCAATATACCAATACTTTGATTGACCACCTACTCCACTCCAAGTCTTAAAATCAAATTCAGCAGTATCAGAATTCAATCCTGAAATAGAATAAACTTTAATTGCTAACTTATTTCCATACCAATTGAGTGAACTTCCTGATTGCAACCGTTCAATGGGGTGGTTCCCTAGTAAAAAGTGAACAGAGTTTGTACCATAAATCTTTGCTATGCCATTATCATTAATACAAACTGCAGTTCCTTCATCAGCACCAATACCTTTAATATTGGATGCATTCACATCACTATAGTTATTATAAGTAGCTCGGGCCATAAAGCCAATGAGTCGACCCTGACGATTTCGTTGTGAAAAATGCGTATCTGTTACAACTTTATCCAAATAGTTAGGTGTTAAGAAGCCTCGATCTAATGTTACAAATAGACCTGTGGGATTTATTAATACATCTTTGGCACTAACGTTTGAAATTGGATCAGACTGAGTATCTACTTGAGCAATGTAATCAATATCTCCTAGTATTGCCATGCCTGCACTTGTCCCGGCCATGGGAATTTTTCTTTCTTTAAGTGCTCTATTTAATGCTGCTTCTAATTTAGTTCCATGAATAAATCGATAATATTTATATTGATCTCCACCAGCAAAAAAAATCATTTCAGCATGGTCAATTAATGAGATTAATTCTTTGCTCGATGAGTCGGCTTCATTTGATAAAATTATTGTTGAAACTGAATTGACCTTTCGAAATCCATGTCTTGCAGTATCGTCAAAAATCCAAGATTCATACTCTTCTCGATCATCATCAGCTCTAATAACAACAACATCTCCACCATTGGCCCTATTTATCATTTCTTTCCAACCATCAGACCAATAATCATCTTCACCACCTCCAGCCAAACAAACCATGGGTTCTGTTGTTGGACTAACATTATGGGAATTTCCTATTCGATAAATTTTTAATGCCGATGCAAATTGTGAAAAAAATACAATCACTGCTATAGTAAAATATTTATTTTTGAAATGTAAAACAGACCTCATTGATACCTACGATATGAATTAGTTTATTTTGTTAATTTTTGTGTTGCGAAACATACCTTATTTTAATTCGAATGGTGGAATTAAATACAAAATTTGTAAATAATAATTAGTTTGATCGAAAATTGTCATTCATATCTATTCATAGTCGTTCACTTAGATTTTGAAAAAACTGAAAAACAAAAATATTGTAACGCCCCCCCCTTTAAATACCCTAATGCAAATAGAAACTCCGCTAAGCCGCAATCAAGCGGTACTCCTCTTCGGCTCATGTCCGAATTCGTTGATCGAAGTCTCTATTTGCTTTAGATATTTATAGGTGTTTGCCAGTTACATGACGTAGACAAGTAAAGAACTTGAACACAAATTAAATTTAGTTTTAGCTCCTATTTTGAATTAGTAATCTAATATAAAATGAACTATGCTGTAAAAATCACATTTTTACATATTTTACCTTTGATTTTTCCGGAGTCATACATTTAAAAAAGCCTATCAAAATCTGTTGAAAAAGAGCCTAATTCTTCTATCTCCTGGCTATCTCTCGTATATCATTACATTTTTTGTCATCTTTAAATGTAGACTTAACAAAATGAAAAAATATTGCTGAATAGCTAAATTCGATATGTTAGTCAAAACTATGAATAATTTTTACAAACATTTTAAATCACACTATAAAATAATAATATATCAAAATATAAACTTACTCTTTAGGCCGATTCTTTTGTTGTCCTTATTATCTGGATGCACATTTTTAAATAACTCTTCTAAAAATAGAAATCAAAGCGATAATAAATATTTTAATGGAGACCTTGTTACAAAAATAAATGAAATTTATTCAAAAGAAAATGAAGATATGTATGATTCTTGTGATTACAAAAATAAAGAAAAAATTTTTGAAATTGTTTTAGAAATTAATAAAAAAGATGATCTTATTAAAAAAACTTTTCAAGAGAAATCACCAGAGCTACCAACAATCAAAATTGGTAAATATACCTTTTTAAATTACAAAAACGATAAAGACCCAACGAACGAATGGAAAACATCTCAAGATTCATGGAATGATATTATTGCATTTTACGAAAATGCCAAAAAATCAGATGATCCTGTAAGTTGGGCTCGATTGAATAGGTGGGTGCGTAGTATCATTTCTGATGATGAAGATCGAATTAAATATGGTATATTTTATGGTAGTACCCGCAACTCTGAACCTATTTTATTAAAAATAAAAGAAAAAATTGAAATCTGTTTAAAAAATTCTGAGTGTATCAATATTGGTTTTTCGATCGATGAGTTTACTTTTCTATCAAAGGGGAGGTTGTACAGTCGTTTTTTATTTTTATTAAATGATAAGGAATATCCCATTAACAAAAAAAGAAACCTCATACAAAAATTCTTAAACTGGATTGATTCCGATTTAGATAGATATAAATTTAATATAAATCCAATAGCTAAAATAGAAGACAAGACTTTAGTGATTCCTATCGATATCTCAGTATTTGAAGCCGATGAAGCGTCCTTTATTGATATTATTGAAACTGCCTGGAATCTTTCTGCAGGAAATAAAATTAAATTACTCTCACAAAAACGGCCAGCACCCAGTTTTTTACTCAATATCGATGATATGCCAGGGGGACGAGCTTTTGTTCAATTCAAAAATCAAAGCATCCAACTCTTTAATTTTGGTCGAATAAAAACAATGATTCATGAATTCGGTCATGTACTTGGATTAAGAGATGAGTACTACACACATTGGGATTTATCCACTTGTTCTTATATTGATGAATACAATGAAGCTAACATTATGTCTGGATCAAGCACGGGAGTTGTATTACCTGAGCATTGGGAAAAACTAAATCTAAATTATTGGAAATGACTCACAATTCAAAAGGAACAATATGTTTAAATACATCATAATACTTAATTTATTGGGACAAATACTACCGGCCGCCGAGAGAGTAGAAAATCAAATCATATGTTCAAATGATGAGATCTGCTCTCTCACACGTCCTCTGAGTGCTAACGATGGGTCGACGCATCTCCTTCCTTTCAAATTTAAATATAGACCAGCTAAAAATGGTGCACCGACCGTGGTCTTTATACCAGGTGGCCCCGGAGATATTCTGAGCCAAGCTAAAACTGATAAATTTCTCGGAGTACCTGAAGATTTTGGCGTAATTTTAATTGATGCTCGTTTTATTGGGATCAACAGCTCTGAATCAGTCAAGAATTTCACCAATTCCATTACGAGTGTGGGAGTTGCTCAAGATATCCTTTTTACAGTAAAAGCATTAAACATTAGTAACTACATTCTCTATGGTGTGTCCTATGGAACTGTCCCCGCAACAATTGCATCATCACTAGCAACTGACAATCCACCACGCGCCATATTATTAGATGGCACAGTTGGAAAATCTTTCAGTCAATTGGACTACTTCAAAGCCTTTTCAAAACAGTGGTCTAACTTTATTCAAACTCTGGATCCTAATACTTTTTTAAAATTTAAAGAAAAAGTTAAAAACTTGATTAAACAAAAGACTTTTACTGCTGATGAAATTGGATCAGTGATTCAAGTGCTTTTAATGAGCCGTAACGGCGGAGATGCCGGTAAGGATATCCTACAAGAATTCGTGACTCTCTTTAGTCTTGCTGATGATCTTGGCTCGCAGTATGTCATGGAAATCTACGTGAATCAGATTCGAAAAAAAGATCAAAATCTTGATCGGCAATTATTTCACTCCATCATCGTGTGCAAAGAACTCTCGCCTGACACCCATCCTGACAGCGCTGATTTTTCATTTAATGGAGAGAGTGATGAACTAAAAGATGGTGGCCGAGCTGATTGTAATAAATATGTTAAGACTAAAGAAATTAATCTTTTTGATTCCAAACAGTATCAAGTTCACTCACCTGTGTTATATTTTCAAGGAGAGGACGATCCCGCCACTCCAATTTCACATAGTCTGTATCACTTTCACAACCAAATTGCACCTATGGGAAAATCATTTATCTATCGTCCCAAAGGAGCCCACGGACTTCTTTATGATGAGTTTAGTCAATGTGCTGCAAACTTTTGGGAAAAATTAAATACGAGCGTTGATGACTCTCTACGAGAGTTAGAACCATGTGGCGCTACAATTAACCCTAATTTTATTCAACAACAATAGTTGTTTTGAAATTAGTAGGTTAATTTTTTTGAAATTAATTCGATTTCCTCATTTTGATCTTCCATCCCAAGCTTAGTTATTTCAGAACCTAAAATGAGGTCTTCTATTTGACCAAAAGCGTGAAGCCGAAGTCTCCCTTTTCGATCAATCAAAATCCAAGTTGGTGTTCCTCGCATTTGGTATAGCTCCATTGTTTGTGGGATATCGGACCCCTTAGAGACTTGATCTATCCCAACTGGAAACTTAACTCGGAATTCATGAATAAATGCTTGTAATGATTTTTCTTGCATAGCTTCATGATGTTCAAAAACGGTATGCAAGCCTAATATTACAACATGGTCTCTATTAAATAAATCAAAGAGTTTTTTTGCCTGAGGAATTCCATGCAAGACACAACCAGGACACA
>Ga0154020_10004142_pt1 | contig 17316 bp, 17 predicted proteins | sample Klosneuvirus_201_FD_109709 | JGI IMG/M metagenome (GOLD analysis project Ga0154020, IMG submission 109709) | Active sludge microbial communities from wastewater, Klosterneuburg, Austria - Klosneuvirus_20160825_MG | ecosystem: Engineered > WWTP > Aerobic digester > Activated sludge | place...
CGACAAAAAAAGGGCTTCTCTGTAAAGAGAGGCCCTTTTGTTATTTTATGTACGAAGTTATCTTTTTTTCATTGCTTTCTTCACTACCTTAAGAGATTCAAAATAGGAGTCTAGTAATAATATAGCAACAAGAATATCAACCTTCTAATTTCTTACGAGTTATTATAATATGGCTTCAGAGTAAGTATAGATCTCCACTTAACACTTTATTTAACAGCAATTTCAAAACTACTTTGGAGTTCTGTAGCATGATGTTATTCCCCGAACGCTGTAGATTGTAGATCGCAATATTTTGGACATGGCAATTTAATCTTCTTGGGTGGCTCAGTATAATTGACTGAATCGGTTACATGGTCATGTCCATCTTTGTCTAATGGGGAAAGTAAAAAATAGCCAACGTTGTCTCCACTTGCTAAGTATATCCGTACTGTTTTGGTAGTAGTTTGGTGTGTCATAAATGATCTAATCGATTCCAGGCTACTGCTGTCCAAATCCAAATAACTTCCGCGATTTGAGACTGTATCCAGCCTCATTACATTCTCTTTTGCAGTTTTCCATGATAATTTGGCAAATTTAGCTGGTTTGGGTTGATCGTCCTCTTTTCCTTTCGAGAGAAAGTTACTTAGCAGAAACCCTAGAATAATAAAAATGACATACAAGAGTAAAGACATGGGTGACATTAATTGCCTCATAGAGGAAGGTTGGTTTGAACTAGACATGTTAAAATTTTTATTGGTGTTTGAAAATATGTACTGCAATATAAGGAATATTCTATTTACTTCGAATTATTTCCAATATGTTCTATTAATATAGCTTTCAAAATACAGTAAAATTCATTGTTTTATTATACAGCATTTACTAGATTTAAATCGTGGCACTCTAAATCAAAAGTGATTTCAATCCAATGAAAATAAATAAAATAAACGATTTATTACGCATTTTTTGCCTTGCAAAATTCAAAACTATTGTAATATCCTCTAGAGGAACTGCTAGGGATTTTAGACCATAGTGCGCGACCGCTTAATTATTCAGTGGAAAAGTAATTGCATCATTAACAACATCGAACCATTTAATGTCACTGAAGAGGGGGTGGAGCACCACCATCTCCCATGGCTGTATTACTTATATCACAATATTTTGGGCATGGCAATCCAGGTTGTTTTCGAAGAAAGTATAATATTCTAGCAGTTTGCGCATCTTGTCCATTCACTTTAAGAGGTGAGAGGAAGAAGTATCCCGAGTCAATTTTACTGCCCAAATAGACACGAACTGCACCAGGCAAGGGATTTTGATCAAAATATGCTCGAAGGGTATCTAAAGTTCCTTTTGACAAGTCAAGATAAGTTCCCCAATTGGGATTTTGTGGTGTCGCGGGGCGCAGATTATTCACATATTGCTTTGCTGTCATCCAAGCTTTGGTTTTGAATTCAACACTAATTTCTGGGCACATGGAAGGAGGCTGTTTGAGATATCTTATTCCATAGCCTAGAAACAAAAATACAGCAAAACAGAGCCATGCTAAAGGTGAAGTAAAGATTCTCTTCAAAGAAGGTTGGTTTGAGTTAGACATGATGAAGCTTTATTGGTGTTTGAAAATATATAGTGCAATATAAAGTATTTTATATATATTTCGAACTATTTTTACTTCAGATCAATGTCATGTCTTTTAGCTAGCAGATGTAACCGCCTGTTCTTACTATTATTGGTGAGTTCAGTAGGCTTTATGGCGTGCAATAAGCATAATGACCTCCCAGACTGGGTTCAATCACAATCTAAAGCCACCATTAAGGATCGGACTAAAGTAGATTTTTGTATCTCAAGAGCACACTATTATCGCGATACATTTGTAGACATAGTAAAGGCGGATAGTTTTTTGACTGAAGCTCGGTCACTTGCCATTTTGGTGGACGATCCTTATTTGATATTACTTTCAGGTAATGCATTACTGGAATTAAAGACACTTGAACCACCTGATGCTACACATGCAAAGGAGCTTTTTTACAAAAGTTTATCCAGTGCTAAAAAATTAGAATCTGAGTCATTGATGCTGGATTCTTATTTAGCAATTTGTGCATATTTTATTAGAACCGGTGATGCCATCGAAGCATTGAACTTTATTAATCAAGTTGATCGCACCTCACTCTTGGAATCTTACTATGAGATAGCCCTCTTACTTACCCATGCAGACATTAATCATCTCAAGAAGCAGCCGTTCCTACAATTAAAGAATCTGCTTGAAGCAATGTATCAGTCGCGGGAAGCGAGCCTGGATTCCTTTCATCGTGAATGTCTTTACAAGATTTCAGATTTCTATTTGATGGATCATCAATATAAGAAAGCCATGGAATATGTGCGCTTGGTCAAAACTTCTCTTTTTGAAAACCCACCTGTTGATTCAGTAGATTTCTATTTCAGTGAATTACAGCGTCTGAGTGTAATGATATATGATGAAGATTATGATGGTACGGAGGGAATCTTTAGAAGAGTCTTGGCTTTTGCAAAGGGACGCAAATGGATTGAGATGGAAAGCCGTGCGCTTAGTATAATGAGAACATCTTACATAAATCAAGATAAATTTTTAGAGCTCGCAAACTTATATAAAGACGATCCGGGAGATAAAAGATATTTACGTTCAGATGTACCATCTATTTATTATAGAATTATTGCATATCAGGAGGAAAGTAAGAATAATATTGATTCTGCTATTTATTACTATGAATATGCTGGTAATTTTTTAACAGGCGAGAATGATTATGCTTATGCTAACTATTTTAAAAGGAGAGCTCAATTCTATGCGCGAAATAAACTGAAAAGAAATGCTTTGAGAGACTATATTTCTGCATTTCAACATTCCCTTAAGACCACAGATTATTTCCTTCAGATTGAGATTGGAAATGAAATATTGAGCTACTACAAGCTAAACCAAGACTTGCAGGTTCAATTAGATTATCTCAGGAGTATTAGTGCAGCTAAATCAGCGCGGATCCAAATGCAGTCAGATGAGAAAGTCAAAGATTTGGAGTTACAAAATATTCTGGCTCAGTCTCAATTGGATCATGAAAAAAAGCAAATCTATTTAAACCAGAAAAGAAATACACAGTACTTAATACTCATTTTGATACTGATCCTACTTTTTATGAGTTTGGTAGTCATTTCGGTCTACAAAGTACCATCCTGGTGGATTAAATCTATGGGGTATGTCTCCTTTATCATGTTCTTTGAAGTGATTGTATTATTTATTGATCAATGGTTGCATGAAATAACTCATGGTTCACCAATTCAAATTATTTTATTTAAAGTTGTCTTAATATCATTTTTGTTTCCACTACATCATTATGTTGAAAAGACATTTATCAGTCTAATTCTGGAAAATGATCTTGTGGATTCTTTCAGGACAGCGATACAAAGCGTATGGAGAGTGAAGAAGAAGGAGGAGATCACAAAGGTTTCAGAGCCGGGTCAGCTACACGAAGAGGGATAAAATGACCCATAAGTTGGGGAGTTACTCTTTATTTTATTCCTCACTTTTACGTGGGTAGACAGTTGGAACAATATTTCGGTTATTCTATAGTTATTATCATCTTTTCTAATGGAGGTAGTGACATCTTCTAGGAATCATTTGATTGATGAAAGGAGAGAATTCATTATTAATTCACTGTTCAGTCGATACTGCACGCTACAAGCATATTATTTACATAAAAAATATACTGAGATTTAAAATAGGAGTAACTCTGAGTCTTTTACCCTATTGAGTCTGTATGTTAATATTTAAGGGAACCAAAGAAAGTAATAGTAACCATGCAATGTCGGTAAAAGTGGCTAGCTGTATAAGAATGTTTTTCGAACTGAGTAATTCTCAGTTATATAGAAGCTTATTTCTTTGAGATGATATAGTAACATGATTCTTTAAATTTGATTATCTCATGTAGTTATTGAAGATTCAATTTTAATTGATTTCAGCCACATAATATGCATTCTTAATTATTTTTTTGAAAAGTATGTAGGATTTAAATAAATGGATTACTATTATAATATGATATATTATTCTATTTTCTACCGTTACCTCAGTTACTCCTTGGGAGTGGACCCCAAAGCCGTAGTGCTAATGTCACAGTATCTAGGATATTTTAACCCGGACACAGAACGTTCGATATACATCATTGAAGGTGTACGGACTTCCTCTCCCGTTGTAGTTATTGGAGAGAGAAATAAATAGCCCTTATTGTTTCCACTGCCCAGATATATACGGACATTCCCTTTAGATGAATATTGAGCTAGATATGCAGATATTGAATTCAGTGAAGTTTGCGAAAGATCGATATAAGTTCCCCAATTAGAATTTGGACTACAAGGAGGACGTAAATCCATTACATACTGTTTGGCGGTGTCCCAGGGAATCGTGGGAAAAGTCATAGCTGACGGATTGATTTCTCTTGGTGCGGGCGCAACACTACTTAGAAAAAGGCCGGATAAAATAAAAGAGCTAAAGAAAATTAGTGCTGAAGGCGAGAAGAATGACTTCGCGGATTTAGATTTGTTTGAAATGGACATGCTTTATAAATTATTGGGGTTTGAAAATATTTATGCAATATAAAGTATATCATAATTATTTCAAAGTTATTTTATAACATTTTAGATAATAGTTTTATAAATGTGACAATTGTGAATTACTGTCATCTAAGAGTAGAAACCTATTATCAAAACTTAGATGAGAAATATTCGGATTTCATGAAGTGAATGAATGAAACTAAAATTTAGGACAACTAATTTTCTTTTTACTCAGTTTCCTTTGAGTGTTACCATATCCAAAATTCTTTCCTCCAGTCTTGAAGTGTATTCCACTTAGACTGACTCCCAATTTAATTACTGTAAAATAATACCAATCCTTGTAGTTTGGGTCACCCCGTACTCCTGTAGAGCTCGGATAAGGTGCTGATGAGTTGAGCTCATCACCGCGAAAGGTGAGTTCTACTGACTTTTGGCCAGCATATTGGAGTAATGTCTCCTGATCGGGATAGGTAGTACTCACATCATCTAGATAATCGGTAAATGTCTTTCTAAATCCTAGTTGTGCGCCTACAGAGATCAACTGGGTAACATGATAGGTAATTCCACCGCCAAATGGTAATGAGTAATTAGTGAGTTTATAGGGAGGATGTTCAGGATAGTCAGGAGAGCCCTGAGCTTCTGTGGTTAGCGAATGGAGAAAAACTTTTTCTCCTCCCGTATCATAAGTATAGGGATTATAATGAAATAGTGCTACACCACCAAAGATATACGGTGTAATTTTAATACGTTCATAATTGAACAAGTCTATTTGTAACGTAAGATATCCCTCCTGTAGATTACTGACAAAGCTGAGATTGCGCGCCCTAAGATCAGGCTGGACATTAAATTTGTCTGCAGCTCCGATTTTGGCAAAGTTAAATCCACCGCTTATTGATAAATATGGAAATGGATATAGTTGGGCGTACATCCCGCCCACCGCTCGAGATTGTGATAGTGTGGAAATATTATTAAGAAGATCTCCCTGATAATTGGATAGCCCTCCGCTTATCCCAATAAATAGCTCTTGACTAGACAATGCGTTTGGGAATAGAAATAATACTAGTATAGAGTATCTTAAATATACTTTTATCACAGCTAAGCCTTTTTATTAAAAACAATAATGTGAAATTAATTGTGAAAGGAAAGCTCAATTTCTATTGCAATATAGTAAACACTTAACAGATTATGTCCCAAATCCTATATTAAACAGTGGATCTCCATGAAATACAACCGGTTTATTATTATTCCCGATAATAGTTCCTGGCCGGTTGGCTATGATCTGTTGGCTTCCTGCACCATAAGGGTCATGTATGTTGCCCAGGCACTCACCTTTATGGACCTTGGAACCCGCAATTTTGCTAAAAGTAAATATACCTGAAGTATTGGCTCTGATCCATGAACTATTCAGTAATAGCTCCGAGGGTTGATCAAGCATTGGGTAATGCTCCATATGGAAGTAGTTTAATACTTTTTTGATGCCCCTGATGCCTTCGTCAATTGAAAATTCGTCCAAACGTAAATTTTCTCCACCTTCAAAAACTATTGCAGGTAAGCCATGGTCCATGCTTATCCGGCGGAATGAACGAGGGATCGTAGACTTGACCACTCTAAGTGGTGCATTGAAGATGTCAGCAAGTTCTACCGCTTTGGGATCTTTAGTGCTAAATCGAACCTGGGGATAATTGTACCGGGACTGACCACCTGTATGAAAATCAATACTCATGGTTACGTAAGGTAAAATATGTCTGGTCAGAACTCGTGCTACCCTGGAGGCCATACTTCCTGAAGATGACCCTGGAAAACTGCGATTGACATCCTTGCCATCTATTACCTCACGTGAGAAGTTGATAAAGCCATATACATTAAGTAAAGGTATAGCTATGACACTTCCTGATTTAAGTTGGCTAAAGATATTCGCTTCCATAGCTCGTCTCACTATCTCGATACCATTGATTTCATCACCATGCATTCCCGCCAGAAGCAGTAATACCGGTCCGGGGTTTGAGGAGCGGTATACATGTGCGTGAATGGTTATTTGGTTTCCGGTAGGTAATCTTCCGACCGGCAAGCGCACTGATTCCTGCATACCGGTGCTGATCAGTATGCCTCCTATATTGAATTGATTATCCAATTCTCTTGATTAAGCCAGCTAAGTTTTGCTCAGCTAATGATCGTGCATAAGTGATTATTTTAGCTGCGACATTGACTTTGGTTACGTTTTCAATACCCTCCAGGCCCGGACTTGCATTTACTTCTAGTATGACTGGCCCACCTTTACTGCGCATGAAATCTACTCCTGCTATACTCAGATCAAGTATTCTGGCTGAGCGCAACACAATTTCTTCTTCTTCGGTGGTAAGTTTGATGGGAATCGCAGTAGCACCACGATGCATATTAGAGCGAAACTCATCTCCCTGTGCACTTCTTAACATACTGGCTACTAGTTCTCCGTTTACAATAAATGCGCGAATATCGGATCCTTGGGCCTCGCGTATGAATTGTTGGAGTATATACTTTTGATGAAGTGTCTGGAAGGCCTCAGCTATAGATTGAGTATTATTCAGGCTCTCGGATAAGATGACACCGAGGCCATGAGTGCTCTCAAGTAATTTTATTATTAGTGGAAAATTAAATTGCTTTTTGATAAATTCAGTATCCACACTAAGCGGGCTGATCAGACTGGTCTTAGGGATAGGAAGGCCGTGTGCCGCTAGTTTCTGGAGTGCCACCAGTTTGTCTCTAGCCATCAAGAGTGCATCAGAGGTAGTGGTGATGGGAACTTTCATGAGTTCAAACTGTCGCAAGATGGCAGCGCCATAATTAGTGATCGTACTGCCTATCCGGGGTATAACTACATCTACTTTAATTTCTTTTCCATCTTCGTTGAAGATTTTGCTCCCCTCCTGATGAATGACACAATTAAAAGTTAAAGGATCTCTGACATCTACACTAATCCGCTTTTTTCTGCATTCAAAGACTAGTCTTTGCGTTGAATACAAAGTGGCATTGCGTGAGAGAATTAAAGCTTTCATGTAAGAGTTGCTTTTTAAAGGTGTAGATTTAAAATATTTTATTTTTTACGGACCAGAGCTAACAGTTATCCAATCTGCTCTCTACTACCTGGGATATTCCGTCAAATATCTCGTCAATCGAACCAACACCTTTTATAAGATGAGATTTTCCAAACTGTGCAAAATGATCGTAAACAGGCTGAGTTTCATTTCTGTAAACCTGTATGCGATTCCGAATGATAGCTTCATCCATGTCATCTGCCCTCCCTGCTTCCTTGCCCCTCCTGGTGAGGCGGTGGATGATTTCATCCTCATCAACATCAAGTGCGATGAGAGCTAAAATTTCTTCTCCATTTTCCTCTAGTAGGGTAATCAGTGCTTCTGCCTGTGGTATAGTTCGGGGGAAACCATCAAAAATGAATCCCTCAACATCCGGGTGTCTTTCCATTTTGGCCTTCAGCATATCTATAGTGACCTGATCCGGCACTAATTTACCTTCAGACATAAAGCTTTTGGCGAGTTGTCCAAGAGGAGTATCATTCGACATTTCATAGCGAAATAAATCACCGGTAGATATATGAATTAGATTGTACTTCTCTGCTAATTTGCTGGCCTGAGTTCCTTTGCCGGAGCCTGGAGGACCAAATAAAATAATGTTAATCATAGAGTTAATATAAAATCAAATATGTATTTTTTTTAAAAAAAGATGATAAAAATAATCAAATTTTTACTTTTCTCATCATCCGGCAATAACGGTTAGCATCTTTTCCGGATTCAAATATTGTTGAGTTTTGTGAAAAAAGGCTTCCTGGTCCATCGTTTTTATAGCCATCATTAGATCTCTTCCTGAATCATAACTTATTTCTTCCACCAGGCAATTCTTGAGCGTTTCGGCTGTATTGTAGACCCCATCATATAACTGATGCATGTTCCCGATGATATAATTGCGAATCATACTAAACTCAGACTTACCTGGTGGAATTCTCAATAACCTGTTCAGTTGTTTGAGAATTTCACTCAACATTTCATTTACATGGATACCCGAAGTGTCGGCTGTAATATAATATAATGAACCTAGTAAGGCGGTATCCAGTTGGCTGGAGATGTGGTACGTCAATCCTTTTTTTTCTCTGATTGATTTGTTTAGCCTAGAGTTGAAATAGCCACCGATTAATATATTAAGTACATAGAGATATGGATAGTCGGAGTGGGATTTATTGAGTGTTGTATAGCCCATTTTGACTGACAATTGGGTTCGGTTAGTATCAGGGATCGCTATTACCCGTGCCTCCTGAGTGGGAAGGGGTGTTATCTTAACTGTATGTCTGCTACTTAATGGTATGATTTCTAACTGCTTAAGGATAATCTCTAGTGTCTCAGGACCTACATTCCCTGCTAGGATTACAAATGAGCCTTCAGTCCAATAATTTAGATCATAATGCTCTATTAAATCATGACGTGTGACTGATCTGATAGTTTCCTCTGTCGTATTATAACCATAGGAGTGCTCCTTCCCGAATATTTGTAGCGTGAGTTCTCTGAAAGACACAATATCATTGTCAGTCAAGGCCACTTTTAGTTGATCTGATTTGATTTTTTTGATTAATCTAAGATCTGACCCACTAAATCTTGGATGAGTCAAAATAGACATAGTTCGCTCGAAAAGCTGGAGGGCAAATTTCTTTAGAGAAAAAAAACCTGCCCCCGCATAGTCTAATCCATTGAAACTGTATAATGAAGATCCGCGGTAGTCGAAGTAATCGGCATTTTCAAAACTGGTATGCATCCTAGATCCTTCGCGAAGCATTCTGGTACATAACTCACCTGCCGACCTTTTAACTTCTGCACTTCGACCGGCTGGAAAGCACCACTCCATCTTTACACTATCCATATGTGCGTCAGCCAAATGATACACTTTTAACTGATTGGCCAGCGTCATTTCATATACCTGAGGGAGATCAAATACCTTCGGCGCATTAATCCGGGGCACTTTGAGAAAATCTGGCATTATAGTTTAGTTTGTTTCAGAATAAGACGACCCCTTTGCTTTATAAGTTTATAAGCAATATTTCGAGTTCCGCCTGTGGGACAACAATTAGGGTCAATCTCACGGTATTTGGGGTATTTGCGATATAGATATGGATATTTTATGTAAAAACTATCGTGACCCATATAATTCTCGTCAGCATTGGCATCAGCTGAAGAAAATAAAATAGTGTCCAGTCCTGATTTGCCTAGTTGATACCCAATCACATCACCATATGAACCCGATCCGCTGCTGGTATTGAAGATATATACCTCTTTTAGTCCATCGTTATTTAGATCTGTCACATGCACATCCTGTATTTGTCCATCCAACTGAAGTTTGGCAGTATATTGCTTTGACTGGGTAGAATCTTTGATATCAACTTGTAATTCTGACATCAAACGGTCCTTTTTTGAAGTGAGTGCAATATCAAGTCCGTCCTTGCGAATACGCTTGATTTCAACCTCAGAGTCTCCTATGTGTATGGAGTCTGGAGATGCAATCATTGGTGTGGCGGTGGTCTTGGGGTCATTGGCACAACCCATCCAGAGCATGAAGAACAATATTGGTCCCAATTTTTTATAAAAGAAATGACTTATGGTTGGTTTATTAATCATATCAAACGTTACTTAAATAATATGAGATAGTATTTGGACATCTATCTGTAATCTATTGAAAGGTGAAGCAAAAATAATTAGTTTTATATCTTTGAGGCCAATATGATTTCCAGGAAATGTATAAGAGGACTATTTGGTCTGACACTACTGTGTCTTTCTATGAGTAGTTGTACTGATAAAGAGACTCTGCCGAATTATTTCTTTTTGAAAGATTATAAAATGGCTGGACAGATAGACGCCTTCTCCAAAGATCAAAACTTTGAAGACTATTGGGTCTATACCGACAATTCACTATTGGGAGTATTTCCACCTCATTCCGTAGCACCCGTGCTCAATTTTGCACTAGGTAAACATGAAATGGCTATTTTCCCGGGTATCAGAGCAAATGGTTTGAGAGATGAGGCAGTAATTTATCCGTTTATAGAACCATATCGCGTATCTATTGATCTATGTCAATGTGGAAGAATGGATACTATTAGGCCAGAATTTAAATATAAGTCTTCTACTAAGTACTCGTTTGTCGTGGACTTTGAACCTACCAATATCTTTGTAGAAGATTATGACAAAGATCCGACAACTTACATGGAAATAGTAGATTCCACCCAGGGTGAAGTCTATGAAGGCAAAGGATCCGGCAGGCTTAAAATAAATAAGGATCATCTGGCTAATAGTGTTGGTACAAACATTTACTTTAATGATTTTCAAGATGAATCGAGGGAAATCTACCTTGAGCTGAATTATAAAGGCACCGCTGCAATTGAGGTTTACTTAGAGTTTCAGGGTTCGTTTATCTATACCCAACCAGTCTTTGTAAGTGGTTTATATCCAAGCTCAGAGTGGAAGAAGGCATATATCAATCTTGCACCTATAGTAAATCAGGCACAAGCTTCAGACGGGATGCGAGTGATACTATCAGGTATCTATAATTATAATGACCCCAATGTCACCCAGCAAGTATATATAGATAATATCAAACTGTTGCATTTCTAATTATATGCACAATACTCGAAAAAAAGACCTGTTGCTTTATGGGATCCTAGATGCCATAATGGCGATATCTGCGGTGATGATATTTATGTGGAGATTTAATTGGATGCCTTCCTTTGAACAGCAACATGACTATGCCTTAAAATACTGGGGTGTTTTACTATTTATTGTTACCGGCTGGATTTTGGTATATATGCTATTTGATAGCTATCTAGATTTATACCGACAATCACGCTTGGTGGCCTTCACACGGACCTTCTTTATTTCTCTTCTCGGCACATTGTTTATAACTATACTTCTAAGAGACAATCTTCAGGAAAGACATTCCTTCGGAGGGTATTGGTTGTATTATTTTTTGCTGCATTTTAGTCTCACCACTCTCTCTAGAATGGGTCTATTGACGAGAGCTAGTCACCGTCTGAAAACTGGGTCAGTCACCTTTAATACACTAATCATTGGCGGAAATGAAAATGCAACTGAGCTTTTTCAGGAGATTCGCAGTCGTGAGAAGGGCTTGGGGTATAATTTTATCGGCTACATTGACAGTAATGGGAACAGCCTTAATATTCTTGATGAATATCTACCCTGTCTGGGAGGGATAAATGACCTAAGCAGAATAATCATCGATAGTAAAATTGAAGAGGTCATAGTAGCTATAGAAGGTAGTGAAAAGGAGAAGCTGAAATCAATTCTGGACATTCTCTTTGACTTTTCAAATGATATATTGATAAAAGTAATCCCTGGAATGTATGAAATCATGCTCGGTTCTGTCAAGATGAACCATGTGTATGGCGCAGTACTTATAGAGATAGAGCAGGAAATTATGCCAAAGTGGCAAAAAATGATAAAACGACTCATAGATATCGTGCTCAGTATCATGGTGTTGATTTTACTATTTCCTGTATATGTCTTTATCTGGATCCGGGTAAAGATGTCTTCTCCGGGGCCTGCTATCTTCAGCCAGGAGCGCATAGGACTCAATGGCAAGCCCTTTAATATCATCAAGTTCAGGTCAATGTATATGGATGCCGAAGAGACTGGTCCTCAACTTAGTAGCGAAAATGACGACCGATGTACCCCTGTGGGGGCTATGCTGCGCAAATGGAGGCTTGATGAATTGCCTCAGTTTTGGAATGTGCTGAGGGGTGAAATGTCCATTGTTGGCCCAAGACCTGAACGTAAATACTATATTGACAAGATCATGCAGCTCGCTCCACACTATAAACACCTGCTAAAAGTAAGGCCAGGTATTACCTCTTGGGGCCAGGTTAAATACGGATATGCTTCTAACGTGCCTGAAATGCTTCAGCGACTAAAGTTTGATATTCTCTACATTGAAAATATGTCTTTGGCACTCGACTTCAAAATTCTCTTCTATACTTTATTGGTATTGATCCAGGGCAGGGGGAAATAATAAGTAGTAGTTTCCGGCTAATTTCCTCGGAGTAACCTTGTATTTCTACCCCAATTGAAATATCCACCTTCAGAATTCGTTACTTTTATAGTCAATTAGATACTCTAAGTTGGTTCTATAATTGCATAATATTATTTTTATAAAGGATTGTTTTGATAGGTTAAAGTGTAAACTTTAACCTATTTTTTTTACACATAAATTGAGGAGTTTTAAGGAAATACTTTCAATATTATTTAATGCCAGATCTGATTACTACGAGGTATTTAGATTCGATCTGGTCTGAGATAGTCAGACTGTACACAATGCCGTCCTTGACCCAAACTTTTCGCTTACTTGAGTTAATCAAGTCTCTCTCGTCAGGAGAAGCTTTCAGGGCTTTCTGCAATGTAAGTGCAATGCTGTATTCACCTTTTTTTCCCTGAGTCCAGGTATAAGTGCAGGTGGTACTATGCTCTTTCCGTCTGTTGTCGATATGGGCTGCGGATGCTCCAGGGAAATGTGAAACTACTTGCTTCATCGTGAGTCTCTCACATGCATCAGGCATTACGAAAGGTGATGATTTATCCACCCAAGGAGAAATTTCCACACTATCCGCATTAGAAATAGAATCGACTTGCGAATCTGTTAATGAGATAGAGGGCGAAGATTCCTGTTTGCAAGCCATCATTAAGCATAGGCAACACAGTATCCCTGATAAGGAAACATACCTCAAATGCATATATAACAATGATTTAAAACTTAGTCTCAATTACGTAAGGCAACATCTTTCGCCAAGTCGGCCAATCATGAGGCATATCTGCTCCCCATATTTCGATATCAGCGGCTATGCCTTTGGAATGCAGTATTGCACCCATCATACGTGTAGCGGAAGGCTTTTCATAGTTACCACTACCTGTCAGGATATGTATATGTTTATTACTCCGCATAAATCCTAGTTGGGTTTCATCCGTCAAGCCCGGCATATAGGACTGAGGTGAATTGAAATAAACATTTTCATCAAAGTAGCCCTTAGTGTATTGAGTCAAGTCATAATCTCCACTCATAGATATAATTCCACCTACCAGATCTGGACGCTTGAAATATAGATTGGCACTCAATAAAGCCCCCAATGATGCTCCACTTATTATGACACCAGAATCAGGTGAAGTCTTACTTTTAATAAATGGGATCACTTCATTGTACACATAGTCATTAAACTGTGTATGTCGAATTGCTTTATGCCTAGGCATCATATGTTCATTCAGCCAGCTCTCTGAATTAATACTATTGATTGAAAAGACCTTGATCTTGCCGGATTCAATCAATGGTTCCAATGCGTCAATCATTTGGAAGCGTTCATATTCGAGATAATCAGCCGCAGCAGTGGGGAGAAGTAAGATGGGTATACCGAAGTGTCCGTAGGTTACTATATCCATATACTTATTGAGGGATGGGCTAAGCCAGCCCTGGATTTCTCTGTTCATTTCATTAGTTTGAACCAAATATATGTAGAAATACTTCTTTTAAAGTATTTATGCCCTTGTAAACCTTAATTTTTATGAAATTACAGACCTCAAACCGGTATTTATCCAGTCAACAAGAAGCACATTAGTCTGTTACAGATGAGTATGGTAGGGTACTTGGCTTACTGGAAAGTATTGAATGTCAGTATGTTTTCAATATTTGACTTTACTTTATTGTGCCTCGAATTATGTGGAAATAAGTAGACTGATGTATATTTATAAACAAATTTTAAAGTTAGATTATGTATAGATTGATTGCCTTTCTCTTTTTGATACTTGCACTATCATGTTGTACGAGGAATAATACAGTCAAGGACGTGGCCTCCAGTTCTGAGCTAAATGGCTACTGGTTATTGAAAAAAGCTAACCGTAACGGTACACCGACCACTACATTAGGTGGATTGTTTATGCAGGTTACTGATTCCGTCATAATATCTAATTTTGGTGGCGATACTATGGCCAGCGGTTATCTCTTTGATGCAAAAAATAGAAAATTGACTCATTTTATTCGAGATACCTTCGAATATGATATAGATGTACTCAATGACTCTCAGTTAAATATGAAAAGCGTCATCAATAATCTTCCTTTTGAATTTGAATTCCGGAAGTTTACAAATGATTCTCTATGAGAATCTTGCGGATAATTTCCTGCATACTGAGTTTGGCTATTATCAACCGAGCCTCAGGACTAGATATTGGTATTAATATCTCAAAGTTTCAGACAAGCAATTTACCTTACATTGAAGTATACTTGCACGTAGTTTCTTCTACGGTAGGAGCTTTAGATACCATTAACTTCTCAAAAAAAGTAGAACTTAACATACTTTTTAAGCAAAATGGTGAAGTAGTAAAATTCGAAAAATTATTAATTCAAAATAACCCTGATCAACCAAAAGAAGATTTTGTTGCTGTACGTAGGTATGAACTTAAGCCCGGCAAATATAACATTGTATTCTCAGGCAGGGACCAATCAAATGGGCAAAATACCTCACTGGATAGTGCATATGTTATTATCAAGGCTGCTGGCCATCTGCCTATGCTGTCTGATGTTCAACTTTATGCCTCTGCAAATAAATCTTCAGATGAATTGCTAAGTAAGCACGGTCGCTTTTATGAATTGATTCCTTATGGTTTTGTAAAGCCTGCACTCAATAATATTGGTTTTGTAGTAGAATCATATAATACTGAAAAATTAAAATCTTCTCAGGCCTATTATCAGCTTAAGATTTCCAGATCAGAACCCGAATTAAGAGGACGAGTAGTTTTGAAAAGCTGGTTACACAGACCTGTGGCTTCCTTTGATCTTATTTCACGAGATTTAGATCTGACTTTTTTTGAGTCTGGAGAGTATAAGTTGATGATAGGGCTGGCTGATTCAACGCTTCAACTAGTAGATTCTGTAAATTATTTTTTCATCAAGAGCAATCCGGCATATGACACTAAAGTGATGCAGTCTCAGCAAAGAGATGCTGTAGCCAATTCATTCGCAGGAAAGTTGTCAACGGATGAAGTAGTGTATAGTCTAAAAGCAATACTCATGAATATTCCCTATAATGATATTGAGGTTGTAAGCATGATTATAACTAACCGAAATCAAATAGCTGGAGCAAATTACTTATTCAAATACTTTAGCGAGGAGGATAAAATACATCCTGATGAGCATTATACCCAATATATGGAGGTGGCCCGTGCTGTAGATAAAGAGTACAAGGTGAGCGGACGTTTTGGGTTCGAGTCAGACAGAGGCATGATCTATATGAAATATGGAAAGCCGGATGATAAGGTTAGTATCATAGATGATCCCGTAGCACCACCGTATGAAATATGGCTCTATTACAGATTACCTAAACTCAATCAAAGTAATATCAAATTCTTGTTTTATAATCCCGCCCTGGATGGGGCGGACTATCGTATATTGACGTCAAATGCTCGAGGAGAACACCAAAATACCTCATGGAAAAAAGAGTTATATAAGAATGCTTACCGGGAGAGACCATCTAACGCGGCACCAGATAAGTGGGATGTCGGAGATGGACTAAACAGACATGCTCAGGAACTAATGGAGGATCTGTGAGAAGTACAGTTAAATATCTTATTCTCTTCTTCGGAATGATCCTAATGGTGGTTCTTGGATATCTGATTTCAGACTGGATCCACACACGCACAGAAAAACGCATCAGTTCTAATAGTGAGATTATTTTGGAGAAGGTAAAAAAGGTAGCAAAAGTAATCACAATAGAAGGTTATTTCTCCGAAATGTATGACTACAAAGATTTCTATAATTTTGATTGGAGTATCTTTAGAAAGAAGGCTCTTATAAGAGTCAAGGCCCGTGTATCGGTCGGTATAAATTTGGAAAAAGCCACTTTTACAGCTGATGAGAAATCAAAGACTCTGTATATAAAGAATATCCCCAAGCCGGAAATCCTTAGTATCGATCATGATATAGACTACTATGATATTACAGAAGGAACTTTTAATTCATTTACACCCGAGGATTTCAATAAAATCAATGAAGACGCCAAAGAACACATCAGACAAACGGCTTTGAAAAGTGACCTATTCAGCCAAGCCGGGCATCAGGTAGAGGATGTAGTGAACACTTTTAAAGTTTTTGCAGAGACTGCAGGTTGGAAAGTCGAAGTAGATACTATTCCATTGATAAATTAAGCTTTACGTTACTATAGTTCTGGGAGCTTTGCAGTAATTTAATGCAGGAGTACTTTTAGTTATTGATATTCATTTCCTAAAATCTCGTGGTATTCCCGGATTATTTGCGGAATAACTATATCCGGATGGATGAGATTACTTACTGAATCACTGATCATTTTAGTATTATGGGTGTCAAGGAGGTCTATAGCTGAAATGATTGCACTAGCAAAGCTATTTTCATTGTAATCATAGAATATAATACTATTGTTTGGTTTGAGAAAAAATTCCGGCCCTTTGCAATCATAAGTGATTGTAAAGATCCCCGCAGCTAAAGCTTCTGCTATATGCATTCCAAAACTCTCGGAAACTGTTGCAGTCGTATATAGATCGATCAGCGGCATCAACTCCAGTATTTCTTCTCTTGTTTTCTTACCATGCATTCTAACTGTAGATCCAAGATGGTTATCAAGAATGTATTTTTCCAGCAATTCCTTGTTAGGGCCATCACCTACCAAGTGTAGAAATACAGGATAATCTTTCGATATAATCTTTTTCAGAG
>Ga0154020_10004143_pt1 | contig 17315 bp, 15 predicted proteins | sample Klosneuvirus_201_FD_109709 | JGI IMG/M metagenome (GOLD analysis project Ga0154020, IMG submission 109709) | Active sludge microbial communities from wastewater, Klosterneuburg, Austria - Klosneuvirus_20160825_MG | ecosystem: Engineered > WWTP > Aerobic digester > Activated sludge | place...
AAGGCTGGAAAAACGCTGAACGTATATGGAATTTAATAAGGCGTAGCGCAACCCAATAGAGCATCCCGACATACCTGTCGGGAAGGTTTTAGGTTTGAATCCTAACGCGGTCACCACACAGGACTTTTCAAGTTTATTCTTGGAAAGTCCTTTTTCGTTTGGGCTGAAACCCTTGCCACCATTGCAAAGCAGCGTTAGTATTTCATTCGGCTGCATGGTTTGAAAAGTGTTATTAGAAAACACCAGTTTTTCAGGGAATATCAAACCAAGCATTCTTTGCTTGTTTTCGATGGTAGCTGTAGTATAATAATGCCCCATATTACTAAGCAGGGAAATACCATAGTGGCAGTATTCCTTGAAACCGCTATCCAGTTTCTTTAGTTCGGTAATCTTGTATTCAAAAGCCCTGTTTTCCTCATTCACTTTATCCCTTACGGTGTGATAAACAAATTTATCAATGTCATCCTTTGCCAGCTTTAAAGCAGAGCTTCTAAGCAATTCTTTATTCGCTTCAATCTTTTCATGTAGCTTTTTTATTTCCGCATCCCGGTCACCCTCGTTTGTTTTAAACACATCTTCCATCACAGCCAGATACAAAGCTGCTAATTCAGGTTTTATGGAAATGTCTTTCAGCCAAATTTCAAAAGCATTGTGAGGCACATCGCTTTTATGCCTTTCCTTGCAACCGGCGGTACAATGATAATAATAGTATTTGCCGCCATTGCCCAGGGCAGAGCTGCCCGTTAAAGTTTTACCGCATCTTGGACAAATCAAATGCCCCCTCATTGGGTATTCGTTATTAACCAACGAGTATTTTGTTTTGGCTTTCTTTTTTCCATCCAATACATTTTGCACTTTATAAAACAACGCTTCGCTGATAATAGGCTCATGGATGCCCTGTACAATCTCTTCCGGTTCATCCTTGTAAGCCTTTACCCTAATCAAGCCGCAGTAGATAGGATTGCGGAGCAGGGTATAAAAATTGCTCCTGCTTATTTTCAATCCCTCTTTCAATAATCTTTTTCGCAGTACTTCTATTTGAAAATTGCCAGAGGCAATTTCCTCAAATGCTTTTTTAACAACTGGAGCCATGCCGGAAGGTGTAATGATTGGCCTGTTTTGTTCATCCCTTGTATTTTTAAATCCATAGGGTGCAGTACTTACATAGCGGCCTTCCTTTAATGCTCTACGCATACCGTTAGTAGTATTCAAAGAACGCCTTGCGTTCTCCACTTGCGGAGCAGCTAAGTAGAAGGCTTTCATCAATAAATTTTCCGGCACACTTTCATCCAAAGGTTGCTCCATTGCTTCAACAGTAATACCCAGCTTCAATAAAAAGCTAATCATGTTCAACGAGGCTTCCATGTTTCTTGAAAACCTATCCCATTTAGCTACCACTATTTTTTTAACCCGTCCTTTATTTTTCTTTATAAAGTCCAGCAGGTTATGAAATTCAGGGCGGTTAAAGGTTTTGGCACTGTGGTCATCCTGAAAGTGCTTTACAATTTCATAGCCTTTGGCTTCGCAATGCTTTTCAAGGCGTTGCTGCTGGTCCCTCAAACTGTAGCCTTTTTCAGCTTGCTCGTCTGTGGACACCCTGGTGTAAATGATTGCTGTCTGCATCTTTCAGTTTTTTAAAGTCAGTTAATAAATGGTATTCCAGATTAGCCATTTTGTAGAGTGCCTCTCTAATCTGTTTTACCTGCTCATCAGTGTAAGTCTTTCCGTCTTGTTGTAATAGTTTTTTACATTTTTCGATGTTTAACATTTTAAAATTGCATGGCTCTCATGCCGGTTGCTCCGGTCATTTAAGCAAAACGCAATTACTTAGGGTTGCTCCCTTTAGTGAACTTCTTTTTTATAGTTTGAAAGATGGCTGTTACTTCGCCATCCTCTTCCTGTAATTGTATATCCTGATAGCTGTGTTCCCTTATTAACTCTTCAATCCGTTTCTTAGCTTTCAGGCGTTGCACACCTTCAAACTTTTCCATTTGCCCGTTATTGAACTTTACAGTTATTCTTTCAAAATTTGCAATACGCAGATAAGCCAGCAGTTCCATTTCGTTTACACTCATGGGCAATTCGTTCTTATACTTTGCTTTCAAATCCACATCAGGAAAAAAGCCCTGTAAAATATCATTCAGGCTTAATTGAATATGGTTTTCCATTCCCTGTACTTGCTGTGCTATTTTGTATTGCGTAAAATTTGCAGGAACTGCAAGGCCATCTTTAAAAATTAAAACAAGCACAGGCATTTTAGTTGCAATAGCAAAAGCAGTATAAAACTCCAGCAGCGGCATTGCCACACCGCACTTTTCACTTTCAAACTCCAAACTTTGTTTGGTAGTTTTCAGTTGCTCCCGGCTCATTCCAAATTCCCTTAATTCCTTTAATAGCTTTACCCAAACGGCATCCATAATGCTAAAACGCCGCCACTCCCTGCCCTCTCTATGTGTAGTAAGCAATCCTTCTTTTTCCCAACTATTCAGTTGCCTGTAAGTAGCATCATCTGTTTTTATATTGCGTTCCTTGTCGTTTAGTATCCGGGAAATTTTACTGCTGCCTGCATTCTTAAAGTATTGATAAAAGCCAATATCAAATGCCTCATTGCGATAAACTTCCGCAGCATTTGCCTTTTGTACATTCTTATTTTTTGCTGAACTCATAAAATACTGCTTGAAAAGAGGTATTTCAAAGGTACAAAAAATTGTACCAATTGGTAAGTTTCTAAGATATTTTTTATACTTTTGAAATCATATTAACTGAAAGTATATGGGCAAAGATGTTCAACCGCAATTTTCAAAGCAAACAACCTTTGAAGTTTTTCGCTATCAACTGGTAGTGGATAAAACTTTACCAATTAATCTGTTTCAGAAATATGAAACAGCCGACCAGGTAAGGGCAGATAAAAACAACATCTTTCAACAGGTAGTTGCCAAAGAAGATTTTAATTTCAAAGGCAGTAATTCAGAACTCACTTCCAAATTTTTATATACCGATGGCACAATGAGTTACTTCCGGCTGGGAGTAAAACGGAGTACCACATTATACAGCAAAGACCTGTCGCCACACAGTGAGGAAAACTATCCCAACATCATTATTGCTTTCAATAACGACCCTACTGTACAAAAAATAGCTATTCAAACTAACACCGCAGCCTTTAAAGAAACCAATATCGTAAGCAACATTATTCAGGAAACTTTAGAGAATGAATTAAAAGACTACAACCTGTCTTTTTACACGGAGCCAATTTATGATACACAGGAGTTTTGGAATTTGGTAAAAAAATATCCCAAGCAAATCAAGCAACTAACCTTTGATTTGATTTCGCCTAACATGGCTAACATTACCAAAAACCTGCAACTCAATCTTAAACAGCTTTACGAGGATACCAATACACATAAAACAAAAGTTGAGCTGAATGCGGACAATGAGAGTTATCTTGAGATTAAGGAAGAAAGTAAATTCGTAAACAGCCTGGTTAAATACAGTGCTGATGGTGGCGGTAATATTTTTATGAAGGTTGCTGGTAAACGAAAGTTGCTGCATACAGCACAATCACCGGAAGAATTTGATATTGATAAAAATTTACTGGAGGATATTAATTGGGAGAAATTAAACCAAAAATTTAAAGACATTTTGTTATAAATGACGATAATCTTATTTAATGAAAAGGTGTTCCAATAAAATACAGGTTACTCAAAAAAAATGTTCAATATATTGCAACATTGTCTGCTAAATATCTTAGCTTTATAATTCTAAAAAGCGGGGGCAACGCTATACAAACTGCATATAAATTATGACAACTGAACTGCACAAAGCAATTAATGTCGGAGACAAAGTAACTTTTGACAACGATAAAATCGAAATTTTCAAAGCCGAAACCAGCAGCGATGATAAAGCGGTGAGGCAATACCAACAATTAGTATTAGGAGGCATTGACCAGGTAGGTGTCGTTAAAGAGTTAGGTGGCAACTTAACCACAGTCTCTTATCCTGATGGCTGGGACTTACCAGTTCCAACGAAATATCTCATTGTCTTACCATCAGAATAGTAAGCATTATTTTAAAGGCATTTAATATTTATGAATAAACAGTCCAGGCCAACCGAGCAATATATTCAGGAAAACCGTGAAGCGATTGGCAAACAAATTCGGGCATTCCGGGAAAAAAGGGGATTTAGTCAGGATGAACTGGCGGAAACAATGGAAGTGAACCGCTCCACTATTTCAAAAGTTGAAACTGGCAAGTTTGCTATCACTATAGATTACTTGGTAAAGTTTGCCTGGTACTTGGACTTTGATATTTCGGTGCTGGAAAAAAAAGGCAAATAGTATTATGGCAGATGTTCATACAAAGGAAGTGAGAAGCTATAATATGAGCCAAATCCGGTCAAAGAACACAAAGCCGGAGTTAGTAGTTCGTAAATATTTATTTGCAAAAGGGTTTAGATACAGGCTGCACGGCAAAGGTTTACCCGGCAAGCCGGATATAGTGCTGCCAAAGTACAGAACAGTAATATTTGTTCATGGTTGTTTTTGGCATGGGCATGAAGGATGTAAATATTATGTTGTACCTAAAACCAAAACAGAATGGTGGTTGAATAAAATTGCCAGAAACAAACAACTGGACAAAGAAAATATTAAAAAATTGAGGTCGGATAAGTGGAATGTAATTACCCTCTTTGAGTGTAAATTAAAGAAAGGCAATATTGATTCCACTTTGGATACTCTTATTAAAAAACTTATTAAAATACTATCAAAATGATTACTAAAATAGAAACAACTGAAGATGTAAAAGCATTTGCAAAACAGTTAATTGCAGAGGGTGTTAGTTTTCACCCGGATGATGATTTCAATGACTATGTAAATTTTAAAGAGAACAAACCAACTTATACAAAAGAGGAAGCGGATTCAAGAAATGAATTAATGAGCAGTTGCTTTGAGGTTTGTGAAAAAGAGGGTGTTGATATTTATGATGTGATGCTGGAAGTATCATTAATTGAAACCGGAATGGACAAGTTTATTCCTTTACCATCACAACCTTATCCTGAGAATAACTAAGATGAATTATATAGACCTTTTTGCGGGTGCAGGTGGACTTTCCGAAGGATTTATTCGGGAAGGCTTCAATCCTATTGCCCATGTTGAAATGAATAAAGAAGCCGCTGACACTTTAAAGACAAGGCTGGCTTTTCATTACCTGAATGAAAATAATAAAGTCAGCAATTACTATTCGTATTTGAAGGGTGAAATTACAAGGGCTGAATTATGGAACAGTATTCCACAAGAAATTATTTCATCAGTCATTAATAGCGAAATCACAAAAAAAACAATCGAAGGCATTTTCGATAATATAGATGAACAGCTTGACTCTAATAAAGTTGATGCAATAATTGGCGGGCCGCCTTGTCAGGCTTATTCATTGGTTGGCAGAAGCCGTGACCCAAACAGAATGAGTGGTGACAAGAGAAATTATCTGTTCAGGCATTATGCAGACTTTCTGGTACGGTATAAACCAAAATATTTTGTTTTTGAAAATGTATTAGGGCTCCTAACAGCAGGAAATAAAAAGTACCTGAATGAGATGCTCTCTTTGTTTGAAGAAATTGGCTATTCAGCAGATTATAAGGTATTGAATGCCGAAGAATACGGAGTGTTGCAAAGAAGGCGGCGTGTAATTATTATTGGCCGTAAAGGAAAAGCAAAGTTTGAGTTTCCTGTGCTTTCAAAAATTGAAAACAACTGGCAAATAAAGAAAGATTTATTTGCAGACCTGCCGAAATTAATTCCGGGGCAGGAAATGAATATTGCTAAGTACACTAAAATAATTAATGAGTACCAGCAGGCAACGGAAACCAGAAATGGCGTTGATTTTACAACCCAGTACATTACAAGAAATCATAACGAAAGAGATTTGGAGATATATTCTATTGCCATTGATAAATGGCTCAATAAAAAAGAACGGCTGAAGTATAATGATTTGCCGAAAAGGTTGCAAAGCCATAACAATACAGAAGCATTCCTTGACCGGTATAAAGTTGTTGACCCTCTTGGACATTCTCATACGGTTGTGGCTCACATTTCTAAAGATGGCCATTACTATATATACCCTGATGCAAAACAGATACGTTCTATATCTGTTCGTGAAGCAGCAAGGATACAATCGTTTCCTGACGATTACTTCTTTGAAGGTGGTAGAACAGCCGCATTTAAACAAATTGGTAATGCTGTACCTCCATTAATGGCACAGGCATTGGCAAAAACTATTAGTCAACTTTTTAATGGAAAATAGAAATATACAATCCGAGATAGCAGACCCAAATCCTGAATATCTTATAAAATCTATTGCGGAGCAAGGATACAGTTTGGAATCATCCTTAGCCGACCTAATGGATAATTCTGTTTCAGCAAATGCAGATAAATTGGAAGTGCTGATTAAAATGGATGAGGAACCATTCACTTTATTCATTGCAGATAATGGTGACGGAATGAACGAAGAGTTTCTTAAAGCAAGTATGCAGTTCCCAAGTAAATCACCCGAAGATTCAAGGCATACGCATGACTTGGGTAGGTTTGGATTAGGAATGAAAACAGCATCATTTTCTCAGACAAGATGCTTTACTGTTTTGTCAAGGAAGAAGGGAACAAAAAAATATTTCGGCAGAACATGGGATGTTAATTATCTAAAGCAGGTGGGCAAATGGCGATTGCTGATTAACACAGAAGAAGAAATTCAAAAACTAATTGCACAATATCATTCAATAAGCGAAGGACACATAAATCGGTTTGAAAATTTTGAAGCCAATACAATAGTTATTTGGAAAGGACTTTACAAGTTTGAGAATTATCTTGAAGAAGCAAACAGACAAAACGCATTAAAGAAACAAATAAGTGAAGTCACCTCTGATTATTTGTCTTTGGTGTTTCATCGGTTCATGGAACGAAAAGTTAACCCGTTAAACATTAGAATCAACAATAATCGAATTGCCCCCTTTAATCCTTTTCCATCTGTTAATGACTTCCGTCCTATAGAATACAAGCAAAAACATTTCAGCACTGACACGATTAAAATAGAAGGATTCATTTTACCATCCCGAAGTATTGATGAGAGCCAAAGTGGTATTTCCATCTGGACAACAAAGAACAGAAGTTTAATGGACATGGAAGGGATTTACATTTATAGAGCTGACAGACTTATTCACTTTGGTGGATGGAATGGCTTAATTAAAAAAGTTCCAAGACTTCAGTTAGCCAGACTTCGTGTTGAAGTAGGTAATAGTGTTGACCATTTGTTGCACTTAAATGTAGCCAAGTCTCAGGTCGTAATTCCACACGATTTAACAACAGCGTTTGAGAAGTACATTGAAGAATTGAAAATTGAAGCAGAAAGAGAGTTCTTCAATAGAGGTATTCGCAAGTTTTCAAAAAACCGCAGTGAGGACAATGTTCAACTTTTCGAGAGAAAGGCATCCAACAAAGGAACACTGCTTGAACTAAATAATAATTTTCCATTGCTCAGAACATTGAGGGATGGATTAAAAAAGGAACAACTCACAAAGTTGAACTTAGTCATGCGGATGATAAACACAAGAATCAATCATATCAGGCAAACACATGAAGAGAAAGCCTTTGTTGGAATTGAAGAAAAGGATGGATTGTCATTGAAGGATTTTATAGTTTGTATAAATGAATTGAAGGAAAGTGGTCTTTCATCCGAACATATAAAAAGCGACATACTTCCAAATCTTGGTTTTACGGAAGGTTCACTTCCACCAGAAATAATGCAACTACTAAAGTAGATTTTATGGAGAATAAGTACATAGACATAATAATCAAAATCATTGCAAGAAAGGCAAAGGAATATTCAGTAAATAACTCTCTTTCGCCAGGCTATTTTCTGAATCTGTTGCCGGAGATTCAAGCATCTATCATAGCAGTAATAAATGCTTATGGATATGCAGAAATTGATGAAGTCACTTTGAAAAATTATTATGAGACTGCAAAGAATCAATATTTATCTGTTAACCCAATTGACATTGACCCAAGCAACTCATTAACTAAAAAAGATTTCAGGACATGGCTGACCGCTGACAGAAAAGAGCAAATGAAAAACTCCTGGAATTATAGCGACAGGTATTTCACACTTCTTGAAAAGGCAGGTCGTTCTGAAAAAGTTATTGAAGAAACACAAAAAACAAGCCTTGAGATATTGGAAAAAATGGGCGACCCAAAATCGAAGGAAGCATTCTATGTTAAAGGGTTAGTTGTGGGTAGTGTGCAAGCCGGTAAGACACAAAATTTTAATGCAGTAATCAACCGGGCAATTGATTCGGGCTACGGATTAATAATTGTTCTTGCAGGTTTAATGGAAGACTTGAGAAATCAAACCCAGTTAAGAATTGAAAGTGATGTGGTGGGAGAAGGTCTTGATATTGACACTGATAATTTGGTAAAGAAAGGAGTTGGAACTATTAGAAGATTTGGCAACTTAGGAGACAGCAGCATCAATCAGGTAATTTCAATTACATCCGCAAAATCTGATTTTAAAAAATCATTGCTTGATGCTGATTTCTCTCTGAATCAAACCAACATTCTGGTATGTAAAAACAATGTAAGTGTGCTTCGCAATTTGATTGTTTGGCTGCACGACTATTTGGAAGAAAATAAAGAACAACACAATATTCCGTTATTAATACTTGATGATGAAGCTGACAACGCATCATTGAACAACGAAGGAAAAAAAGGAAGAGAGTATGCCTCTAAAACAAATGGACACATCAGAGCTTTACTGGAATTATTCAAACGAAAAACATATTTAGGTTATACAGCAACCCCATTTGCCAACATCCTTGCTGACAGAAATGAAGCACCTGAAAATAATTGGATTGTAAAATATAAACTCAGAGGTCAACAGGAAGAAAAATCACTTCCACAAGTACCTAATCTTTTCCCTGATGATTTTATTGTGCTGTTAAATCCGCCAACTAATTATGTCGGGGCTAAACAAATCTTTGAAACAATTAAGCCAATTGAAAACAAATTACAATTAAAAATTCCTTTGGTTGAGCTTGTAAACGACAACATTGAAAATTTTCCTGCCAGAGTTTACGGACAAAGCAACGGAGAATTAATTGGGGTTCTCAAAATCAACAACCTTAATGAATGGCAAGAGAGGTTTGGTCAGTTTGGTTCTTATTTAGATTTTGCTGATTACAAGGAATACAGAAGACTGACGAGAGCCTCAAGACCTGGAGATAATTTTCCCAGACTCTTACCCGATTCAATTAAAGAAAGCATCCTCTGTTTTATTCTTTCTATTGCTATTCGGGAAAGCCGGAAACCGGCAATGATTAATTCTACGATGTATAATCCACATAATTCAATGTTGATTCACATTTCAAGATACACCTTATGGCAAAACCAGCTTAAAACTTTAATTGATGTTTATGTCCGTGACTTGCAAAGTAGTTTGCTGCTTGATGACCCAGGTAACCCAAAGTCGGTCTTTTCAACTTTTGAAAAAATATGGTACAAGTTCTATTCAAATATTATTGAGCATGTGTCTGACTATTTGCCGAAAGGATATGATGATGAGTTCCTCAAGCCAATCAGTTTTGAAACAATCAAAAATAATTTCCTGACAGATGCTATAAAAGACATAGAAGTTAAAGCAATTAATAGCCTGACAGGAGATAAACTTATTTACCCAAGAAATACTCCGAAAAAATATATAGCAATTGGTGGAAACAGATTGTCCCGTGGGTTTACCCTTGAAGGTTTAAGTATTAATTATTTTGTTCGTTCTACAGATTATTCAGATGCTCTTCTGCAAATGGGAAGGTGGTTTGGCTACCGTCCAGGATATTTGGATTGCTGCAAACTCTTCATCACCCGTGATTCAATGGAGAAATATGATTTAGTAACCAGAACCATTGAAGAACTTGAAATTGAATTTAAGAAAATGGAAGAGAGTATCCCTCCAAAGACACCGGCTAATTTTATTCTTCGGGTAAAAAAGCATCCTGGTGCTCTTAAAATTACAAGACCTTCTATTCTGAGAGATACTTTAGAAGTGAATTGGTCGTACCAGGATTCATTGGAACAATCAACAAACTTCGACTTACGAAAGAAAAAGATAGAGGATGTTTGGACACAATTTAGAAATAACATTGTTGGCAAGTTCAAGTTTGAAAATAAAAAGAAAGAAGACGGAAGTGATGCAGGGTTTCTTACTGCACAAACAGATATTGCTGGTGTGATAGAAATTCTTAAACAGGAAAACAATTTTGGAAATGAAACATGCGACAGCATAATAAAATTCATTGAGCGATGTCGGGAAGTGAATAAGCTGACGAATTGGACAATAGCAATTAAGACCACAGGTAGAGCAAAAGAGAATGAAGGCAAAGGAATATTAAAAAAGGAAGAATCGAATTTGCCCATTGATATTACAATGACGGTTAGAAGAGGTCCTTCCACAGACGAGGGTGTGAAATATTTTAGAGAGAAATTTATTCACGGAAAAGTTTTTGGTGCATCTGGAAGGTCTGCGAACCTTATTTCGGCTGGTTTAGACTTGTCAATACTGTTAAGTAAGACACAGATTGAACAAGCGGAAAAAGAATTTATTGAGAACAGAAGAACTTATTATCATGGCAAATATCCTTCCTGGACGAAAGAACAAGTTAATAAAAAAGCAGAGGAAGTAAACATTCCAGAAAGAGTTTACCGTGAGAAAATGACAGACCAGGAAGGGCTTTTAGTAATTTACATTTTGGATTCTCATTATGTATTTCTTCAGGAAGAAGGAAAAGAAAAAGATTCAGAATTAAAAGAAATGATTGATAAGGAAGGCATTGATTTAAACATACCATTGATAGGTTATGCAATTGGATTTCCCCCTATTGAACCAGACCCGGGAGGAGTTTATGTGCATGGAAATTATGGATTTGAAGATGAAGAAGCAGAATTGGAATTTAACGAAGCAGATTCGGAATTACCTGCTGATGCAAATGAATTATAAATATGACAAGTACAGAGCTAAAACAAAAATGGTCAGGTCTTTCAGACAATACTGTTACAACTGGTTTCAGGTCGCTAAGAATATCGCCTGATTGCATCTGTGAACTTTATATTGGAGTCAGTAAGGAAAATAAACGATGTTTAATTCTTGCACTACCAGCAAACAAACATTTAAACTTCAAGGGGATTCAAAAAGAAAATTTATCTATCGAATACTTCGTAGAAAAAAACTTGATTGTACTTCAGTTAATTGATAATGATTACCACGACCTTTTTGACGACCTTATACTTTCTCTTTATCATGGAATAAAAGGGATAAGTCAGGTTGATGAATATTCAAATCATTTTATTGAGGCTTTTTATAGGTGGAGTGAATTTTTTGAAGACAAAAAATCAGATTTACTTTCAGAGGATGCTATAAAAGGTCTTATGGGTGAATTGTTGGTTCTAAAATCTTTAATCACTGACCCCAATAGAACAGAGATTAATGTCATCCTCAATTCCTGGAAAGGCCCTTATGACAAAGGGAACGATTTTGAATTGGAGACAAAAAATTTGGAGGTAAAAACAAAATCACCTTCTGGCATTGATGTAAGAATATCAAGTGAATTTCAGTTGGAAGTATCCGCTGGAAAAGGGCTTGAACTGATTGTTGTTTCCTTGTTAAGTGACTTTACTGTTGGCATCAGTATTCGGGAGTTAATTTTTGAAATAAAGAAATTGGTTCAGGAATCTTCGGGAGAAAACTCAATATTATGGAAAGCGTTGAGTCAGAAAAATATCACAGCAAAAAATGTGAGTCAGTACGATAAATATAAGTTCAAGCCTATAGACAGCATTTCATATAACTGTGCATCTGATGATTTTCCAAAACTAAACAGGTCAAATATTCCTGATGAAATAAGTGGTCTCAAATACTACTTGAGAACAAATCTTTTGACCCCATTTATAATCGAACAAAGAGATTTTTAATATGCGTATTCAAGAGTTTCTGAATTACAGGAAAGATTTACTCGATACCTCAAAAGATGAAGAGGGATTTGTACAGCAAACTCAATTGCTAAGTCAAATTCTTCCTTTAATGGTTGATGCTAAATTACTTGATTCAGAAGACTGGAATGACTCATACTTTTTGAATCCTATAGAGAATTTAAAGTTGAATGGATATACAGTTAACGAATCTTCTGAAAGACTTCAACTTTTTATTATAGATGAAGCAAGCATTGAAATTAATGCTTCTGAAAAAGACTTACAGGTTTCCACCAAAAGCCATTATGATAACCAGTTTAAAAGAGCAACTAAATTTTTAAACAAGGCAATCAAAGGATTCTTAAATGATGAAGTTCAGGATGCTGACCCAATAAGACCTTTGTTATCTCAGCTTTCATCAACAAAAGGTGCAGAACAATTTGATGTAGTTGAAATATTTTTAGTCAGTGCTACAGCTACAATAGAAACCCGTGGTACAATACCACAACCTAAGAGGATAGAATTTGAAGATGAATCAATAACAGTAGCTTTTACAAGAGACAGGGAAAGAGTAAAAAAGGATTTACTCATTATCAAGAAATTGATAGACCTCAATTTTTTGTATGATGTGGTGATTTCTCAGGGTAACAGAGAAGCATTGGTTATTGATTTCCAAAATTTATTCAATTACAAAATAGAAGTTATAAAGGCAGCAGAAGAGGAAAACTTTGAATCGTACCTCTGTGTATTACCTGCTCACATATTATCTGACCTTTACAAAAGATACAGCTCAAGATTGCTTGAAAAGAATGTCAGGTCATTTCTGCAATTCAAAGGCGCAAATAAGGGAATAAGAGAAACGATAAGAATAAGCCCTGAAAAGTTTATTGCATTCAATAATGGTATTACTATTACTTCTACTGCAAAAGAATTTGAAGTAGTAAATGGTAAAATGTTTATTAAGTCGTTAACTGATTTTCAAATTGTAAATGGAGGGCAGACAACCGCAAGCATTTATTTTACTCAGAAAGACGGGTTCCCAATTGACCGGGTAAAAATAATGGCAAAGATTAATGTTGCCTTAGATGTTACAGAGGAAGGATTAGACTCACTGATTTCAGATATAAGCAGATATTCAAATTCTCAAACCAAAGTTTCTAATGTTGATTTAAGTTCGAGAAGCCCTCAACTAAATAAACTTAAAGCTCTTTCCGACAGCGTTGTTACACCTTCCGGCAGGAAATGGTTCTTTGAAAAATCAAGAGGAGAGTTCAATACCAAGTTAAGAATTGCTGGTTCAAATAAAGCCAGGATTGAAAAGGAGTATCCAAAGAATTATCGTTTTACAAAGGAGCAGTTAGGTAAATATTTTACTGCATGGGGTGAACAGCCATTCATTGTGAAAAAAGGTGGTGAAAAAGTTTTTAGATACTTTTTAGAAGAAATCACAGGAGAGACCAGGGGAAAGAAAGCAGTTAATGTAAACAGAGGCTTTTATGAAGAATTAATTTCCAAAATCATATTGTTTGTTGAATTGGAAAAAATTTATGGACAGGGTAAACATGCAATGGGCCAAATAAGGTCGGCAGTAATCCCATATTCAATTTCCATAATCTACATTTATACAGATGGTGCTAAAGAAGGAAAGCAATTTGACCTTTTAAAAATATGGAAAAAGGAAAAGCTTGAAGATGATTTAGTGTCCTTCTTTACTAAGTTAATGGAGTTGATGAATGAATTGATTAAGCAGTATTCTGAGAGTGAAGACTATGGAGAATATGCAAAGAATAAAAAATTGTGGGAAGATATTTCAGACTCTACGGAAATTACAAAATTCATGACTTCCAAAATTGCTCTGGAAATTTTGAAAAAATATTCAATCCCAATCAAAGAGAAAAAGAATGGTGAAGAAACAGAAGTTGACTTTGAAAGAATACAAATGAATATTGAGGTGCTTTCTAAAGGAATGGAATTTTACAATGAACTAAGAAAGCAGTACAAGGGTCTTTCAAAGTTGCAGGAGAAGAAAATAGATAGTATTATTTCTTCAATAATTAAGGTGGAAGATTTAGACGAAGACATTTTAAGATTTGAAAGCAATCTTATGACAGAGATTAGAAAGAACAATCCTGAAATATTTGACCAAATAAACATAACGCAGAATTACCTTCTTGAGAGTACATTGAAGTTCATTGTTTTGAAATACAATCAGGCACTTGAGAAGGGAATTAGTTTAAAAGACTATTTTAAAGCAATAGAAAAGAAGGCTGCTGAGGAAAAAAATAAGTACGCATCTGCATTTAATAAGATTGCACTTAATCTTACAAAGGGAACTGCCCCTTCGGTTAAAGAGGTTCAATTAGCATCGAACTATTTCAAGGAAGAAACATCCGAAAAAACCAGTAGTGAAAAGACAAACCTTTCAGTTCCGGCAATTAATCTTAATGTTCTAAAACAAATGGTTGAATGGGATTCCCGAATGAAAATTTTAACGCAGGGTCAAAGAACCTATTTAGCTGATTTCGCTTATGAACTCAAAACATTGAATGCATTTCATAAATCGAATGCTGAAGGATATTTAAAGACTTTAATGAAAGCTGGATTTAAGTGTCAAAAATGATAAAAGTATTACCTGCTGAATTTTCATTACATCTCAATGCAGGCTTTAAAATTTGCTACCCTCGCTTAACACTTTGAATATCAATTGCTCTATTAAATTAGCAAATAAATGTCGGATATTTCCATCATTAAAGGCAATTTTGTATATTTGTGATGGAATTTGCCAACAAAATAGTGTAATTCAATTGTTGGCATTTGGCAACATTATTCACAAATAATACATTTAACGATGGAAAAAGCCATCAAATACTGGTACGCAATGAGTGACCCGGCAATTTTGGAGGTATTGGGTAACTTCATTCAGCAAACCCGGCTACAGCAAAACAAAACGCAGCAGCAGGTGGCGGCGGCGGCGGGCATCAACCGTTCTACAATGGTGCAGGTTGAAAATGGCGGCGGCGGCACACTACTTTCTTTTATTCAAATATTAAGGGCTTTAGAGCAGCTACAATTGTTTCAAAGTTTTGAAATAAGGCAGCAGCTCAGTCCGCTGCAATTGGCTAAAATTGACCAGAAAAAGCGGCAGAGGGCAAGTAATAAAAAAGCTGCCGGAATTGAAAAACCTAAAAGCGACTGGTAATGATAACAACAGCATTCATCAACATCTGGAACAAACGGGTTGGAGCCATTGCGTGGGATGTGGACACAGAGTTGGCTTCCTTTGAATTTGAATCCTCATTCCTTACAAATAAATGGGATTTATCGCCATTGAAAATGCCGATTGCTGATGCAGCAAAACGGGTATTTTCTTTTCCTGAATTAAGAGGCACAACTACATTTAAAGGCTTACCCGGCTTGCTTGCCGATGTATTGCCCGATAAATACGGTAACAGCCTGATTAATGCCTGGCTTTCAAGAAATGGCCGCCCTACTGATAGTATGAACCCGGTAGAACTGCTTTGCTTTATTGGCAAAAGAGGTATGGGAGCATTAGAATTTGAACCCATAGTTCCCAAAACAAATAATGGAGCTACAAAAATTGAATTAGATAGTTTAATAAATATTGCCCAGGAAATACTCTCTGGCAGGCAGGATTTTAATACCAATCTTTCCGGCGATGAAGCAAAAGCATTGAGTGATATTTTAAAAATTGGCTCCTCTGCCGGTGGTGCAAGGGCTAAAGCAGTTATAGCCTTTAATCCCGATACAAAAGAAATTCGTTCCGGGCAGGCGGATGCACCAAAAGGGTTTACCCATTGGCTGCTGAAATTTGACGGCGTTACAGACCAGCAGTTAGGTACATCATCCGGTTATGGCCGGGTTGAAATGGCTTATCACCTGATGGCAAAAGAAGCAGAAATAGAAATGACCGAATGCAGGTTGCTGGAAGAAAACGGCAGGGCTCATTTTATGACTAAGCGGTTTGATAGAGAACATGGTAAAGGCAAACTACATATACAAAGTTTTTGTGCCATTGCTCATTACGATTTTAGTGAGGTTACATCGTTTAGCTACGAACAATTATTTGAAACCATGCGTAGCATGTTATTACCCTACACAGATGCTGAACAGCTATACCGCAGAATGGTATTTAATGTAATGGCAAGGAATTGCGATGACCACACCAAGAACTTTTCATTCAGCATGGACAAAACCGGCCAATGGAAACTGGCTCCGGCTTTTGATGTTTGCCATTCTTACCGCCCAGGTAGCACCTGGGTGAGCCAGCACTCTTTAAGTATAAATGGGAAGCGGCAAAATATTACCCGTGATGATTTACTGGAAGTTGCAAAAAATATGAACATCAAAAAAGCGGATACAATCATTAACCAGGTTAATGCTGTTGTAAGTAGATGGAATGATTTTGCAGCCCAAACAAATGTAAACACTGATTTGAAAGATGCTATTACTAAAACACTATTGCTTTTATAAATATTTTCCCCATACTAATTATATTTTTATAGGTTTTGATACCAGCAGTAGTTTTTTATAGCATCATCGTTGTGTCACAATCCTTTCATCGTCCTGTTATCTATTTAGCTTACAACACGTAACTGCTTTCAGGCCACCTTCTTCATTTCACTTTGTTTCGTTCCGTAAACTACACTACACTTTGTTCATTCAGTCGGTAGCCTTTCAGCAACAATCATTACGCTGCGATTGGCACACCAGCAGCAGCCCTAAGCCACTGCACAAGCCCAACAAGGGCAGCAGCAAGCCTGCACACTAAAATACAACTGCACGTTCATAATTTGAATTTAGGCTTCGGGAAATCATCAAAAACAAATATTACACAAAGTTACGGCCAGCCAAAAAAAAATCAAATAAACCGGGCTAAACAAGTTGGCTCAACAGTATCTCACCCACTCTCTTTTTTTTATTTTTTACTTATAGTTCGGTGATAGAAAGTCTATCTGTAAAAAAATAAAAATAAGGCTTATACAAAGATTTTGAACAGTAGTACTATGGTTTTTATTTGGTTTTTGTTTGGACTTAGGCCGTGGTGATGCTGCATATTTATTTTATCATTTTTAAAATTTTATGTTATGTATCATTTATTCTGTTACACTGCTTCATGTCAGGTTTGGGTTTGTGCTGCTAATGGTTGGCATATTTATGTTAGTCATGGCGTTGTTATTGGTCGCCATCGTTATCCGCCTCCAGGTTCTAAGCGTTGGTTAGCAATGCTTCCTTAGTTTTAGCCCTTCGGGGCTTTTTTTTGTTTTGATAGAAATTGTTTTATCTGTTGTACAGATAGAACAGA
>Ga0154020_10004144_pt1 | contig 17312 bp, 13 predicted proteins | sample Klosneuvirus_201_FD_109709 | JGI IMG/M metagenome (GOLD analysis project Ga0154020, IMG submission 109709) | Active sludge microbial communities from wastewater, Klosterneuburg, Austria - Klosneuvirus_20160825_MG | ecosystem: Engineered > WWTP > Aerobic digester > Activated sludge | place...
CGGCGGATCAAAGGTGGGCGCGAGGCACGCGCACAACGCCGCAGCCACTCCATCGGCGGCGTCGGCTGGTTGTGGTGCGGTTTTCAGGCGGAGCAGTTTGGCCACCATGAACTGCATCTGCTGCTTGGTGGCGGCGCCGGTTCCCGTGATCGCTTTCTTGATTTCGGCGGGCGGGTATTCCCGAATGGGCAGCGCGGCCTGCGCGGCAGCCAGCAGGATGACGCCGCGGGCGTGCCCGAGGACGATCGTCGTGCGCACGTTGCGCGCGTAGAACACATCCTCGACCGCCACGGTATCCGGGCGATGCCGTTCAATCAATTCCGCGATGCCGGCGTGGATGTTGTGCAGACGCGACGGCAGCGGGTCGGCGGCGGGCGTACGAATCACTCCGCACTCAAGCAGCGTCGCGGTGCGGCCGTCGTATGACACCACACCATAGCCGGTGACGGCGGTCCCCGGATCGATGCCGAGGACCAGCGAAGGGCGCGCGGAAACCGAGGCCATCACACCCGGTCGGGTCGCCGCGCGCGTCATCGACTACGCCTGTGCCATCTCGTCCGCACCCATCTCGAAGTTGGCATCCACCTTCTGCACATCATCGAGCTCTTCGAGTGCTTCGAGCAGCTTGAGCAACTGCTCTGCTGCGGCGCCTTCCACCTTCACCGTCGTCTTGGGCACCCATGCGAGTTCCGCATCGGCCACCTTGTACTTCTTCGTCTCCAATCCTTCCTTGGTCGCGTGCAGCGCACCCGGGTCGGCGGTGATGACAAAAATGTCGTCTTCCCGCACCACGTCGTCCGCGCCGGCCTCGAGTGCCGCTTCGATGAGCGCGTCTTCATTCACGCCGTCCGCGTCGACCGTCATCTGTCCCTTGCGGTCAAACAGGTAGGCGACGGAGTTGGTCGAGCCCATGTTGCCGTTGTTGCGAGACAGCTTGTGGCGCACGTCGGCAACCGTGCGCGTCGGGTTGTCCGTCACGGCCGCGATCATGATGGCGACGCCGCCGGGACCGTATGCCTCGTACAGCACTTCCACGTAGTCGACGCCCTCGAGTTCGCCCGTGCCTTTCTTGATGGCGCGCTCGATGTTGTCCTTGGGCATCGACACCGCTTTGGCATTGTCGATGGCAGTGCGCAGACGCGGATTGCCGCCGGGATCACCCCCGCCCAGCTTGGCCGCCATGGTGATTTCGCGAATCAGACGCGTGAACAACACGCCGCGCTTCTTGTCGGTCGCGGCCTTCGCGTTTCTGATGTTCTTCCATTTGCTGTGACCTGCCATGACATCCTCGCTGTAGTTCTTTGCGCCGGGAGAGGCCGGCGCCGGGCGAAATATGCCGGGGGCGAGGGGGGGAGGGGTAGCGCTCGGCAGCACTAGCCGTCCAGAACGTCCTCAAAACGCAGCCACTGTGCGCTGAAATACAGGTCGACATAGCCCAGGGCCCCGTCGCGGTGCTTGAGCAGTCGCAATTCGGTGGCGCCTGTGACGCCGAGATCACCGTCGTAGAGCTCTTCGCGATAGAGACCCAGCACCAGATCGGCGTGGGTACCCACCGCACCGCGTGCACCAAAGTCCGTCAACCGCGGCCGACGATCGTGCCGGGTGCGGTCCAGTAGCGGCAGGTGTGCGAGGAGCACAATCGCGCAGTCGTGGGCCAGTGCCAGTCGCTTGAGCGCGAGCACGGCAAAGGCCAGCATCTCATCGCGATCGGCCCCGTGTGCGGCATCGCCGACGGGCAAAGCTTCAAGACCGTCCACCACGATGACCGACGGCGCCGGCGCGGAATCCGCAGCCTGACGCACGGCCGCCAGTCCGCTCTCGCCCCACACATCGATGACCGGCGCGCGGTCGCGAAGTGCCACCGCTGCCGCCGCCAGCTGTGCGCGCTCGCGGTCTTCTACGGCGCCCAGTCGCAACGCGTCGAGGGTGACCCGCGCCGTCATCGCGAGCGCGCGCTCGTACGCGCGCTCCGGACGCATTTCGCTGGTCAGCAGCAATGTGCGTTCTCGAATGCGCAGCGCGATAGCCAGCGCCAGCGACGAGCAGCCCACGCCGTCATCGCCGCCGAGCACGATGAGATCGCCCCGATGAAAGCCACCGCCGATGGCGCGATCGAGCGATGGGAATCCCGTGGGAATGATCGACGCGTCCACCTCGCCGTCGCGCAGGCGATCGACACGCGTGACGACGCGCGTGAGTGGTGAGATGTCGAGCGGGTTCACGGGCACGCGGTGGCCACGTCGACCTTCATCCGGCGAGCTGCCAGGTGAGCTTTTCCAGCTCGTGCATGGCGGCGCCATCGAGATGCGCCGACACGGCCGTCATCAACCCGCGGAGTGCGCCGACGATCTGCAGCGGCGTACTCGCAGTCGCTTCGACACACCGCGCGAACGGGACGCGCGTTGGAGCCGGCAGCGCCAACGACGCCAGCCAGACCTTCGCCGACGCCGCGCGCGCCACCCGGTCGCCCACGGTCATCGGCTCGGCGCCGCGCATTTCCATCGCGAGGCGCGCCACCAGCAGCGAGGCAAGCGCCACCTCGCGACCGCCTCCCAGGGGAAGGCGACCACCCAGCGCCGCGAGCGCGGGGAATGGAAACGCCAACGGTTCGAGACTGTAGGGAAGCGGGTCGGTATGCACGGGCCGAATCTATCGCGTTGGCGGCGCCGCTGCTGGACGCGTCCCGCACGCCGCGTACGCGCGACCGGCGACATGGCGGTCGGGAATTTGGACGAAACGTGGTCGCCAACTGGACCGCGCCCCTGCAGCCCGGGTAGCTTGAAAGACTATGGCGCAGCCGGCAAAGACGATTCTCTGGGTGGACGACGAAGCCGAGCTGCTGGAGCCGCACCGGCTGCTGCTGACCGACAAGGGATACGCCGTCGAAGCCGCGACCAACGCCGACGACGCCCTCGAGATGTTGCGTCGCAAGCCATACGACCTGGTCCTGCTGGACGAGCAGATGCCCGGGACGCGCGGGCTCGACGCGTATCGGGACATCCGCGAGATCGCGCCCACGATGCCGGTGGTGATGGTCACCAAGAGCGAGGAGGACGCGACGCTCAAGGAGGCGATCGGCGCCAACATCCGCGACTATCTGGTCAAGCCCGTCACGCCGCGGCAGGTCCTCACGGTGGTGACGCGTATTCTCGAAGGACCGCTCATCCGCTCGCAGGCACTGGCCCGCGCATTCGTGGAGCGCTTCCGGGCCATCGAGGCGGCACGCTATCACGGCCTCGATTGGCGCGGCTGGATCGAGCGCTTCACCGAGCTGATGCAGTGGGACGTGAATCTCGCCGATGCCGGTGAACTGGGACTGCATGAGTCGCTGCGCGGTCTCTATCCCGACATGCACCGCGAATTTGCGACGTTCATGCGCACCGAGTATCCGCGGTGGCTGCGTGAGCTGGAAGGCGACCGTCCGCCGCTGTCGGTCGACGTGGTCACCGAATTCGTGTTGCCGGTGCTCGCGCGTGACCGCAAGGCGATCTTTATCGTGGTCGATTGTTTGCGCGAAGATCAATGGCGCGTGATCGAGCCGCTGCTGGCGCCGCTGTTCGACGTCGAGACAACGCACTACTACTCGATTCTGCCCACCGCCACGCCGTACGCGCGCAATGCACTCTTCAGCGGGCTCTTCCCGGGTGAAATCGCCGCGCGGTTTCCCGACTGGTGGAAGGAGCGCGACGACGAAACGCTGAACGCGCACGAAAAGGACCTGCTGCAGGCGCATCTGGAGGAGCTGCAGATTCCGGCCACCGTGCGCTATCAGAAGATCACCACGGCGTCGGACAGTGACGACCTCGAACGGCACCTGCCGGGTGCGATTGCCGGCGAAGGGCTGCATTCGTTCGTGTTCAATTTTGTCGATCTGCTCACGCACGGGCGCAGCGAATCGATGATCCTGTTTGAAGTGGCCCGCGACGAAATTGCGCTGCGGGCGCTGACCAAGCAGTGGTTTGAACGATCGGCGCTGCTGTCGCTCCTGCGCGAAGCGTCGCGACGGAAGATTTCCGTGGTGATCACCAGTGACCACGGCGCGCTGCACTGCAACACGCCCACCACGGTCTTCGCCAAGCGTGATGCGACGGCCAATCTGCGCTACAAGTTTGGTGAAGACCTGCGGGCCGAGCGCCCGGAACACGCGCTGCTCTTCACCAACCCTGACGATCTGCGGTTGCCGCATCGCGGCCCCGGCACCAACACGCTGCTGGCGGCGGGCGATACGTTCTTTGTCTATCCCACCAAGCTGCGCGAATACCAGGGCCGGTATCGCGGCTCGTTTCTGCATGGCGGCGTGACACCTGAGGAGTGCATCCTGCCGGTTGCGCTGCTCACACCCAAGGCGTGAATGGCCGCGCACCGAGCCGTGACGCGGCGGCGCGTGCCCGCGTGACCGGCACCCATCGCATCCCCGTGCGGGGGCTCTGGAAGCGCCTGTGGATGTACGTCCGGCCGCACAAGGGCAAACTGTTTGGCGTGGTCCTGCTGAACGCCGTCGCGGCGGTGGCGGACGTGTTTTCGTTCACGCTGCTCATTCCGTTCCTGAACGCGCTGTTCGGCAAGTCGCAAATTCTGCCGTCGGGCGGCCAGTTCATCGGCAATCTGCTGCAGTCCACCATCGGCGCGCTGATGGTGCCGGACAATCAGATGGCGTCGCTCCGCAACGTGATCATGGTGATCCTTGTGGCGGTGACACTCAAGAATACGCTCGTCTGGCTCAGCGGCCAGATCGGTGTGCAGTTGCAGGAGTTCGTCGTACGCGACATGCGTGACGCACTCTACTCCCACCTGCTGCGGTTGCCACTGCCGTGGTTCACGCGCAACAAGGTGGGGCAGGTGATTTCGCGCATCCTCAACGACACGAACAACGCGAAAGCCGTGGTGACCGAACTGGTCACACGGTCGATGTGGTCGAGTGCGCAGATCATCGCGACCATCATTGGCATGTTCGCGCTGTCGTGGAAACTGTCGCTGGCGGCGTTGGTGGTTGCGCCTTTGGCCATCGGCGCGCTGCAGCCCGTGCTGCGCAAATTGCGCAAAGGGTATCGCCGACTGGGCAACGACCAGGGTGAGCTCACCAGTCTGGTGCAGGAAGTGGTCAGCGGGGTGCGCCTCATCAAGTCATACGGCGCCGAACCCGGCGAGCAGCAGCGATTCGTGTCGCGCAATGCCGCATTCGCGCGCGGCTACGTCCGCATCGGACGGCTCTCGCTCCTCTCCGGCCCCGTTACCGAAACGCTCGGCACCTTCACGGCGGTCGCGGTCCTCTGGTTCGGGGCGCGCCTCGTGCTGGTGGAAGGCACGCTGGGCGATTCCGAGCTGATCGTCTTTCTCGTGTGGGTCATGCGGCTCTTGCAACCGCTCAAGCAGTTGTCGCAAGTGCAACCTGCCGCGCAGCAATCGCTGGCCAGCGCCGAGCGCATCTTCGAGATTCTCGATGCGCCTGCCGAAACGGCCACCGATCGCGGGACGGTGACCGCGCCCACGTTTGCGTCGGAGATTCGCTTCGACGACGTGACGTTTGCCTACGATGACAACGCCGAGGCGTTGCGCGGCGTGTCATTCACCGCCCGCAAAGGGGAGGTCATCGCGCTCGTGGGCGCGAGTGGGGCCGGGAAGTCCACACTCGTCGACCTCATCCCGCGATTCATCGAACCGACGCGCGGTCGCATCACGATGGACGGCGTTGATCTGCGGCAGATTCGACTCGATGCCCTGCGCGCGCTCACCGGCATTGTCAGCCAGGACACGGTGCTCTTCAACGATACCGTGCGCGCCAATGTGTCGTTCGGGCGCACCGAGGCGACGCAAGACCAGCTCGCTGCGGCGGCCCGCGCCGCCAACGCGTTGTCCTTCATCGAAGCGCTCCCCGAAGGCTGGGAGACCAATCTGGGAGAGCGCGGCACGCGCCTCTCTGGTGGTCAGCGCCAGCGGCTCGCCATCGCGCGCGCCTTGCTCTCCGATCCGCCCATCCTGATTCTCGACGAAGCCACGTCTGCGCTCGATGCAGAAAGTGAACGCCTGGTGCAGGAAGCGATCGACCGCCTGCTGCAGGGGCGCACCGTGTTTGTCATCGCGCACCGGCTGGCCACCATTCAGCATGCCGATCGCATTCTCGTCTTCGAACAGGGACAGTTGGTTGAGGAGGGCGCACACGAGGCGCTGCTCGCATCGGGCGGTGCCTACGCGCGGTTGCACGCCATGCAGTTCGACCGCCGGACTCCGTTGGAGACGGAGCCATTCTCCGACGCGACGACGCATCGATGACAGGGGTGTCTGCGCCGCCCACGTCGTCGGCGTACCGGCGATTGCGGTCCGACCGACGTGCGTGGCTTGGCATGGCGGTGATCGTGCTGCTGGTGTTTGTGGCGATCGCGGCCCCGCTGCTTGGTCGTTTTGATCCGGCGCAGATCGATCTCGCGCATTCGCTTGAAGCGCCGTCGGCGCGCCACTGGTTTGGCACCGACGCGCAGGGACGTGACGTCTGGGCGCGATTGCTGTTCGGCGCACGCGTGTCGCTCCTGGTCGGACTCGCGTCGCAGGGCCTCGCGCTGGCGCTCGGTGTCGTGCTCGGTTTGCTGGCCGGCTATCGCGGGAAGTGGACCGAAGAGATCATCATGCGCCTGGCCGATGTCACACTCGCGTTCCCGTCGTTGCTGTTGTTGATCGCCATGGCCGCCGCCTTCGAGCCGTCTCTCACCGTGGTGTGTCTCGTCATCGGTGTGGTCGGATGGGCCGGGATGGCGCGCCTCGTGCGTGGACAGGTGCTGGTCGTGCGCGAACTCGAATATGTGCAGGCCATGCGTGCCCTCGGCGCTCGCGACGGCCGCATTATCGTGCGACACGTGTTGCCCAACGTCGTGGCGCCTGTGGTCATTGCGGCGACACTCGGAATCGCGGGCGCGATCATGGCGGAAGCGGCGCTGTCGTTTCTCGGACTCGGCGTGCAGCCGCCAACGCCCAGCTGGGGCGCCATGATCGCGGATGGGCGCGACCTCTCGCAGCTCCGCGGCGCGCCGTGGACATCGCTGGCACCCGGTCTCGCCATCGGGGCCGCGGTGCTCGGATTCAACCTGCTTGGCGACGCGTTGCGCGATGCGCTGGATCCACGCGGTGCCGGACGCGCGTCAAACGTGCCGCGTCCCTGACGGCCTCTTCACCTCTGACTCCGCTCGCACGGGATGACGCCATGATCGATCAGACCGCTTCACTCGACGTCGAGGCACTGCGAACGGCGGAGTATCCGTGGATGGCCAACGATCCCGGCGTGTATTTGAACGCCGCGTCCGTGGGGCCGATGCCGGCACGGGCCGTTGCCGAGGCCGAACGTTGGACGCAGCTCCGCGCGCAGCCACATCACATCTCGCTGACTCGCATGTTGGACACGGCCGCAACGGCCCGCCGACAGTTTGCCGCGCTCGTGGGGGGGGATGCCGAAGAGATCGCGTTGATGCCGAATACCACGTACGGACTCAATCTGGCGGCGCGCGCCTTGCCGCTGCGTCCCGGTGTGATTCTGACGTTCGACGGCGAGTTCCCAAGCTGTGTCTATCCGTTTCAGGCCATGCGCTCGCGCGGCATCACGCTGGAATTCGTCCCACGGAAAGACGGCCTGCCAGACGAAGACACGCTCGTCGCGGCGATCGCCAGGCCGGATGTCGTCGCGGTGGTCGTTTCATGGGTGCAGTTCGCCAGCGGTTTTGTGGCCGATCTGGCACGCATCGGTACGGCGTGTCGTGAGCGCGGCGTCTTCTTTATCGTCGATGGCATTCAGGGATGCGGTGTGCGCCCCATCGATCTCCACGCACTGCCCGTGGACATCTTTGCGGCGGGCGCGCAGAAGTGGCTGCTCTCGCCGTGGGGGACCGGTTTCGTCTACGTCCGTCGCGGCCTGATCGAGCAGATCGAGCCACACGATGTCGGCTGGGCCTGCATGCGCGCGTCAACCGACTACACGCGACTGACGGACTACGCATTCGATTTTCTCCCCGATGCGCGTCGCTTCGAGGTGGTGACCTTGGCCTATCACGACTTGGCCGTCGCCAATGCCTCGACCGCCCTGCTCCTTGAACTCGGCGTCCCGCACGTCGCGGCGCACATCGAGCGCCTGGGGGCAACCATCGTCGACTGGGTGAACAGCCGAGCCGATGTTGAGCTGGTGACCCCAGTCGATCCGGCGCGTCGCGCGGGCGTGGTCGCCTTCGCGCCGGCTGATCCAGGGCCCATGGGGGCTCGGCTGCGGGAGGCACGAGTTGCGCACGTCGTTCGTGAAGGGGCGATTCGATTCTCGCCTCACGTGTACAACACCGCGGCCGAGCTGGAGTCGGTACTCGGGGTCCTCGACGGCTGACCCTTTCGGCTCACGAGCCGAAAAAAACTGCGGAAAGGCCTTGATAACGCGCGAGGACCGACTAGTCTGGACCAACGGTCCTAGTCTTTCCGACAGCGACGTATCTTTTGCCGGCGTCTTCCCGCATGGACGAGCAGCAGGTTCCCAATCGCGATGTCTCGTTGGCCGCCAGTTCTGTGACGGTCGCGCTGCGCGCCGCCGCCGAGACGCTGGGGTGTCCGGTCGAACACCTCGACGAGCCACGCGTCACAACAGTGACGCGACCGGAGCCCGACGACCGATCCATTCGCACCTTTGTTCGTGGCGACACGAGTGTCGTGTCGTTGCCATCGGCCGACGACTGGGAGCTCGATGTCGAGCCGCAGGAGATCGACGCGCTGATCGGCTTCACGCGTCGTGAAGTCCCTGCCGGATCGATCATCGAAATGTCCGGCGCGCGGCTCCTTGTTGGCGACGATCCCGCGTCGATGGCGGTCGTCGACGAACTCACGTTGGTGCAGCCGCGCCGCGTGCCTGCGGCGCTCGTGGTCGATCCGAAACCGGCGGTGCTCGACATGCTCCGCAACGTGGTGTTGCCCCACGAGTGGGCCGCCGGCGGCGGCAACGCCGACGGGGTGCGGCGCATCGGTGCACTGGCGGGCGGCACACTCGTCGCGCTGGCCAGCGTGGAGTCGGCGCAGGGGCGCATGGCGCGACTGCACGTCATCGTGGCGCCCGAATATCGTCGCCGCGGGTTCGGACGCACCGTGCTCTTCGAGTTGGTGCGGATGGTGTTGCGGGACGGATCGCTGCCGTATGCGCGCCTCGCGCTCGGAGACTTCGCCGCGCGCGCGCTCGCACGAACCGTGGGCTTTGTGGCGCTCGCCCGTGCGCTCACGATGCATGTGATCGCCGTGCGTGACACCGTGTACGAAGACGTCGCGCCGGGCCGCAGCTTCTAACGTTTCGCCGCTGGGGTCAGGGCTCGAGCGCCACGAGGCCAAAGTCGCGCGCGCCTTTCTTGACGAGCAGGAAACGGCCCATGAGCGCGCGGTCACGCGCGATCACGCGATCGGCCGCCGCGAGTTTGGCCCCGTTCACGCTGACGCCACCCTGCTCCAGCAGCCGCTTGGCCGCTCCACGCGACGCGGCAAATCCGAGTGCCGTGAGACATTCGAACATGTCGACGGCGTCGGCCGGCGCCGTGCTTTCGGCTGACGGGGCATACACGCTGTACGGGATCTCGGCCTCGAGCGCCGACAGGGCGCTCGCCGACAGGGTCGCCGGATCCGCCTTTTCAAAGAGCAGCGCCGATACTTCGCGGGCCACACGCGCGGCCTCCGCGCCGTGCACGCGAGTCGTCACGTCCATCGCGAGCGCGCGCTGCGCGGCACGTCCCTCGGGCGCCGAGCGCACGGCCTGGTCGAGTGCCTCGATTTCTGCGCGGTCGAGGAGTGTGAAGAAGCGGAGGAAGCGCGACACGTCGCGATCGTCGGCGCCCATCCAGAACTGGTAGAACTGGTATGGTGAGGTCCGCGTCGCATCGAGCCAGATCGCGCCCGCTTCACTCTTGCCGAATTTCGACCCGTTGGCGTTGGTGATGAGCGGAAAGGTCAGCGCATGCGCTTCGGCGCCCACCGTGCGACGAATCAGCTCGAGACCGGCCGTGATATTGCCCCACTGGTCGCTCCCGCCCAACTGCAACGTCACCCCCTCGCGCTTGTGCAGCTCGAGGTAGTCGTGCGCCTGCAATAGCATGTAGGCGAACTCGGTGAAGGAAATACCGTCGTCGAGACGGGATTTCACCGAGTCTTTCGCCAGCATGTAGTTGATCGAGAAGTGCTTGCCCGTGTCGCGCAGAAAATCGAGCATCGACAGCGGCGACAACCACTCGAGATTGTTCACCAGCTTGGCGCCCTGCGGCCCGTCGAAGTCGAGAAACTTCGCCAACTGGCCACGAATGGCCTCCGCATTGGCGGCGATGGTTTCGAGACTCTGCAGGGTGCGCTCACTGCTCCGCCCGCTCGGATCACCAATCATGCCGGTGCCACCACCCACCAGCGCGATGGGTCGATGTCCGGCACGTTGCAGGTGTACCAGTCCCATGACCGGGATGAGATTCCCCACGTGCAGACTCGATGCCGTGGGGTCAAAGCCACAATATCCCGTCACCGTCCCACGTTCGAAGGCGGCGGCCAGTCCCTCGGTGTGCTGGAAAAGCAGCTCGCGCCAGGCGAGTTCAAAGAGCGGGGCGGGGGTCGTGGACTCGGTCATGTACCAATAATATCCGATTCGGCGCTCTTGGCGCGCCTGGGGCATCGACGGTAGCGTTCAGGAACTTCATGACATTTTCTCCCGCACAATTCGCGCGCCGCTATCCGTGGCTCGCCTGGATCCTTGTCCTCGCCATCTTCGGTGGCGCGGTGGGCGTCGGCGTGCTGGGCGGCGCGTGGATGGTGATCTGCCGGGAAGGGCGTTGCCCCTCGATCGCGTCGCTGGAAGCGTACGTCCCCAGTCAGACGTCCAAGGTGTACGCGGCCGACGGCCGGTTCATTACCGAACTCGGACTCGAGCGCCGGACGCTGGTCAGTTTGAGCCAGATTCCGAAACACGTGCGCGATGCCGTGGTGATGACCGAGGACGTGCGCTTTTACAGCCACAACGGCATCGACTATCGCCGCATTCTCGGCTCTGCGCTCGCCAACGTCCGCGCCGGCCGGTACGCGCAGGGCTTCTCGACGATCACCATGCAGTTGGCCCGCAACGTCTTTCCCGATCGCATTTCGCGGGAAAAGGCGCTCATGCGCAAACTCAAGGAATCGCGCGTCGCGCGCGCCATCGAGCAGCGGTACTCGAAGGACAAAATCCTCGAGTTGTACCTGAACCAGGTCTACCTCGGCAACGGGGCCTACGGCGTCGAAACCGCCGCGCAGCGCTACTTCGGCAAGTCGGTGCGCGATGTGTCGGTGGCCGAGGCGGCGATGCTTGCCGGCTTGCTGAAGGGGCCGGAACGCTACAACCCGCGCCGCTTTGCCGATCGTGCCATTCTCCGGCGCAACACCGTGCTCGAAGTGATGCGACGCGAGGGAGCCATCACCAGCGCCGACGCGTCGCTGGCCAAGGCCTTTCCGCTGCAGTTGGCACAGCGCACCGAGGCGGGAGATGTCGCGCCCTACTTCATCGAATGGGTGCGCCAGCAGTTGGAAGAGCACTTTGGCAAGCGCCTCTACGATGAAGGACTCCGGGTGTACACGTCACTCGACGTGGACATGCAGAGTGCCGCCGAACGGGCGCTCGAGAATCAACTCAAGGCGATCGAGGCCGGTCGTCACGGCGCCTACAAACACCTGACGTACGAGGAATACACGGCGCGATCGGCGGAGGGCGGTGAGCGGGGCGCTGCCAACTCGCCGTACCTGCAAGGGGCATTTGTCGCGGTCGATCCGCGATCGGGTGCCGTACGGGCGATGGTGGGCGGACGCGATTTCGATGACTCCAAGTTCAACCGCGCCGTGCAGGCGAAACGGCAGCCCGGCTCCACGTTCAAACCCATCGTCTACGCCACCGCGATTCATCAGGGGTTGAGCCCCGCGCAGGTGGTCGACGACTCCCCGATCTCCATGGACCAGCTCTCCGGCGAACAGTGGACGCCGCAGAACTACGACATGAAGTTCATGGGCAACATGCCGCTGCGGAAAGCGCTGTACATGTCGCGCAATCTGGCGGCCATTCGCACCGGCCTGGCGGTGGGCGCCGACAACGTGATCGACATGGCGCGCAAGTTCGGCATCACGACGCCCATCCCGCCGTACCCATCGATGTTCATCGGCTCGGCCGATGTGTTTCCGGTGGAGATGATCTCGTCGTACTCCGTGTTTGCCAATCTCGGACTGCGCACGGCGCCCAATGCCATCGTCAAGGTGGAGAACGCGCAGGGGAAAACGGTGTGGCAGCCGCAGGCCAAGCGCGAGGCCGTGCTCTCCCCCGAAGAGTCGTGGCTGATGGTGAGCATGATGAAGGACGTCGTCTTGCGTGGCACCGCCGCGCGAATCTCGAGTTCGGGATTCCGTGTGCCTGCCGGTGGCAAAACGGGCACGACCAACGATGGGGCCGACGTCTGGTTTATCGGCTACACCGCCGACCTGGTGGCGGGCGTGTGGATGGGCTTTGACAAGCCCACGAAGATCAAGGCCAATGCGCAGGGCGGGGAATTGGCTGCACCGGCGTGGGGGGCCTTCATGACCGAGGTGTATCGCCGCAAACCGCAGCCGCCAGATTGGCCGCGTCCCGACGGTGTGGTGGTCCGCGAAATCGACGCGGCAACCGGACGGTTGGCCACCAGTGCCTGCCTCGGAAACCTTGTGACCGAGTTTTTCGTCGCGGGCACCGAACCGACACATACGTGTGTTGAAGACGTGCCGAATCCGTTGATTCTGCGAGCCGACAGTCTTGTGCGCGCGTCGAGCCCCGGACGAGACACCCTCAAACCGCCGCCGTCACATCCGTGAGTGCTGTTCGGTGAGTGCCGTCGTGCACCAGCGGACGATCTACACGGCGCAGTGGGTGCTGCCCGTCTCGTCGCCGCCGATTGTCGACGGGGCGGTGATCGTCGAGGGGGCGCACATCGCGTACGTTGGAGCGGCCGCGGGCGCTCCCCGGGTCGAGGGCGATCGCACCGTCGATCTGGGCGCGGCCATTCTGCTGCCGGGGCTCGTGAACGCCCATACGCATCTCGAGCTCACCGCGATGCGCGGGTTTCTCGAGGGGCTCGCGTTTCGCGAATGGCTCGTGACGCTCAACGCGGCGCGGCGCGACTGCTTTGTGGCGGAATCGTTGCATGACTCCGCATGCGCGGGCATCGAGGAGGGGCTGCGCAACGGGATCACCACATTCGCTGATACGACAGAGTCCGGCGCGCCGCTCGCGGCCATGCGCGAGCTCGGTGTGCGCGGCATCGCGTATCTCGAGGTGTTCGGGCCGGACCCGGCGCGTGCCGAGGCGTCCATGCAGGCGTTCATTCCTCGGGTGCACGCGCTCCGCATGGGTGATACGGAGCTCGTGCAGACCGGTGTCTCGCCGCATGCGCCCTATACGGTTTCGGCGCCACTGTTCCGTCGGGTGGCGGAGTTTTCGCGAGCCGATCAGCTGCCGGTGGCGGTTCACGTCGCCGAAAGCGCCGCTGAATCCCGCTTCGTCTCCGAAGGGGAGGGGCCGTTTGCAGACGGACAGCGGGCCCGTGGTATTGCCGTCGCCGCACAGGCGCGCTCGCCCATCGCGTTGCTGGACGCGACCGGGTTGCTGGCCGAACGGCCGCTGCTCATCCACGCGATTCAAGTCGACGGCGATGACGTGGCCCGCGTGGCCGATTGCGGCGCTCGCGTGGTGCACTGTCCGATCTCGAATCTCAAGCTGGCGCAGGGCATCGCACCGCTCGAGTGGTATCTCGATGCCGGCATCGCGGTGGGACTCGGAACCGATTCGGTTGCCAGCAACGATCGTATGGATCTCTTGGGCGAGGCGCGACAGGCGGCATTGCTGCAGGCGCTGCGCCGCGGTGTCCCGGACGCGTTGTCCGCGCAGGCCGTCGTTGCCTTGGCGACACTCGGCGGGGCCCGCGCGCTTGGACTCGAGACGCAGATTGGCACGCTCGAGGTGGGCAAGGCGGCAGATCTTGCTGCATTCCCCATCGAACATCCTGATCTGCGGCCGGTCCATGATCCGGCGGTGACGCTCGTGCATGTGCTCGCGGGTGCCGTCCGTGCCTCATTGACGGTGGTCGCGGGCCGCGAACGTGTGCGCGATGGCCATGTGGTGGGTGCCGATCTCGCGCGGCACGCGCGAATGGACGCACTTGGCGAACGGCTGCGACTCTGGAGAAAGGTGCACTTCGCCTCGTGAGGCAGTGGCGAGAGTTGCGGACCTCCGTGTATCGTTCACAGGAATCGCGTCCATGAAGAATCGGCCGCTTTGCAGCGGCCGCGTCTTCATCATCCCTGGCATCGTTTGATGGAGGAGAGGGCATGATCGCCGGTTGTCTCGCACTGAATGCGTCGTACGAGCCACTGACGATGGTGCCACTGCGCCGCGCACTGCGGCTGGTCATCGACGGCAAGGCGGAGATTGTCGAGGCCGAGGACGAACGCCCGGTGCGCTCCGAGCGCAGGGCCTATCCGCGCCCGGCGGTGATTCGCCTCACCCGATTCGTCCACGTGCCGCGTCGGTTTCGTCGCCAGGTGACCAACACCTTTCTGTTTGCCCGCGACGACTACCAGTGCCAGTATTGCGGCCGCACCACGGTGCAACTCAAGCCCCGTGAGTCACTCACTCGCGACCACTTGATCCCGATGTCGCGGGGCGGTCTCAATGAGTGGAGCAACGTGGTCACGGCCTGCAGCAGCTGCAACACACGCAAGGCAAACCGGCTCCCCGACGAAATTGGCATGCATCCGCTGCACACGCCGGTCGAGCCGCATTTTGTGCATCTCAGCTGGGCCGTCCGGCGGCTCACGCCAATTCAGGCGCACTACATCCGCGTCTTCTACGGCGAAGCCACGTTGCGGCAGCTCGAGGAAATCGAGCGCGCCGGACGTTCCGAATTGCGTTCCGATCCGCGCACCGAGTCACGGAGCGCGCCCCGATCAGAACTGCAGCACCGCTGACCGACGCTCCAGGTGGCGAACCTCGCCACCAAGCAATCGCGTCACGAGGGTGCGAAGCCCGCGCGTCAGCGCGGTACCGGGATTGCGCCGCCCTTGCACGGCCGGGCGGGCCTCACCCTGCAGCCAGCGCTGCATTTCGGTCAGGTCACTGATGTCGAGCGTTTCGACGTCCACCTGAACTGCCACATACCCGCGCCGCCCTGCGGGTAGCGCGAGGGTGGGGGCGTATTCGAGTTCGCTGGCCGCGCGCGCGTCGGTGAAGCGCGCGTAGTTGCCAAGCGACGTGAGTGTACTGCCTGACCGTCGAAGGACATCGTAGGTCCGATCGATCAGGTCGTAGCGAACAATGACGTCCCATTCCGTGCGGCCGACCACTTCGTCGAACCAACGGCCGACGGCCCACGCCTCCATGCGGAAGTGGAGGCGCGCCGGAAATCCATTGCGCAGCAGTTCGTCGAATTTCTTGTCCGAGAGGACGTCATGCACGCTCACCGCCGGTCCGGCAGCAGCCGTCGGCGGACGAATATCAATGCGCGGCGGTCCCTGGGCCACAGCCGGGCCCGCGCTGAACACCAGCGCGAGCACCGACAGCAGGCACACTACACGAATCGCACGCATGCTCAGAAACGGCGGCCCAGTCGCACGTAGAAGTTTGGCGAGAGCGTGCTTTCCGATACGGCTTGCGCGGCGTATACGCCGAACGAGCCAAAATCGAAACCCAGCCCGACATCGGTGCGCCAGCTATTCAGTGGCGGCACTGACGAGCGCGGATAGCGCAACTCCGTCTGCCGGTCGCCCAGCAACCATCCGCGTCCGCTGTTGACGAACAGCACCCACGCGCCATCGGCGCGGAAGCGTCCGGTGGCCCAGCGGCGGTCACCAAAGCTGTCGCTGTCGCCGAAGGGATCGAACCGAAAGTCGCCTTTCCACTCGGCCTGCAGCAGTACCATCCGTTCACACTGCGCCGGCCGGCCGAGTGCGATGTAGGTCAGCTCATTGCCGGTCGCGCAGGTGCCAACGTCTTCCGATTCCACCATCTGGCGGAAATCGAATCCGGGCAAGGCATCGAGACTGCTGACAGACAGTCGCCGCTGCAGCGGCAGGGCATCGCCGTGCACCCAACCACCGGCCACGGCGCGCACATTGAGTTGCGCGCTCGGGCCAAGGCGGTTGTATCGGCGCAGGTCGAGCATCACACGGCCGTATTCCGTATGGCCCGCAGTCGTGGTGCGAATGTCGTCCGTGGTCGGAGCGATGGTCGTCAGTGTGCCGGCTCCGCGCTCGTAGTTCCCCTGCAGAAACCAGCCCGATTTCGGATTGTCCGCGCGATTGCGCGTGTCGAGCCGCGCGGACAGCGTAAGCAGATTCACCACCCCGTCGTCGGTGCGCGCGTTGACACGCCACGGGACATCGCCGTCGAACATCGACGGGACATCGCGCATGCGGCGTGAACTCCACCGTTCCTGCCCGTAGCTCAGGCGCAGTTCCGAGTTGCCCGGACCAAACGCGCCCACGTAGCCCTCGGCGCCGTGTCGCTGCCAGTAGTCGCGGTAGTCGCGCGTGAAGACAAAACTGGCCAACCCCACTTCGGTATCACTGAGCTGCCACTTCTCGATCGCATCGACTTCGTCGAACAACCGGCCACCCACGGTCAGTCCCGAACCGCGACCCTGACGCAGTTCGAGTCGCAGCCGATGACCGAGGTTTTCACGGGTCCAGTCGAACTGCGTGCCGGTGCGAAAGATGCCAAAGAGCTCCGCCACCACGCGCGTGTCGCCATTGCGTACTCGCAGACGCGGTCCGAGGTAGATGGGCAGGCCTTCAACACGGTTGTAGGTATGCGCCGATGTCAGGAACAGTTGGCTGTCGGTGCCGTTTGGATCGTCGCGCTGCCAGCGCGCCCAGCGTGTGAACAGTTCACTCCCGGCTTCGGCAATCAGGGTGTCGCCCTCCTCCCGATAGCGAAGTCGGGCGCTCCACACCCGAATGTCACCGCCGATGCCTGGACGGTCTTTGGCTTCAAAGGTGCCGCCCAGCACCGTGAGCGCGCCGTCGATACGGCTTCCGCCGGAGACGATGGCATCGCCATTGATCACCAGGAGTTGCCCCGTAATCACGCCGTCGATGCGCGCGCGACCATTGAGCACGGCCAGATCACCACGCACGGTATCCGCACTGGTGAGTGCAAAGTCACCGCGTGCACGTCGCGTTGCCGGCGCATTGAACAGCGCGATGGCATCGCGCGCGACATCACGTGGGACATTGCCCACACGTTGTCCGCGTGTCTCTTGTGCATGCAGCGCGTTCCCCGCCATGGGGGC
>Ga0154020_10004145_pt1 | contig 17310 bp, 12 predicted proteins | sample Klosneuvirus_201_FD_109709 | JGI IMG/M metagenome (GOLD analysis project Ga0154020, IMG submission 109709) | Active sludge microbial communities from wastewater, Klosterneuburg, Austria - Klosneuvirus_20160825_MG | ecosystem: Engineered > WWTP > Aerobic digester > Activated sludge | place...
AGTTTGTGCTGGTGCAGGTAGTTCTGGAATTCCTCGACCTGGTCGTGGCGCGGGTCGATGATGGCGGCCTTGCCGGCGCCGGCAATCACGTAACCGAGGCAGCCTTCGCCCTGTTTCTTGAACTGTTTGACGGTCATTGCGCTGAGTGTGCCCTGCATGGCTGCTCTCCTTGTTTGATGAACAAACTATATAACCATGTAGCAATATAGTCAATTCCCTTTGCCGAAAAGTTTTTCGCGCGGTAAGCTTGGGGCATGAAAACCGCCCACAAGCCGATGTCGCCCGGGGGAATCGCGCTCGTTGCCAGCCGCTTTCGCGTGCTGGGCGAGCCCGCAAGGCTGGCCATTCTCAACGCGCTCATGGGCGGCGAACACAGCGTGCAGGAGTTGTGCGAGGCCACGGCGCTGTCACAGGCCAACGTGAGCAAGCACCTTGCGCTTCTGGCGCAGCAGGGCTTTGTCGCGCGCGAAAAGCGCGGCTTGTTCACGATCTATTCGATTGCCGATCCCAGCCTCTATCGGCTGTGCGAGCTGATGTGCGGTGCTGTGGAGCGCAAGCTTGGCGAAGAACTGAAGTTGATGCGCTGATTATTCGTTGCCGGCCTTGAGCAGCCAGCGGCGGATTTCCTCGCGGATTTCTTCGTAGGGCGGATCGCGCGAAAGTGCGAGTTCGAACTTCTCGCCGGCTTCCTTGTACTTCTCCTGCAGCATGGCCAGGCGGCCCTGGAAGTAGGCGGTTTCCCAGGCGCTGGCGTTGAGGTTGGAGAGCGTTTTGACGGGCGGGCGCGCCTTTTCTTCGTCGCCGTTGTCGATCGCTTCTTTTGCGAGCTTGAGCTGCTTCTTGAACTCCACGAAATCGACGATGCGCATGAAGTGTTCGATGTCGCGCGGCAGATCGTCTTCTTCGTTATGCGCAACGCGCAGCGCCCCCTGCGGCCTGGCTTCGAGCATGCGGCGCACATCGACGCGCACATAGCTGCCCACGGTGTTGGGCCCGCTGCTGACCCACATCACGCCGTCGCTGACATCCATGACCACGCTGTGCGTGCAGATGAAGGCGTCAATCGTGTTGCGATTGCCCATGCCCACGTCTTTGCCGCCCTTGCCCTTTTTGTCGCGCAGGATCGCCTGGCAGTTGGCGGGCGTGTGCTTGCCCCAGCCGGCCTCGACGAGTTCATTGAGACGCTCGTAGCGGTAAAGCGAAGTTGCGCGCTCCTTGTGCTCCTGATTCGCAGCGTCTGATGCGAACTCCGGCGCCATGAAGTGATTCGATTGCAGGATGCGGCCCTCTTTGTCCGACTTGCGTACGCCGAAATTCTCCGGCGATTTTTCGACTACGACGGCGTAGCCGTCGCTTGCGCTTGCGACCAGGTAGCTGTCACTGACAAACACCCTGGCCTCGCGCAGGATCTTGACGGCCTGCTCGATGTTCTCGGCCTCGTTGAGCACGCGCTTGACCAGTATCGATGCCGGCGTGCCGATGCGCCCAGGGCCGGTGTCGCTCGTGCGCGCGGCATTGATGGTGACGGCAAGCCCCTTGGCGTTCATGCCGGAAACCGCGCCAATCATGCCCGCCCAGGCCACGTGCACGTAGGGAATGCCCTTTTCGGGCCAGACGTAAAAGATCACCTTGCGGCTGTCGAAGAGCGTGCCCGCTTCCCAGTCGAAGTTGCGGCCCAGCAGCAGGTTGCCGTCCGTGGTGGCCTTGCCCCAGAGCGCAAAGCCGGTGCAGCCGATCAGGTCTTTCTTCACGATCAACGGGTTGTCGATCAGCATGTGGCTGATGTCGTGGGCCGCGTGGTAATTAAGCACGCGATGATAGAGCGGCACGTCGTCGGGGTGGTGATCGACGCTGCCCTCCACCAGGCCGAGGATTTCAAGCTGTTCGTCTTCCGTAACATGCTGCGGCAGATCGCGGTTGTTGATGCCGATACCCTGCTTGAGCACCCAGCGCACCGGCCCCTTGGGCCAGGGCAGGAACTCGTCGATCATTTTCAGCAGGTGCTCTTCCTGCGCCTTCAATTGCTCGGGCGTAAATCGCGCGCTGGCGTAGCCGCGCTGCCAGGGGTTGCCGGAGAGGGCGATTTCCGTGATGGCGCCGCGTGAGCGCGTCCAGTAGTTCTCGCGATCGAGGGTTTGCGCGTCGTCGAACTTCTCGAGCTTTTTCTCTTTGAGGTCGCGCGAGCCCGAATAAGCCGGCGGCTTGGCGATGCACGCGGCCTGCACGTAGATCGACGCGCTGATCAGCGCCACCACCGCAAAGACGACAGTGGCCAAGGCCGCGCGAGTGGGCAGGCCGCTTGGCATGCCAAAGCCGCGCTTTTCGCGAACTTCGGCAAGCGCTGCCTGCATGCGTTTGCGGGTTTCGTTCTTGAGGGAGTCGGCGTCGCCGGCGGGCTCAATGGCATCGAGCACGCGCAGCGTCAAGCGCGGCGAGCGCATGCCCAGATCGCCCTTTTGCAAAGCAGCGCCGGTGCCATCGAGGACCACGGGCACGATCGGCACTTTGGCGTCGAGTGCGAGCGTGAAAGCGGCGTTGCGGAACTGGCCGATGCGGCCGTCGCGCGAGCGGTGGCCTTCGGGCAGGGCGAGCACGCAGCGGCCGTCAGCGAGGTGGGCGCGGGCTTCATTGAGGCCGGGATCGGTGGAGGCGCCGAGGCGGGAGCGATCACTGCTTTCGATGTGCTTGCCGCTCTTGAACAGCTCGCCCATCAGCGGCAGCTTGGCGATCCAGCGCGGCAGCAGCCAGCGCGAGTTGGCAGGCAGCGTGAGGAGCAAGAGCACATCAAGCCGGCTCTGGTGGTTGGCCACGATCACGCAGGGTTTGGCAAAGGCGCGCGAAGCTACGTTGATGCGGCGCACGCGGCCAAAGGGATAGAGGCGGAAGAACCAGCGGGAGATGCCGCGCAGCACGGCCGAGAAAACATCGCCGGGTTTTTTGGCGAGGAAGCGGTCGGCCAGATGCATGGGGATTTCGAAAAGAAACAGCGCGAAAACAAGCTGGCACCAGACCAGCGCCACGGCTGCAAATGCGCGCGGCACGCCAAACAGTCCGCCGCCGCGCGGGGGATAGCTGTTCGATTGCACTTTCGCGGATGGTTCTGTCATTGGATCCACGGATTACACGGATGAAAAAGCAATGACCAATAACCAAGGGCTAATTTCCAATTGCCGATGAACTACAGGGGCATCGTTACAATTGGAAATTGATAATTGGCAATTGGCCATTGAAGGGCCGCCAGGCCCGACTACTTGCCTTTTGCGGCGTCGTTGACGTTTTCGTTGATGTCCTTCTGGCTGTCGCGCAGGCTGCGGAAGCCGGCGAGAATGTCGTCAAAGCCCTCCCACTTTTTCACGAGGGCCTGAATCGCCTTGAGAATGTCCGCGTTGAGCGCCTGCTGGCGTTTGAGCTCGGAGAGCAGCTCGCGGCGTTCGCTTGGCGTGATCGTCGTGGAGAGCACATTCTCGCACAGCGAGCGCGCGCGCTCGGCGCAGCCGGGCGAGTTCACCTTGGAATCCTGCAGGAGCATGCCAAAGCTCTGGGCGGGGAAACTGACGTCGGGTCTGGCGCGCTTGAGCTGCTTGAGCAGAACGTCAATCGTTTCGTCCGTTGCGCCCAGCAGCGCTTCGCCGTCTGCGTCCTTGAGCATGTTGAGCGGCGTGGTGAGCAACTGCTGAAGTTCCCGATCCGCGCCCGTGATCGCAAGCAGCAGGCGCACGGATTGGATGCGGCCCTCCTGCGGCCGGTCTTTGTCGTCGCGCTCGAGGCGCGAGAACTGGTAGGCCTGGGCGAACACGCCAAAGCGCTCCATCACGGCCTCGGCGTCGCGAAGAAGCTGGTTCTGGCGCTGAAATGCGTTATTCAAGTCGGTGCGCAGGCGCCGGCCTTCTTCGCCCTCGAGGTTGAGCTGCTCTTTCTTTTCGAGCGCTTCGCCGGTTTGAATGGAAAGCTCGAGCTGCGCGGCCAGCATGGCGTTGATCGTGGTCTTGATCTGGCGAATCTGCGTCGAGACCTTGGCGCGCAGGTCATCGACCGAATACAGCTCGTAACTCATGATCGGGTTGTGCTGGCTGGACTGGAGTGTGGGCACGTTGGTCTTGGGATCCACTTCGCCCTGACGCAGATCAAACGCTTGAATAAACGCCTCGATCGTGGGCTTGGTCGTTGCCAGCGGAACCTTCGCGTCGCGGATCAGCGCGGCAAAATCAAGCTCCCATGTGTCTTTGACCAACGTGGCCGGTTTGTCGCGCAGATATTTGTATTTCAAGGCAAAGGGCGCGTACTCCCGGAACTCGCGCTCCTCGGCAAAACGCCAGAACAGCCGCGCCTCGCCCACGCCGTAGTCATCGGAGAGCTCGAACTCCACGGGAATCACGGCGTCCTTGGCGGCGGCCACGAGCTGGTTGGACACGAGCGGATCGCCCGAGAACATGACGCGCACGGCGGGCGCGATGTCCTCTTTCACCTGCATCAGGTCGCCCAGGCGCTTGGAGTTGGCAATGCCGCCTTCGTCGATCAGGCGCAGCGTGTAGCGCGACATGCCCATGGCCAGGTTGATGGTCGCGCTGTAGTGCCACACGGACTGCTCGGCGCCGCTTTTGGCGGCGTTTTTCTTTTCTTCGTCATTGCGCGGATCATTGGGCGCAAGCCGGATCGACTGGCTGGTGCCCACGTTGTAGTCCACCACGATGCGCGATCCCTCGTTGCCGGCCAGTGAAAGCGGCTTGGTGGTGGCAAAGCGCAGCGTCACACGCGTGCCCGCAACACCTTCGATGGAGCGTTCCTGAGTCTGGCGATCAGGCAGGCGCAGATAGTCGGCGTAGTGGTAATCAAGTTCCAGCGGCCCGGTGAGTTCCGGCGGCGGAATGACTATGACTACATAGGGGCCGGCCAGAGCGTCACCGGCTTTGATGTAGATTTCCTCCCAGGTGTTCTGGGCGGAGAGCTTGTTGTAGCTGAAGTACACCCGTTCGTTCTTGCTGTCGGCGCCAATCACCTCGCGGTTCATGTCGCGCTTGATGCTGCTTTGCAGCGCCTTCTTGACCAGGCCGCCCTTGCCGTCGCGTTCGGCCGAATAAACATCGATGCGCACTTCCGCCCTCGAGGGGATGACATCAGAGGGCTCCACGATGATGCGCAGGTCGGAATCGAGCGCCACCTGGTAGGTGTCATTGCCCGGGTCGTGGCTGAAGTTGATGGTCAGCTCTTCGTCCGTGGGATAGAGCGCGAGCTGGTCGGCCTCGAGGAATTTCACATCCAGTTTGGTGCGCGTGGGCCAGGCTACATCGGCGCCGAACACGCGCCGCGCCCAGGTGCTCATGGGATCGCGCGCGAAAAAGGCGTGGGCGAACACCACACTCATGGCGCACACGCTGGCCACCACCATGTAAAGCAGCCGGCGCGAGCGCACGGCATCGCCGAAATTCAGTTTGCCCGCAAGGTCGAAGGATTCACCAACCACGGACTCGATCATCTTGCTCGAGGCCACATCCTTGTAGCGTTCCTGGTTCTTGAGGAATTGCAGCGAGGTGATCAGCCGGTCGTTGAGCAGCGGGTATTCGCGCTCGACCAGCAGCGCCAGGTCTTCGTCAGTCAACGTGCGCGAGAGCGGGTAAACAATGTTGCGGATGACGACAACCGCCAGCGCCAGCAAGGAGATCACCAGGAATGTCACGCGCACGCCGGCGGGCAGGTTCAGCAGGTAATCACTCCAGAACAGCCACAGCGCCAGTCCGGCAACCCACACCAGCAGCAGGCCCAGCCCATAGGACAAAAACATCAGGCGAATGTGCCCGCGCAACTGCGACAGTTTGGATTCAATCAATGATAGCGACATGGCTTCACTTCCTTACAGGACAGGACAGGACAGACCGGGCCTGCGTTATTTGTTTCTCATGTCCACTTGCAGCGGCTTGCTGGTGACGTCCACCATAGCGGCACCCTGGGGCCCGTACAGCCCGCCCTTGTAAACGACCGTGACCCAGTAAACCGCGGCCGGGCGCCCGAACAGCTCCTGGGAAATGTCGATGCGGAATTTGTATTCCTCTTTGGGCTTGAGCCATGCTTCGCCGCGATGCTCGAGGTAATTGCCCACCAGGCTGACCTCGACCGGGCTGTAGGATTCAGGCGTTGAACCGGGCTGCGAGTAATCGCGGTCCCGCGAAATCTGGACCACGAACACCGGGTCGCCGCTGTAAACACGCTTGATGCGGGCAGGCACATAGCCCATGTTGCGCAGCGAAACTTCGATTGAAGGGGCGTTCTGCTTGGGATCGGCGAATGGCAGCAGCGTAATCTGAAGTTCCGGCTGCGGCGGTGTCGCTTCCGCGTCGCGCGAAATCACCGAGAAGTGACCGGAGGGAACGATCTGGGGCACGTCGCCGCCAATGACGCGCGCGCTGCCCTCTCCCACACATACCTGGGTGTCTGCCTCGGTCACGCGGATCGAGAGCCGGGCGTTACTGATTTCCACGCGGCCGTGGGGCGTTTTTACAGTGAAGGCGCCCTCACCCAGTGCGCCGGGCGCGATGCTGAGGCGGCGCATGAAGCCCTTGGTCAGCACCACTTCTCGCGAGTTGTTGAACTTCAGCACGGTGCCCTGCGCACACTCAATGATGGAGTAGGAGCGCGAGACACCCGTGGGAATCCAGATCGAGGCGTCATGGCTGCTGAAATTGCGCGTAGCACCCGCAATCGCTTCGCCCTGATCCACCTCGCGGCCCAGGCCGGAAATCGAATCCGCCGCGGGCTCGTAGAAGATGATCTGCCCGATGACCTGGTCGCGCGGCAGGCTGACCGTGCCCTGCCTGCCTCCAAACCCCGCCATCAACGCGACAAACACGAAGCCCGCCAGGCCGGCGAACATGAAGGCCCGGCGCAACATGCAATGCACACCCGGCACGGCACCCGCCAGCGTGCCCTCGGTCTTCATGTGGCGAATCAAACGGTCAAAGGAGCCGCGCCGGGGTGCCACTTTGCGCACGCGCTGGTGCAGGCCCAGGTGGCTGCGGATTTCCTCGAGTTCGGCCGCCAATGCCGGGCTCTCCTTGAGCTGGGCCTCCAGTGCCTGCTGTTGATCCGGCTCCAGCTCGCCCATCACATAGGACACGAGCTGCGATGAAGCCAAAGGCGTGGTGGCGCGTTCTTCGTTGAACATGCTATGCGCCCTCCTTACAGCAATCGCGCGTCAACGGCCCACGACCCGTCAGGCCGTCAAACCTGGCACGGGACCGGGGACTCGAGGCTCGGGACGCATTTTTCATTCTTTTGCGGCCTTTTCCGGCTTGAAGAAGCGGCGCAGGCGCTCGCGCAGTTTGCGCTCCGCGTAATGCAGGCGCGATTTCACCGTACCGACCGGCACCTCCAGCGCCTCTGATATTTCGTTGTAAGTCATGCCCTGGTAGAAGCTCATCACCAGCACCAGCCGGTGCATGGCGTCCAGCTCCAGCAGGCCCGAACGCACGGCATCTTCCGTTTCACGGCGCTCGGCTCCGGCCTCGGGCATTTCCTGGTTGGGTGCGGCCAGCGTATCAATGAGCTGCACCGCCCGGACCGCGGCGTAGCGGCCTGAAGTCGTGGCGCGCGGGTCGCTTTCGGAGAGCGCATCAACGCGCCCCGATTCGAGCATCGCGTCGCTTTCAATATCGACGGCGCGCCTCACGCTCTTGCGGCGCGCTTCGAGGTCAATCCAGCAGTTGCGGCCGATGCGATAGAGCCAGGAACTGACCTTGAGCTCTTCCTTGAACGTCATCGCGCCGCGCCAGACCCTGATGAACGTCTCTTGCAGCAGATCCTCGGCGCGGCCGTCATCCCAGCACAGGCGGTAGAACAGCGCGTAGAGGCGGCGGTAATATTTATAAAACAACTGTTCAAACGCCTCGGAGTCGCCGCGTTTTAGCGCGGCCATGAGTTTGACGTCCTGATTGTCCGAAGCCGTCGCCATGAAGTAAGTTTTCCCTGCCTACATAGATACGCGCAATGGCGCGTTTGCGTTCGGCCAATTCTGCCAATTCAAGGGGGCCAAAACAGGCCGTGCGCCCGGAAATGGGGTCAGGCACCGGAAAGGCCCGGGGAAATGGGGTCAGGCACCGGAAAGGCCCGGAGCCTGACCCCATTTCCCCGGGGGCCTACTGGGTCACGAAATAGCGGGCGACTGCCGGGTCGGAAGTCAGGGGAGAGAGCAGCGCATCGTTCTTGATACGGGCGCGATTGAGGTAGCCGGACTCAAAGGCCGAGGCCAGGCATTCCACGGCCCGCTGGCGGGATTTTGCGCCGATGTCGCCCTTCAAGCCCGCGGCGAGCTTTGCTTGGCCCATGGCCTGCAACACGAAATCGCCGGATTGCGCGTTTTTGCCCAGGCGCGCGGCTACGGGGCCGTCGGCGGCAAACAGGTAAAGCCAGCGTTCAGGCTTGGCGCCGCTCACGGCCAGTACACGCGCGAGATCCAGGCGGTCGCGGGCATCGGGCATGCCGGTGGTGGTGAGCAGGGTGGGGAAGCGCCGGCACTGGTCGCTCCAGAGTGATAACAGCGAGCGCCATTCTTCGTCGAGATCTTCGGGCGCCATCGCAATCGCATCAAAGGCGCTCTGGGCTTCCTCGAAGCGACCCAGCATCATGGATGCGCGCGCGCGGAACAGCCTGCTCAGGGGCATGTCCGACTGTTCAAGCACACGGTCGCATAGTTCCACAACCTCAGCGTATTCGGCGTCTCCCAGGAGAATACGCACGGCCGTGGCCAGTGCCTTGGCGCCCTGCGGCCGGGACGACAGAACGATGCCGCTGACCAGCGTTTCAAGGCGTTCGTAGTCGCCGATGCGCGCTGTCAGCTCAACCTCCATCAGGTCCACGTTCAGGCGGTCATCGCCCTGCAGCGACTGGCGCATCTGGCGAATGTGCTCTGTGGCCTGGGTCAGGTGGCCGTCGCGCACGGAAATGGCCAGCAGCAGCTTGTGCGCGTCCTGATAGGGCGGGTAGAGCGCAATGGCGGTCTTGAGGTCTGCAACGGCCGACTTGGCTTCTTCGGCTTGCGTGTTGTAAACGAGCAGCGCACGTGAGTAGAAGCCGCGCGGGTCATAGGGGAATTGTTTGCAGAACTCGTTCCAGGCATCGACCTTGTGCTTGCCCTCGGCCTCGGATGCATAGCGGGCGTCCAGCCATGCCAGCAGCGGCAAGTTGGGCTTGAGTTCGCGGGCCTTGGCCAGGTAATTGCCCTTGCGCCGGGCCACGGCGCGCATGCCCTTGGCCTGCGTGCCGCCCTTCCAGTCGAACATGGCCAAGAGCGCGTAGGTTTCCCACAGCGCCGGCCCCTGGTTTTCGGATTCAAGCTTGCGCAGGTCATCGGCGAACTGGTCGAGGTCGCGCAGGAACGTGGCGCGATCAGAGGTGCGGTAACTTTCGCCAAGATCAACGAGCAATTGCGCCAGGCGTGAGTACATGCTGCCGGGCTCGGCGGCCTCCTTCACCGGGCCAAAGCGCCGGAAAATCTCGCCGAAGTTCTCGCCAATCGAATCATTCAAGAGCTTGCGCTGGAAGTCGTACATCGCCCAGGCCATGAGCGCCTCCACATGGCCGCGCCCCGTCTCGGCGGCGGTCAGCGTGTCGGCGCGTTCAAAGTGCTGCAGGGCTTCGTCGTCATAGCCCAGATCGGCGTAAACCTCGCCCAATTCCAGGTGCGCCTGTGCGAAGTTCGGATCCAGCGCCAGAGCCTCGTTGTAATAACTCGCGGCCTGGGCCCAGCTCTTGGCGCGCATGGCGTAGCTGGAGTTTGTGGCCGCGCGCGTGCGCAGATCAGCGGCCCTGCTGTAAGGAACAAGGGCTGCGCGGCGCGCGTTGAGCTTGGCGGCCTCGCGGCGCTCGGCTTCGGCTTTCTCTTTTTCAAGGCGGGCCGATTTGTCGGCGGCTTCGCGCGCGATTGTTTCGGCTTTCAGGCGCCGGTCGGCCTCGGAGGCCTTGTCGCGCTCGAGCGAAAGCTGTGTCTGCTGCGCCTCGGATTGCTCCATGGCGAACTTGGCCTGAACGGCCGAGGCCATGCCCAGCCCGGCCAGCGTCACGAGTATGATCAGCGCCCAGACCGCGGCACGCGTGGGGTTGCGCCGGCCCCATTTGGCCATGCGCGCCAACACGTGGTCCTTGTGGGCGCTGACCGGCAAAGCACCCTGGAAGTTCTCGATATCGCGCTTGAAGTCGCGCACGCTCTGGTAGCGGCGCTCGCGGCGCTCGTTCATGGCCTTCATCGCCACCGCCACAAGCTCGCGCGGGTGTTTGCGCGCGCGCTCCAGCCCCTGCTGCGAGAACGCGCGCTTGAGGTCTTTGTCCGCCAGCACGCTGTCCAGCTTGGCGCGCGGCTGCATCAGCGAATGCGTACGCGCCTGCTCCAGCGCGCTGGTCATGGATGAGGAAATGAACGGCGGCACCAGGCACAGCATCTCATAGAGCATCGCGCCCAGGCAGAACACGTCGGTGCGGGCGTCAATCTGGCTGATGTTGCCGCGCGCCTGCTCGGGCGACATATAGGCGGGCGTGCCGGAAACCGTGCCCTCGCGCGTGTGCGTGGAATCTTCGTCGGAGGCGCCCAGGCTCACGCTCAGGCTGAAGCCGCCGATGTCAGCAGCGCCAATCTGCTTGGCCAGGCCCCAGTCCATGACGAGAACTTCGCCAAACTCGCCCACCATGATGTTCTCGGGCTTGAGGTCGCGGTGCACGATGCCCTTGGAGTGCGCGAACTCGATGGCGTCGCACACTTTCAAGAGCGTGTTGAGCAGCCGCGCCTGCGTGAAGTCGGCCATCGTGCCCTCGTGGCCCTGGCGCAACTTGTCGAGCACGGCGCGCAGCGATTTGCCGCGCACGCGCTTCATTGTGAAATAGACGCGCCCCTGCGCATCGAGGTCCAGTTCGTGCACGGGCACAATGTTGGGATGTTCAAGCGAGCCGGTGAGCTGCGCCTCGGCAATAAAGCGTTCAACGGGGCCCGTGCTGACCCGGGAATCGGCGCCGCTGCCCGAGCCGCTGCCCGTGCCGGTCTTGCGCGTATCGCGCAGCAGCACTTTCATGGCCACGCGGCGGTCGAGGTCGGCGTCCTGCACTTCGAGAATCGCGCCCATGCCGCCGCGCGCGATTTCCGAGAGCACCGAATAACGCTCGCTCTCGTGGTGGCCGTGCTTGAGATCGTCGCGCGCCGTATTCGCGGCCACCTTGGCGCGCTCGGCCGCCTCTATATCCAGCAGCGTGCTGCCGCCCTCGGCAAAGGGCACGGCTGAATCGCCCAGCCGCTGCATCGAGGCCATGGATTCAAGCTCGAGGAAGCCCGAGTTGAGTTCCAGAGTCGAGGGACTGTTGTTGGCAGCGTCAGGCATGGGGCGCGATTATAGGTTCCGTTTAGATGGTGCGGGTGACCGGTCAATTCTCACCGTGTGTTTAACACCTGAGGTCACGATTCGTTGCGTTCGCTGCTAGACTTCCCGCGTGCTTGCCGCCCTCAAACTCGTTCGCATCTCCGCGCTGCCCAGCGCGCTGGCCGATGTTTTTGGCGGAAGCGCTCTGGCGCTTGCAGCAATTCCGTGGTTCTCGAGTGCGCAATTCGCCCGCGAAAAACTGCCCTGGCTGCTGCTCACCACGTTCGGCATTTACCTTGGCGGCATGGGCTTGAACGACATTCTCCACCGCCACAAAGACGCGGCTATGCACAAGCCGCGCCCGATTGTAACCGGCGCGATCTCGGTCGAGGCGGCGGTATTGCTCACGAGCGTACTCTACGCGCTGGGCCTGGGCGCCTCCGTGATGGCCGGCTGCGCGGGCCCGGCACTTGTGCTGGCGCTGTTAACCGTCGCTTACAACGCGCTCGCCTTGGGAAAAGTCGAGCGCGGCCAGGTTCGCATGAATCCGGTCGTCGCTGTGCTCGGAGTGGCAACGCTCGCCTGTGCGCGCGCCCTGCACGTGATGCTGCCGTTGTACGCGCTGTCGCGCAGCGTGGGCGCGCCCGCGAAGTTTGATGCCATTGCGGTCGTTTTCGTGAGCGTGTTCGCCTATTTCTGGCTCGTGACGCTCGTGTCGCTGTTCGAGGACAGCGGCGGCGGTAAACGCGCGCTGGGCTTCGTGCAACTCGCGCTCTTGCCCGTGATCTTCGCCCTGCCGCTCTGGGCAATGGCACAAGGCGAGCGCGCCCATTCCCTGATCGAAGACGTGCTGCCCATGGCGATTGCCGCCACGCTCTATCTCTGGCTCCTTTACGCACTCGCCCGCGCGCGGCAGGAACCCACGCCGCGCAACCTCGGCCGCTGCGTCGGGCTGGGCATCCGCGGCGAATGTTTAATCATGGCCGCGCTCGCGCTGGCGGTGCTGCCGCAAGAGCCAGCGTGGGGAGCGGCGGCGATCCTGTGCTTCCCGGCTGCGGCACTTTTGTCGAAATGGGTGAGCCCGACGTAGGTCCATAGTGGCACGGGCGCCCCGCCCGTGACGCAGTTACAACCGAATCTGGATCGTCACGTCGCCCGCAGGGTGCGCCTGGCAGGCCAACCGCACATTGGGCCCCTGGCGCTTGAGCTTCTTGAGAATGAGCTGCTCGGGCTCATTGGCGGGCGCGAGGTGTTCCAGGCCCGCCAGCACCACCACGTTGCACGTGCCGCAAATGCAATTGCCGCCACAGGCGTGCATGAGGTTCACGCCCGCCATCTCCAGCGCTTCCAGTATCGAGCAGCCGGCGGGAATTTCCACAACTCGGTTGCGGTCAGCAATGGTGACGGTGGCCATAGATCAGCTTATTAGCCGCAGAGGGCGCCGAGGTCACGGAGAAATCCGCCGGCCTTTTCGCGCAGTCGCGTTCATGCCGCCCCGAGCTACACTCTCGCCATGGCCGGCAATCGCAACCATTACGAGATTGCGTTTTCCACCTTCCTTCACGAGGCAGGCTTGACCGCACTCGCCGTGGAGGAGCGCCGCCGTCCCACCTTGGGCGGCCTCGTGCTCAAGCATTTCGATTTTCTCGTCAACGGCAGCGATGCCGTCTGGGCGCTTGATCTCAAGGGCCGTCGCGGCACGCCCTGGCTGACGCGCACGGACATTTTTTCCATGCTGGGCTGGCAGCAACTCCTGCGCCCCAAGGCGCAGCCCGCGTTCGTGTTTGCGTTCTGCGGCTCACAAGCGCGCCTGAATGAACTCGACGCGACGGAATTCATCACGCCCACAGAGCACTATCGCTTCACGCTGCTGACGCTCGAAGACGCCCAAAGACTGGCGAGGCCCCGCAGCAAACGCTGGGGCACCCTCGGCTTCGAATGGAAAGCGTTCACGCGCCACGCCACGGCGCTTCACACCGAATTGCCGCTGGCCGATGTCGCTCATTCGCCGCCGCGTTGATTCCAGACACGCATGCGTGCGTGCAATCCACGCACACTCGCCCAAGCCGCGCTCACTCCAAGCAGTAGCGGCCCAAGCAACAGCGCAAATGGAAAGCCACCGAAGACCACGATCGTTTCGAGCCCAATTGCGCCCAAGACCGAAAAGGCAAGCAGCCCGAGCGCCTGTGGTTGGGCCTGGCCCGGACGCAGCGGCACCCGATGCCAGTGAACGCACGCAAGAACGTTCCAAACGAACAGCGCCCCGGCCACGGCAAGGATGTTCGGCCCGCTTTCAAAGGGGGTACGAGGCGCCGCGTTTGCAAGGAACATGAGTACGCCGGTCATCATGCAGCGGTCAGCGCGTCGAGCGCGGCCACGACTTCGCTTGCGTGCTGGTAACGCATGGCTCGGTCGTTATCGAGCAGCTTGTCAATCACAGCGCAGAACGCATCACTCACTTTGGGTGCGAACTCTTTCAGTTTCGGCGGCTGCTTGCTCAGGTGCGCCAGCACCACCTGCTGCAGGCTGTCACCCTCGAACACCGGCCGGCCCGAAAGCAGGTGAAAGAACGTAGCACCCAGCGAGTAGAGATCGCTGCGCATGTCGAGGTCCTTGCTGCCATTGGCCTGCTCAGGCGAGATGTAGTGCGGCGTGCCCAGCAGATAGCCCTCCGCCGTCTGCGCGGCATCATCGGCCAGGCGCGACAGGCCGAAATCGCCCAATTTGGCCTCGCCCTCGCGCGAGCAGTAAATGTTGCCCGGCTTGATGTCGCGGTGAATCAGCTTGCGTTCTTCGAGATAGGCCAACGCCGCGGCTACCTGCTTGATGTACTTGCGCGCCTCAGCCTCGCCCATGGGCGCGTGGCCTTCTTCGAGGTAGCTGTCCAGCGGCGCTCCCTCGACCAGTTCCTGCATCATGAAGTGCACGCCCTGGTATTCGCCCATCAGGTAGGTGCGCACAATGTGCTTGTGGATCAGCTTGACCGAGATTTCGTTGCTGCGCTGCAGGCGCTTGAGGAAACCTTCCTTGACCGCGGCGAAGGGGCTGATGACCTTCAGCGCCACGGGCTTGTTGAACATCGGCTCCATGGCGCGATAGACCACCGCCGTGCCGCCCTGGCCGAGCTTGTCGATGATCGTGAAGCCGGCAAATTCGCGCGAAACAATCTGGCCGGTTTCCTTGAAGCGGCGCATGGCCGTGTCTGGGTCTTTGACATCGAGGCCCTGCACGGTCGTCTCGTCAAGTTTCTTGGCCGAGTGCGAACTCTTGCGCAAAAGGATGCGCACCTTGGCCGCAAGCTCGCCCTGCCGGAACGGCTTTACGAGGTATTCGTCCGCGCCCGCCTCAATGCCGGCGATCACGTCGCCTTCTTCACCGAAGTTGGAAAGCAGGATGATCGGCGTGTGCTTGAGCTTGGGATTCTCGCGCAGCTTTCGCGTCACGGCCAGCCCGTTGAGCTTGGGCATGTTGATGTCCATGATGATCAGGTCAGGCAGAAATTCCTGGGCGCGCGCGATCGCATCCTGGCCGTCAATGGCGGACTTGCAGTCAAAGCCAAGCTTCTGCAGCTGCTGGGCCAGCAGCGTGCGAAGTTCGCGCGAGTCATCACAAACCAGAATGCGCTCAGCCATAAACCCCGATCAAGGACAACCAAGGCCCGAATTATCCCCCCAAGTGTTGACAAGTCAACCGCAAGGGCGGACGCCAACGCGCTTTATTAAAGCGTGGGGATGCCAAGGCTTGCGAGATATGCGTAAGTCGCGTCATAGAAAGCGGGCGAACGTGTCGCGTCCGCCGTTTCACCGGGCGGCACGAAGACCACCATCCCTTGCCGCGCACGCGTGAGCAGAACGCGATAGGCGTTTTTCAGATACTGTTGCGCTGACTCCTTATGAACGTTCGTCCACTTGTCGCCACGAAAGTCGTGGTGGCTCCAGCCGGCTTCGCCCAATCGCAAATCGCCGTCCCAGTTCACGCACGCCCAGTCCAGTTCCAAGCCTTGCACCTGGAACTCGGTAGCCGCGTCTTCGAGGTAGTAGCTTGAACGCGTGTCATCCTTGCCGCTGAGAAACCAGTGCACCGGGTCAATGTCCACGCGCACATCAATGGCGTGCGGCTTCAAACGTTGCGCCTTCGAAGAGGCAAGCAGCCCAAAGCGCTCAGAGCCGCGCGCGTGATTGCGCACCCACTGTTTGGCCCGCGAAAGATCGCGTGTGAGTGCCAGCGGGTAGCGGGGCAGCAATTCTCGCAGTTGGCCGCGCGCGGCCTGAAGCTCAAGATCGAGCAGGGCTTTCACAAAAGATGAAACGTTCTCGGCTCGAAACGATCGCATCGAGACCGCCAGGTGAAGGCCATCATCAAAACTCGCGCCCATGTTTTCGCTCAGCGCCCCGGCTGCCGCGTATTCGCTGTCTCTCAAGCGCGAAGAGATGTGCAGCTTCCAGTTCGCGAATTTGTGGTGCACCGCCTCAATCCAGGCGCCGATGCCGGCCTCACCCGTGTTGATTTCCTGTCCGCCGCCCACCAGGCACACGATCAACGCCCAGTCCTCGTGGCGGTCCATGCACGAGATCAGGAATTCGGGCTCGGACATTGTGAAATCGGCACGCCCCTTTTTTCGGCGCATGAAACTGGCTGTCTGATGAAGATTCCACGCGCGCTGCGCTTCGTCAAAGATCACCACGTGCTCAAAGGGCGCGCCGCTGCTTTCGAGCGCATCGTCACGGAAATGGTGCACGTTCTGGATGAAGGCCTTGACGCTTTCTCCCACCTTGCCCTTGCGCACGGATTCTCCGGCGGCCTTGCGCCGCGCAAACTCGTCGCGCGTCAGCGCCTCGCGCAGCACGTCAACCAGCGGCCCGTTGCCGGAAAGATAGACCGCATGGGCCGCGTCGTCCTTGCTGCGGCGTCGCGTTGCGACGTTCAAGCCCACCAGCGTCTTGCCCGCGCCCGGCACGCCAGTGACAAAGCAGATGCGCTTGCTTCTCGTCTCACGCGCCTCCTGCGCCAGTTCCTCGACGCGCCGTGAAGTCACGCGCAGGTTTCTCGCGCCGGCGTCGGCGCGCGAGATTTCTTCGACAGAGTGCCGCCCGTAAAGCGCGCGCGCGGCTTCAATGATCGTCGGAGTCGGGTGATAAGGCGCGGCCAGCCACGCCGCGGCGTCAACCGGTGTTCCCGAAATGGAACGCAGGCAGCGCTCGATGGCGCGGCGCAAATCAGCCGCGCCAAGAGCAAGCGGCCGATAGACACCGTCGGCGTCGCGTTGCAGTTCGGCCTCGGCACCCTTGGCCTCGGTGGCAACAAGCATGGGAACGATGGGCGCAGCGTGGCTGCCTTCATGGAAATTCTTGAGGTCCAGCGCGTAGTCCCAGACCTGTTCGAGCGCGGCTGAATCAAAGGCGTGTTCGCCGACCTTGAACTCGATCACGAAAACAACGGGGCCAATCAACAGCACCACGTCAATGCGCCGGCCCATGCGCGGAATACTGAATTCAAAGGCGATGAAACCTGCAAAGCCGGCCAGCTGGCACTGGAGAATCTCGAATTGCGCACGCCAGGCGTCGCGTTGCGTCGCTTCCAGTGAAAACTCATTGGCAGACGCCAGCCTGCCAATCACGGACGAGAGCGAAGCGTTGAGGAAATCAACCAGCTCCGAGCCATACCACGCGCGGGGCGTTCGAACCGGATCATGTGAAAAGGCCACAAACCCAGGATGACAACGTACACAGCAGGCGTGAAGGACGCAGCGCCGCGCAAAAGGAGCCCCGACACAAAGTCTGCATGGAACCCAGGACGCATCCCCTTGACACCCCAAGGATGCACGCTAATTCTCTCTCTCCCGCCAAAAGCGGGAGCCGCAAGGCCAAGTACCCGAACCACGCACCCGTAGCTCAATTGGATAGAGCATCTGACTACGGATCAGAAGGTTGGTAGTTCGACTCTACCCGGGTGTACCAGCAGCAAAGCCGCCTCCAGAGCC
>Ga0154020_10004146_pt1 | contig 17307 bp, 23 predicted proteins | sample Klosneuvirus_201_FD_109709 | JGI IMG/M metagenome (GOLD analysis project Ga0154020, IMG submission 109709) | Active sludge microbial communities from wastewater, Klosterneuburg, Austria - Klosneuvirus_20160825_MG | ecosystem: Engineered > WWTP > Aerobic digester > Activated sludge | place...
TGGGCGGGCCGGCGCCAGTGCGACAGCGACACCCCGCAGGAGTTCCCGCAGGTGGCCTTCTGCGCGGTGTACAGCTTCGCCTTCTGGCAGGTCGGGCAGCGCCGAAGCCAGAGGTACTGGCGGGTGGCGATGGTCTGCGCCAGCGGGTACGGAACCAGCGCATTGGCGGGCGCGGTGCTGTCGACGCGGCGACGACCGCCCCATGGGAACGCGGGGGCAGGCGTCATGCGGCACCTCGCTGCATGCCCATCGCCTTGCACGCGCACCGACGGCGCACGAGATGGGGGCGGCCGTCCTCGCGGGGGGCGGTCGGCTTCTCTAGACGCTCCCAGGCCTGCAGTTCCGCCTCCGTCAGGAGTTGCCCGGTCTCGGTGAGGACCGCGCGCCAGCCGGTGTCGCAGCAGAACGCGCACCGCCAGTGGGCGATGACCTGCCCCGTCTGCGGGTCGCGCTCGATGGCCGGGGCGTGCGCGGCGGACGACTGCCCGTAGCCGTCGCCACGCCGTTCCTTGAGCACGTCCGTGATGACGCCCAGGGGCGGCAGGAACCGGCCCGAGCGTGCCGCCGCTTCCTCGAGCGCGGCCACCACTTCGGCTGCGGGGTACAGGCGCAGCTTGCTCTCGAACAGGGCGGCGGCCTGGTCGGCGTCGTAGTCGCGGCCCTGCATCGAGCAGACCCGCAGCCATGCCGCCATGAAGACGCCACGATCGGCTTCGGTCATGAGACCCTCCCGCGGGCGGCGGCGGCTTCGCGCTGGCGGGCCACCTCCGCGTCGATGTCGATGGCCCAGCGGCCTGGCTTCTTCGGGGTACTGGCCGAGGGTGCGGCGTCGCGGTTGTCGTAGACACCGGCAACGATCTTCGTGGCCTCGTCGAGCACGCGCCACAGCGTCATCGGGGGGCGGCGCCCATCACGCCCGGACAGCGAGTCCGAGGCCTTGGCCCGTCGGAAGATGGCTTCCCACTCGCCTACGCCGTGCCGGCGCAAGGCGTCGCGGAGGTCGAGCTTCTCTTTCCAACTGAGCTTCTTGAACGGCAGCACCGGTGACCCGGTCCCGTGCTGCGCCCACAGCTCCAGCAACTCGCAGGCGGCCAGTCGGGTCTGACCGGACGTCTCCTGCGACTCGCTCTCTTCTCTCTCTGAGAGGGAGGTAGTTGTAGTTGGATCTGTAGTTGCAGATGCAACTGCAACTGCAAGTTGGACATTCGTTGGCGATTCCGTTGACGAATCGTTGCCCGTGTCGTTGGGGGTTCCGTTGCCATTCCGTTGCGCTCTCGCTGCCGCACTGGCACGGCCTCCGACCTTCGCCGCCTCGGAAAATGCTAGGGATTCTGCGCGAACCTGCTCCAACTTGGCGTTGTAGAGTCGTCCATTTTCTACGTGCCACATTGGAGAAACCAGCGGCCAGAGTTTGCGCCATTCCGCACGCGAAACTCCGACGAGATTTCGCAATGGTTCATCGCTGAACGGTAGGCCGTCCGACTGCCAGGCGTACGCCATGAGCCGGACGTAGAGGCCCTGGGCGGCGAGCGGCATCGACGATACGCTGGCGCTCGACAGCCAGTCCTTCGGGTAGAACGGGAACGCGGGACGCTTCTCGCGGGCCATGGCTACGACACCCCCAGCGGCAGCGAGACGGCTTCGGCCGTGCTGTCCACGTACTCGAACGCGATGCGGTTGACGAACTGCCAGCGCGAGCACGGCGGATGCGTGCGCATGAACATCTCCGTGAACTCACGGGGCGTCATCTCCGGGAAGCCCTCTGCGATGACGTCCTCCGGCGTGATGTCCGCCAGCGGCTCCTCGCGGACGCTCACGATGCGGATGACGGCGAGGCGGCGGACCTTCTGCCCCTTCTTCAGGCCCATGCCCTTCACGACGGCCTGGACGAGGTCGCCGGGTTTCAGGTCACACCAGCCGAGGCGGCGCGTCACCGTCTTCGTGCGGGCGAGGATCTGGGGCGTGGTGAGGGCGAACGACATGTTTCTCATGCCGACACCTCCACATCGCCGAACAGCGGGTGTGACTCACGGAATGCGGCATCGTCTGCCGCTGCCTTGCGCGCCTTGGCCTCGGCCTGCTGCTTGTCGTAGTGGTAGCCGTACGGCAGGAGTTGCGCGACGGTCACCGTGCGGGTGACATGTGTGTCGCTGAAGAGGTACGCCAGTGGCACCTCCGGGTCGTAGGTACGGCCGGTGACCGTCCCGGCCTCCGTGTCGAAGCGGATGCACGTCCCCCGCATGTCCCGTCCGTCCTCGGCGCGGTAGTCGAAGACCTGGCCCGGCTGCCACACGGGCCAGCCGAGGGCGCAGGCCGCTTCGCGCTCGTGGCTGAGGAGCGCCCGATACTCACGCTGCAGCGTGAGGTAGGCCTCCGAGTCGTACCAGCCCTCGCGCTTCATGGCGGCAGGGTCACGCATCCCCGCGAGCACCGCTTCCATGCGGTCCCATCGCCCAAGGCTGGTCATGCGGCCTCCTGACGGCGTCCACCGCCGATGTCACTGAACACCAGCCCCAGGAACCACACCTGGTCGACCTTGGCGAGTTGGTAGGCGGCAGGGTGCTCGCGCAGGAACCGCAGCACCGCCGCCTCGCTGACGCGGTACATGGCGGGCCGGCCATCGGCATGGTTCTCGCCGTACCGCTCGGCCTGCAGCTTGCCGGTGCGGATCCAGCGGGCGACGGTGGTCGGGTCGTGGCCCATCGCGAGCGCCAGCGCGTCCGCCGTGTACCAGTCGCGGCAGTCACGGCGGGAGATCTGCAGACGCTTGGCCTTCACCTGCACGGCCGTCAGTGACCGCTTCAGGGCGCGGGCGATCCAACCGACGGAGCGCGTGCCGATGTGCTCTTCGAGGAACGCGACTTCCGCGGGGGTCCAGTCGGGCTGCTTCTTCATCGTGGCGCAGAGCCCGAGCTCCGCGGCCCACCGCTTCACCCGCCACGCAGGAACGCCGATGACCCGGCCGATGCGCAGGCTGGTGCCCCGCTCGCGCGGGTTGTAGTGCTCGCGGAGGTACCGATCGCGCTCCGGCGTCAGCACCCAGGTGGGCGGCTTGCGTCGGATGAGCGCGAGGCAGAGGTTGCAGAACGTCGCGTAGGGGCGTTCGACCTGCCGGCCACAGCGGCACGGGGCTTTCTCGGTACGGCGCGTCATGCTGCCCTCCGTCGCTGCGCCTTGCGCTCGGCCGTCATGCCGACATCTCCGCATCGGCGAACAGGCCCGTCTGCGTGCCCGCGCGCTCGGCCTGTTTGAGGTACCGCTGCGCCATGTTGAAGTAGGACGGCTTCAACTCGATACCCAGGAACCGACGACCCATCCTGACGGCCTCGTGCCCCTCCGAGCCGATGCCCGCGAACGGCGAGAACACGAGGTCTCCGGGGTTGCTCCAGAGCGCCACGCATCGTTCGACGACGTCGAGCTGCAACGGGCAGATGTGCCGCTCGTCGGCGTCGTCCTTGCCCTGCTGGTACTGCAGCACGCGCGTCTGCCGGATGTCATCCCAGACCGGAGAAGCCCACTTCTGCCACTGGTCGAGCGGGAAGTCCTCGCGCGTGTGCGTCACGGGATCCGGGTAGTCGTCCTCGCCGCACTTGCGGAAGGCGATGACGTAATCGGCCATGCCCTGCCGCGATGCGCTCGAGTCCTTGCGGAGTTGCTTATAGAGCAGTCCGTGGTTCTTCGTGCGCTGCATCTCGATGACGGGATCTTTCCAGATGGTCACGCGCGAGTGGAACTGCCAGCCTTCGCCCTCGAACATGCGAATCATGTCGCCGGGGAAGTCGTAGAGACCCGCGGCCCCGTCGCGGCCCTTGTATCGCGGCAAGTCTTTGCAGTGCATAGCCGCAAGGCGACCCGGAATTGTGGCACGGAGAAGTTCCCGAGCGAGGTAGCGGAAGTGCTCGAAGAACTCGCCGTGGTCCTTGCTGTTACCCATGTCCTCCAGGGCGTCCGAGTAGACGTAGAGGTTGGAGAACGGCGGTGAGCACACCGTCAGTCCGATGGTGTTGTCGGGTACCTCGCGACTCGCCTGCACGGAGTCCCCGCGCCAGATCGTCCAGCCCTCCCCCGTCGCGCGTTCCTGAATCCCTGTCGTCTGCACCAAGTGCGTCTCCTGTTTCAGTTCGGCCTGCAGCGCGGATCTCGACTCGCTCACCATCGCCGCCTTCAACGTCTCGTGCTGCTCGGCCTTCTCACTGAGCCGCCGCAGAATCGGCCACTCGTTGTCGGAGCACAGGACGTGGACCTGCACCGGCCGCGTCTGGCCGAACCGCCACGTCCGCCGCAGTGCCTGGTAGTACTGCTCGTAGCTGAACGACAGCCCGCCGTAGATGACCCGCGCGCAGTGCTGCCAGTTCATGCCGAACCCGGCCAGTGAGGGCTTGGTCATCAGGCGCGTGACGCGGCCCTCCGCGAAGCCGAGGAGGGCATCCGTCTTCGCGGCCTGCGACATGGAGCCACGCACGTCCACGAGGTCGGGGATGGCGGCCAACATCGCGTCCGCGTCGTAGTCGGAGTTGACCCACACCAGCCACGGTTCGGCGGGGTCTGCCGCGATGAGGGCTGCCGCTTGCGCTGCCCGCGCTGGCGACGATGCGCGAAGCGTCTCGTGCATCTGCGTGGCGCTGACATCGGCAGGGGCGAACAGCCGGCCATCGGTCGGCGGCACCTCGACGTAACCCACGCTGTGGTGCGTCACGTTGAGCGCCGGCAGCGCGTAGCCGTCGTCCGGGTAGCCGATGTCCGAGGGAGTCCGCACTGAGGCGGCCCACGACGCCAGCCAGCGCCAGAAGTCCCGCGCCCCGTGCGCCTTCAGCCGGTAGTTCCCCGCCTCCATCGGGTCGTTGACGAACCAGCGCATAATCATCTCGCCGCTTCGCATGATGCCGAGGAATTCGGCATGGTTGCCGAGCTCGAGGAAGTCATTCGGGGCTGGCGTCGCCGTGCAGCACAGGCGATATCGCGTCTCGGCGAAGGCTTCGAGTAGCCGCCGCTTCGTCGTGCCCATGTACGACTTCAGGATGCTGGACTCGTCGAGGACGATGCCGTCGAACTCGGCCGGCTTGAAGGCGTGCAGCATCTCGTAGTTCGCCACGCTGACGAACCCGTCCTGCACGTCGGCCTGCGACCGGCACGCCTTGGCCGGCACGCCGAACTTCTCGGCCTCGCGGACGGTCTGTGCGTTGACGGCCAGCGGCGCGAGGATAAGCACGCGCCCGCCCTGCCGGCGCACCTGGTCCGCCCACGCGAGCTGCATCAGCGTCTTGCCGAGGCCGGTATCGCACCAGAGCGCGGCCCTCCCCTTACGGCAGGCCCACTCGACGAGGACGCGCTGCCAGTCGAACAGCGCGGAGGGGAGTTCGGTGACGGGCAAGGACTCGCCCTGCCACGTCACGCGCTTCGCGGAGAGGAACGCGGCGTAGTCGCTCATGCGGCCTCCATCGCGTAGGGCGGCAGGGCCACCGTCGCGCGGCCGGCGTCGAGCCGGATCTGCGCGTCGGCCTGGCTCGCCACGTCGGGGTTGTGGGTGATCATCAGCACCTGCTGGAAGCCGGCCATCTCCTGCACCTTGCGGAGCATGGCGACGTACCGCTGCGCGTTCTCCGGGTCGAGCGCGCCCGTGGTCTCGTCGCGCCAGCAGGTCCGCACCGGCATGGGCGACCGCTGGTTGACGTACACCGCGATGGCGTTGCGGAAGGCCTCCGACACCACCACTTGCTCCCCGCCCGACAGGTCGCCGATGTCGCGCGTGGTGCCGCCGCCCTGGTTATCCGTTACCGACAAGGTGAACTCGGATTTGCTGCCCTTGCCGTCGGCCTTGGCGACCTGCGTCACGAGCTCCAGCGAGAAGCGCGGGCCGTGGCAGACCTCGAGCAGTTCGTTGGTATACGCGGAGATGGTCGGCCCGGCCGCGTCGATCTCGAGCTCGGGCAGGCCGTCCTTGCCGAGCGCCTTCGCGAGCAGCGACCAGTCCAGCAACTCCTGCTCCACCTGCGCCAGCCGGCCGAGGAGGTCGGTTGCCTGTGCCCGCTTCGCGTCGAGGGCCTGCCGCTGCCGCGCGAGGGCGTCGATCCGTGCCTCCGTGGCGGCGATCGTCGCGGTGACGACATCCCACTGCGTGCGCGCCGCGGTGAACTGCGCCTGGAGCGCGAAGTGCGCCTGGTGCCGCGTGCTCACGCCGGCGATGTCCGCATCCGCGGCAGCGAGGTCGGTGGTCAGCGTCTCGATGCGGTCGGTGAGCAGCGCCTGCCGTTCGGCCAGGGCCCGCTGCCCATCGGCGAGACGTGTCGTGGCGGCGTCCCGCTGCGCTCCCGCGTCCGCGAGCAGGCGGGCCCGCAGCGCGTGCAACTCCTGCACTCGCGCCTCGGAGGCTTCGAGCTTGGGCGCATAGTCGGCGGTCTTCGCCGCGACCGCCCGGGCCTGCGAGGCCGTCGTGATGTCGGCCTGGTACGACGCCATGATGGTGGCGACGTTGTCGCGGGCGTGGACAAGCGTCGCGACGCGGTCGGCCAGCGCCGCCTTGGGCTCGAGCTGCGCCACCAGGGCCGAGAGGGACGCCTTGGCCTCCAGCGCATCGACGAGAAACTGGCAGTCGGGATACAGCCCCTCGCACGGGACGGTGTCGAGGATGGCCGCGTCAGACGTCGCCCGCCGCTGCTGCTGCTCCACCGTCCCGAGGGCCGCGAGTTCCCGCTCGGCCGCGGTGAGCTGCTCCACCGTCGCCCAGTGCTGGCGGGTGGCCGCGTCGAGCATGTCGCGCAGGTCGGCGATCCGCTGGTCGAGGCTGGCGACCTCGGCGACCGCCGCACGGATGGCGCCCGCCATGCCCTGGATCGTCGCGTTGCCGGCCAGCTTCGTATCGATGTCGGCGAGATCGGCGGCCTGCGCCGTCTCCAGCCGGGCCAGCGTCTCCGCCGTGGTGCGTTCGAGGGTGGCGCGCTCCTGCTCCACCTGTGCCCGCTCGGCCTGCCGCGCCTGCAGTTCGCTGGCCAGCCGTGCCCGCTGCTGCGTTGCCGCCGCGAAGGCGGCCGCCGCATCGCCCATCAGCGCCAGCCGCGCCTCGATGTCCGCGACAGCCGTCTGCGTCTCGCCGCGCGTCGCCTTGGCCTGCGCGAGGTCGCGATCGAGCGTGAGCCGTTCCGCGTCGAGCAGGGCGTACGCCGCGGGCGTGGTCTCCGCCGTGAGGCTGGCCAGCCGCGTGGCCATCCGCATCCGCCCGAGGTCCAGCGTGCCCGCGAGGGCCTTCGCCGTTGCGCCCATCGCCGTCATCGCCCCGAGGCCGAGCAGCTCGCCGAACAACTCGCGCCGCTGCGCCGGCTTCAGGCCGATGAAGTTGCCCGCCTGGTTCTGCGCCGCGAAGGCGGAGGCGAGCAGCAGGTCACGCGACGGGAAGTGCTGCCGCACGGCCGCGTCGAAAGTTGTCGCCTTCCCGTCATTGAGCAGGCGCGTGGTGCCATCCGGCGCGGTGTGTTCGAGGACGGCGTCGGTGGTGCGACGCACGCCATCGACGTTGACGCGCGCCCGGTACCGGCCCCGCTCGGCCACGCTGAAGGTCGCCTCGATCGACGAGTCCTTACCGGTCGCGTAGGGCGTCAGGTCGCCGCGGCTGGCGAACTCCCGGTAGACCGCCGCGATGGCGCCCTCCAGCACGGTGGTCTTGCCAGCCCCGTTCGGGCCGCAGATGGCGACCAGCCCCGCCGGCAGGCTGGACAGGTCGATCGAGACGGGGTCGGTGAAGCGGAGGAAGCCGCGGATCGTAAGGGTGTCGAGCTTCATGCCGTCACCTCCGTACCCATCGGCGACGCTGCCAACTCTGCGTCACGCAGTCGCACGAATGCCCGGAGGGCTTCAACGACCCACCACGCGGACCCGTCCCAGCCGACGCCGACCGAGTAGGCGTCATCAACGGCCAGCTCCTGGCACAGCTCGCACCACTTTTCGTGGGTCAGCTCGTCGCCCGCCTCGACGACCTCCGCGACAAGGCGGTCGTACTTCCCGGGTGCCTCGTCGGCATATTCGCGGCGCCACTCCTGGGCGGTGCGCAAGGCATCGCCGCGATAGAAGACCTGCCATGCGTCCTTGCTGGTCAGCTTCTCGAAGAGGTACTCGGGCGAGCGCGTGGCGCCGCGCAGCCACGCCACCGCGTCATCGGCCGACGCGCACGGGTAGACGCGCAGGAGCGCATCCGGCGTGTCGCCGTAGCAGACGATGGCGCCCGGCATCGCGGCCACGAAGAAGCCGTAGGTCCACCGTTCAGGACGCGCGCACTTCCAGAGGCCCTCGCGGACCAGCGTGAGCTGGTGGTCCTTGAAGGCATCCACCGCCAGACTGGCCACGGTGGCGCGGCAGCGCGCCTCGGTCTCGGGGTCGACTCTCATGCCGCCACCGCCTTGCCCGGCTCCTGCGCCGCGATGCCTTCGGCCTGTGCCAGCCACGCCTCGACGGACGCGCGCAGCGTCGCCTCGTCCTGCGTCTGCAGCCGCGCCAGCTTCTCCAGCACGCTGGCAGGGGTGACGGTGTCGGTCGCCATGGCCCACGCGGTGAGCTTGTCGGCGAGCGTGACCGCCTGGGCCACCGCCGGGGCACGGAGCGCCCGGTCAGGGACCGCGATGGGCTCGACCTGCAGCGTCGCCGCCCCCGCGAAGGGCACGCGCACCGAGGCGTGGTCGAGGAACCGCTGCTCGCTGGCCGGGTAGCGGTACCGCACGCGGATCTCCGCGCCCTCGATGTCGGTACCGGCCGGCAGGTCGTGCGCGAAGCCCTCGCGCGAGAGGGTGCCCTCAACATGGAACATCGCCGGCACGTCCAGCGGGCGGGAGTGGAACGCGTACTGCCCCGGCGCAGGGCCGAGCGACACGATGCAGAACCGCTTGGCCTCCAACTCTCCAAAATCCTGTCGGGACACCGAGCCCACGTAGGTCGCGCCGTGGATGTCCTGCGGGCGATGGATGTGGCCGAAGACTTTCGGGACGTCGCCGAACACGGTCAGGTGCTCAGCGGTCAGGCTGATTTCGCGGCCCACCTGTGGCTGGCCGTTGGACGCGATGGCGCCGCTGATATTGGCGTGCCCCAGCACGAACGCCGGGAGGCCTTCGGCGGCGGCTTCGGCCGCCAGCCCGCGGCAGATGTCCAGCAGTGCCTGGTCCGCCGCGGTGAGCACTTCGTCTGGCGAGAGGCCCATCGCAGCCAGCATCCCCTTGTGTGGGTAGGGGATCACTGATGCGACGATCTGCTCGTGCGTGGGCGTCTCGAAGACGTGCGTCGTGGGGTACTTGAAGACGCGGATCGGATAGGCCCCCTCGATGCGCTCGAAGATGTCCAAATCCCCGTCAGCGTCGTGATTGCCTTGGGAGACCAGGACCGGCGCAAAGCGCGCCATCGTCTGGAACCGCTGCGCCGCGGCGTTGCGGTCGGCGATCGTGGACTTGGCGTGGAAGACGTCGCCCGTCACGAGGAAGGCACCGAGCCGCGGCAGTTCGCAGGCGTCCGCGATGATGCGGTCCCACGAGGCCAGCCGCTGCTCGTTGCGGCCATCGGGGCGCAGGTGGATGTCACCAATTGCGACAAGGTTGGCAGTGGACATGTCAGAGGCTCCCCATTCCCGGCAGGCCCTGGGCGCCGCCGCTGTACGGTTCGACTTCGAGGATGGACTGCCCGCCGTAGCCGTCGTCCTCGCTCAGGATCTGGACCGGGGTCTTCGCGGCGAAGTGCTGCTCGAGCACCTTGCCGATGTCGGCGCGGATGGTGTTGTGCTCGACGCCGTGGGCATCGACCGCGAACCACTTGAGGAACGTGCCGTCGCCGCTCTTGCGCTTCTTCGTCTCGCTGCGCAGGGCCTTGATCGGCCCGTACGCCTCCGAGGGGTCCGGCTCGCTGCTGCCAGGCGCGTCGATGGGCGGTGCCGCCTGCTGGCGCTGCTGCGGGGCGGGCGCGTCGTCGTGCTCGAGGTCGTCGAAGGCGGGCTCGGCGAGCTGGCGCGAGGCCGGGTACAGCGCGGACGTGCCGGCCAGGTGGCGCTCGGTGAGGATGCGCCGCGTGTCGGGGTCGCTCATGTCCGGCTGGTAGACCACGCGCACGCCAATGAACGGCTTCACGAGGTCGGCCGCGGTGAACTTCTGCGGCAGGCCGGTCCCGCACTCACGGATGACCGCGTTGATGGCGCGGGTTTCGCAGTTGCGGAGGCCGTTCTTCCGGGCCTCACTGAGCTGGTTGGCGCTAAAGCCCTTCACGCGCGGGGAGCCGTCGCGAAGATCCCAGTCCTGCGTCGACTCCCGGCGGATGACCGCGCCGTCGAGGCCGAGATACGTCGCGACCGCCTTGATCTCCCAGTAGTTGGCGATCGTGCGCGGGTCGGTGCGCTTGGTCGTGTAGGAGATGCCGAGCGCCTCGGCAATCTTGCGCAGGCCGCGCTTGGCCAGTGCGCGCTCGTTGTTCTGCAGCCAGGGCAGCTTGCCACCGGCGTTGTCGTACACGTCCCCGTCGAGGCTCTTGGCGTCGGGGTTGATCGTCACGGCCGTGTACATCAGCCCGAAGTTGGGCGGCAGCGTCGAAATCTGCGAGAACGGCGCGAGGACGTGGTAGTTCGCCTGCCACGTCTGCAGCTTCTGGGTGTACTGCTGCGGCGTGACGATGAGCGTGGTCACCGGGGTGGCCGGCGCGAGGGCGGTGGTGGAATCAGCCACGAGCCACCTCCCCACTCGCCGCGTCCGCGATGAGTTCGCCGATGATGCGCTCGACGAGGCCGACATCGCCCCGGATGACCTGCGAGCGGCGCACGAGGGACAGGCTGATCTGCTCGGCCGTCGCGTGCGTCGGGAAGGAGTCGACGAAGGCCTTGGCCATCATCGCCTCGACGTCGGCGCCGCGGGCGGAGCGGAGCCGTTCGTAGGTGCCGCGTGCCGCCGCCAGGGCGTCATCGGCGAACGCATCGACCGTGCGCTGGTCGACGCGGCCCGTCATCGGGGGGATGTGCATGGGGTGGGGATTCCGGTATCGTCGTGGGTGTCGCATGGGTCAGGCCCTCCTAGAGGCCAGTCCTGCAGGCCCGCCCGGTGGTGACACACCGTGGCGGGCCGTTTTGTTGCTGCCTACTGCCGCTGTCCTACCCTTCGCCCAAGGGCGCCGACGCACCGGGGAATTCCGGTGAGGGTCGTGCCGGCGCCCTCGGGGTTGCCACCTCTGGTGGCCGTCACGTCTCGTTCCTGGCGCGCCCTGATGGGCCTGCTCCAGTGGGCGACGTCCCCCGCTGCTCGTGGCTACCCGAACGGCGACCGCTTCCAACGCAGGCACCGCGTGCAGATGTAGCCGGGCACCGGCCAGCCTTGGCGGTTCGCGCGGAACTTCACGGCCCACACGCAGCCTCCGATCCAGCACCGCAGACTCAGGCCGCGCATCAGAAGAGCCTCCCCGTGTCCTGCGCGCGTTCGGCGAGAACGGTCAGCGGCCCCTTCGCAATCGAGCCGACAACTGGGAGGCTCGATAGATACCCAGGCTGCCCCGGCATCGGCCCGCTGTACCGCGGCGCGAGCGCCCACACGATGCAGCCGCGGCCGTTGGCGTTCTTGCGCGTGGTGCCGCTGTCGACCAGCAGCCCGGCCTCGACCATGTGGCGGACCTGCGCGCTCACGGTCTGGTGCTTCAGGTCCGTGGCCTCTTCGATCTCCGCGCAGGTAGCGCCGCTGCGCCGTTCGATGACCGAGACGATCCGCGCGTCCACCGATGGCAGCGCCGCGAGCACGGAGGCGAACGCCTGCCGTGACGTCTCGTGGTACAGCGCGAGGGCGGGCGCGTAGCGGTCGCGGCTCATGACGCCCTCCTGTTGCGGTGCGCGCGTTCGTACGCCAACCGGCCGCCGCGGCGCACTACCGTCAGTTCCTCGTCATCGGGCGACATCTCCCATGCACTCCCGCCCCGCGAACGCCAGAAGGGACGGACGGCCTGGAGCCCGATGAGGGCGTAGCCAATCGCCGGGCTCGCACTGTCGCCAGCCATGCCCGCCCGCCAGTACGAAGGCTTGGCGTGCCGGTCGACTGGATAGCCCGAATAGGCCAGCGCAAACGGCGTCGTCGACTCGTCCGGGTCTGGATGCGTGACGATGGGGATGTGCGGACCCATCAGGCAGTTCGAGCACGCGCGGCCGATGAACCCAAGACCACAACTCCGGCAGGTCTTCGGCTTGACTCGCGTCACCCGCCGAATCACGTACGGCCGTCTCATGACGCCCTCCGCACGCTGAAGACCACGCCATGCTCGGCGCGCTCGAGATACCGCCGCACCCGCACCGCCGCGAACCGATAGGGCTGCTGGCCGATGCGCGGCAGCGCAGGGATCGGGAAGGTGCCCGCCTTCATGTGCCGCTTCGCCGTCGACCGCCCCATCGCCAGCACCGACAGCAACTGCTCCAGCGTCAACGTCTCGCCCAGGTCCTCCAGTCGCACCACGCGCCGCCGGGAAGGACGCCCGCCCGGAACGTCGGCCGGGACGGGCGCATGCGGGGGCACAGCAGCAGCGACAGCGGGGGACTGCGATGCACCAGCGGCCTCCGACGAGGGGGCCAGTGCGGTGAGAGCCGATGACAGCGAGGCGTCCGCGCCGAAGCGTGCCGCGCTCATGCGGTCCTCCGGGACGAGGCGAGTTCAACGACCGGCCCGACCTGGCGCTCCGCATACGCGAGCTGCGCCATGGCGCGGGCGGCGAGTTCCGTGGCGATGGGCCGCAACTCCGCGACCTCCTTCTCCGTCCAGCGGCCATCCCGTGAGGCGACGGCGTGGTGCGTGAGCAGCGCCGCGAAGGCGCCCGCCAGTTCGGCGAGTTGGGAAACCGCAACCGGCGCGTCGGTCGGGGCGATCACGGCGAACGTCCGGCGCCCCATGCGGGAGGCCAAGTGGTCGATGACCGTGGGGTCCGTGAGGTGCGGCAGCAGCAGTTCCAGCCGCGCCATGGACGGCACCTCCGGCGAGTCCGGGTCGGCGTACGCATACCCGAGCGCGTTGGAGACGCCCATCGCGTCGATCAACACCTTGAGCGGCACGTCTGAGCCACGCATCGACTGCGCGAGCGCCGCCTTGAACGTGTCCCTGTTCACCTGAATCTTCGCGTGGGTATTGCGGTTCACAGCGCGTCCCCTCCCCCTGTACCGTCCGTAGCTATGCCGACATCCGATGTCGTCCGCCTCGCCACCCTCATTGCCCGCGTCCGTCGTGCGCAGGCTCGCTACCTCCGTCTGGTCGCGCGCCTCGAGCGCGAACGCCAGCGGGTGGTCGCGAAGGGTTAGGAGGCTTTCGCGTGCTCAGGAAACAGCACGGCGTGAGGCACATCGAAGTAGCGGACCAGCGCCTCGCGTTCCGCGTCGGTCGGCTGCGCGTAGCCCTTCTCGATGCGCCAGTAGCGGTCGCGGGAGATGCCGAGCACCGCCGCCACGTCGAACTGGTTCACGGCTCGCTCGGCTCGCCGGATGCGCAGGGTGTTCGTATGTACGTACGTCATGATTGACGTACTGTACGTACCGTCGGAACGCTTGTCAACAACATTTCGCGCAGGCGAGAATCCGCGCACAGTGGTGCCGTTTGGAGACAGGCTCGACCAGATTCGGGAGCAGTGCGGGTATGGGGTCGAGGCGCTTGCCAAGGAAGCGCAGATCAACCGTACGCAGATGGAGAATCTGCTAAACCGGATCTACCCGCCATCGCTGTCGACCCTGCAACGCTTGGCAGCCGCCTGCGGCGTGCCCATCGACGCATTCCTAGATGGCGTTCGCACGCGGAGCCAGCCGCGGCCAGGCGGCGAATGGGCAGGGACGGTCAGGGTTGATCGGCGCCCCCCGCCCAAGCGGATCAAGCAGAGGCCGGCCTGATGACGAACCAATCGGGCAGGTTGCGGCCTAGTCAGGAAACGGGGCGGTTTGGCGAGTTGAACGAATCGCGCAGGAAGTCACCCGCCAAGGTGATTCCGTTCAGCAGCGCTTGGAACTTTCCGTAGGCGATCAACATGAACGTCCGCATGATGCGTGTATCTGCCCTGTGCTTGCTTGTCCTTGCATCCGCGACAACGTCCGAGGGCCAAGCGCTCAGCCCGCAGCAGGTCGCCGCGGCGCTGGCCGACACCAAGCATGACGGTGCCTACAAGATGGGGCCGTTCCGCGTGACCACGCCCTATGCGCGCGTCGTTGAGGCGCGCAAGGAGGCCGAGCGCGCGCTGCGCCCGGTCACCGCGGCAGACCTGCCGGCCGACATTCTTGGCTCGCACATCGTGGTGTGGGCCTTTCCGTACGCGACAGGCGGCGTGGCCTTTGTTCCCCCTGGTGTGAACAGTCCGGTCCGCATCGTCGTTCGCCCCGCGCGCTCCCGCGATCTCGCTCAAGCCGTGCAGCCCGTTTCGCTGGAGACCGTCCCGCAATCCTTCGGCAATGCCATGGGCGCGACCTGGCCCGCGCAGGCCGTGGGCGCCATCTTCCCGCGCGAGGTCATCGCGACCGGGCAGTGGGAGATCGTGGCCATCTACCAAGCCGGGAACACACGGACGGCGAAGTTGACGCTGGCCGGGAAGCAGTGACGGCCATGCCACGGACGCCACGACGCTCCACGCCGTCCCCGCTGCGTCTCGTCTCGTCACAGCCGACCCCTGGACCGCACGCGGCGCCCTTCGAGGTGCAGACGCCGACGCGCGCCGACCTCGACACCGGAGGCGGGCTGACGATCACGCGCCGGCCTCGCCCGACCGCCGTTGACCTGCCGGCCGACGTTCAGGAGGCCCTCGCGCAGGCGCTGGCCGACGCGCTGGTGATCGACGCCCGAAGCCGGGACGAGTAGCGGATGGCGGAACGGGAGTCGCCAGGGCCGGGCATCCGATGGGATGCGACGCGGCAGCAGTGGCGGGCGTTCGTCGAGGTTGGCTCAGGCGCCGGACGGACAGGGGGGCGGCTCACAACGTCGCGGCGGTTCCCAGAGGGGACGCCCGTTCGGGAGATGAAACTGTGGCAGGACGCGGCACGGGAGCAGCTCCGGGCACAGGGACGGCAGGTCCGGCTGCACCAGTCCTCGCGAGCAGATGCGACAGCGACGCCAGCGCGCGAGACACTCGCGCAAGCCGCCAAGGCCTACCTGAAGACCATCAGTGCCATGCCGTCGGCCGACACGCGGGGCCACGACCTACGCGCCTGGGTGGCCGTGCTTGGTGACGTCCCGGTGACGTCCCTGACGGCGCGTGACCTGGCCGGCGCCTGGAATACGTGGCGCGCGAAGCCGTTCGCGGCCTCCACCCTGAACCACCGGCGCACGGCGCTGCTGGGCTGCCTGAAGCTCTGCGCGCCGTCCATGGTGGCGCTCGTCCGTGACACCCTGCCGCGGGCGTCCGAGCACTCCGACGTCCCGCGCGAACTCGCCTACGCCGACATCTCCGACATCCTGCAGGCGATGCCGGCCGGTAAGGGGCGCGCGCTCCTGAAGGTGTTCGCGACCACGGGGCACCCGCCGGCCACGCTGCGACGGCTGACCCGCGACAGCATCGACCTGCGTCGTGGCACGGTGCGCCTGCCGGCGCGACAGAAGGGGCGGAGCGTGCCCGGCGTGGTCCTGCCGTTGACACCGGCGGCGGTCGAGGCGTTCCGGGAGTTCATCGAGGCCGACGCCTGGGGCGGTGTGCGAGGGCAGACGCTGGCCATCATCTGGGGGCGGGCGGTGGCGACGGTCAACGCGGCGCGGGAGAAGGCCGGACGGCCGCTCGTCCCGCCCTGTACGCCGTACCATCTGCGGCACTCATTCGCCGGCCTGGTACTGGACGCCACCGGGGGCGACCTGCAGGCGACCAAGGAACTGCTCCAGCACGCCGACCTGGAGACCACCCTTCGCTATGCACGGGGGCGCATCACGCGGAGTGTCGAAGCCGCGGCGAAGGCGGTCGGGCAGATCCAGCCCAGTCTGTCCATCCCAGAGAGAACTGGGCCAGAATCGTCCTGATTCTCCCATTCCCAAGCCAGTCAGACGGGTTCGATTCCCGTAGCCCGCTCCACCGACTTTCCCCGAAACATCCCGCAAATTCAGGCCGAAACGAAGACGCTGCGCCCCAGGTCGCTCGGTCGGCCTTACGCCAGAGTGGGCCACGTTGCCCCGGTTTCACCCGCCAGATCCATCCCACCGATCCATCCCGCCCTCAGACGCCTGGCAGGTTGGTGACCTCGACCACGATGACCGGCGAGTTCCAGGCCTTGCTGCTGCCGTAGGTGGCACTGAGCACGAGGGCCCGCCACTCCACGTCCCGCGTCGTGACCATGGTCAGGTCAGCCGGGGTCAGCTCGAGCGAGAGGACGCCAGCGGCCAGGGACGCCAGCACGTCGCGCCCCGTGAAGATCGTGCCCCCCGTGTCCAGGCTGGTCATGGTCGCGGTCAGGGTCGACAGGCCCGCGGCCTCCAGCCCCGTGCCCGCGCTGTCGGTGAGCGGGATGCTCAGGATGGCCGTCGTGCCCTCGCGGACGCGCTGCGGGGTGCTGGTGCTCATGGCTCGCCTACCTGCGTGATGGTCCCGACGTTGATGGCCTCGGAGACAGTGATGGGGCCGACGGTGGCCAGCGTTGAGGCGGTGATCGCGCCCATGACGATGACGTCAGGCACGCCAGGGTCTACGCTCTGCCCGACGGCGATACAGGACAGGCCCAGCGTCGCCGTCCCGTAGCCGGAGGAGAGGCGATACCCGACGCCCGCCGCGCCCAAGCCCAGCGTGGCCACGCCGACGCCGTAGCGCACGGAGACGCCGACGCCCACAGCCGAGAGCGCCAGGTCGGCCGTGCCCGTACCCTGTGACACGCGGTAGCCGACGCCGACCGCGCCCAGGCCGAGCGTCGCGACGCCGACGCCTTCGCCGAGCACGACGCCGTCGTCCGCGCCGTTCGGGAAGTAACGCCCCGCGAAGTAGCGCCCCGCGAAGTAGCGCCCCGCGAAGTACGCAGACGCCGCCGCGGCCGCGCTGCCGTCATCGAAGTAGCGCGGGGCGAAGTACCGTGGCGCGAAGTACCGTGGCGCGAACACGTCAGTTTCCTTCCGTGTGACGCGTGGCGACTCCCCGGAGCAAGCCGTCGCTCGCCCCAGGTCCACACGGAAGTCGTCGCCGATGTTTAGAGGCCACCATCTGCCCTTTACGTCAGATCGAGCGTGACGGCGGTCCTGTCGCCATCTGCCGTCACGGTCGCCACGATGCGGTCCTTTGAGTCGCCGACATCGCGGAACGTGACGGTCGTGGTCGCCGCGCCGGACACCTTCGCGCCGAGCGCCGAGACCACCAGCCGCATGAGCTGCCGCAGCGTGTAGCCACCGTCGACCA
>Ga0154020_10004148_pt1 | contig 17300 bp, 14 predicted proteins | sample Klosneuvirus_201_FD_109709 | JGI IMG/M metagenome (GOLD analysis project Ga0154020, IMG submission 109709) | Active sludge microbial communities from wastewater, Klosterneuburg, Austria - Klosneuvirus_20160825_MG | ecosystem: Engineered > WWTP > Aerobic digester > Activated sludge | place...
CGGCCAGCACGCGCAGCAGCCGCCACTGTTGCTCGGTGACGCCGTGCGCGTGCAGGATCGGCCGGAAGCGGGCGATCACGTCCTCGCGGGCACGCAGCAGCAGCAGCGGGAGGTTGCGGTGGGGGATGACGTCGGGCATCGGCGAGACTCCGCTTGACACGCTAACGGACCAGTGATGTAATCATTAACATGTTAAATATTACGCCGGCCGCCCGGCCCCGCGCAACCCTCCGCCGCCCGCGATGAACCTCGCCATCGACGAGGCGCTCGTGCGCGTCGAGGAACACGTCCGGGCCGTGGCCGTGCGGGATCGCCGCCTCGAGCTTGCTCGCGTAGGCGTCGAACGGGAGCGCGAGCACCTCGACCACCTCGCCCGGGTGCGCGCGGCGGAAGTCGTCCACCACCTGGTCGAGCGCCTGTTGCTCCGCGCCGCGGTAGGCGTGCCACAGCACGACCGCCTGCGCGGGCCGCGCGAGGCCGAGCACGACGGCGAGGGCCAGCGCCGCGACCAACAAGGGGCGCAGCGCGGCGCGAAAGCGACTCACGGCTGCGCTCCGAGCAGCGAGCGGCCCGAGTCGGGGTCGAACAGGTGGACCGACTCCGCGGCCACGCCGAGCGCGATGCGCCCCCACTTGGGGATGCCCCGGCCCTCGTCGGCCTCGAGGCGCGCGACGAACTCCTCGCCCTGCTCGCCGAGGCGACCGTGCACGTGGGACTCGAAGCCGAGGCTCTCGACGAGCTCGAAGCGCAGGTCGATGTCGCGCCCATCGGACGGCGCGGCTGCGTGCACGCGGACGTCCTGGGGGCGGATGCCGACCACGACCTTGCGCGCGCCGAGCTCCTTGGCGCGACGGGGCAGCGCGACGTCGAGGCCCTTGGCCCGCGCCCGCGGCTCGCCGCTCTCGAGGCTCAGCTCGGCGGCGATGAAGTTCATGGGCGGCATGCCGAGGAACGACGCCACGAAGCGGGTGCGCGGCTGCTTGTAGACCTCGAGGGGTGGGCCGGCCTGCTCGATCACTCCGCCGTGGAGCACGACGAGCTGATCGGCGAGGGTCATCGCCTCGACCTGGTCGTGGGTGACGTAGACCATCGTCGCGCCGAGGCGCTCGTGGAGGCGCCGGATCTCGACGCGCACCTGGCCGCGCAGGGCGGCGTCGAGGTTGGAGAGCGGCTCGTCGAACAGGAACAGGCGCGGGCGGCGCACGATGGCGCGACCCATCGCGACGCGCTGCCGCTGCCCGCCGGAGAGCTGCTTCGGGAGGCGGTCGAGGTAGGGCTCGAGCTCGAGCTGGGGCGCGACCTCGGCGATGCGCGCGGTGATGTCGGCCTCGCTCGTGCCGCGCAGGCGCAGGCCGAACGCGAGGTTGTCGCGCACGGTGAGGTGCGGGTAGAGCGCGTACGACTGGAACACCATCGCGATGTCGCGGTCGCGCGGCTCGGCGAAGGTGACGTCGTCCTTGCCGATGCGCACCGTGCCGCTGTCGGGCCGCTCGAGGCCCGCGAGCGTGCGCAGCAGCGTGGACTTGCCACACCCCGATGGACCGACCAGCACGGTGAACGAGCCGTCGGGGATCTCGAGGTCGATGCCCTTGAGGATCTTCGGCGCAGGCGCGCCGGCGCTCGGAGCGGGATACGACTTCTCGAGGGCTTGGATGGAGACGGCCGCCACGGGGGGGCGGGAGCATACCCGAGCCCGGAACTCTCGACGGAGTTTCTAAGAAGGTTTCGGCGGTTTCGAGCCGCGTTGCGTCAAGCGTAGAGGGTGGTGCGGAGGCTCGCGACGAGACGTCCCACGCTCGGGGCATCCGGGAGGCCGAGCGCCACGCGGACGCGGCCGTCGAGCTTGGCCATCTCGTGCGGCAGCGCCGAAAGAGCATGGTCGCGCGCCTCGCGGAGCGCGCGCCGCTGGTCCGCGTCGAGGTGCTGGTCGAAGAACGAGACGAGGTCCCAGGAGAGCTCGGCGTGCGCGAGCTCGTCGTCGTAGAGCTGCTCGGCCATCGCGCGGAGCTCGGGGGTGGCCGCGTGCGCGCGCTGGTGCTCGAGGTACGCGACGCCGACGGTCTCGTGCACGCAGCCCTCGACGGCGTTCTCGAGCGCGAGCTCGAACACGGTGGGCACGTGGTCCTTCGCGACGCGGACGGGGTGACGGCGCGCGCCGCGGGCCCTGGCGAGGCTGCCGACGAGGCGGGCGTGGCGGGCCTCGTCGCGCGCGGCGCTCCTCGCGCGGGCGACCAGCGAGGCGGGGGCCCCGAGGCCGCGCAGCGTGCGCTCGAGCTTGCGGAACGCGTGCACGCTCGCGGCCTCGATGCGGGTCATCGCGGCGAGCGCCTCGGCGACCGGGTCTTCCTCGTGGCACTCCGCCTCGTCGAGCAGATCGACCGGCTTGCGACCGACCGCGCACGACGCGCAGTTCACGGTCTGCGAGGTGCCGCCGGTGCCCGTCGGGTAGACGCCGCACGAGTAGGGGCCGCCGTACGTGAACTTGATGGGCGCGCAGAGGCTCTTGCACTCCTCGAGGGTCGGCGTGGAGCCGGCGAGCGCGAACGGCAGACCACACGGGTAGACGACCTTCTCGGAGCACGTGGCCGCGTCGGGGATCGGCGTGCACACACCGAGGTCGGTCGCGACGTCGGTGCCGGTGTCGATGCCGGTGTCGGTCGCGACGTCGGCGCCGCCGTCCTTCGGCGGTTCTTCCGAGACGACGCCGCCGCAGGCCGGGACCGCGAGGGCCGAGAGGAGAGCCGAGGTGAGGACGTTGCGGAGGCGATCGTGGGTCATGCCCTCCGCCTCAGCAAGCCGCGCGCCACCGAAAATGGTCGAATTGTGGCTGAATCCAGGTGTGCCACCGCTGGCGCACCCGACACCGTCGTCAGGCGGTTTCGCCCGCCGAGGCAATCGCGGCCGCCGTCCACCGGCCGAGCAGGGCGAGCGGCGCGAGGCAGAGCGCGGCGGCGACCACGAACGTCGTCGGCAGGCCGAGGCGGTCGGCGAGGAGGCCGCCGAGCAGGCCGCCGAACCCGATCGCGACGGCGTTGGCGCTGGTGAGCACCGTGTAGTGGAGGCCTGCGTCGCTGCGACGGGTGGCGGTCATGAGCGACGCGAACAGGATGGTCGTGCCGACGCCGCTGACGAAGTGCTCCGCGCCGATGGCGATCGTCGTCGTGCTCCGCGGGCAGCGCTGGAGGACGGCCACGACGAGCGGGACACAGCTGAGCGCCTGCAGCACGGCCGCGACGACGAGCGCGCGCGTCTCGCCGAGCTTCCGGTGGAGGAGCCCCCCCATGCCCGCGCCGACGAGCCCGCACACCGTGCCCACGGTGACGACCGCGAGGCCGATCTCGCGCTTGCTCCACCCCGCGTCGACGACCATCGGCTTGAGGAGACCCGACGCGACGTGCAGGCCGAACTTGAAGGACAGGGCGACCGCGAGGACGACCCGCACCTCGGGCCCGAGCAGGTGACGCACGAGCGCCCGCGCGCCGAGCCGCACGCTCGGCGGGGCGCTCTCTCTCGGAGCTTCGCTCGCACCGGGCTCCTCGCGCGCGAGGAACGCGCCGACGCTCGCCGCGCCGACGAGCCCCGCGAGGGCGAGCAAGGTGGTCTTCTGGCCGAGCGTGGCGACCGAGAGGAGGAGGCCCGCGCCGCCGAGGAGCATGCCGAGCCGATACCCGGCGACCTGCGCGACGTTGCCGAAGCCGCGGTCGCCGCGCGAGAGCGCGCGCACGGCGAGCGCGTCGACGAACACGTCCTGGAACGCCGCGAACAGGGCGGCGAGGGCCGTGAGCACGAACCACGCGCGGCCCACGGGGAACGGCGCGTAGGCCGCGAGCGTGGCCGTGAGGCCGAGCTGCAACGCGAGCAGCACGAGCCGCGAGCGACGGCGCACCCGCGGGTCGTCGGCCACGCCCGCGAACAGCGGCTTGAGCTGCCACGGCAGCTGCAGCCAGCCGACCGCCGCGATCGCCGCGTAGCTCATCTTCGCCTCGCGCAGGACGACGGGCAGGTACTCGGCGGCGAGCCCGAACGGGACCCCCTGCGCCGTGTAGAGGAGCGCGAGCGCGAGCAACACCCGGGGCCGGGACATCGACGCACCATAGCAAGCACCGCGCGGAATCCTTGCTAAGGTTCGGGACTGCGTGGCCCATCCGGTCGTGATCCTCTTCCTCGTCCACCAGGGCGAGGCCGGGTTGCCCGCCACGGCCGCGATGACCACCGCCACCGAGAAGGCGCTCGGCCCCGGCGCCCAGGTGATGGTGCGCGAGGTCGACCTGTTCCCGAGCGACGAGAGCGCCGAGAAGGAGGCGGACGTCGTCGCCGAGGTGACCTGGACCCTGAAGCCCCTCGCGGCGCACCTCCACGTGCACGCGAAGCCCGGGTGGCTCGACCGCGACATCGGGTTCGCCGACACCGACTCGCCGAGCGATCGCGGTCGCACCGTGGGCTTCGTCGTCGCCTCGATGGTGCCGGAGTTCGAACCGGTCGTGCTCGCACCACCGCCGCCGCCGCCACCACCGTTCGTCACCGCGCCCGTGCTCGCGCCGGCCCCACGCGACCCAGGCGTGACGGCTCCGCCACGCGTGAACCGCTTCGTCGTCGACGCGTTCGGCGCGGCGAGCTCGGGGATGGGGGGCAGCGTCGGCGTCGGGGGCGGCGCGGCGTTCGGCGTGCGCGCGTCGCCGTGGCTCTCGGTGCACGTGGCGTCGGATCTGCGGCTCGGCGAGATCGAGGGCTTCGGGCGGACGACGGCCTTCCGGCTCGGCGCGGGGGTCACGCTCACGCCAGCGAGCTGGGGCATCCTCACGGTCGGCCTGCGCGTCGACGTCTCTGCCCTCCGCTTCGGGGTCGCACGTGCGACTACCTCGGCCACCGCCTCGAACGACACGAGGAGCCGGTGGCTGCCCGACGTGGCCGTCCTCGGCGAGCTCTCGAGCAAGCTGGGCGGAGACGCCTCTCTCTTCGGGGCGATCGGGCCGGATTTTGCGCTCGGCACCACCACGGTCGCCCTGAACGGCACGAGCGTGAGCGTGCTGCCCCGCGCCCGGCTCACCGGCGAGCTCGGCCTCCGGGTACGGTTCTGAGGGAGCTCGTCTGCTCGGGTGGGGGGCGCGGTACAGAGAGGCACCATGTCCATCGCCCGCAAGGTCGTCCCCATCCGGCCCGCGCCGGATCCGGCCGCGCGGGCAGATACGCCCCATCGCCCGAGCCTCGACGACGCCGAGATCCTGGCCGCGATCACGCGCTCCGACGCCAGCGCTGCGGCCGCATTCCACGACCGGGTGCGCCCGACCGTCGACCGCGTGGTCCAGCGCATGCTCCGCTCGGGCGACCCCGACCGCGAGGACCTCACCCAGAACGCGCTCATCGTGCTCGTGACCTCCGTCGATCGCTACCGCGGCGACGGCCCGCTCGACGCGTGGGTCTCGCGCGTCACGGCGCACGTCGTCCTCAAGCACCTGCGGAGACGTCGGCTCGAGACCCGCACGTTCGACCCGACCTACGAGGTCGAGACCGCGATGTCGTCCGGGTCGATGCGTTCCGATCGGCGCGTGACGCTGCGCTCGGCGCTCGACAAGGTGAAGTCCCTCCTCGCGCGGCTCGACCCGCTCAAGGCGTGGACCTTCGTGCTGCACGACGTCCAGGGATACGATCTGAAGGAGATCGCCGAGATCACCGACGTGAGCGTCGCCGCCGCGCAGGGGCGCCTCTCGCGGGGTCGACGCGAGCTCATGGCCCTCATCGAGGCCGACCCATCGCTCGAGGAGTTCCTGAAAGAGATCGAGGTGCAGCCGTGACTCAGCCTCCCACGCTCCGTGGCGCGGCCCGTGTGCTCGCGACCGAGGGCGGGCTCGGTGACAAGCCCGTCGTGGCCCCCTCCGACGGCGAGCGCGAGCGCGCCATCGCGGCGATCGCCGGGGCCATGCGGGCGAAGGCGCGGCGGCAGTTGCAGCTGCGGTTCGCCGCGTTCGCGCTCGCGGCGGCCGCCGCGGTCGCGCTGTGGATCGGGGTCGGACGGCGTGGTCACCCCCCTGTGGCGCCGGTGGCCAGCGGCCCCGCGTCGACGATTCCTGCCACGAGCGTCGCGGGCATCGTGGCCGTGCCGATGGGCGGCGCGGTCACCCCCATCCGGGCGGGTCGGCCGGGGACTCCGCTCTCGGGGCCCGCGACGCTCGCGGCAGGCGATCGCCTCGTCGCCGCGCAGGGGGCGTTCGCCTCGCTGAGCCTGCCGACGGGCACCCGCCTCGAGCTCAAGGGCGGCGGCGATCTCTCGATCGTCGAGCAGGGCTCCGCGAGCATCTTCTCCCTCGCCGCGGGCTCCGTGCGCGCCGACGTCCACAAGCTCGCGCCGGGGGAGCGGTTCGTCGTGCGCACGGTCGACGCCGAGGTCGAGGTGCGGGGCACCTCGTTCCAGGTCAGCACGGTCGAGCCGGATCCGGGCTGTGCGACGCGTACGCGGCTCACCGTGTTCGAGGGCGTGGTCGTCGTGCGCTCGGCGGCGAAGGAGGTCGAGGTCCGGGCGGGCGAGCACTGGCCGCTCGACTGCGCGGCTCCGCCTGCAGTCGGCAGCGCGGCCCCCTCGGCGAGCGTCGCGGCCCTCGTGCCGGCGTTGGGCAAGACCGACGTCCAGAAGGCACCAACGGTGGCCTCGTCCACCGTCGCCCCCACCGTCGCCCCGCCGACCCCCTCGGTCCTCGCGGCGCAGAACGCGCTCTACTCCGAGGCCCTCGCCGCGAAGAGCAAGGGCGAGCTCGCGACGGCGGTCGAGCGGTTCGACAGCTATCTGCTGCTCTACCCGGGCAGCGCCCTCGCGGAGTCGGCGCAGGGAGAGCGCATGCGCGGGCTCTACAAGCTCGACCGGGCCCGCGGCGTCGCTGCGGCCAGGGCGTACCTGGCGGCGTTTCCCAAGGGCTCGGCGCGCGCCGACGCCCAGACTATCGTCGACGACAATCCGTGAGGTCGCTCCCCGCCGCGCTGCTCGTGTCGACGCTCGTGACGTCGGGGCTGGTCGCGTCGGGGTGCGACGCGCGGCTCGAGTTCCAGGACAAGGTCGGCTGCGAGCTCGACAGCGAGTGCCCTGGTGGGCGGTGCGACACGACGAGCCGCACCTGCGTGCGGTGCCTCGACGACGCGGACTGCCCGCTCGCGGGCCTGCACTGCGAGCCAATCGGGCACACCTGCGTCGAGTGCGTCGACGACACCCAGTGCAAGCGCGACCCGATGCTGCGCCGCTGCGACTCGGCCCTCCATCGCTGCGTCGGGTGCGGCAACGCGGCCGACTGCCGCGCTGGCGACACCTGCGAACCGCTCACGCACCGCTGCCTTTCGCCGTGTCCGCCGGGGGGCTTCTGTCTGTCCCCGGGCGACCGCTGCGACAGCACCCGTAACGTCTGCCTCGACTGCTTCTCTTCGGCCGACTGTCACGACAAGGCGCGCAAGACGTGCGAGCCCCTCTCCGGGCGCTGCGTCCAGTGCACCGCCGACGCGCAGTGCGCCGCGCCGACCGCGCGGTGCGACCGGTTGCTCGGGCGCTGCGTCGGGTGCCGCGATCAAGCCGACTGCCCCGCGGGCATGGCGTGCGATCCGACCTCGCGCGCGTGCGTCAGCCCCTGATTCTTCCGAGGCCGGGCAGGGACCTCCCCACCATGTTTGGGTGTGTGTGGATCTGCACCCGCCCCGCGGGATTGGTGTCTACTGTTCCACCCGTTCCATGGCCCCTGTCCTCCGTCGCACGCTCAGCTGGATCGTCGTCCTCGCCATCGCGGGCGCGGGGGTGTTCTTCTTCCTCCGCTGGCGCAAGGCCAACGCGAGCAGCGGGCCCACCTACAAGACGGCGAGGATCGAGCGGGGGACCATCGCGGCCAAGGTGACGGCCACCGGCACGCTGAGCGCGCGCACCACCGTGCTCGTCGGCAGCCAGGTCAGCGGTCGCATCGCCGACATCCTGGTCGACTTCAACTCGATGGTGAAGAAGGGCGACGTCCTCGCGCGGATCGACCAGCGCCTGTTCAAGGCCGCGGTCGAGAAGGCGCGGGCGGCGGCGGCGCAGGCCAACGCCTCGGTCATCAAGGCCAAGGCCAACGCGGCGCAGGCCAAGCGCGCGCTCGATCGCTCCAAGAAGCTCAACGAGCAGGGCCTCGCCGGGCAGGCGGAGATCGACGCGGCCGAGGCGCTCGTCGCCACCACGGGCGCCGACATCATGGTCGCGCAGGCGCAGGTCGCCTCGGCGGCGGCGTCGCTGAGCGAGGCCGAGGTCAACCTCGGCTTCACCACCATCCTCTCCCCGATCGACGGCATCGTGCTCTCGCGCGCGATCGACGTCGGGCAGACCGTGGCCGCGTCGCTCAGCTCGCCGACCCTGTTCACCATCGCCCAGGATCTGCGCAGCATCCAGGTCGACACCTACGTGGCCGAGGCCGACGTCGGGAAGCTCGTGCAGGGCATGGAGGCCACCTTCACCGTCGACGCGTTCCCCGGCCGCCGCTTCGTCGGCAAGGTGCGCGAGGTGCGCAACGCGGCCCAGACGGTGCAGAACGTCGTCACCTACGACGCAGTCCTCGACGTCCAGAACGACAAGCTCGAGCTCAAGCCGGGCATGACCGCCAACGTCACGTTCATCTACCAGCAGCGCGAGGACGTGCTCACGGTGCCCAACGCGGCGCTCCGCTTCAAGCCCTCGGCGGAGATGCTCGCCGCGGTCAGCGCCAACGCGAGCGCGAGCGCCAGCGCGGCTCCGAGCGGCGCGCCGAGCGGGAGCGGGAGCGGCAAGCACAAGAAGGGCGGCGGCGGCGGCGGGGGTGGCGGCAAGTGGGCAGGCAAGAAGGGCCTCGATGCCTCGCCGAAGCGCACCCTCTGGCTCCTCAAGGACGGCAAGCCCCAGCAGGTCACCGTCGAGATCGGCCTCACCGACGGCACCACCACCGAGCTCGTGAGCGGTCTCGCCGAGGGCGACGAGGTGATCACCGACGCCATCTCGGCGGAGGCGCCCAAGGCCGGCGCGCCGCTCGGCCAGGCACCGGCGGGCGGAGGAGGCGGCGGCGGCGGTCGTCGCGCCTTCTGACCATGCCGCTCATCGAGATCCAGGACGTCACGAAGGTCTACCGCATGGGAGACAACGTGCTGAACGCCCTCGACGGCGTGTCGCTCAGCATCGAGGAGGGCGAGTTCGTCGCGATCATGGGCGCCTCCGGCTCGGGCAAGTCCACCCTCATGAACCTGATCGGGTGCCTCGATCGCCCCACGTCGGGCAAGTACCTCCTCGCCGGCAAGGACGTCGGCAAGATGGGGGTCAACGAGCAAGCCGAGGCCCGGAACCGCCTCATCGGCTTCGTGTTCCAGAACTTCAACCTCCTCGCCCGCACGAGCGCGCAGGAGAACGTCGAGCTGCCCCTGGTCTACCAGGGCATCGGCGGGCGCGACCGCAAGCGGCGCGCGATCTCCGCCCTCACGCGCGTGGGCCTCGGCGAGCGGCTCGACCACACCCCGGCCCAGCTGTCCGGCGGGCAGCAGCAGCGCGTCGCGATCGCCCGCGCGATCGTCGGCGAGCCCAAGCTGATCCTCGCCGACGAGCCCACGGGCGCACTCGACTCCAAGACGACCGTGGAGGTGATGCGCCTGCTCCAGGACCTCGGCAAGACGGGCATCACGGTGGTGATCGTCACCCACGAGCCCGAGGTCGGCGCCTACGCGAACCGCCTCATCGTGGTGCGCGACGGCAAGATCATCGAGGACAAGCACCAGGAGCCGGTGGCCGCATGAACCCGCTCGTCACGGTGCGGCTCGCGATCATCGCGCTCCTGCGCAACAAGATGCGCTCGTTCCTCACCATGCTCGGCGTCATCATCGGCGTCGGCGCGGTGATCGCGGTGGTGGCCATCGGCGAGGGCGCCAAGGCGCAGGTGGCGTCTTCCTTCGCCGCCATGGGCACCGACCTGCTCATCGTGATGCCGGGCTCCACGTCCTCGGGTGGCGCGGCGGGCGGCTTCGGCACCGGCCCCACGCTCACCTGGGACGATCTCAAGGCGATGCAGACCGAGCTCTCGAGCGTGAAGTCGGCGGCGCCATCCCTGCGCAGCAACGCGCAGATCCTCGGCGAGGAGCAGAACTGGTCGACCGGGGTGACCGGCACCACGCCCGACTACTTCGTCGTGCGCAACTGGGGGATCGACAAGGGCATCGCCTTCGGCCAGTCCGACGTGGACTCGAGCTCGAAGGTGGTCGTGCTCGGCGCCACGGTGTCAACGAAGCTCTTCGGCGAGAGCGGGGACCCGGTGGGCCAGATCGTCCGCATCAAGAGCGTGCCCTTCGAGGTGATCGGCGTCGCCGCCAAGAAGGGCCAGTCGCCGATGGGGCAGGACTACGACGACACGGTGTTCATCCCGTCGTCCACCTACCAGCGCTTCATCGGCAAGGGCCTGCAGAAGTACCTGAACGGCACCATCTTCGTCGCCGCCAACTCGACCGCCGAGGTGCCCAAGGCGCAGCAGGAGATCGTCGCGTTGCTCCGCGACCGTCACCACCTCGCGCCGAACGAGGACGACGACTTCTCGGTGCGCTCGCTCGCCGAGGTGGCCGACGCGCAGGCGCAGAGCACCAACACGCTGACCACGCTGCTCACCGCGATCGCCGCGGTCTCGCTCCTGGTCGGCGGCATCGGCATCATGAACATCATGCTGGTCTCGGTGACCGAGCGGACCCGCGAGATCGGCGTGCGCATGGCCATCGGCGCCAAGCCACGGCACATCCTCGCGCAGTTCCTGGCCGAGGCGGTCGCGATCTCGATGGTCGGTGGGCTGCTCGGCGTGGGCATCGGCACGATCGCGGCGCAGCGCATCGCGCTGCAGTTCAAGTGGCCGACGCTGATCCGGCCCGACGTCACGCTGATCGCGGTCGCCTTCTCGGCGCTGGTCGGGATCGGCTTCGGGCTCTACCCGGCACGCAAGGCCAGCAAGCTCGACCCGATCCAGGCCCTGCGCTTCGAGTAGCGCTCGCGGTTCCAACGCAGCTGTGTGTCTCTCCTCGGCCTCCCCCGGGCTGAAGCGGCTGAAGCCCGGGGCACCGACAGCCGCACAAGCCCGGGGCCTGGACCCCGGGCTTCACGTCCCGAATCCCCTGGCTGACGGTGTCGCCGCAGCGAGGAGGTTTGCCTGTTTCCGCGGGGCCTCGAGCCCGGGGTGCATGCCCCGGGCTTCAGCCGCTGTCGGTGCCCCGTGCTTCAGCACGGGGGAGCCCGCTTCGACAGGAACTTCCTGCAGGTGGGGGTGCGCTCAGATCTTCGTGCCCGCCGGCGCCAGCACCACCGCGCCGCCCGGGGGGACCGAGACCTTCACGGTGCCGTCGCCGGCCACCTTCACCGTCGCGCCGCCGGTCGGGGCGAGGACGTCGACGAGGTCGGTGCCCGCGGGGGCGCTGACCTTCATGTTCGTCGTGCCCGACGAGGTGGAGGAGGGGTGCGCGGCGTTGGTGTTCACGACCACGAGCGCGTACGAGAGGCCGCCCGCCTCGGTGGAGCTCCGCTCGAAGGCCACGATGCCCGCGTCCTCCTCGTCGGCCACGTGGTCGGTCGTCCAGGTGAAGGCGAGCTTGCCGCGGCGGATGGCCGGGATGGCGCGGCGGATCTTGGTGAGCCGGGCGATGTGCTGGAACGTGGCGCCGCTCGTGGAATACGGCTTCGGCGCCGTCCACATGTCCTCGCGGTTGGCCGGGTCGTTGCCGCCAGCGAACTCCTGCTCGGTGCCGTAGTAGATGCACGGGATGCCGTCCTCCATGAGGAGGAAGGTGAGCGCGTTGCGCAACACCTGCGGGCCGTCCTTGCGCTTGCCGTAGTAGTCGGCCGCCCAGAGGAACCGCCCGACGTCGTGGTTGTCGAGGAAGTTCACGTGCAGGTCGACCGGCGGGACGCCCACGCCGCCCGCGGGGGGCGTGCTCGACCAGTTGGTGGCGCGCTCCTTCCAGCGGGCCTCGATCTTGGTGGTGGCCCCGCCGCCGATGAACACGTCGCGGAACACCTGGAAGTACTGGGGGAAGTCGAACAGGCCGTCGAGCTCGTCGTTGAAGGTGTAGCTGCCCACGAGCTTGTCGCGGCCGTCGAACGCCTCGCCGAACAGGAGGAACTTGTCCTTGCCGAGGGCCTTGGCGCTCTTGCGGATGTTGCTGCCCCACTCGCGCCAGAAGTCGTGCTCGACGTGCTTGACGGTGTCGATGCGGAAGCCGTCGAAGTCGGCGAGGGCGATCCACCGCGCGTAGGCCTGGTGCATCACCTTGCGCACCTCGGGGTGCTCGGTGGCGAGGTCCTTCAGGCCGCCCGGGAAGTCGCCGAACATGGTCTGCTCGTCGCCATCGGGCGGAGCGTCGTAGTTCACCACGCGGCCGCGCCGGTGATACGCCTCCTTGGTGCCGAGGAACGCGGCCTCGGGCGAGAGCGGCGGCATGCGGTTGAGGGTGGGCGAGTCGAAGAAGATGATCGGCGCCGGGCCGGCGTTGCCGAGCGAGGTGAACGACTGGACGAACGGGGTCTCGTAGTCCGGGTCGTATTCGGTGAGGTGGACGGTCTTGTCGCCCTTGGTCTTGATGCCGCCCTCGACCGACTCGTCGGGCCGGCCGTTCATGTTGATGTCGTAGAAGAACATCTGACCCATGTGGTTGGTCACGATGTCCAGGATCACCTTCATGCCGCGCTCGTGGGCGCGCCGCGTGAGATCCCGCAGGTCCTCGAGGTTGCCGAAGTGGGGGTTGAGCAGGAACGGGTCCTGGGTCCAGTAGCCGTGGTAGCTGTCGATCCCGGCGTCGGTCTCGACGTTGCGCACGATGGGGCTGATCCACAGGGTGGTGACACCGAGCGCCTGGATGTAGTCGAGCTTGTCGGCGAGGCCGCGCCAGTCGCCGCCGTGGTAGCGGGCGGGCGCGGTGGGGTTCACCCGGAAGTCGTTGCTCCGATCGCCGTTGGCGAAGCGGTCGACGAGCACCTGGTAGATGACCTCGTCCTTCCACTCGGCGACGTGGTTGCCGGGCTGGTACTTGGGGGCGGGGGAAGTGTCGACGCACGCGGTGCCCGCGAGCGGGGTCACCGCGAGGCAGAGGGCGAGGGGGCGCAGGAGGAGGCGGAGTCGGTTCAGAAGGGCAGGCACTGTTCGGTGTCCTCTCGAGATCGGGAAGCGACTCAGCGGTACGAAGAGTTGAACCACCACTCGGCGCCGAGGCCGAGGTAGTGCTCGCCGGAGCGACGCGCGAAGCGGTCGTCGGACGGGTAGAGGGCCTTCGCGCCGCCGTCGCGCGCCGTGTACACGTAGACCAGCGAGAGCTGGGGCCGTGCGAAGCTGCCGCGCCCCGAAGGCGTGAGGAACGGGATGAAGGCGAAGCGGTTGACCTTGGCGCGGTCGGGCTGCCCGGCGTCGTTCACGCCCGCGGTGGAGTACGACTGGTAGCTCCACTCGCCCGAGATGCCGACGTGCTCGCCGATCCAGAGCTGCGGGCGGATGGTGAACGTGCCCTCGTTGAACGTGCTGCGCGAGTTGGGGTTGCCGCTCGCGTCGCGGAACCCGCGCACGTATGCGCCGACCAGCACGCCGAGCGGGCCGACCTCGACGTTGGACGAGATGGCGGCCAGCGCCTCGTGCGCGCCGTTGGTGTTCTTGTCGAGCGAGAGCGCGCTCGGCAGGGTCTTGTCGCCGTAGGCCGCGATGCCGGTGGCGTAGCGGAAGAACAGGTTCACGAAGGTGTCGCGCTTGCCGGTGAAGAACCCGATCTGCGCGCCGATCATGCTGCCGTTCTCGGCGGGCAGCTCCTCCTTGAGCCCAGCCTCGTTGGTGCGCACGCCGCGCGACATGGCGTGCTGCTCTGCGTAGAGCACCACCTTCACGCCGGCGGGACCGTCGAGCTTCTGGATGTGCTGGAGCCGCTCGCTCACCACCACGCGCGGGCGGTCGAGGACGATGACGTCGGCCGTGCCGAGGCCGGTCGGGCGCAGCGAGGGCTGCACCTGGTAGGAGAAGGGATCCGACGAGCGGCCGAGGCCGACGGCGATGGCGACGGTGGTGGCGTCGGGGGCGCTCGTGTCGAGCGCGAGCTTCACCCCACCCCCGACCATGTTGAGGTTGTCGAGCGGCCACCAGTTGAGCAGGTAGATGTCGTCGCCGCGGTACATGCGCGAGCCGACCCACGCGGTGAACGACTTGTGGAAGATGCCGGTGACGTCGGCGTAGAGGTTGCGGACGGCGGTCTGCGCCTCGAACTTGCCGGTCTCGTGGAACAGCGGCGCGGCGATGCCGAGCGTGAACACGATGTTGGTGCGGATCCCCTCGCCGTAGGTCGAGCCGTACGAGTCCCGGCGCTCGAGCTGGATCTCCGCGTAGCTCGGCAGATCGAGGCGCGAGCCGTAGGCGATGATGTTGGCCTGTCGGCCGCTGCCGCCGCGCAGGTCGCTCGCGGCATTGACGCGGCCGTAGCTGCCGAAGGAGAACTGGGCGCTCGCCGTGCCTTCGAGGCACAAGAGGGCGGAGGTTGCGACCAGCGAGGCCGCGAGGAGAGGGCGCATGAGTGGGCGGAGCGTCCCCCGGCCGAGGTGCCCACGTCAACCCACTTTGCCCGCGGAACAAGGCCGACCTATGACCGGTTGCGTCGACCGATGGAACGTCCCGTCCTCGCTGCCCGTGCCCGCCTCGTCGCGGGCGTCGCCGCCCTCGCCGGCCTCGCCTCGAGCGCCGCCTTGCTCGCGCCCTACGTCGTGGCGCGCGGATTCTGCGGGCCCGGCGGCGGCTGCGACAAGGTCGCCCACAGCGCGTACGCCACGCTGTTCGGGATCCCCCGCGCGCTGCTCGGCGTGATCGCCTTCACCCTCGTGCTGCTCGTCGTGGTGATCGGGGGCAACGTCGTGCGCCGCCTCGCGCCGTGGATCGGCGCGCTGATGGCGGTCGAGGGCGTGCACCTGTTCCTCATCCAGGCGCTGGTGTTGCACGCGTTCTGCAAGTTCTGCCTGGTGGTCGACGCGGCGAGCCTCGTCATCGGCGTCGCCCTCTACCTCGAGTACCGGGCGACCAGGGAGGACTCCCGGCGGCGATTCGCGCCCGTGCGCCTCGGGCTCGCCTCGGTGATCGTGTTCGTGTCGCCGCTCCTGCTCGCGCTCGGACAGCCCAAGGTGGTGCGCTCCTCCATCGCGCCCGAGCCCACCCCGGTGGTCGCGGGCAAGAAGGTGCTGCGCGAGTTCGTCGCCCTCGAGTGCCCGTATTGCCGGCTCACCCACGTGAGCGTGAAGAAGGCCCTCGCCTCGCGCCCCGACATCGTCGTCGAGCGCCACCACGTGCCGCTCGGCATGCACGAGCACGCCAAGGAGGCGGCCATCGCCGCGTGCTGCGCCGGCGAGCAAGGCAAGGAAGAGGAGTTCATCGATCTCCTCGTGTCGAAGAAGGAGGCGCCCGACACGCCCACCTGTCGCCTGGTGGCGCTCGAGCTCGCGCTCGACATGGCGAAGTACGACGCCTGCCGCACGTCGGCGGCTCCGCTGAAGCGGCTCGAAGACGACGCCAAGCTCGCCGACAGGCTCAAGGTCGAGGGCCTGCCCACGCTCGATCTCGAGGGCGAGCGGCACGTCGGCGCGCTCGACGACCACACCGCGGTCGCCTGGATCGCGCGGCACTGATCAGCGGCGGCGCCGGCGCAGGAGCGGCACGAGCGCGAGCAGCCACGCGAGCCCGATGGGCGAGGTGCGCGGCACCGTGCAGCCGCACCCGCTGTCGGCCGTCGCCGGCCCGGGATCGATCCCGGCGTCGTCGCCCACGGCAGCGTCCGTCCCGGCGTCGCCGCTGCCGCCGTCCGCGCCGGCGTCGCCCGGCCCCGCGTCGCCGATGGGCGTCGTCCCCTCGACGCAGCCGCGCGGCTCGTTGGTCTCGTCCATGCCCGTCGGGCGCGGCCCGTACACCGGCGTCGGGCACCCGAGCTCGAGGGCGCCGAGGTCGGGCGACGCGCCGAGGAAGCCGTCGGTGAGGCCCGGCATGGCGACGCCGCGGTCGATGGCCTTGCTGGTCGGAGCCAGCGCCACGTCGGCCGAGGCGACCACGAGGCGGTAGTCCGCGGGGCCGACGAGCCCGCTCGCGAAGGTCTTGGCGTCCAGCAGCACCCCGTTGGGCTCCACCTTGCCGGCGGCCGACATCGCCGCGAAGCTGCCCCATTTCCCGGTCGGATCGAAGGCGAACTGACCGTCCGGGAAGTAGCCGTCGCGGTCGAACGTGCCGCGGTCGATCGGCGCGCTCCAGTTGACCACGCGACCAGCGACCGGAGACAGCGGCCCGACGAACAGGTTGCCGTGGATGCGGAAATCGTGCGCGGTGGCCGACGTCTGCATCTGCATCGCGTAGCGCGCGCTCACGAACGTGTTGTGCAGGATGTACGCGCCCACCGTCTCGGCGGTGCCGCCGAGCGAGTGCAGCTTGTTCTGCTCGTCGTACACGTTCACGACCACGTTGCGGAACGCGTAGGCCGGCCCGCCGTGGATCGGCTGGTAGCTGATCGGGGCGTAGCTGTTGAGGAGCCGGTTGCGGAACACGCGCGCGTTGCCCTCGGCGCCGTCGAGCTCGACCGCGTTGTCGTAGGCCGAGAGGGTCTCGTTGCCGTAGACGTCGAAGCTGCGGTGGCCGTCGGCGCCGTTCTTGATGTCGTCGCCGAAGCCGCTGAACCGGTTGTGACAGACCACGTGGCCGTTGCCGATCACCTCGATGCCGTCGTCGTTGGCGTGCGCGCCGCTGTCGTCCGCGTAGATCGCGGGCCACGCGAGCTTGCCCTCGAGGACGTTGTCGCAGAGGTAGAAGTCCTTCTGGCCGTCCTTGCCGCCGATGCCGAGGCGCACCTCGCGCAGGTGCACGCGCCGCACGACGTTGCCCTGGGCGCCCACGCCCTGGAAGCGGAGGCCGCGGTCCATGTTGCGTAGCGTGAGCTGCTCGACGTGCACGAAGCTGCCGTAGACCTCGAGCAGGTTGCCGGTGGCGCCGGTGCCCACCAGCACGACCCCCTCGGTGTCCTCGCCGCGCAGCACGATCGGGGCGTCGGCGGTGCCGCTCGCGTCGAGGGAGAACGGGCCGGTGTAGGTGCCCTTGGCGAGCGTGATCACGTCGCCAGCCTTGGCCGCGGCGAGCGCGGATTTCAGCCCGGCGGTGTCCTTGACCGCGACCGCGCGCGGCGTCTTCGGATCCTTCGGGACGGCGCGGGTCCGGGCCTCGGTGGTGAGGATCTTGTCGACGCCGACCGGATCGACGACGTGGAGCTCGAGCTCGTAGAGCGTGTCGGGCGCGAGCTCGAGGGCGCTGCCCGCGAACTGC
>Ga0154020_10004150_pt1 | contig 17299 bp, 11 predicted proteins | sample Klosneuvirus_201_FD_109709 | JGI IMG/M metagenome (GOLD analysis project Ga0154020, IMG submission 109709) | Active sludge microbial communities from wastewater, Klosterneuburg, Austria - Klosneuvirus_20160825_MG | ecosystem: Engineered > WWTP > Aerobic digester > Activated sludge | place...
CGGGGACTACCGGACCACGTTGAAGCACTACACGGTGCTGGGGCTGACGGACACGGCTGCGGCGATGGATCGCCTTCCGGGCATCGCCCCCGAGCGGGTGGCCCACGCGGCGACGGGGACCACGGACACGGCCCCGGAAGCGTTGCCAGATAGCACCCAGCTATTCTGCCAGCAGTTGGAGCGCGGAACGGGGCAAAATCGCGCGGCATCGCGCGGTGAAGTGACGATGGGACGTGATCGGCACAGAAACGAAAAACCCCAGCAATTGCCGGGGTTTTCGCGTGATTCGGCTGCGCTTTCTGCAAAGCGGGCGACGGGACTTGAACCCGCGACATTCAGCTTGGAAGGCTGACGCTCTACCACTGAGCTACACCCGCGTGAGGGGCATGATATCCCCCGGTCGCGGCGGGCTGGGGGCTTGCGGCGGTCGGCGGCGACTTGCCGCGATGGCAGGCCACCGACCTGGGGCGGTTGGAAGCCCGGCGCACTGAGAGAGGCCCCTCCCACCGCGGTTGGGCGCTCTCCCGCCCGGCGGCCACGCGTGGGCTCGGCGCGGTGCGGCTCCCCGGAGGCCGGGCTTCGGCCTAGAATCCCCTTGCCGGTGGTGGATCCGGCCCGCTGTTTGACCCGCGCTCGCGGGAGCGGCACTTTCAGGACGACCAGACCGCCCGGAAAGGGCAGGGCTCGCCCCGCAAGGGGTCGCAGCCCGGAGGTCGTTGCCCCTCCGATCCACCGGGAGCAGGGCGACGTCTCTTGCGGCGGCACGCCGCGATAGGACACACATGATCGATGAAACGTTGATTGCATCCCTAGGGCTGACGGACGACGAGGCGCAGAAGCTGCTGCGCGAAGCCTTTGGGACCCCCGCGGGCGCGAAGTCCGCGGAGTACATGGACACCTTTCTCAAGGATCAGATCGCGGACCTGACGCCGGGGCGGCTGATCCGTGGCACGGTGATCGGCTACGCCGGCGACGACATCGTCGTCGAAGTCGGGCTCAAGTCCGAGGGGCTGATCCCCAAGGAAGAGTTCGAAGGGACTGAGATCAAGCCGGGCGACGAGATCGACGTGCTCTTCGAGGGCCTGGACGACGAGAGCGGGCTGATCCAGCTCTCGAAGCGTCGCGCGGACCGCCAGATGGCCTGGCAGCGTGTCGTGGACACGACCAAGGAGGGCGACGTCGTCGAGGGCAACGTCACCAAGAAGATCAAGGGCGGGCTGCTCGTGGACATCGGGGGCGTGAACGTCTTCCTGCCCGCGAGCCAGGTGGACGTCCGCCGCCCAGGCGAGGTCGGCGAGTTCATCGGCAAGCGCGTCCGGGCAGAGATCCTCAAGATCGACCTGGAGCGGAAGAACATCGTCATCTCCCGGCGGAAGCTCATCGAGACCGAGCGAGAGAGCGCCAAGAAGCGTCTGATGGACACCCTCAAGGAGGGCGACATCGTCACCGGCGAGGTCAAGAACATCGCCGACTTCGGCGCGTTTGTCGACCTCGGCGGCATCGACGGCCTGCTGCACATCACCGACATGTCCTGGAGCCGCATCAACCACCCCAGCGAGCTGCTGAAGATCGGCCAGAAGGTGGAAGTGAAGGTCCTGAACATCGACCGCGAGAAGGAGAAGATCGCGCTTGGCCTCAAGCAGCGCGAGGCCAGCCCGTGGGAGGAGATCGAGCGGAAGTACCCCGTGGGCTCCCGCGTCCGCGGCGCGGTCGTCAACATCATGTCCTACGGCGCGTTCGTGCGGCTGGAGGACGGGATCGAGGGCCTCGTCCACATCTCCGAGATGTCCTGGACCCGCCGCGTCAACCACCCCTCCGAGGTCGTCACCCCCAACCAGGAGGTCGATGTCGTCGTCCTGGAGATCAACAAGGACAAGCAGGAGATCAGCCTCGGGATGAAGCAGACCGAGGTCAACCCCTGGGAGCTGGTGGGCGAGAAGTACCCCCCAGGCACCATCATCGAGGGCAAGGTCCGCAACCTCGCCAACTACGGCGCCTTCGTGGAGATCGAGCCCGGCATCGACGGCCTGCTCCACATCTCCGACATGTCGTGGACCAAGAAGGTCACCCATCCCAACGAGATGGTCAAGAAGGGCGACAGCGTCCGCTGCGTGGTTCTCGAGGTCGACAAGGAGAAGCAGCGCATCAGCCTGGGCATCAAGCAGCTCACCGAGGACCCGTGGATCTCCGCCATCCCCGAGCACTACAAGCCCGGCATGGTCGTCCGGGGCAAGGTCACGAAGATCACAAACTTCGGCGTCTTCGTCGAGCTTGAGAACGACCTCGAGGGCCTGCTGCACATCTCCGAGCTCGCCGACCACAAGGTCGAGAACCCGCAGGATGTCGTCAAGCCCAACGACGAGGTCGACGTCAAGATCCTCCGCGTCGACAAGGCCGACCGCAAGATCGGCCTGTCGCTGAAGCGCGCCCAGTGGGGCGACACGACCCGCGCCGAGACCACCGACGACAAGCCGCGGCGCAAGGGCTCTGACGCCCCCGCCCGAGGCGGCATGGACTCCGACCACGGCGCCATGGGCACCGACAAGATCCGCTTCAACTAACCCGTTCCCCTTCGAATTGTCTCAGGCCCCGGGCACCTCGCTCGGGGCCTTTTTCATTGCCCGCCGCGGACGCAACCCACCGAGAAACTCCGTGGGCACGATCATGCCGCCGGGCCGGCCGAGAAAGTGGGGGCTTGTCAGCAGACCTGTTCAGGCCTGTGACAGTCTCGCGCTGGCCTGCTCCATGATTTCCGCCGCGACCCGCTCGGGGTTGTAGCCACTGGAGAGCATGACGCAGGGCTTGCCCGCCGCGCGGGCATACTCCCTTGCTTCATCTGAGTGGAGATGACCGGTGAGTTTGATGATGATGACGACGACGGCGGTGTCCGGCCTGTAGATCGGTGCGCGCATCGGTGCGCCAGAACCGTGCTCCGTCAGCTCAATCCATTCCGCTTCGTTCAACTCGAACGCCTGCGCCAGTCGCTGGGCCGCCTCGGCGTTCCGCTGTCCTCCGATGACCACCATGCGCTTGCCGCGCAGCAGGTCCCGCACTTCGCGCACCGCAGCGCTCCACTCTCGCTGATCGGCGCTGGCCTGCTCCTGGGCTGCGTTCTCAGTGTCCTTCGCGAACGCCAACGCACGAGCGATGACGCGTGTCATGGAGTCCGCGCCCACCGATGGCCCGGGCCACGCGGCGGCGGCGACATGCCCGATGGCCTCGGCGATCCGGCGGTCGGTCGATGACACGCCCATGCCTTCCAGACGCTTGATGGCATCTGAGATCCTTGACCAGTGGCCCGGCGCTTCCTCCATACCACACTTGGTCAGTTGCCCGGCGTGGTACCTGACCTGACCGAGCGCGTTCCTGACTTTTTTGGCCGCCGCCGCGTGCTCATCGAGCCGCGTCCCCGCCGCCCTGATCCGCGACCTCAGGTCCGCAGCGTTCGCGGGGTCTGCCGGGTCATCGGCGGTCATGTGACGCTCGATGAACACCCGACGCCCGGCGGTCTCGCGGCGCAGCCACACGTGCACATCGGATTGATCCTGATCATCGTCGCTAAGCCAAGTGTCCGTGAGCGCGACGCGGAGGGCCGAGTTTGATTCGGCCAGCAGGTGGAACGCACGTTCCTCATGCTCCGAACGCCGCCCGTTGGGGCTCTCGTCGACTCGGCGCACAAGTGCGACCGCCTCAGCGTGAGCGTCGTAGCAGTCGGCGATGCGTGTGAGGATCGCATCTACGGGCTGCGGCCTATTCCGCCAGAGCACCCAGAGGAAGCACTCGTGCATCGCCTTTGCCCTTGCGATCATGGCGTCGAGGCGGTGGAGAACCTCACGCTCAGCGGCGGGGTCCGCGGCCGCGGCACGCCGTTCGATGAAGAGGCGGCATGACGAGGCCTTCAGGCGACATCGCGATTCGATGAGCGCCAGATCGATGTCCGAGATGGCCTTGGAATCTGCGCCGCCCGGCGCTGCGTCCGCTGATACTTCCGACGCCGATGCGCGGGCTCGCCCCAGTTCCTCGGTCGTCCCCGTGAGCGGGAGGTGTACCACGGCATCCCCGATCTTGAGCGGGACAATTGCCGCGGATATGGGGAGCGTCCGCGGGGTGGTTGCGAGCTGCATCTTCGGCTCGACAGCGGGGAGGGGCGCTGCCGGAGCCGGTTCCGGCTCGGTGGGGATCGGCGGCGGCGGAGCGATGGCTGGCGGCGTCGGAACTATGGGCGTTTCGGGCGCGGCTATCTGACCGACGGCGGCTGGCGCCGCTCCGGCGACACGCTCGGCCTCTTCGCAAAGCCATTTCCCTATCAGCCCAACGGCCCGCCGGAGCGGTTCGGATTGTTCTAAGTGCGGCCGAAGCACCTGCGACGCGGCGTCCGCCAACTGGCGGAGTTCCGACTCGGTCATGGGTGTAACCTCCGTTCATGGTGCGCGCGATGAGGGGCCGCCGGGAGGCTGCGCCCTGCCGCCGGAGCGGGTCGATGCTCCGAACGGCCCCGACTGGCACTTTCGGAAGGATGGTACGAACGCCGGGTGGCGGGGGGTGGTGTCGCGTGGCGTAGTTTGGCATCCCCGCCCCGCCACGAAAGCTTGCCCCGCCGCCCCCCCAGGGCCGGGCCGAGCGGCCCGGAATGCCCGGCACCTGTCGGGCTTCTACGCTCGCGTCATGAAGCGCCTCCTGGCGCCGCTCCTGGTTCTCATCCTCCTCGCGGCGTCCGCGCTCGTCGCCGACCGCCCCCTGCCCCGCGCCGACCTTGTCATCCTCAACCGGGGCGAGGTCAGCACGCTGGACGCCACGCAGATGTCCTGGCTGCAGGACTTTCGCGTCGCCGTCATGCTCTTTGACCCCCTGACCCGCTACGACCTCGACTCACCCGACCTTGCGCCCATCCCCGCGCTCGCCTCGTCGTGGGATGTCTCGCCCGACGCCACCACGTACACCTTCCACCTCCGCGACGCCCGGTGGAGCAACGGCGACGCGATCACCGCGCACGACTTCGTGTACTCCTGGCGGCGGTCGCTCCTCCCCGAGAACGCCGCGGACTACGCGAAGCTCTTCCAGCTCATCAAGGGTGGCAGGGAGTTCTACGCGTGGCGTGCCCGCGCTCTCGCGGACTTCGCCCAGAGCCCGACCCCGGACCGGGACGCGGCGGCTCGGGCGCTGTGGGACAGGACGCTCGCGGAGTTTGACCGCGTGGTGGGGCTCCGCGCGCCGGATGATCGCACGCTGGTCGTTGAGCTGGAACGCCCGACGCCATACTTCCTTGACGTGGTCTCCTTTGTGGCCTTTGCCCCGCAGCACCCCGCGTCGATCCGCGCCCACGAGAGGCTGGACGCGCGCACCGGCGCCATGATCACCAGCCCCGGCTGGACGCAGCCCGGGGAGCTGGTCACGAGCGGCGCCTTCACGCTGGAGGCCTGGCGCTTCAAGCGGGACATGCGTCTGGCCCGCAACCCGCGATACTGGGATGAAGCGTCCGTCTCCATCCGCAGCATCGCCATCCCGGTGATCGCGGACGCGAACGCGCAGGTACTCGCCTTCCGGTCGGGCGCTGTCGACTGGACCAGCGACATCACGCCGGGATATCGCGGCGAGCTGGTGCGCCGGCGTGCCGAGTTTGACGCCGAGCACGCGCCGCAAATCGCCCGCCTCCGGAGCGCAGGGCTCTCGCCGGCCCAGATCGACGAGCAACTGCCCGCCGACCCGCGAAGCCACGTTCACGCGTTCCCTTCGTTCGGCACGTACTTCTACAACTTCAACTGCCGCCCGACGCTTCCCAGCGGCCTGCCGAACCCATTTGCCGATGCCCGCGTCCGCCGCGCCTTCGCTCTGAGCGTGGACAAGGCGGCGCTCACGGGCTCCATCCGGCGGATCGGCGAGCCGGTGGCAGCGTCGTTCATCCCGCCCGGCTCCATCGCCCGTTACCAAACGCCCGCCGGCCTCCCGTTTGATCCGCCCGCGGCTCGGGCGCTGCTCGACGACGCTGGCTACGCAGGGGGCAATGGGCTGCCGACGATCGAACTGCTCTACAACAGCGAGGGCGAGCACGACCAGATCGCGCAGGCGGTCGCAAAGATCTGGGAGCGGGAGTTGGGCGTGGAGGTGCGGCTGGTGCGCAAGGAAGTGCGCACGTTCCGAGAGGACGTGAAGTCCGGGCGTTTCATGATCAGCCGCGCAAGCTGGTTCGGCGACTATGGCGACCCGACGACGTTTCTGGATGTCTGCCGCACAGGCGACGGCAACAACGACCGGGGCTACGCATCGCCCGAGTATGACCGCCTGCTCGACGACGCCGCCCAAGAGGCGGACCCGGGGCGGCGGTTCGATCTGCTCTCGCGGGCGGAGGCGCTGCTCGTGGAGCGTGACCTCCCGCTGCTTCCGCTGTTTCATTACTCGCAGCTCTATCTGTACGACCCGCACCGCGTGAAGGGCGTGAGCGCCCACCCGCGCCAGGTGCAGTATCTCCACCGGCTGAGGCTGGAGGCGTCTCCATGATGCGCTTTATCCTCCGAAGGCTCGTCCAGGTGCCGCTGACGCTGCTGGCGGTATACACACTGACGGTGCTGCTGGCGTGGGCGGTGCCGGGCAACCCGCTGGAGAACCCGGAGGGTCCGCAGCCGCCGCCAGAGGCGGTGGAGGCCATGAAGGCCCGCTACAACCTCGATAGCACGTGGCGGTTCTACTGGTCGTATCTGGATGGCGCGTCCGGAGTCGGCGCGCTCCGCGATGCGCTCGCGGGCCGGGAGCGCACCGGGCCCGTCTTTGACCTCGGCCCCTCGCTGCAATACCGGGATCAGACAGTGGGCGGCATCATCTCGCAGTCGCTGCCGGTCTCGATCTCGGTCGGCGCAGCGGCGATCCTCGTCGCGCTGGTGCTGGGCCTTGGCGTCGGCATCGCGGGCTCGCTTCGCCCCGGGGGCTGGCTGGATCACCTGACGCTCTCGCTTGCCATGCTTGGCGTGAGCATCCCCGCGTTTGTGGTGGGCACTGTGCTCCTGATGATCGCCGGCGCGTGGCTGGGGCTCGGTGTGGTGGGCCGGTGGGGCACGCCAGAGGGGCTGCTGTTCCCCGCGCTCACGCTGGGGCTGCCCTACGCGGCGTATGTGGCGCGGCTGTCCCGCGAGGGCATGATCGAAGCGCTGGCGAGCGACTATGTGCGGACGGCGCGGGCCAAGGGCCTGACGCCCGCGCGCGTCGTGATGGTCCACGCCCTGAGGAACGCGCTGCTGCCGGTGGTGACGTTCCTGGGACCCGCGTGCGCCGGCGCCATGACCGGCAGCTTTGTCGTGGAGTCCATCTTCGCGCTGCCCGGGCTGGGGCAGCACTTCGTCGCGGCGGTGCAGAACAAGGACCTGTTCCTGATCATCGGCGTGGTGATGACGTTCTCGACGATGCTCGTGCTGTTCAACCTCGCGGTGGACGTGATGTACCGCTGGATCGATCCGCGCACGGTCAGGGAGTAGGGTTCTCGCCCGCGACGGGCGCCGCCTCGCGGGCGGCACGCGCCTCCGCATCCTCCTCGCGCAGCCTCCCGAGCCTCCTGAGCTGGGGCCAGGCCCGCGCAATGACCCCCACCACCATCAAAGTCCCCAGCCCTCCGCTCACCACGGACACCACGGGCGAAAAGACCGCGGCGATCAGCCCGCTCTCGAACGCGCCGATCTCGTTGCTGGACTCGATGAACACCGAGTTCACCGCCGACACACGCCCACGCAGGTGGTTGGGCGTCCGCACCTGCACCAGCACGTGCCTCACCACCACGGAGATGGCGTCGAACGCGCCGGCGACAAAGAGCAGCCCCAGCGACAGCCCCACCTCCGTCGAAAAGCCGAACCCCACCATGCACGCGCCAAACCCCGCGACGGACCACAGCAGGGCCGCGCCGGACTTCTCAAACGGCGGCACTCGCGTCAGCAGCAGCGCCATCACGCACGCGCCCAGCGGCATCGCCGCACGGAGCATCCCGTAGGCCACCTCGCCCGCGTGCAGGATGTCCGCGGCGTAGATCGGCAGCAGCGCCGTCGCGCCCCCGAGCATCACCGCGAAGAGGTCCAGCGTGAGCGCTCCCAGCAGCGTCTTGTCCCGCCAGATGTGCCCCGCCCCCGCGAACATCGAGCCCCACGACATCGGCCCCGCCGCCCGAGGCACGTCCCGGGGCTTCAGCAGCATCGCCAGGCACGCGAAGAGCACGCACGCACCCCCCGCCATCACGTAGACGGGCCAGTACCCGCCCATGCGGCTGAGCATGACGCCCGCGATGATCGGCCCCGCGGTCGCCGACAAGTGAAACAGCCCGCTGTTCCACGTGACCGCGTTGTGGAACGCCCCCGGGCTCACAAGCAGGGGCAGCAGGGTCGCGCGCGAAGGGCCGTTGAACGACCTGGCGCAGCCGAGCCCCACCAGCGCCGCGTAATACACCCAGAGCGGCGCGTCCCCCACCCACGACACCGCCGCCAGCCCCGCCGCCGCCACGCCCATCATCAGTTGCGTGGCGATGAGCACGCGGCGCCGGTCGAAGTGATCGATGATGTGCCCCGCCGGGAGCGCAAAGAGCACCACGGGCAGCGCCCGCGCGACGCCGATCCACCCGAGCGCCATGGGGTCCTTGGTCCGCTGATAGATCTCCCAGCCCAGCGCCGTCGCGAGCATCTGAAGGCCCATCGACGACCACAGGAAGCCGAACGCGAAGATCGCGTAGTTTGGCTCGCGCAGCGCGCCGTGCGGGTCGTGATCTTCGCCGCCCGGCCTGCGCCCCCCGTCGGCGTTGTTCCCAGAGGTTGGTAGAGTGCTCTCGCTCATGCTGCCCGTCGACCGCGGGACAGTAAGGATGCCCCCGGGCCCCCGCCCCGTCGCCAGAGGGCCGGTTTCCTCGCAACCCGGGGCACCCCGCCCCGGTTAGCCTCACTGTCGCGACGCCCAAGGAGAACCGCATGGCCGAGCACGCCACATACGCCAGGGCCCTCCCGGGGCAGTTCGTCCGCATGGCCATCTATCTGGGCATCATCGCCGCCCTCCACTTCACGGGGGTGCTGGTGCTCTCACCAACGCTCCGCTGGACGCTGGTGGGCGTCATCATCGTGTGCGCCTGTGTCCCGCCCCGGTTCAGCTCCCTCGCCTCGGGCGTGGGCTTTCTCGCGGTGGGAAGCGTCGCGTACTTCCACTATGGCAGCACGCTCATGGGCATCATCTGCGGCGTGCTGGGCGCGTGGAGCCTCACAGAGGCTTTCCGGACGCTCCGCCCCCGCGCCTAGGTCCCCGTTCAGCCGCCCAGCAGCGTCGCCCGCTGCGCAAACTCCGCGGCACGCTCGGGCTGGCCCGCGCGGGTCAGCCACTCCGCCGCCAGCTTGGCGAGCGCCGCGTTGCCGGTGTCCGCCTCCGCCGCCCGCACGCAGAGGGCCGAGGCTTCACCCGGCTCGTTGAGCAGCCCGTAGCACTCCAGCAGCAGCGTGAGCACCGGGGGCCGCAGCCGCTCGCCCTCTTCCACACCCAGCAAGACCGCGAGGGCCTCGCGGGGCCTGGCGTCGCGCTTGAGCGCTCTCGCCTCGATCACGCGCCACACTGTCACGCGGGGCTCCATCTCCCTCGCCCTGGCGACGTGCTGCAGGGCCAGGACCGCGCGGTTCTCGGCCAGTTCCAGTTCAGCGAGCGTGCCCCACACCACCGCGATGTCCGGGTTGAGCTTTCCGGCGAGCACGAGGTTCGCCCGAGCCGCTTCCGGCTGCTTCAACTTCACCTGCACCTGCGCGAGAAAGAGCGACGGGCGATAGTCCGCGGGCATCTTCTGCTGCGCCGCCAGAAAGTGCTCCGCGGCCCGGTCGGGCTTGCCGCACATGCTGGCAACCGTTCCCGCGGCGAACTCCATCTCCCCCTCCCGGGGCCCGATGGCCAGCGCCCTCTCCAGCATGGCGTACGCCTCGGCGGGCTTCTTCGCCGCCGCGAGAACTTCCGCGCGGGAGAGGTAGAGCCTCTGCTCCTCGGGAAACTCCGAGATGGCCTGGGCGAGAACAGCATCGGCCTTGGCCCCTTCGCCGTCGCGCACCAGCGTCAGGGCCTGGTTGAGGGCCGCGTCGATTCGGGTGGTCGCCGCCGTCGTGGGCGGTCCGTGGCCTCCGGCCTTTGCGGGCTCCGGCCCCCGGGGCGTAGCGGCCGAGTCGGCGTCATCTGAAATCGACCGCACGACGAACCAGCCGACCGCGGCCAGCGCGATCACCGCGGCGCCGAGCGCAAGCCCTCGTGATCCGGCCCCTTTGCCGCCGCGTTGAGACTCGTGTTCCATGTCAGTCTCCTATCGGCCCGCGTACACTCGCTGCACCATGCCGACGCCGCCTTCCGAAGCCACTCCCCCGCCCTCCAAGGCCGCGGGGACAGGCCCCGAACTCCCCAAACAGTACCGCCCCGGCGACCACGAGCAGGGCGTCTGGGACCGCTGGATGGCCTCTTCCGCCTTTCGCGCCGACCCGGCACGCGTCCTCTCGGGCGAGGCCCGGCCCTACAGCCTGCTGATCCCGCCCCCGAACGTCACGGCGGCCCTGCACCTGGGCCACGCGCTCAACAACACGCTCCAGGACATTCTTGCCCGCGCCCACCGCATGCAGGGCTTTGAGACCCTGTGGATGCCGGGCACCGACCACGCCGGCATCGCCACGCAGGCCGTCGTCGAGAAGCGCCTCCGCAAGGAGGGCAAGCTCCGGGGTGCACTCAAACAGGCGTACACGCGCGAGGCGTTCGTCGCGGAAATTCAGGCCTTCAAGGATGAGTACGAGGCCGTCATCACCGGCCAGCTCAGGGCCATGGGGTGCTCCTGCGACTGGGACCGGCAACGCTTCACGATGGACCCGGTCTGCGCCCGCGCCGTGCGAGAGGCCTTCTTTCGCCTCTTCAAGGACGGCCTGATCTACCGAGGGAAGCGCCTGGTGAACTGGGACCCGGCGCTCCAGACCGCCGTCGCCGACGACGAGTGCTACGAAGAGGAAGTCGACACCAGCTTCTGGTACCTGAAGTACCCGCTGGAAGGGCCCGCGACCCTCGCCGACGGCTCGATCATCGATCACGTGACGGTGGCCACTACGCGCCCCGAGACCTATCTCGGCGACACGGCGGTCGCGATCAACCCCAAGGACCCCCGCGCCGCGGCGCTCGCGGGCGCGCACGTGCTGCTCCCGCTGGTGAACCGGCGCATCCCGATCATTGCTGACGACTACGCCGTGCTGCCCGAGGCGATGGCGACCACCGACGAGGAGAAGAACGACCCCAAGGCAAAGTTCTCCACGGGCTTTGTCAAGATCACCCCCGCGCACGACGCCAACGACTATGCGCTGTGGCAGCGCCATCTTGGAGCTATCCCCCTGGGCGCGCTCAACATGATGTCCCCCGACGGGCGCGTCAGCGACAAGCACGGCTGGACCGACACGGGCGAGGCGGCGGCTTTCGTCGGCCTCACCATGGCCGAAGCACGCAAGAAGATCGTCGCGGAGTTCAAGGCCCGGGGCTTGCTCGCCGACACCAAGCCCTATCGCCAGAACAAGACGTTTTCCGACCGCAGCAAGGCGGAGATCGAGCCCTACCTCTCCGACCAGTGGTACGTGCGGGTGACAGACTCGCGCCTGGCAGAAGCCGCGAACAGGGCGCTGGTGCCGGAGCAGCGCTCGGGTGGTGGAGCAGGCTTCAAGCCTGCTGCAACCCACGCCCCCACCGACGGCACGCTCCGCTTCTTCCCCAGCCGCTACGCAAAGACCTTCGAAGGCTGGCACGACAACATCCGCGACTGGTGCATCAGCCGCCAACTCTGGTGGGGGCATCGGATTCCGGTGTGGGTGCGGCAAACCGGATGGGAGGCGCCGACAGGCCGAGCATCGAAGCCATCTGAGGAGGTCCTCAGGCAACTCGGTGAATGGCAAAGGCAGGGCCGCGTGTGGTTCCGCGATCACCGTTCGGGGCCGAGCATGGCCGACAAGGTGCTTTCTGCGGAACGTCATGACTACATCGAAGTCTGTGTCCGTGACGACCACGACGCCGAGGTCATCGACTGCATTGAGGCAGACCACTACGAGCGCGATCCCGACGTCCTCGATACCTGGTTCTCCTCGGCTCTCTGGCCCCTCTCCACGCTCGGCTGGCCCGACACCGCGCAGGCCGCCAAGGACGACCCGCGCGCGGGCGGCGACTTTGACGCCCTCCTCCGCGCCTTCAACCCCACCACCTCCCTCTCCACCGCCCGCGAGATCATCACCCTCTGGGTCTCGCGCATGACGATGTTCAACCGCTACTTCCGGGGCCAGGACCTTGCCCTGGGCGCCGGCAACGGGCCCGCGCCCTTCCGCGACGTCTTCATCCACGCTGTCATCCAGGACGGCGAGGGCCGCAAAATGTCCAAGTCCCTCGGCAACGGGGTGGACCCGCTGGACATCATCGCGACCCATGGCTCCGACGCCATGCGCTTCACCTTGGCCACCATGGCCACCAACACGCAGGACGTACGACTCCCCGTCAAGAAGGACTCCGCCACCGGCAAGAACACCAGCGAGAAGTTTGACCTGGGCCGCAACTTCGCCACCAAGCTCTGGAACGCCGCCCGCTTCGCCCTCGAAAAGCTCGACACCCCCCACGCTCTCCACACCACCGGCCCCGTCGCGCCCGCCTCACTCCCGGACCGCTGGATGCTCTCTCGCCTCGGCCGCGCCATCGCCGAGTGTGACGAGGCCCTCGCCAACTACGAGTTCTCCGTCTACGCAAACACCTGCTACACACTCCTCTGGAACGACTTCTGCGACTGGTACCTCGAAGCCGTGAAGCCCACCATCGGCACCGACGCCTCGCAGCGTGCCGTTCTGCGCGCCACGCTCGACGCGATCCTTCGGCTGCTGCACCCCGTGATGCCCTACGTCACGGAAGTGATCTGGGGCGCTCTGTCGCGTCTGCCCGCGCCCGCTGTCGCCGGGCTTGAAGCCCCGGTTCCCGCACGGGGCATGCTCGTGCTCGCCGCGTGGCCCGTTGCCTCCCCCGCTCTCACCGACACCGACGCGGAGAGCGCCTTCGCGCGCGTGCAGGCGCTGGTCTCGGCGGTGCGAGAGGTCCGCGCGCAGCTCCAGGTTCCCTTCAAGCGGGCGATCACGCTCCACATGCCCGACGCCGCGGCTCAGGCCCTGGGCCCCGGGCTCGGGCTGGTCACCGCGCTGGCGAACATCGGCTCGGTCACCGCTACCCCACCCGCCGGCCCCAGCACCCCCATCACCATCCAGGGCAGCGAGTACCGCCTTTCCAACCTCGCTGACCAGATCGACGCGGGCGCGGAAAGGGACCGGCTGTCGCGCCTGGTCGCTGACCTGTCAAAGTCCAAGTCCACCCTCGAGGGGCGTCTGGCGAACCCCGGCTACGCCCAGAAGGCCCCCCCCCATATGGTTCAGCAGACAAAGGATCAGCTCGCGAGGGCCGAGGCCGAACTGGCCGCCGCGAGCGCCGCACTGGAGGCACTGGGATGAACCCCCGATGGATGCTGCTGGCTCTTCTGCTCGCCGCCAGCATCGCCGGCTGCTCGGGCCCCGGCCCGGCCTCCCCCACGTCTCTCCCCCCCGTCGCAAACGCTGAATCCGCCACGGTTGACCCCGCGGCGATCGTGGTCGCCGACGAGCCTTGGACGTTTGAGTCCAAGGAAGGCAGGCTCCTCCGCACGCCGTCCTACAAGGTGTACACCACCGTCACCAAGCCTCAGCTCGTCGACCGCATCCCGGTGTTTCTCGAGCGTTGCCTCATCCACTACACCTCTGCGCTGGGCGACCTCCCGAGCCCGCCCTCACCGATGGAGACCTACCTGCTCGCGAACCGCCCGCAGTGGGAGCGTCTCACGCAGCGGATCATGGGCGCGGACGCCGAGGTCTACCTCCGCATCCAGCGGGGCGGGTTCGCCTCCGGGGGCAAGGCGGTGCTGTACGACATCGGCCCGCGAGACACCTTCGCCATCACCGCCCACGAGGGCTGGCACCAGTACACGCAGCGCACGTTCCGCTCGCCGCTGCCTGTCGCCCTCGAAGAGGGCATCGCAACGTACATGGAGGGCTTCCGCTGGAGCCAGCAGTCCGCTGACGCCCCGCGCTTTCTCCCGTGGGCAAACTTCGAGCGGTTCGAGCAGCTCCGGCGCGACACCGCCGCGGGGAGGCTCGTTCCCCTCGCCGCCCTCCAGCAGAGCACCCCGCAGGAGATCATCGCGGAAAATCCGGACCGAGCGCTCACGTACTACGCGCAGGTGTGGGCCCTCATCCACTTCCTGAACGAGGGCGACGAGGGCGCGTACGCCCCCGCCCTGCGCTCGATGCTCCGCGACGCCGCGGCGGGCCAGCTCATCCCCAAGGTCCGGGCCGCGCACGGCGGGCGGGCCGCAAGCGCCCTGCTCACGCGGCGCACGGGCGTGGATGTCATCGGCCTGTACACGGGCCACAGCGCGGACTCGCTGGAAGAGTCCTACCGGGCGTTCATCGATCGCATCGTGCGGGTGGGGTCGCGCCAGCGCATCGCCGCCGGCGAATCGCCCCTGACGCCCTGAACCCGGGCCCCGGCGGCAGACCCGGAACTGCTCAGGACTCGTCGGCCTTGCCGATCTGCCACTCTTCGAGCTCGATCGGTGCCTGGCGTCCGAAGATCGTCACCAGCACCTTCACGCGGCCCTTCTCCGGGTCCAGCTCGTCCACCGTGCCCTCATAGCCCTGGAACGGGCCTTCCTTGATCACCACGTGCTCGCCCTTGGAGAACACGAGCTTGATCGTGGGCTGGTCCTCGGGCTTCCTGCTGTCGCGGAGCATCTTCTCGATCTCGTGCTCCTTCATCGCGGTGGGCCGCCCCGCGGTCCCGACGAAGTCGCCCACGCCCGTGGTCTCCTTGATCAGGAAGAACACGTCCTGCGGGATGCGCCCGTCGGGCTCCAGCTTCATCTCGACGAAGACGTAGCCCGGGTAGAGCTTGGTCTCGGTGATGCGCTGCTTGCCGGCCTTGATGGTCTTGGTCTTCTCGGTGGGAACCAGAATGCGGCCCACGAGGTGACCCATGTTCTCGATCTTCACCTTGCGCAGGAGGGTCTCCCGGACCGACGACTCCTTGTTGGAGGCCACCCGGAGCACGAACCAGTTCATGCCCTCCTGGCGGAGGGGCTCGTCGGCGCGCAACAGGTCGCCGCGCTCTGGCTGGGTCTGCACGTTGTGATCGGACATGGTGAACCTCTGGGTGAGACCGGGGCTGACACCCGGGAGGGTGCCGCCCCGAGCGTGAACACGGGCGACAGACGGGAACTGCGGACTCTCCCCAACTCCCCGCCCCCCTCCCCACGAGGCGGGCGGGGCCGGGGCTACATGAGCTTCGTGACCTGCACCAGCACCCTCAGGCCGAAGTCGAACACAAAGATCAGGAAGGCGATAAAGAACGTCGCGAAAATCACCACCGACGTGGTGTCGATGATGACCTTGCGGGTTGACCAGTTGACCTTTTTCATCTCGCCGTCGGTGGCGATCAGGAAGTCCACCGCCGAGGGCTTGGACGCGACCAGCCTCCACCCGACGATCATGCCAGCGAGCAGGAGCAGCCCCGCGATGCCCGCCTGCACATACCCCCTGGGGAAGAGCGGGATGGGCACGGGCCTGGAGACCAGCGCCACGAGCGTCGGGGTGCCGGCCGGGCCGGCCTCGATCCGCTGGACGTCGCGGGTCGTCCGGTTGGCGTCGGTGATGGTGATTCCCTTGACGACCAGCGCGCCGGAATCGGTGCCCGCGCCCTCAAAGGTCTCTGCCGTCGCCGTACCGATCTGCACGGGCTTGCTGTCCTCCAGCGCCTGGAGGACGACCGCCGTCCCGGCCTGGGGGGTGCCGGTGATCTCGGTCAGTGGCAGGGACCAGGTCGGGGCCGGGGGCTGATAGGCCTCCAGCTCGTTCGCGGCCCACGCCGCCGCCAGCATCGCGAAGATGCCAATGGCCAGCGCGGTGCCGATCCGGACCCAGTAGCCCTGGCCGAACTTGTAGATGCCGAACCAGCGGCGACCGCCGGCCCCGCCCCCAAAGTCGCGCGAGGTGGGTGGCTGATCGCCGCCGTTGCCGGCGGAATCACGGCGGGAGGGACTCGAACCCGCAACCTGCGGTTTTGGAAACCGCTGCTCTACCAATTGAGCTACCGCCGTAGTGTTTTCTGGCTTCGATTCGGACACGGTGACCCTTCAATTAGGCGTTCGCCTGATCGTATGCCGTTCGTCACCCCGGCGTCGCTCGGGACCGCTTTTTGAGCGCCCCCGGGGGTCGGTCAGCCTTACGGGCACCCGCCGGGGCCGGGCGGGGGTCGGAGCGGACGCCCAAGCACGGCACCTGAGCAAGCCACCCACCCGCCGGCTGGTCCCGCGTGGTGCGGAGGCTCCGCCGCCGCCAGCCACTGGCGACGCCGCCAAGGCCCGGCGACGCCAGTGCCACGTCGAAGCGGAGTCGGCCGTGCCACGCCCGCCGTCGCCAACTCGCACCAGGGCAAGTTTCGCATCGAGGTCAGCCGCTACCTCTCCAACGCCCTCTACTCCGGCAACTCGGCCAAGGCGTGATACCTCGTCGTCGAGGCATCACCCGACGGCGCTACTTCCGGCTTCGTCCAGCTCACCCCGCACAACATGCCCCGTAGTTTCTCGCCCTCCGCCGCGTCTGCGCCGCGGATGTGCGACACCTTGCCGGTGAGACTGTTCTTGAGGTTGTGCAACTGAACGCCGCGTTCGGCGGCGACCGTCGCCGGCCCCTCTTGCAAGCACCGCCAAATGTCGGCTTTGACCTTCCTCGCAGACTTGGGCAGCACTTCATCCTTGCGCCTTGGACGCGTCTTATCCGGGGTGACCGGTCTCAGCTTCGTGTTTACCAGAATGTTGGTGACGATCTGTTGCTTGTCGCGATCCATGAACTTTGTCTTCTCTTCGTCCAATTTGTAACCGCACGAGCCAACCGCATCGACTATCACGCCTTTGAATCTGCGCAAGTCCGTCTCGCCCGAGATCGCTATGTCATCGACGTAGCGCGTGAAGGCCAAGCCGTGCTTGCGGCACAGTGCGTCGATGCGCCGATCGGCCGGTTCGAGGGCAAGGTTGGCCAAGAACCCGCTCGCCGGGCCACCCTGCGGCAACTGACCGCCCTTTGTGACGAGCCGAAGTACGGCGTCCGCCGCCGCGTCACCCAAGCCTAACCGTTCGAGAACGGGCCGCACCATCGCGGGCGTGGTGCTGGGATAGAACGCCTTGACATCGAACGTCGCGACCATCTTCCGTCCGACATGGGGCTTCGCGTGCTCAAAGATCGAG
>Ga0154020_10004151_pt1 | contig 17299 bp, 13 predicted proteins | sample Klosneuvirus_201_FD_109709 | JGI IMG/M metagenome (GOLD analysis project Ga0154020, IMG submission 109709) | Active sludge microbial communities from wastewater, Klosterneuburg, Austria - Klosneuvirus_20160825_MG | ecosystem: Engineered > WWTP > Aerobic digester > Activated sludge | place...
CCGTCGCGACGAGGGCCTGCCCGAGAGCCTTGCCGATCGAGCGGAGCTTCCTACGGATGACGAAGTAGGCCAGGACCGCAAGGGCGAGGACGAGAATCGTGAGCGCGCCGACGATCGCCAGGAAGGTGCTCATGGGGCCTCCTCGACTGTTTGGCCGAACGCTATCAAGGGTCGGTCGAGGTTGGGGAGAGCATGATCATGCGTTCCGTTCGCCAGGCCGAACGGTGTCGCGCCGAGGACGGGCCGCCAGGGGTTCCGAGCCGTCGCCCGGGAGGGCCGGTATCATCCGGGCGCCTTCAGGAAGCGAACGAATGGCGATCGTCGAGACGCGACAGCTCACGAAGAGCTACAAGAAGGGGCAGGCGAACGCCGTCGACGCGGTCGACCTCGTCAGCAAGGAGGGGGAGTTCCTCGTCCTGCTCGGTCCGTCGGGCTCGGGGAAGACCACGCTCCTCCGGATGATCGCGGGGCTCGAGGAGCCGACCTCCGGAGACATCCTGATCGGCGGGAACGTCGTCACGCACCTCTCGCCTCGCGAGCGGCGGATCGCGATGGTGTTCCAGAGCTACGCCCTCTACCCGCACCTGTCGGCGCTCGACAACATCTGCTTTCCGCTGAAGGCCGCGAAGATGCCGAAGGCCGAGCGGCTGAAGAAGGCCGACTGGGCGGCCGCGATGCTCGGCATCCAGCACCTCCTCTCCCGAAAGCCCCGCGAGCTCTCGGGCGGTGAGCGGCAGCGGGTGGCCGTGGCGCGGGCGATCGTCCGCGAGCCCCAGCTCTTCCTGCTCGACGAGCCGCTCTCGAACCTCGACGCGAAGTTGCGCGCCACCGCGCGCGAGGAGCTGGAGCAGTTCCAGAAGCGGATCGGGACCACGGCCCTCTACGTCACGCACGACCAGGTGGAGGCGATGGCGATGGGGGATCGCGTGGTGGTGATGAGCAAGGGCGTCGTGCAGCAGATCGGCACCCCGGCCGAGGTGTACGACGACCCGGCCAACACGTTCGTGGCCACGTTCCTGGGCTCCCCCCCGATGAATCTCGTCGAGACCGAAGCGCTCACGGTGGGGTTCCGGCCGGAGCATTTCCTGCCCCACGCCGAAACCTCGAAGGCGTCCGGCGACCTTGGCCTCTCGTTCAAGTTCACGCACGAGGAATATCTCGGCGCCGAGCGAATCCTCTACGGCAAGCTCGACGGCGGTCGCTTCGGCGGTGCGACCGCGGTCTCGCGCGTCCCCTCCACGCTGCCGCAGCGGTACCAGTCCGGCGCCGTCTATCCGTTCTCGGTGGCGCGGGAGCGGCTGCGCGTCTTCGACCGCGCCTCCGGGGCGCGCTCGCCGGCGATGCTGACGTGAAGCTCCTCGCGCTCAACGGCGGGTCGTCCAGCGTGAAGCTGGCGCTTTTCGACGGCCGTCTCGCCCGCCTCCTGTCGGGGAAGCTCCAGCGGATCGGCCTCCCGGAGGCGACGCTGTCGCTCGTCGACCACGTGACGAATCGCCGGGAGGAGATGCTGATCGCGGCGCCGGATCACGCGTCGGCGGTGGCCCCGCTCCTCCGGGCGCTCTCGGCCGCCGGACCGATCGCCGCCGTCGGCCACCGCGTGGTCCACGGGGGGCCCCGCTTCTTCGAGCCGCAGCGCGTCACGGGCGAGATCCTCGCCGAGCTGCGCCGGCTCGCCCCGTTCGACCCGGAGCACCTGCCGCTCCAGATCGCGCTGATCGAGGCTTTCGCCGACGCCGCGCCTTCCGCCCCTCAGGTCGCCTGCTTCGACACGGCGTTCCACCATGACCTGCCGAGGGTCGCGCAGCTCCTCCCGATCCCGCGGCGCTTCGAGGCGGAGGGCCTGCGCCGCTACGGCTTCCACGGCCTCTCGTACGCCTACGTGATGGGCGAGCTCGACCGGCTCGCCGTGCCGCGCGGCCGGGTCGTCGTCGCCCATCTCGGGAACGGCGCGAGCCTCGCGGCCATCCGCGACGGCAAGCCCGTCGACACCACGATGGGCTTCACGCCGACGTCCGGCATCCCGATGAGCACGCGCTCGGGCGACCTCGACGCCGGGCTCGTGACCTACCTCTTCCGGCAGGGGCTCGGCGCCGACGACTTCTCCGACCTCGTCAACCGCCGCTCCGGCCTCCTGGGCGTCTCGGAGACGAGCCCCGACGTCCGCGACCTCCTCGACGCGGAGGCGACCGACGACCGGGCGAAGGACGCGCTGGCGCTCTTCGCCTACGAGGTGAAGAAGCGGATCGGCTCTTACGCGGCGGCCCTCGGCGGGCTCGATACGCTGGTCTTCACCGGCGGCATCGGCGAGGGCTCGTCCGTCCTCAGGAGCCGGTTCTGCGAGGGACTCGATTTCCTGGGCGTCCACCTCGACGACGCCCGAAACGAATCCCATGCCCCTGTCATCTCGACGGCCCAGAGTCCCGTGACGGTTCATCTGATCAAGACCGACGAAGAGCTCCAGATCGCGCGCGAATCCGTTCGCGTGCTGACGAGAGGTGCCCGATGAGAAAAGCCAATACCACCGACAAGCCGCTTTCTCCCGACGTCCTCGACAAGATCGACGCCTGGTTCCGGGCGGCGAACTACCTGTCCGTGGGACAGATCTACCTCTACGACAACGAGCTGCTGAAGCGGCCGCTCGTGAGGGACGACGTCAAGCCGAGGCTCCTCGGGCACTGGGGGACGACCCCCGGCCTGAACCTCCTCTACGTCCACCTGAACCGCGTCATCAACGAGCGGGACGTCTCCGTCCTCTACATCACCGGCCCGGGGCACGGCGGGCCGGGCCTCGTCGCGAACGCGTACCTCGAAGGGACGTACAGCGAGGTCTACCCGAACGTCTCGTGCGACACGGACGGGATCCAGCGGCTCTTCAAGCAGTTCTCCTTCCCCGGCGGTATCCCGAGCCACGTCGCGCCGGAGACGCCCGGCTCCATCCACGAGGGGGGCGAGCTCGGCTACGCGCTGACGCACGCGTTCGGAGCGGTCTTCGACAACCCCGATCTGATCGCCGCCTGCGTCGTGGGCGACGGCGAGGCCGAGACCGGCCCCCTGGCCGCGAGCTGGCACTCGAACAAGTTCCTGAACCCCGTCCGCGACGGCGCCGTCCTCCCGATCCTCCATCTGAACGGCTACAAGATCGCGAATCCCACCGTCCTCGCGCGGATCCCCGACGACGAGCTCCACGCGCTCTTCGTCGGGTATGGCTACGACCCCTACCTCGTCGAAGGGAGCGATCCGGCGGAGGTCCACCAGCAGATGGCCGCCACGTTCGACGCCGCCTTCGCCGAGATCGCGCGGATCCAGAAGGAAGCGCGGACGGGTAGGTACAGGGGCCGGCCGCGCTGGCCGATGATCGTCCTCCGGACGCCGAAGGGGTGGACGGGGCCGAAGATCGTGGACGGCAAGCAGGTCGAGGGGAGCTGGCGGTCGCACCAGGTGCCGATCGCGGACGTGAAGACGCCGGAGCACCTCGCGGGGCTCGAAGCGTGGTTGAGGAGCTACCGGCCGGAGGAGCTGTTCGACGAGGGGGGGCGGCTGCGCGCCGAAGTCGCCGCCCTCGCGCCGAAGGGCGAGCGCCGGATGAGCGCGAACCCTCACGCGAACGGCGGCGCGTTACTGCGAGACCTCCGCCTCCCCGACTTCGGCGTCTACGCGGTGAAGGTGGAGCGCCCGGGTTGCGTCGACGCCGAGGCGACGCGCCTCCAGGGCGAGCTCCTCCGCGACGTGATCCGGCTGAACCCGAAGACGTTCCGGATCGTCGGCCCCGACGAGACGGCCTCGAACCGGTGGAACGCCGTTTTCGAGGCGACGAGCCGCTGCTCCACGGCGGAGATCCTGCCGACCGACGATCACGTCTCCCCCGACGGCCGCGTGATGGAGGTGCTCAGCGAGCACCTCTGCCAGGGCTGGCTCGAGGGCTACCTCCTGACGGGCCGGCACGGCTTCTTCAGCTGCTACGAGGCGTTCATCCACATCGTCGACTCGATGTTCAACCAGCACGCGAAGTGGCTGAAGACGACCCGGCACATCCCGTGGCGCCGCCCCATCGCGTCGCTCAACTACCTCCTCACCTCGCACGTCTGGCGCCAGGACCACAACGGCTTCAGCCATCAGGACCCCGGCTTCCTCGACCACGTGGTCAACAAGAAGTCCGAGGTCATCCGGATCTACCTCCCGCCCGACGCCAACACGCTCCTCTCCGTCACGAACCACTGCCTGAAGAGCCGGCACTACGTGAACGTGGTGGTGGCCGGCAAGCAGCCCGCGCCGCAGTGGCTCGACCTGGACGCCGCCATCGCGCACTGCACCGCCGGGATCGGCATCTGGGAGTGGGCCAGCAACGACCGCGGCAGCGAGCCCGACGTCGTGATGGCCTGCTGCGGCGACGTCCCCACCCTCGAGACGCTCGCCGCCGTGGAGATCCTCCGGAAGGACTTCCCCGAGCTGAAGGTGCGGGTGGTGAACGTCGTCGACCTGATGCGCCTCCAGCCGCCGAGCGAGCACCCGCACGGCATGCCCGACCGCGACTTCGACGCTCTCTTCACCGCAAACAAGCCGATCGTCTTCGCCTTCCACGGCTACCCGTGGCTCATCCACCGTCTGACGTACCGGCGGACGAACCACGACAACCTCCACGTCCGCGGCTACAAGGAGGAAGGGACCACCACCACGCCGTTCGACATGGTCGTCCTGAACGACATGGACCGCTTCAAGCTCGCGATGGACGTCATCGACCGCGTCCCGTCGCTCGCCACGAAGGCCGCCTACGCCAAGCAGGAGCTCGCGCACAAGCGGATCCAGCACAAGCGGTACGTCGCCGAGCACGGCGACGACATGCCCGAGATCAAGGACTGGCGCTGGGGTGGCTGAACGCTGAACGCTGAACGCTGAACGGTAGCGCGTCGTTGGATTCCGCCACGTCGCGACACTACCGAACGTGAGAGCTCTCGTCCGGTACGCCGGCCTGCGTCAGACCGCCTACGCCGCTTTTCTCGTCTTGGTGCTCTCCGCACGCGCCGGCTTTGCGTCCGGGTGCCTGACGCCGAGCTTCGCGCCCCCGAGTATCGTCGGGTCGGGACTCGTGATCGAGGGGTACCCCGTCGCCGGTGATTTCGACGAGGACGGCCGGCTGGACCTGCTGGTGCGGACGGGCGATGGCGCTTTCCTGCTCCGGGATCCGAGCCGGGGAGGTTTCCTCGCCCCGCTGCCGGTCAAAGTCAAGCCGGGAGGAGCGCTCCGCGCGGCCGGAGATTTCAACCGGGACGGACATCTCGACGTTGTGGTCATGCGGAAGGAGACGGTCTCCCTCCTGCTGGCGGACGGCCTCGGAGGACTTGCCGAGACGGCCGACTTTCCGACCGGAGCTTCGACCAGCTCACTCGTCGCCGGGGACTTCGACGGAGACGGGAGACTCGACGTCGTCGTGGCGGGACTCGATCCAGCCGACTCCAAGAGGTCCGTCCTCGCGTTCCTGAAGGGAGACGGAGGCGGCGGCTTCGCGAATCCTTCGATTCGACCCATCGGCGCCCTCGGCTTCTCCCTGGTCATGGGCGACCTCGACGGGGACGGCAAGCTCGACGTCGTCTCGGGCTCCAGCGGTTTCAACTGCAGCTCTGCCGAGGTCTACCGGGGCGACGGGCACGGCGGCTTCGTCTGGCTTCCAGGCACCGTCTTCGGCGATTCGATCTTCGTGGCCGACGCGAACCACGACGGAACACCCGATCTCGTCGGCAGTTGTTACATCGGGAGGAGCGTCGGCGTCTCTCTCGGAGCGGGAGACGGGACGTTCCTCCGGGCGGCGACGCGGTTCGCGGGCGTCCCCAACCTACCTTTCGGGGCGGTCGTCGGGGATTTCGATGGCGATGGGAACGTGGACATCATGGCGAGTGGGCCCTTTACCGTCCTCTTCCGAGGCGACGGAAAAGGGGGCCTCGAGGTTCCAGCCGTGCTCCCCGGGGGATCGACGGTGCCGGCCGGCGCTCAGGCGCTGGACCTGAACCAGGACGGGTTGGCGGACCTCTTGTGGCTCTCGGGCGGAAAACTCTCCCTGGCCTTGAACGACTGCTTCCGCCCGGATGGCCCCGAGGCGACGTTTCTCATCCCGTTCCTTCTCGAATCCCCGGGTGCGGGGGAGGCGTCGTTCACCAGCGAGCTCTGGCTCGCCAATCGGGGAGCGTCTTCCGCGGTCGTCGACGTGACGTACACGGCCGCCCTCGGAACGGGAAGCGGTCGCGCGACGACGTCCCTCCCGGGTGGTCTGCAGTGGGCCACGAGCGGCCGTACGGCACTCGCGTCGCTCGGCATCTCCGTTCCCTTCGGGTCCCCGTGGGGCGGGACGCTCCGGCTCGGGTTCTCGGGCCTGTCGTCGCCGGAGGATGTTTTCGCCATCGCCCGGATCCGGAGCCGGACGCCAGGCGCGGAATCCGGCGGCGTCAGCTTTCCCGCCGTTTCCTTCTCAGCGACGTTCACGGGTCCGTCCTCGATCGGCTGGCTCCGCGAGACCGCGGAGGACCGTTCGAATCTCGCCCTCGTGAACGCGGGCGACGCCGCCGGAGGCGACGTGGCCCTGCGCGTCACCGTCGTCTCGACGGACGCGGCTCATCCCGGCTCGGCGACTCTTCCCGACGTGCGCCTCTCGCCAGGGGGGTTCCATCAGGTAGGCCGGGTCCTCGTCGCGAGCGGGCTCGGCGCGGCCAGCGGCTGGGCGCAGATCGAGCGCGTCAGCGGGACGGCGCCGTACTGGGCATATGCCGTCCTCAACGACACCTCGAACGGCGACGGCTCGATCGTCCCGGCGCTCGGCGTCGGCGCGCGATCTCGGCAGGATTCCCTGACGTTGCCGGTTCTCGTCGAGGCCGGAGGCTTCACGAGCGAGCTCGTCGTCACGAGCACCTCCTCGGCGCGAAAGAAGGTCCGCTTGGATTGGAGGGCCGAGGCCGTCACGACGGCCGACCACACCGCGCGCTTCACGGTCGACCTGGTCGCCAGCGGGCAGCTCACCATCCCCTCGTTCGTCCAGTCGCTCCGCGACAGCGGCACGGCCGGCGTCGGCCCCGCGGGGCCGGCCTTCGCGGGAGCGCTCTTCGTCAGCGTGGAGGACGGCGACGTCGAGGGGCTGTTCGTCGGCGCGAGGACGTCCATCCCCGGAAAGCCAGGCCGCTACGGTGTCTTCTATACGGCCTCCTCGTCGTCCGAGATGGCGACCGAGACGGCCTTCCTCTACGGACTCCAGCAGGACCCGCAGAGCCGGACGAATGTTGCGATCGTCAATGCGGCCGCGAGCGGGACCGCTGTCTTCCGGATCGAGGTCTTCGACCCGCAGACCGGACTCGTCGCGGCAACCCTGGGCGACGTCCAGGTGGAAGCGCGGGCCTGGAAGCAGCTCCCGTCGTTGCTCGCCGCCGTCGCGCCAGGGCTCCGAGGCGCGTACGCGAGGGTCACGAAGACCTCTGGCTCGAGCCCCTTTCTCGTCTACGCGATCGTGAACGACGGGGCGGCTCCCGGGCTCGGCAGCGGAGATGGCTCGTTCATCCCGATGCGGCCGGGCGGCGCGTCCCGATGAGCGGAATCGGCACCGACACCCTGCCTTGCGCGTCACATCTGCCGCGCTGCATCGAGTTGCCTCGACGACTAGACTCGTGGCCAATGCGGAGCGCCACCGACGACACCCGACCGGAGGCTGCCGACTTTCAGGTCGCCCTTCTCCGGCAGGCGTCGCCCGCGCGGCGCGCGGCCCTCGCGCTCTCGCTCAGTCAGACCGTTCGCTTCCTGGCGAGGCAGGCGATCCGCTCGCGCGAGCCTGGCCTTTCGGACGAGGAGGTCGGATTGCGGTTCGTGGAGCTCCACTACGGCCGCGCGCTCGCCGCCGCCGTGCGCGACGACCTCGCGCGCCGGCGTTCGTGAGCGCGCCGTCCGACCTCGTCCGTGCGCTCACTCCGGTGGCCGACGCGCTCGAGTCGCTCGGGGTGGCCTACTACGTCGGCGGCTCGATGGCGAGCTCGGCGCGCGGAATCGCCCGGGCGAGCCTCGATGTCGATCTCGTTGCCGACCTCGGAGACGCACACCGCGCGCCTCTGCTCGCTCGGTTGCGGCCGGCCTACTACGTCAGCGAAGAAGCGATCGAAGAGGCGGTGCGCGAACGCTCCTCGTTCAATGTGATCCACCTCGAGACGATGTTGAAGGTGGACATCTTCGTCGCCAAAGGCCGGCCCTTCGACCGTGACGCGCTCGCGAGGGCACGGCTGGAGCGGCTGGAAGAGGAGGCGACGCGGACCTTCCCGGTGGCGTCCGAGGAAGACGTCGTCCTGTCGAAGCTCGCCTGGTACCGGCTCGGCGGCGAGCGCTCCGAGCGGCAGTGGACGGACGTGCTGGGCGTCATCCGGATGGCGGGACCGTCGCTCGACACAACCTATCTGGATCGGCACGCGGAGTCGCTGGGAGTCGGAGACCTGTTGAAGCGGGCTCGGTTCGAGGCGGGAGCTGGTGACGACGTAGTGACGCCCGAGGGCAGAGGCGATACGAGGAAGCGGTGACCAATATCAGACCGCGGCGCGCTGGACCAGCATGAATATGGATCCGAATTCGGATCTGGATATACTACCGCCAGGCGGAGGAACGATTCCATGCGCGCACTCCAGGTTTCGACGGACATCGTCCCGATCGGGGAGTTCAAGGTCCACGCCTCGCGCTACATCAAGGAGCTCGGAGTGAGCCGCCGCGCCTTGATCGTGACGCAGAACGGCAAACCGGCGGCCGTCGTCGTGTCGCCGGAGGAGTTCGACAAGCTGTCTCACGAGGCGAGGCTCCGCGCTGCTGTCGCGGACGGTATTGCAGACGTCGACGGGGGCCGGGTCGTTTCCGATGACCGGATGTTTGCCGAGCTCGATGGCGAGGTGTCGGCCGCGAAAAAGGACCGGGGCCGGCAGCGAAGGTCCTGATCGGAGCTCCCGAAGCGCTAAATGAAGCTCGTCTTCTCCGAGTCGGCGCGACACGATCTCCTCGAGATCGCCAGATTCATCGCGGCGGACGATCCGGAAGCCGCCGGCCGTTGGGTGGGCCGGCTCCGACGACGTGCCAAGATCCTCAGGCGGATGCCCCTGGCGGGTCGCCGGGTTCCGGAGCTGGACCAGGAAGGTATCCGAGAGCTGGTCGAGGGGAACTACCGGATCATCTACCGTGTCGTCGGCACCGTTGTCGAGGTTCTTCGGGTCTTCGAGAGCCATCAACTCCTGTCGGCGAGACAGCTCCCTTGACGCCGCGGCTGTGAACGCAGCGCCTTCCGGCGTCGCGCGGCGCTCGAGTCCGCAGTCGCGAGATTCTCGAAGAAGCTCGGGGTCGGACTGACGTGATCTGATCGCGTATTCTGCGGCGAAATGACGTGTCGCGACCGGTTACTGCGGGGCCCTGCGGCCCCCGCCAGGGACCTTGGCTCTCGCCGTGCTCGAGCCGACCGGTTCCTCGCCCCGGCGATGCTCCTGCCGGCGGTCTTCTACATCGGGGCGCTCGTCGGCGTGCCTCTGGTACTGGCGTTCGTCTACGCCGTGGGCGACGTGAAGGTGGGGAGCGAGGGGTATCACTTCGTCGGGCTGAAGAACTTCACGTCGGTGTTCGAGAACCCGGCTTTCCGGAAAGCGCTCCGGAACTCGTTCGTCTTCACCATCGCGTCGCAGGTCCTGTCCCTCGTCGGCGCGAACATCCTGGCGCTCGTCCTGAAGGACGCCTTCCCCGGGCGGCGCTTCTTCCGGTTCCTCATCCTCCTGCCGTGGGTCGCGCCGGTCTCGATCGGGTCGCTCGGCTGGAAGTGGATCCTCGACTCCATCTACAGCGTCATCGGCTGGACGCTCGTGAGGCTCCACCTCGTGAAGCCGTACGAGGCGCCGATGTGGCTGGGGGAGCCGACGCTCGCGATGATCTCGGTGATCCTCGTCCACACCTGGCACGTGATGCCGTTCGCCACCGTCATCCTTCTGGCGGGCTGGACGGCGATCCCGAAGGACATCCCCGAGGCCGCGGCCGTGGACGGCGCGGGCTACTTCCGGACGCTCTTCGAGATCCAGCTGCCGATGCTCGTCCCGATCATGAACGTGGCGGTCCTCTTCGGGACGATCTTCACCTTCACCGACATGACGGTGATCTACATCCTGACGCGGGGCGGGCCGTACGACTCCACCCACGTCCTGCCGTCGTACGCGTTCTTCACGGGCATCCTCGGCAACGACCTTGCGGAGGGAGCCGCAGTGTCGGTCTTCCTGGTGCCTCTCCTTGCCGTGGTGGCGTACCTGATGCTGCGGTCGGCGCACCGGGCGGAGGGGGCGTGAGGCCGTGAACAAGCTCGTCCGCGCCGGGATCCTGGCGTTCTTCTCGGTGATCCTGGCGTTCCCGTTCTACTGGATGCTGATCACGGCGTTCAAGCGGACGAGCGACCTCTACAACACCGACAACAACCCGTTCCTCTTCAACGAGCCGCCCACGCTCGACCACGTGAAGCTCCTCCTCCACGAGACCCTCTTCCCGCGCTGGTGCCTCAACACGGCGCTGGCGGGGCTCGCGGTGGTCGTCATCACCCTCGCGCTGGCGCTGCCGGCCGCCTACGCGCTCGCGCGGCTCGCCGGGAGCTGGGGCGAGAAGGTGGGGATCGGGATCTTCCTGACGTACCTCGTCCCCCCCACGCTCCTCTTCATCCCGCTGTCGCGCGTCGTGGCGATCCTGGGGCTCACCGACTCCCTCTGGTCGATCATCGTCGTCTACCCGAGCTTCACCGTCCCGTTCTCCACGTGGCTCCTGATGGGCTTCTTCAAGTCGATCCCGAGGGAGCTGGAGGACGCGGCGATGGTCGACGGCCTCACCCGGTTCCAGACGTTCCTCCGGCTGATGATCCCGATCTCGCGGTCGGGCATCCTGACGGTCGTCATCTTCACGTTCACCCTCGTGACCCAGGAGTTCGTCTACGCCCTGACGTTCATCTCGTCGGCCGAAAACCAGACGGTGGGTGTGGGGGTGCCGTCGTTCCTCGTCCGGGGCGACGTCTACTACTGGGGTTCGCTGATGGCCGCCTGCCTCATCGCGAGCGTCCCCACCGGGGTCGTGTACAACCTCTTCCTCGACCGTTTCATCTCGGGGTTCACGGTGGGAAGCGTGAAGTGAGACGGTTCCCTCTACAATCGCGGCCATGAGCGAGCGCTACACCACCAAGAAGCTGCTGGTGCTCCGCAAGGTCACCCGCGGCCTCACGGAACTCATCCGGGGACAGCTCCGCGACAACCTCGCGACGCTCTCCCCCATCCTCCGCGCGAAGACGGTTTTCGGCGACTACGTGCAGAGCCAGGCCAAGGAGAGCGTGAAGGGGTCGGAGAAGGCCTTCAAGGAGCTCCAGACGCTTTACGAGTCGATCGCGGCCGTGAAGCCGTTCAACCTGCCGAAGGAGCTGAAGGCGCCGATCGAGATCGTCTCGGGCTCGCTCGAGTTCACGCCCACGGAGTACGTCTACGTGGCGAAGGGCGAGGACGGAGAGGGGAAGAAGGTGACGGTGACGGCTCCGCTGAACTGGGTCCTCACCTACGCCGGCGCCGCGCCTGCCCGGATGCACGAGCTCCTGGCCGACCCGAACCGCGCCACCGCGGACCTGCAGAGCCTGGTGCTCCAGTTCCTCGTCATCCATTTCGTCCTCCAGAAGCAGCCCGGCCTGCTGCAGGTCTTCGAGGCCCTCCACCTCCCCATCACCACCTCGAAGCTGCCGGAGTTCGGAGAGCTGCCGATCACGCACATCGCGTCGTCGCTCACCACCATCCGCCCGCCGGACGCCGTGATCATCGAGGCCACCGAGATCGCCGGGATGGACACCTTCGAGGAGATCGTCAGCTTCGAGGACCTGGCCAAGATGCGCGACCCCTGGAAGGAACGGCTGGTGGAGCTGGTGAAGACGCACGACGCCAGCCTGCTGGCCGAGTAGGGAAAGCGTACCGATGGCGCTGGAAACCGTCCGCCTCCTGCCGCTCGGCGATCCGTCCGCGGCCCCTTTCGGTATCCACCTCGTCGTCCAGGGCGACGGCTTCGTCACGCTGTCGAACGCCGACGACCTCGCCACCGTCTACCTCGTGGCGATCAAGAGCGACGACGAGGCCATCGTGGAGCTGGCCGCGCTGAAGCTCCTGCCGAATCGCCTCGACACGCTCTACGACGCCGAGCCCCGCTTCACGAACCCGGCGCTCGAGGCCCGCTTCGACAGGGAGCGCGAGCGGCTGAAGCAGCTCCGGACGAAGGCGCCGTTCTTCCCGCGGCTCTTCCTGCCCCAGGGGACGCCCGCCGAGGGGTGGCTGCCGCCGCTCTTCTACTCGAAGCTCGACAGGACCTTCTTCACGCCCCCGTCGCCGCGGTACCCCGCAACGTCTCTCGTCACCTGCCACGACGACGCCTTCCTGGCGTCGAACGGCCTGCCGCTCTACTCGTCCACCGCCCACCGCTATCTCTACTGCCAGAAGTCGTCGCGGAAGAGCGGTCCGCCGGTCGTCTTCTCGGCCGACAAGGCGGAGGAGCTCCTCGAGGCGCTGACGGAGGCCTTCAAGAGCGACGAGACGCGCGAGCAGATGCTGGAGTCGTTCCCGTCGAAGGCGATCCGGGATGCGGCGAAGGACGCCCCCAACCTGTCGCTCGCGGAGCACGTCACGCCGTTCACGTTCTACGACACGCCCTTCCTCCTGACGGGCTTCTCCCCGCTGAACCTCGACGAGCTGGCCGACCTGATCAGCGGCCGGCCGTGGGAGTCCGTCGTCTCCGACGTGAAACACCCGCTCGCCTCCGAGCCGCTCCGCCACGCCTGGGTCGGCGGCCAGATCAGCATGCCGCGCCGCCTCCTCTTCGCCCACGACGGCGCGGGAATGGACGCCGTTGAGATCTTCTCGCTGAAGCTGACGGCGTTCCGCCAGGTGGCCCAGGCGCTGCTCAGCTTCTCCCAGGTCGTCGGCCAGCCGCACCTCGACGTCCATCCGCGCCACGTCCTCTTCGACCTGTCGGGCGCGGGCGACGGGCTCCCGCTCTTCTGGACGTTCCAGGCCCGCCTCCACGGCCTGGCCACCGCCTCGGAGGGCGTCCCCGACGTCGCGGACCAGCGCGTGGTGCTGCCGCCCCGCAACCCGATGGTGCCGTACGCGGCCCAGGAGGTGCTCGAGTTCCAGCTGGCCGGCTTCCGACCCGCCGAGCTCTACCTGAACGAGGTGCTCGAGTCGAAGAAGACGCGCCGCCTCGACGGCCGCTTGTCGGATCCGTACGGCCTCTACCCGGCGCCCCGCAATCGGGATCGGGTGCTCATCCAGCTGCAGCCGGAGGGGCCCGACTTCGGGGTCAAGACGATCTTCATCCGGCTGAACAGGGAGGACAGGCCGACGCCCCGCGAGCTGCCGTTCGTCAGCGAGCCGGTGGAGCTCTCCGACCAGGGGATGCAGAAGATCCAGAAGGCGCTCGGCATCCGGATCCCCGGGGCGCGGTACCGGATCTTCCCCGACTTCGGCGAGCCCTCCGACCTCTACGGGCTCGGCATCGTCCTTCTGCGGCTCCTCCTCGCGAACGACGCGCAGGACGCTCACTCGCTCGCGCGCTCGGTGGCGCGGATGCTGAAGAACTTCGGCTCGGACTCCGGGGGCGTTCACCTGGACGAGCTCCGCCAGGACCCCGACGCGGCGGCGATCCTCTCGAAGGTCAACGTCTTCTACGATCCCGCCGACCGCGTTAAGGGGCGCCCGAACGGCATCCCCGACGCTCTGTGGGACCGGGCGCTGACGCTCGCCCTGAGGCTGATCACCCGGATTCCGGGCTACTCGTACGCGGCCGACCATGCCGACTTCGACGAGATCCACCGGACGGGCAAGCTGGAGCGCGTGCTGCAGGAGGCGACCCTCCTGGGGACCGAGGTATCGTCGCTCCTGTTCGGCCGCCAGAGCCTCAATCTGGAGATCCAGCAGGTCGTCGCCGAGGTGCTGGCCGAGGGGATGCGCTGAGCCTCTCGACGGTGTCCGGTGATGTAGACTCCGTCGCAGTTTTCGGAGCGTTCAACAGGGGGAGAGCTTTCTTTCGACGATGAGCCGATCCTCGCCGTTCCTGTCCGCCGAAGTATGGCTCGGGCCGATGGAAGGCCTTCGGTTCAGCGTCTCGACGGCGGAGAGCCCGTGCTCCATCCGGATTGGCCGCCAGGCCGTCGACAAGAAGCGCGGGGTCAAGAACCAGCTGGTCCTTCCGATGGGCGTCGGCATCTCGTCGTCGCACGCCGAGATCCGCGTCGTGGACGGGAAGATCGTCCTGCGCGACGTCGGCTCCACGAACGGCACGTTCGTGGCCCTTTCGCGGGTGACGGAGGAGATCGAGGTGACGTCGGGAGAGGTCTTCCTCGCCGGGTTCACGCCGATCCGCGTGGCCTTCGAGGACGAGCCCCACCCCGACCTCCCCCCGGTCCGCACCCTGGCGCCGAGCCCGTGGGAGCCCCTCCAGACCATCATCCTCTCCGCGAAGGACGCCGCCGAGAGGCTGGGCGAGACCTATATCGACACCCGCCACCTCTGCGACGCCGTGCTCCGCTCCCAGGGCGAGTGGATCAAGAAGACGCTGAAGACCGCCGACTGGTCGGTGAACGACGCCCTGACGGAGCTCTGGCAGGGGACGTTCCTGGAGGGGACCCACGCCTGGCTCAGCAACGTCGCGGCGCGGCCCATCAAGACCCCCGAGGCCTCGAAGGACTTCCTCGTCTCACCGAAGGCCGGAGGCATCCTCGACTCCGTCGCCGAGCACCGCAACCGCGACCCGCGCCGCGAGGTCCTGAAGGAGCTCCTGAAGGCCGCAAACGGGCCCGTCGGCATCTGGCTGGCCGCGCACGGCGTCAAGATGGACGCCGACGACATCTCGCGGGCCTTCAAGCCGTCGACGCGGACGATGTCGGGCATCCGGGGGAGCGGCCGGCTCGTGGTGGTCGACGCGCCGGAGGCGGCGAAGCCGGCGGAGCCCGCCGTGGAGAAGAAGCCCGGGAAGTCGCTTCCCCACGCAGCCGCCACGTCGCACCTCCCGCCCGTCCGCTACGAGCAGGAGGAAGCCTCGGAGGAGGCCACCTACGTCCGGCGCGACTCCCCGTACGATCGCCCGGAGCGTCCCGCGGGCGGCCCTCCCCGGATCGTCGAGCGCGAGCGGGGGCCCGAACGGGCGCCCGAGAAGCCGGCGCCGCGGCCGGAGAAGCCGGTCGAACGGCCGCCCGAGCGGACCGAGCGCGAACGGTTCGGGGAGCGTCAGCCCGAGCGTGCCGAGCGGGCCGACCGTGCCGAGCGGGTCGATCGGGCGGACCGCGACCGTCTCGGCGAACGCCAGCCGGAGCGGGTCGATCGCGAGCGCGAGCGCGAAGCCGAGCCCCCGCTCCATCGAAAGGCCGAACGCCGCCCCTCGCCCGACGCTCTCGCGCCGCTGGACGTGGTGGTGGACCAGAAAGCCCGCGACCTCGCGCAGGAGCTCGCCGAGGTGGCAACGGCCTACCGGTTCTCCACCGCGGCCGACCGCCGGCTCGCGATCCGGGGTCGTATCTCGAAGGAGCTCCATTCGGTCGCCGTCGACCGCCGCCCCCGGATGCTCGAGCAGGTCCGCATCCAGTTCCCGATCCTCGACCCCGGCGAGCCGCCGAAGCCGGCGTCAGACCCGAAGGAGGTCGCGGCCCTGAAGGAGCGGATCCGCCAGCTCGAGAGCGAGCTGGATGACGCCCGGCGGCAGGCGAAGCCGGCCCCGGCGCGGGCCGCGAAGGCCGTCCCCTCGGCCATCCCGTGGGAGGACATCCTGGAGAAGGGGTCGGTAGGAGGCCTCCAGGCGGCGACGCTCCGCGAGATCATCGAGTTCGCCGTCACCATGGAGCGTTTCCTGGTCGGCATGGTGGAGTCCTCCATCTCCCCGACCGGCGGCACCCAGATGTTTCGGCTGCCGGACTACAAGGAGAACGTCCAGCTCTTCCTCACGCTGATCAAGGAGGGGACCGACCGCGACCTCCAGCAGGTCCGCGTGAAGGAATACCTGATGGAGCTCCAGCGCTGGCAGGTGGCGATGCTCGCCGCCCAGCACGAGGCCCCGAAGGAGTGGTTCGCCAAGCTCTGGAAGAGAATCAACCCGACCGTCATCGAGCAGACGACGCGCGAGGCCGGCTGGAAGCTCCGCAGCGAAGCGGCCGACTGGTGGAACCTCTACAAGAACGCCGTGAAAGACCTGAACCCGGACGTCGTGCAGGACCAGATCCTCCAGGCCGTCGCCCGGATCTCCCAAGAAGAGCAACTGAAGCTGAAGAAAGGAACCACCACAGATGGCTAAGACCCGCCTCCTCACGACCGCCTTCGCCCTCGCCTCTCTCGTTCTCGTCACCGGCTGCAGCAGCCTGTCCACCGTGGACTTCCGCTGCGACCCGCAGGTCAACGGCGGCCTGGCGCTCACGATCGACGTGGTGCGCGCCACCGAGGCCGAGACGCAGCAGATCCGCTCGCTCGGCGAGAAGTGGTTCTACGACCAGATGCGCGCGGGCCTGCGCGACCGCACGGAGACCGTCACCTTCACGGTGGACGGCTCGAAGGAGCGGACCGTTCAGATCCCGAAGGTCGGCAAGGACGACAAGTACCTGTGCGTGGTCGCCGACTACAAGTTTCAGAACCCGGACCCCACGAAGCACGTCGTCGTGCTGCCCCGGGAGAAGTGGCTCGGACAGAAGATCAAGATCGCCGTCCGCGACCGCGAGCTCGTGGTAACCACCGTCTGGTGAACCGCGCATGAGAAGGACACCGCCCGTATTCTGGGCCGAGGGGATGTTCCTCCGGCCCCATCATTTCCAGGCGGCGGACCGCTACCGCGAGGAGGCCCTGAAGCAGGACATCCGGCGGCTGCAGCCGTTCTTCTGGGGGGTGATGAGCCTCGACATCGCGCCCGATCAGCTGGAGAACTTCACCTTCGAGGTCCGGGAGCTGGAGATCAAGCTGAAGGACGGCTCGTCGCTGTCCCTCAGCAACAACCTCCGACTCTTCCCGCGGAGCTTCAAGGGTGAGCTCGACCAGTCCGGCGGGCGGATGGACGTCTGGCTGGGCGTTCCCGTCTGGAAAGAGGCCGAGGCCAACTCGCTCTTTCCCGGCGAGACGCCCAAGGGACACGAGCGGCGGTTCGCGGCGGAGTCGATCGAGGTGTTCGACGAGAACGTCGGCGCGAACGCCCAGCCCATCGACACCAAGAAGTTCAACGCCCGGGTCTTCTTCGGGAACGAGACCCGCGAAGGGTACGAGTGCGTCCAGATCGCCGTCGTGGAGCG
>Ga0154020_10004152_pt1 | contig 17298 bp, 17 predicted proteins | sample Klosneuvirus_201_FD_109709 | JGI IMG/M metagenome (GOLD analysis project Ga0154020, IMG submission 109709) | Active sludge microbial communities from wastewater, Klosterneuburg, Austria - Klosneuvirus_20160825_MG | ecosystem: Engineered > WWTP > Aerobic digester > Activated sludge | place...
CGTGTTTGCCGCTGGTGATGAACTGCTTGACGCCGTTGAGCACGTAGTCGTCACCGTCGCGCACGGCCACCGTCTTCAGCCCGCCGGCCTCGGAGCCGACATGCGGCTCGGTGAGGCAGAAGGCGCCGAGCAGGTCGCCGCGCGCCAGGGGCTTGAGGAACTGCTGCTTCTGCTCCTCGTTGGCGAAGGCCATCAGGATGGAGCAGACCGGGCAGTTGTTGACGCTCACCGGGGTGGAGGTGCCGCCGTCGCCGGCCGCGATCTCTTCCAGGATGATCGAGAGAGCCAGGTAGTCCATGCCCGCGCCGTCGTATTCGGTGGGCACGGCCACGCCGTAGCAGCCCAGTGCCGCCAGGCCTTTGAGCTCCGCGGCGGGGAAGTGGTGCTCCTTGTCCCAGCGCGCGGCATGCGGCGCGATGTGGTCCTGCACGTAGGCGCGCACGGCGTCCTGGACGGCACGGTGGTCTTCACTGAGCAGCATGGCGAGGTCTCCTGAGGTGGTGATTCAACGGTGACGAGGGTGGCGGCCCTTCGGCCCTTCACCAGGGGATGGGGTTGCCGTCGTAATTGAGGAACTGGCCGTGCTGCGCCGCCGTGACTCCGGCCAGGGTGCCGCGCAGGGCGCGGGCGCTGTCTTCCACGCGCAGGTCGGCCTCGGCCCCGCCCATGTCGGTCTGCACCCAGCCGGGGTGCAGCGCGACGCACAGGGCGCGGCCCTGCAGGGCCAGGGAGATGTCCTTGAGCACCGAGTTCAGCGCAGCCTTGGAGGCGGCGTAGAGCCAGCCGCTGGTGGCGGTGCGCCCGCCGATGGAGCCCATGCGGGAGGAGACCACCGCCAGCCTGGCCTGCGGCGCCAGCGCCTCCAGCAGCTGGGGCACGACGCGCATGGGGCCCAGCACGTTGGTGTGCATGACCTGATCGAAGTCCGCCTCGGTGGGCACGTCCAGGGTGCGCAGGCGCGGGCCGTAGACACCGGCATTGACGATGACGGTGGAAAAACGCGAGCCGTCCACCTGCCAGCCCAGGCCGCCAATGCTGGCGGGCTGGGTGATGTCCAGCCGCAGCACCTGGGCGCCCAGGGCGCGCAGGCGGGCAGTGCCTTCGTCATCCCGGGCGGTGCCGGTGACCAGGGCACCGTCGGCCAGGTACTGCCGGGCCAGCTCCAGGCCGATGCCGCGGGAGGCGCCGACGATGAGGACATGGGGAAGGGGCTTGAGACTCATGGCGGAAACGGGTTCGGCGGGAGGACAACAGGGTGGGGCAAAGGCGGGGCCGGTCAAACGATCTCGCGCAGCGCGGCGACCAGCGCGTCGCACTGCGCCGGGGTGCCGACGGTGATGCGCAGGTGGTCGGCGATGCGTTCGGGCCGGCTGAACTGCCGCACGATGATGGCGCGCTCGCGCAGGGCCTGCTGCAGCGCCGCGCCGCGCTGCGCCGGGTGGCGTGCGAAGACGAAGTTGGCCTGTGAGGGCAGCACCTCGAAGCCCAGTGATGTCAACTCGGCGGTGAGCCGCTGGCGGGAGGCGATGACGGCGCCGCGGGTCTGATCGAACCAGGCGCTGTCCTCCATCGCTGCCAGCGCGCCCACCAGCGCCAGGCGGTCCAGCGGGTAGGAGTTGAAGCTGTCCTTGACCCGCACCAGGGCTTCGATCAGCCCGGCATGGCCCAGCGCGAAGCCCACCCGCAGCCCGGCCAGCGAGCGCGACTTGCTCAGCGTGTGCACCACCAGCAGGTTGGGGTGCGCGGCGATGAGCGGGATGGCGGACTCGGCACCGAAGTCCACATAGGCCTCGTCCACCACCACCACCCGGTCCGGCAGGGCGGTGAGCAGCCGCTCGATCTCCGCACGGGCCAGGCCGCAGCCGGTGGGTGCGTTGGGGTTGGGGAAAATCACGCCGCCGGCGTGGGTCGCTTGGGCTGTGGCGATGAGATCGTCCACCCGGACCTGGAAGCGCTCGTCCAGCGGCACCGTCTGCGGCGTGATGCCGTAGAGCCGGCAGTAGGTGGGGTAGAAGCTGTAGGTGATGTCCGGGAACAGCAGCGGGCGCGGCGTGCCGTCGCCGTTGCGGTGGTTGAGCAGCGCCATGAAGGCATGCGCCAGCACCTCGTCCGAGCCGTTGCCGACGAAGACCTGCTCGGCATCCAGCCCGTGCACCCGGGCGATGCCCTCGCGCAGTGCGGTGGCGCCGGGGTCCGGGTACAGGCGCAGCCGATCGGCGTCGCCGCCCAGCTCGGCCATCAGCGCATCCAGCACCTTCGGGCTGGGCGGGTAGGGGTTCTCGTTGGTGTTGAGCTTGACCAGGTTGGCCAGCTGGGGTTGCTCACCCGGCACGTAGGGGGCGAGCTGGTGGACGAGGGGGCTCCAGAAGGGACTCATGAAGATGGGAATTGGGGCCGGTCTGGCGGTTGAGAGCGGGATACAGCGCCCAGCGTATCAAGGCCGCTCGGCCAGCGCCAGGCGCAATGCCAGGCCGGCGAAGAGCAGGCCGGAGGCGCCCTGCATCAGCCGCTGCAGGCGGAGCGAGGGTTTCCAGCGGCGCAGCGGCGAAACGGCCAGCACCAGCACGGCCAGGAAGACGGCGCTCTGCAGCACGAACCAGGCACCCAGCGCCAGGAAGGCCTGCGTCTTGTCCGGCGCGTCATCGGCGATGAACTGCGGCAGCAACGCGAGGAAGAAGATCGCCACCTTCGGGTTCATCACGTTGGTCAGCAGGCCCTGGCTGAACAGCACACTGAGCGCGACGGGCTCGGACGGCGGGGCGTCCGCACCGGGCGCTTGTGCCGCCGGATCGGCCGGGAGCAGCGCATTGCGCCACATGCCGAAGGCCAGCCAGGCGAGGTAGACCGCGCCGAGCAGCTTGAGCGCATCGAAGGCCCCGGCGGAGGCGGCCAGCAGCGCGGCCAGCCCGAAAGCCGCGCCGATGGCGTGGATCACACAGCCGGCACTGATGCCCGCCGCCGCCGCCAGCCCGCCGCGCACGCCGTTCTGCAGGGTGCGCGAGATGGTGAGCAGCAGGTCCACGCCCGGCGTGGCGTTGAGCACCAGCACGGTGAGGGCAAACAGCGCCAGGTCCTTCAGGCCGAGGTCCATCGGGAGCGGTCCTTCGTTCGGTCAGGGAGTCAGAGCATCTCGACAGCCAGCGCGGTGGCCTCGCCGCCGCCGATGCACAGCGACGCGACGCCGCGCTTGCCGCCACGCTTCCTCAGCGCACCCAGCAGCGTGACGACGATGCGCGCGCCCGAGGCGCCGATCGGGTGGCCCAGTGCGCAGGCGCCGCCATGGATGTTGACGATGTCGTGCGGCAGGTTGAACTCGGTCATCGCGGCCATCGTCACGGCGGCGAAGGCCTCGTTGACTTCCCAGAGGTCCACGTCGGTGGTCTGCCAGCCGGCCTTGGCCAGCACCTTGCGGATCGAGCCGGCCGGCGCGGTGGAGAACCAGGCCGGCTCCTGCGCGTGCACCGCGTGGGCGACGATGCGCGCCACCGGCGTCAGTCCGCGGGCTGCGGCGGTCGACGCGCGCATCAGCACCAGCGCCGCAGCGCCATCGGAGATGCTGCTGGCGTTGGCGGCGGTGATGGTGCCGTCCTTCTTGAAGGCGGGCTTCAGGCCGGCGATCTTGTCGAGCTTGGCCTTGAAGGGCTGCTCGTCGAACTGGATGACGGTGTCGCCGCCACGGCCGGGAATCGTCACCGGCGCCATTTCCCAGTCGAAGCTGCCGTCCTCGTTGGCCGCCTTGGCGCGGGTGGTGGAGGCGATGGCGAACTGGTCCTGCGCCTCGCGGGTGAAGCCGAACTTCTCCACGCACTGCTCGGCGAAGGCGCCCATGGCCTTGCCACGCTCGTAGGCGTCTTCCAGGCCGTCCATCGCCATGTGGTCGAACAGCTGGGCGGCACCGTACTTGACGCCCTTGCGCGCGAACATCAGGTGCGGCGCGTTGGTCATGCTCTCCATGCCGCCGGCGACCATCACGTCCACCGAGCCGGCCTTGAGCATGTCGTGCGCAAACATCATCGCGCGCATGCCCGAGCCGCACATCTTGGACAGCGTCACCGCGCCGGCCGAGATCGGCAGGCCGGCGCCGAGCACCGCCTGGCGCGCCGGAGCCTGGCCCTGGCCGGCCATCAGGCAGTTGCCGAACAGCACCTCGTCGACGGCATCACCGGGCACGCCGGCCCGTTCGACCGCAGCGCGGATCGCCACCGCGCCCAGCTGCGCGGCGGACAGGTTGGCGAAATCGCCCAGCAGGCCGCCGATGGGCGTGCGGGCAGCGGACACGATGACGATGGGGTCGGACATCGAGGACATGGGCGGTCTCCTGGGTTTCGGTGGGTGAGAGGGTGTGGAAGGAAAGGGGCGGGGCCTTCAGGGCGCGACGTCTTCGGCCGCGCTCACGTCCACCGCGGCGGCGCTGCGGCGCTGGTGGCAGAAGCGCCGCTCCGGGTCGTAGGGGAACACGTCGTGCACATGACCGGCGCGGATGCGCGCCTGGTGCTGCTGCCAGAAGGCGGCGTCCAGCAGGTCGCCGTGGTGGCGCAGGAAGACCTCGCGCACCGCGGCGTGGCCGAGCAGGAAGGGGCCGAAGGTCTCCGGAAAGACGTCGCCGGGGCGCACGCTGTACCAGACCTCGCCGCTCATCTCCTCCTCCTCGTTGCGCGGCGGGGGCACGCGGCGGAAGTTGCAGTCGGTGATGTACTCGATCTCGTCGTAGTCGTAGAACACGACCTTGCCGTGGCGCATCACGCCGAAGTTCTTCCACAGCATGTCGCCGGGGAAGATGTTGGCGGCCACCAGGTCCTTGATGGCGTTGCCGTACTCGATCACCGCACGCTCCAGCTGGGCCGGCGCGGCCTCCTGCAGGAAGATGTTCAGCGGGATCATGCGCCGTTCGATGTAGACGTGCCGCAGGATCAGCGTCTCGCCGTGCTCCCCTGGGTCGTCCACCAGGCTGGGGCAGAAGCGCTGGATCTCTGCCAGCAGCTGGGGCGTGAAGCGCGAGCGCGGAAGGGCCACGTTGCTGAACTCCAGTGTGTCGGCCATGCGGCCCACCCGGTCGTGCTGCTTGACCAGCAGGTACTTGCCCTTGACCTGCTCGCGGGTGGTCTCCTTCGGTGCGGGGAAGAAGTCCTTGATCAGCTTGAAGACGTAGGGGTAACTCGGCAGGTCGAACACCAGCATCACCATGCCCTTGATGCCCGGGGCGATGCGGAAGGCGTCGCTGCTGTGGCGCAGGTGAAACTGGAAGTCGCGGAAGAACAACGCCTTGCCCTGCTTCTGCAAGCCCAGTGCCGAGTAGATTTCACTGCGCGGCTTGCGCGGCATCAGCGTACGCAGGAACTGCACATAGGCCGACGGCACCTCCATCGCCACCAGGAAGTAGGCCCGCGCGAAGCTGAACAGCATCTGCAGGTCGTCCTCGCCGAACAGTGCCGCATCGATGGTCAGCGGCCCCGGGGCGGGCGGCAAGGCCTGCGCGGAAGCGGCCGCAGTGCCGGGCGCCGTGGTGTTTTCGGCGTGGAGGATGGGCAGCGCAAACGGCAGGTCGCGGTCGCCGTTGATGATCTTGCCGACCAGGTAGGCACCCTTGTTTCGGAAAAAGGGCGAGGCCAGCACCTGGAACTGCGCATTGGTGCGCCAGCGCTCCCCGCCCAGCGAGGCCAGCACCGCACTGTGCCACTGGTCGATGTCGCGGTCGAAGTTCTCCCACCGGCCCTGCAGCCCGAAGCTGGCGACGATGTCCGCCAGCGTGTCGCGCAGCGTGGTGGGAGTGGGGTACCAGGCACGGAAGGTGGGCCGGGCGGCCGGTTCATCGTTTTCGATGTACTCCGTGCTGACGGCGGGCCGCACGAAGATGAAGTCGTTGTTGAAATACTGGTGGTGCAGGATCTTGGTGGTGACCGAGTTGAAGAAGGTCTCCGCCAGCTCCGGCTGATGGTGGTTGGTCAAGAGGCCGATGTAGTGCAGCTTGACCTGCTGCCACACGTCCATGCTCAGCGTGCCTGCGGCAAACTCCGCCTGCAGCCTTTCGGCCGCCTCGTCCACCCGGGTGTCGTAGAACTCGATGCGCTCGCGCTGGGCGCGCTGCTGCCCCAGCCAGTCGGCCTGCTCGAAGCGCTGCTGCGCCGCAGCGCTGGTGTCCCGGAACAGCCGGTAATGCCGGTTGAATCCTTCCAGCAGCGCCTGCGCCACCTCGTAGGCGCGGTGGTCGGTGAGACGCTCGGGGAACATCGTGCGCAGCATCTGCTCAGGTTCTAAGGTTCTCAGGGTCCGGGCGTGGGGGCAGCAGGAGGGGCCGGTTCGGGTGAGCCTGTCCGCAGCGAAACCGCCGCAGCGGCGGCGCTGCCCTCGGGGTACCGGGTGGCGGCCGCCAGCGCGCGCTGCGTCAAGGTCGCCAATGCGCGGCTGTAGGCCGGCTCGACGTCCTCCGTGCAGGCCACCGTCATGCGCAGGTCCTCGATCAGCCCGTTGTGCAGTCCGTAGACCCAGCCGTGCACCACCACCTCCTGGCTGCGCAGCCAGGCCTCCTCCACCACCGTGGTGCGGCACACATTGCGGGACTGCTCCAGCACATTCAGCTCGCACAGCGTGTTCAGCCGCAGGGCCGGCGGCAGGCTGTTGAGCAGCGTCAGGTGGCGGTCGCGCACCTCCTGCACATGGCGCAGCCAGTTGTCCACCAGCCCGGCGCGCAGGTTGTTCAGCGCGGCATTCACGCCGCCGCAGTTGGAGTGGCCGACCACGATGATGTGGCGCACCTTCAGGTGATCCACCGCGTACTGCACCACCGACAGCGCGTTCAGGTCGCTGGGCACCACCACGTTGGCCACGTTGCGGTGCACAAACAGCTCACCCGGCAGCAGGTCCACCAGCTCATTGGCCGGCACCCGGCTGTCCGCACAGCCGATCCACAGGTACTGTGGTGTCTGCTGCGCCAGCAGCTTGGTGAAGAAGCCCGGCTCACGGGCCTCCACATGCTCCGCCCAGCGGCGGTTGTTCTCGAACAGTTCGGTCAGGTCGGTGCTCATGCGCGGAATTGTGGCTGACGGTCCCTGACGGGAGGGTGGGCGAGGTCAAGCGGGGTGGACTTTGATTGACGTTGACGTAAACGTCAAGTGATCGCGATGACCCGCGGCAGAGCTTCCTCAGCTTCAGCGCAGCCAGCGCCGCGCATCCTTCAACAGCAGCAGCAACTGCTGCTCGCGCAGCGGCGACGGGATGAAGCCGAAGCGGGTATAGAACCGCGCCGCGTCGGCATCGATGGGGTGGGTCAGCATCGCGCGGATGCCGGCCTGTTCGGCGATCAGCAGCGTGCGGCGGATCGCGTCCTGCAGCAGGCCCACGCCAATGCCACGCCCCTGGTCCTGCTGCGAGACCGCCAGCCGCGCCAGGATCACCACCGGCACGGGGTACTGACCCATCCCCTGACGGATGCGCGGTGGCGCGTCCAGTGTGTCCACCTGGCCCACAGTCAGGCTGAAATAGCCGGCCACCCGATCGCCGTCGGCGACGACGAAGGTCTTGGCCGATCCGCTGCCCTGGGCCTGGCGCGCGTGGCGCAGCAGCCAGTCGTTCAACGCGGGCCTGCCGCAATCGAAACCCTCCAGCCGGTGCGCAGCGGCCAGCGGCTCCGGTGCGCGCAGCGTCACGTCGCCGCCCAGGGCGGCTGGCGCGAGAAGAGGTCGCGCAGGCCCGCGTTGTCGGGCTGCTCAGGCGGCAGCGGCTGCTCCAGCAGGTCCATCAGCGCCTGGACCTGCTGGCCCGAGACCAGGAACAGGCGCTGGTCAAGCAGGGTCTGCTCGGCGGCCAGGCAAGCGCTGTCGAGGATGAAGTCGGTCAGCGACTTGTGCGCCACCTCAGCGGCGCGGCGCAGCACCGCCTCCTGTTCCAGGGTTGCGCGCAGCCCCAGGCGGGCCGTCCGTGCGGAGGGGGAGGAGGCGGCAGCGGTCATGGCAGCGGCTGGTGGGTCAGGACGAGGGGGGTGATGTTAGTACAAACGACGCACAATGGTCCGCCGCCTGCTTCAGGCCTCGCCCCCCGCCCGCTCCCGATTCACCCCCAGCAGCCGGCGCAGGATCTCGTCGTCGCTGAGCGTGGCCGGGTCTTCGCTCCAGCCGTAGGCGGTGGCGACCGCGCGGTCCAGCGCGGCGTGGGTCTGGGCGAGCCAGGCGGGGCGCTGGTTGTAGAGGTTCGTCAGCGTACGTTTGGCCAGCTCCTTCTCGAAGCCGGGTTTGGCGACGACCCGGTCCGGGTAGGGGCTGGTGGTCAGCCCCAGCGGCACGATCTCGGGCACGCGCTCGGTCCACTCCGGCGGGTTGAGCCAGGCGTCGCGCAGCGTGACCAGCCGCTGGGCGGCGCGGGCGATGGCCTCGGCCTGGGGCCGCAGCGCCGCCGGCAGCTCGGCCGGGATCAGCGCGCCGCCGTCCAGCGCCTCGGTTCGCTGGTGCGCGGTGTCGGCGGGGGTCAGGCCGGTGGGGAAGGGGAAGGTTCGGAACGTTGACTTCGACGTGTACCTCGGCCGGTCTTCCAAACTCGTGCCTTGTTGAAGCGCCCAGACCTCGTGGATTCGGCTTTGCAGCACGCCGAAGGTTGTGTAGTCGGCGCGCGCGACCACGACCAAGTTCTTGTCCGGGGCGACGGACGACGGTAGGAGGACGAAGACACGGTGCTTCGAGACCTCGGGCGTGGCGATGTATGTGCTCAGCGACTTGATGGCTTCCCTGCAATCCGTGCCGAGCCGCTTGAACTGCCAGAACATCTCGCGGGTGCGCTTCTCAGCGTTGCCGTCACGTTCCGGTTTGACCAGCCGAACAACCCAGTCGAAGGGTTGCTCCAGCAGTGCGGCCTGATCCGCGGGCATATCGTTGAAGTCGATGATCCAGCTGTCAGGCCAGCGAGACGTGACCGCGTCGCCGTTCGCCCAGGGCTTCAGCACCGTCCATATCGGGCGGGTACCGAGGGTGGGCTCGACCAGCCAGCCGCGGCAGGTGTCGCCGGGTACGTCAAATCTGCCGCCCTTGGTTGGCCCTTGGTATGCAGCAGATTGGTTTTCGGTCAAAGGCACTGCGCTCGACAAAGAAGCCCCGCCTTCACGGATCTCTGCAAGCTCGGGGCCGATCCGGTGCACTGCTTTACCGTCCAGCAGAGCGGCTTGCGGTGACTGCCCAAACCCCACCAGCGACACCCGCACCGCCGCCCCATCGTTCACCCAGGGCTCATCGCTCCAGGCCTCGAAGATGCGCGTGCTGGTGCAGATGCGGTCCAGCACCTCGCGGTTGCGCCCGCCGCGGATGGAGTTGGTGGACACCAGCCCGGCGCGCTGCAGCCGGCCGGCCTCGATCGCCGCGCGTGCCTTCTCGAACCAGTAGCACACCAGGTCCGCACCGCCCGGCACGCGCCCCTGGTAGAGCCGGCGCAGCCGCTCGGTGTACTCGGCGCCGAGTTCGCCGCGCATCTTCTTGTCGCCCACAAACGGTGGGTTGCCCACCAGCACGTCCACCGCCGGCCAGGCGGCCTCCTCGCCCTGCGGCGTCATCAGCGCGTCGCGGCACTCGATGTGGTCCAGCGGTTCCAGCACCGGGTGGGTCTTGAAGGCGTAGCCGCGCTGGATGCGCCACTGCAGCTCGCCGATCCACACCGTCACGCGCGCCAGCTCGGCGGCGTACTCGTTGAGCTCGATGCCCAGCACGTTGTGCGGCCCGGTCACGTCGTGCTGGCGCTCCAGCCCCAGCGCCTCCGCCTCGTGGTTGGCCAGGTGCTCGATGTCCTTCAGCGCCTTGAGCGCCAGGTAGAGGAAGTTGCCGCTGCCGCAGGCCGCGTCCAGCACGCGAAAGCCCCGCAGCCGCTCCAGAAAGCCGACGAAGGCGGCCTGCGCATCCCGCCAGGCCTTGTCGCCGTGGCGCTTGCTGCGCGCCATGGCCGTGGCGATGCGTTCCTTCGCCCCACCCGGGCCGCTCCACTCGGCCAGCAGTGGCCGCTGCACCACCGGCTCCACCAGCCTCTGGATGGTGGCCGGGTCGGTGTAGTTGGCGCCCAGCGCGGCGCGCACGGCGGGGTCCAGCCCGCGCTCGAACAGGGTGCCGAAGATGCTGGGGTCGATCGCGCTCCAGTTCATCGCCGAGGCGGCCTTGAGCGCCGCCACGTCGGCCGCGTCCAGCGGCGGCACGGCGATGGTCTTGAACAGCCCGCCGTTGAACCAGGGCAGGTCGTCCACGCCGAACAGGCCGCCGTCGCGCATGGTCTCGAACAGGCGGGTGAGCTGGCTGCGCAGCCGCTCGGGCGTGATCATCACACCCACCAGCCGCTCGAACAGCCGCTCGGGCAGCAGCCCCACGTCCTCGGCAAAGAAGCAGAGCAGGCACTGCGTCAGGAAGTGGCTCACCTGCTCGGGCGCCACCCCGGCCGCGCGCAGCCGCGCCGCGGTGCCGGCAAAGGTCTGCGCCGCCGCTTCGGTGATGTCGCGGTTGCTGCGCCGCGGGCGCCAGGCGTCCGGCTGGGTCCACAGTGTGCGCAGGCGCTGGCGCAGCTCCGCATCGGCCAGGTCGGCCAGCGCAAACACGTGGCACTCACTGGGCGTGCCGGTGAAGTGCGTGTGCACCTCGATGCGCAGCCGGTCGCTCACCACCAGCAGCGGCGGGTTCTCCAGCGGCAGGGCGTAGAGCATCAGCTGCTTCAACGCCTCCTTCAGGCTGCGCCCGGGCCGCTTGTACTCCCAGGCGAAGTGCCCGCGCAGCCAGACGTCGGCAAAGCCATCGGTGCGCGCCGCTGCGCTGCCGGTCTTGACCAGCCCGCGCTCGAAGCAATAGTGCTCCGGATCCGCCGGCTCCGGCACGCCGAGCAGGCGGCAGAGGTCGATGAAATGCGGCTGCGCGCCGGCCCGCTCATTGAGCTCGTGCGCGGTGCCGCCGGGGCTCCACTTGCGGATGAAGTCGGTGGGGGTCATGTCGCTCGCCTTCCCTGCGGGCTGTGCTGCTGTCGTGGTGCGGGGGATTTCACCACGGGCCCGGGGTGGGGGCGAGGACTTGGGTCAGTGGCGACCTTCCTCGCGTGCCTGCCGGATCTGCTCGTCGGTGACGAGCGGCGACTCGGCCCTTCGGGCCACGATGCGGTCGCAGGCGTCGCGTCGGCGCTGTTGGATGTCTTCGCTGCTGCGGGCGATGGCTTGGCGCATCAGTGCAGTGACGACGGCATCCCGGTCCTGCGCCGCGAAGGCCGCGACGAAGGCCTGTTCGACGTCGTCAGGGATGAGGAAGGACATGGTGGCCATGGTGTTCTCGAAAGAAGGGGCGTCACCCCAGCGGCCGAGTTGGTTGACATGGTTGACTCGCGCCGTCGTGAAGACTAGCATCTGCGCTCTCGGAATCGGCAGATTCCGCCCATTGGCAGGTCGATCCATGTCCCGTTCCAGCACCGCTGCGCAGGCTGCTGCGCCCGCCTTGCTCACTCCCACTCCCACTCCCACTCCCAATCCCAATCCCAATCCCAATCCCGCGCTCGGGTTGGCGCAGGACTTCTGGCTGTCGGCGCGGCAGTTTGCCGACGCGGCCCGGAAGGCGGCCGAGTTGCCCCGTGCGGCGCTGTTGCAGGAGGCGTTGCCCGGCGTTCAAACGGGGCGACGGGCCGGGCGAGCCGCCGTTCGGGGGGGCGCCGACCAGCCCGCGGATGCGGCGACCGGCGCTCTGGCCGAGGAGCTGTCGGCCCTGGGGCGTCACCTCGACAGCATCCGACTTCGGCTGACCGAGGGCGAGCGGGTGACCGATCCAATCGACATCGCGGCGCCCGAGGCGAGTTCCGCCCTCGACACCCAGGCGGCCGAAGCGGCGATGAGCCGTCGGCTGTCGCAGGGTGAGTTGCTGCCTTCCGCCGAGTATGTGGCCCGCCGAGGCATCAGCCGCCAAGCGCTGAGCAAGGCGCTGGCCGCACAGCGGGTGTTCTATGTCGAGGTGGGCGGCCAGCGCTGCGTGCCGGCCTTCTTCCTGGATGCACAACTGGAACGCCGGCAGCTGGAAGCGGTGTGCAAGGCGCTCGGCGAGCTGCCCGGGCCGGCCAAGCTGCAGTTCTTCACCACGCCCAAGGCTTCGCTGGAGGGGCTGACCCCACTGCAGGCGCTGGCGCAGGGCCTGGCCTCGAGGGTGCGGGTGGCTGCGGCGGGATTTGCACAGCGTTGAGATGCGGTCGCTGCTGCTGCCGCCGCCGCGCGATCTGCACCGGCAGCCACTCAGTACCGTGTCAGTGGATCCGTGTGGGCTGTGGCGCGTCTCGCGCTTCGCCCACGGCGAGCCGCATTTTGGCCGCAGTGCGGCCAACCGCTTCGATGACCCACACCGGACGGTCAAGCGCCGTTTTGGCACCTGTTACCTGGGTTGCAGCCTGGAGGTGGCGTTGGCTGAGACGCTGCTCCACGATGAAATGCCGCAGCGTGGGCGCTTCAAGGTGGCGGCCAGTGAGGTCGAAAGCCGCTGCTGCTGGAGCTTCCGGGGCGCGGTCCTGCAACTGGCGGATCTCACCGGTGTGGCCGCCAAGGCGCTGGTCGGCAGCGGCGCAATCTCCACAGTGATGCCCTACGACCTGCCGCAGCGCTGGTCACGTGCACTGCAGGCGCATCCGGCAGGTGTGGACGGGCTGGTGTACATGTCGCGACATGTGAACGACACGCGTGCGGTGGTGCTGTTCGACCGGGCCCGCCACAAACTGCAGCAGGGCCATTGCAGTCGCCTGGTCGACACGCCCGAGGCCCTGCATGCGCTGGCGAATCTTCGGGTGAGCATCGACTTCGTGTGACGAGGCCCAGACGCCTGCGCTCACCCCCGCCCCGCCTCCGCCAGCAACCCCCGGCACTTCTCCTCGTGCTGGGCAATCTCGGCCAGGGTCACTTCGATGTCGTCGCGCTGCTGTTCCAGCTGGGCGCGGTGGGCCTGCAGGATGCCGAGGAAGGCGGTGAGCTGGGCGCGGGTGTCGGTAGGGGACTCGTACATGTCCACCAGCTGCTTGATCTCCTGCAGGCTCAGGCCCAGGCGTTTGCCGCGCAGGGTGAGCTTGATGCGGGTGCGGTCGCGCAGGTCGTAGACGCGGTTGCGGCCGTCGCGGGAGGGGGTGAGGATGCCCATGTCCTCGTAGAAGCGGATCGCGCGCGGGGTGATGTCGAACTCCTGGGCGAGTTCGGTGATGGTCCAGCTGCGGCCGCCGGCGGGGGGCGGGCTGCCGGGGTCGGTGGACAGGGTCGGGTCGGCAGGGGGTTCTGGTGCGGCGGTCTGCATGGTGGAGGGCGCGTGGTTACACTGCCGTTGACGTCAACGTAAGTCTAACGACGCCCCCGTCGGCGCGCACACCGGAGACCCCATGGCGAACCCGCATGAGCATCAGCTTCACTATCCCTTTGGCGACCGGATGCCTGAGCTGGGCGAGTCGCAGGAGGTGGCGGCGGGGGTGCGCTGGGTGCGCATGAAGCTGCCGTTTGCGCTGGACCACATCAACCTCTGGCTGCTGCGCGACGAGTGGGAGGGCCGCGCGGGCTGGACGGTGGTGGACTGCGGCGTCACCAGTGACGGCACCCGCGAGGCCTGGGAGCGGGTGTTCGCCTCCGCGGAGCTGGAGGGGCTGCCGGTGCTGCGGGTGATGGTGACGCACATGCACCCGGACCACATCGGCCTGGCGCACTGGCTGTGCGAGCGCTGGTCGACCCCGGAGCACGACTGCCGGCTGTGGATCAGCGGCAGCGACTGGAACGGCGCACGCATGGCCTCGCAACAGACCACGGGTTTTGGCGGGGAGGCCGCAGCGGTCTTCTTCTCCAGCCACGGGCTGACCGACCCGGAGGCGGTGGCCAAGGTGCGCCAGCGCGGCAACTACTACGCCAGCATGGTGCCGAAGGTGCCGCAGAGCTACCGCCGGCTGATGGACGGGCAGGCGCTCGACATCGGCGGGCGGCGCTGGCAGTGCAGGGTGGGATATGGCCATGCGCCGGAGCACATGAGCCTGTTCTGCCCGGAGCTGGCGCTGCTGATCTCCGGCGACATGGTGCTGCCGCGCATCTCCACCAACGTCAGCGTGATCGACCTGGAGCCGGAGGGCAACCCGCTGCCGCTGTACCTGGAGTCGATCCGCCGGCTGCGCGACCTGCCGGCCGACACGCTGGTGCTGCCTTCCCACGGCAAACCCTTCACCGGCCTGCACCCGCGCATCGAGCAGCTGCTGGCGCACCACGACGAGCGCCTGGCGGAGGTGATGGCGGTGGCGGCCGAGGCGCCGGTGAACGCGGCCGAGGTGCTGCCGGTGATGTTCAAGCGCACGCTGGACCTGCACCAGACCACCTTCGCGATGGGCGAGGCCATCGCCCACCTGAATGCACTCTGGCTGGACGGCCGGATGCAGCGCCGGCGGGATGTGCAGGGCGTGTGGCGTTACGCGCCGACGGCTGGCTGAGGACGGAGCGGGGTCGGGCAGGCCGGACCCGCCGCAGCGTCAGGCCCGCACCGGCTCGGCCGCGACGCGGGCCACCAGTTCGTGGGCGAAGTCGACGAAGGCCAGCGCACCCTTGGAGGCCGGATCGAACACCACGCCCGGCAAGCCGTAGCTGGGGGCCTCGGCCAGGCGCACGTTGCGCGGGATCACCGAGTCGAACACCTTGTCGCCGAAGTGCGACTTGAGCTGCTCGCTGACCTGCTGCTGCAGGGTGATGCGGGGGTCGAACATGACGCGCAGCAGGCCGATCAGCGTGAGGTCGCGGTTGAGGTTGGCATGCACCTGCTTGATGGTGTTGACCAGGTCGGACAGGCCCTCCAGCGCGAAGTACTCGCACTGCATCGGCACGATCACGCCGTGGGCGCAGGTCAGGCCGTTGAGGGTGAGCAGCGACAGCGAGGGCGGGCAGTCGATCAGGATGAAGTCGTAGTCCAGCGCGGCGCCGGCCAGCGCGGCCTTCAGGCGCCGGTCGCGCTGCTCCATGCCGACCAGCTCGATCTCCGCACCGGCCAGCTCGCGGTTGGCACCGAGCACGTCGTAGCCGGCCTGCTCGGCGCGCTGGCGTGCCTCCCGCACGGTGGCGCCGCCGATCAGCACGTCGTACACCGAGCGGGTCAGCGCCTGCTTGTCGATGCCCGAGCCCATCGTGGCATTGCCCTGCGGGTCCAGGTCGACCACCAGCACGCGTTGCCCGACCTGTGCCAGCCCGGCGGCAAGGTTGACGGTGGTGGTGGTCTTGCCCACGCCGCCCTTCTGGTTGGCGATGCAGTAGATGCGGGCCTTGTGTGGTGCTGCGGTCATGTTGGAAGGCTTGGGAGCGGGCAGGGGGACGCGGGACAAAACGGGCGGTGAGGATCGGCAGGTTGCCGGTGCAGGCTCAGGAGCGCACCAGCCGCAGCCCGAAGCCGATCATGCACAGGCCGGCCAGCCGCTCCAGCCAGACCACCAGGCGGCGGTGCTGCCGCAGCTGCCGCGCCAGCCGGTCGGCCAGCGCGCAGACGATCAGGCCATAGGCGAAGGTGAGGGCGGCGATGGTGGCGGCCATGGCCAGGAAGGTGGGAATGCCGCGGTGGGTGGCCGGGTCGATGAACAGCGGAAAAAAGGCCATGTAGAACACGATGGCCTTGGGGTTGAGCAGGGTGATGACCAGCGACTGGCGCAGGAAGTGCCCGGGCGCCAGCTTGACCGGGCTGGCGCTGCCGTCGCCCTTGGAGCGCAGCAGCTTGAAGCCGATCCAGGCCAGGTAGGCGGCACCGGCCCAGCGCACTGCATCGAACAGCGCCGGCTGCGCCGCCATCAGCGCAGCCACGCCGGCCACGGCGCACCACATCAGCACCTGGTCACCCAGGATCACCCCCAGCGTGGCGGCCAGCCCGCCGCGCAGACCCGCCTGGCCGGTGGCGCTGAGCAGGGCAAAGTTGCCCGGGCCGGGGATGGCCAGGAAGAGGATCACGGCGGCGCAGAAGGCGCCGTAGTCTGCAATGCCGAACATGCTGCGAGCGTAACCGAGAACCCTGGCACGACTGCCAGTGACGACCCCTGCCGCGGGCCGCCGGGGGCTCGCGGCGCGCCAGGGTTGTGTCCATGCCACGCTGCGGTTGTGCACAACCCTTTGGATAACTCCCGGGACAACCGGTGTGCGGTCTCTGGGTAGTCGGTGGATGGCGTGCACAGGCAGGCCTGAGGTTGTGGGCAGGTCTGTGGGCAGGTTGTGGGCTCGCTGTGCCTGGCCCGTGAACATCTGCTGGCCCGGCTGTGCACAGGCTGTGGAGTCTGTGCGGACAAGGTGCCGGTCGCGGTGGATACGCGGTGGATACGCGGTGAGTAGGCGGTCGGCACGGCCAGCCCGGAGTGGTTTCCGCTCAGGCAGCGGCCGGGCGCATCCAGGCCAGGCAGCGCTGCGCACCCAGGCCGGGCACGTCCAGCGGCTCGATCGCCGTCACCTCGCAGTCCGGAGGCAGCGCGGCCCGTTCGGCCTCGGCGCCCGGGCCTTTCATCGCCATCCAGACACCGCCGGGGGCGAGGCGCTCGCGGGTGAGGGCGACGAAGTCGGCCAGCGACGCAAAGGCTCGGGAGGTCACCACGTCGAAGCCGGGTTCCTGCAGCGATTCCACCCGGGCGTGGCGGGATTGCAGGTTGGGCAGCTTCAGTTCCGCCGCCACCTGGCGCAGGAACATGGCTTTCTTGGCGACGGTGTCGACGCAGACCACCGTGAGCTCAGGGCAGGTGAGGGCCAGCACCACACCGGGCAGGCCACCGCCGCTGCCCACGTCCAGCACCCGCAACGCCCGCGGCGTTTGCGCGGCGCAGTGTCGACGCAGCGGCCCGACCGCGGCCAGGCTGTCCAGCAGGTGCTGCGTGATCATCTGTGCCGGGTCGCGCACGGCGGTCAGGTTGTAGACCTGGTTCCAGCGCAGCAGCAGGTCGCGGTAGGCCAGCAGGCGGTCCAGGGTGGCGTCGTCCAGCGACAGGCCCAGCGCGGCGGCGCCGACGGCCAGGCGCTGGCGGTCGTCGAGCTCAGGCGGCATCGACGGACTCCGCCGGGGTCTGCGACGGTGCCGGTTCGGCGGAGCCGGTGAATCCGGTGTATCCGGTGAAGCGGCCACGCTTCAGGTGGATCAGCAGCAGCGAAATCGCCGCGGGTGTGATGCCGGAGATGCGGGAGGCCTGGCCCAATGTTTCCGGCCGGTGGCGGGTGAGCTTCTGCCGGACTTCGTAGGACAGGGCAGTGACCTGGCCGTAGTCCAGCTCCGGCGGGAGGCGCAGCTGCTCGTAGGCGGCGGCACGCTGCACCTCGTCGTTCTGCTTGTCGATGTAGCCGGCGTATTTGGTGGCGATCTCCAC
>Ga0154020_10004154_pt1 | contig 17290 bp, 9 predicted proteins | sample Klosneuvirus_201_FD_109709 | JGI IMG/M metagenome (GOLD analysis project Ga0154020, IMG submission 109709) | Active sludge microbial communities from wastewater, Klosterneuburg, Austria - Klosneuvirus_20160825_MG | ecosystem: Engineered > WWTP > Aerobic digester > Activated sludge | place...
CCAGCGATACGGAATCCATCCACCCACTAACAGGGACAAAAAAGTGGCGAATGACAGATAACCGGAAAGTTTGTACAGGCGGGGGATTATTTCACGCGCCTGAAAAAACTGTGCGGCAAACAATAGCTGGAATAGCGTAGCGAGGTGCAGAAATACCGGTAGCGCATATTTTGCCAGTGCCGGAGATTCGGGCAAAATCAGTTGGTGGAAGAACCCCCATAACGCGAACTGGAACAGCAGAAAGAAAAGAATGTAAAACACGTAGAATGCATACGATCTTTCGCGTGTTGCAGCATAGAGAAACAGGTTGTAGAGAACCATGACGGCCATGATCCCGAAATAAATACCGAAAATCAGCAGCTCCAGCCGGTCGAGCTCGTAAAACTCCGATTCGGGCATGAGCTTCAGGGGAATCAGCATGCTGCCCTGGCTCATGAGGCGCATCAGCACGAAGCCGCGTGTGCCGCGTTCGAGGTTCAATGGAAAAATAAAGTTATTATGCTGCAGAGGCCTTGAGCTGAGCGGGTAATCACGGCCCGTCACAAACGATTCGAGCCTGAGCCCCCGCTCATTGAGGTAATTGAATTGAATGGAATCGATGAGTGCAGTGATTTCGAGAATCAATCGGTCGCTTTTGGAGGCGATTTGAGCGACGGGCACCGCAACCCAGACTGCCTTTGCCGTGTAGCCGAGCGACAGGCGGGCTGAATCCGATTTGGTAAAATGCCCTTTTTGCAGCAGTTCGAGAGCTTCATGCGGTTGCTGCTCATTGTATTCTTCGACGTAGAAATGCACTTTGCCTTCGAGGGCAAACTGGTGTCTTGCTGGGTCGTATTGCGCGAATTCAATCGCAGAGGCTGCGGATGTCAACAGCAGGGTGATGAGTACCGACGCCGCACGCACGCACCATTGCTGAAGCATCGCCGCCCGGTGTAAAGCTGTTAGGTCATATGGGTGTGCGTAGCACACCCATAGACCTAAGTTTGGTCTAAAAAGTCGCGCAGGCGGCGCATACGCGTCGGAGCGCGCAGACGGCGCAAGGCTTTCGCTTCGATCTGGCGAATACGTTCGCGCGTGACCTTAAAGACGTAGCCCACCTCTTCAAGAGTGTGTGTATAACCGTCGTCGAGACCGAAGCGCATGCGGATCACTTTCTGTTCACGAGCAGGCAGTGTGGCCAAAACCTGCTTGAGTTGTTCTGCAAGAATCGATTGTGCAGTCGATTGCAGCGGGCTCGGCGCCTTCTTGTCTTCGACAAAGTCGCCCAACTCTGAATCTTCATCCTCGCCGACCGGGGTTTCGAGCGAAACCGGATCTTTCGCGACCGATTTGACCTGTTTAACTTTGATAACAGGCCAACCGAGGCGTTCGCCGATTTCGTCGTCCGACGGTTCGCGGCCGGTTTCTTGTAAGAAAATGCGCGCTTCGCGGTTCACCTTGTTGATCTGTTCGATCATGTGTGAAGGAATGCGAATCGTACGTGCCTGTTCTGACAGTGCGCGGGTAATCGCCTGGCGAATCCACCAGGTTGCATAGGTCGAGAATTTGTAACCCTTGCGGTATTCAAATTTTTCGACCGCGCGCATCAGGCCGATATTGCCTTCTTGAATCAGGTCGAAGAAGTGCATGCCGCGGTTGGCAAAACGTTTCGCAATCGAAACCACAAGACGCAGGTTCGCGTTGATGAGTTCTTTTTTCGCCGCGTCGATTTCACGCTGGCCGCGAGCGATCTTTTCGCCCCACAGCAGAATAATCAGCGTGGGTGAACCCGCTTCCTGTTCCATGCGGCGCAGTTTGCGCTCGTTATTGCGGATGTCTTTGATGATATTTTTGACATCTTCCACGGTGCAGCCGAGTTCGCGCTCGACCACATGCAGATCTTCGTTGCGCTCGATGTAGCGGTTAAATGCCTTGATGCCTTTGACGTCATGGCCATAGCGCTCTTTCAGTTTCAGAAAGTGGCGCTTGATTTCCTTGATACGGAAAACCATGCTCTTGATTTTGTTGACGTGCTTCTGCAGTTCTTTCTGCGATACACCGACGCGAATGACGTGCTCGGCAGCGAGGCCTTCGAGTTTCAGAATCTGCGCCCAGACTTCCTGATGCTTCTTACTCTTGTGCGTATAGCGCTTGAGCTTCGCCTTGAGCGACGAGATCTGCTTATCGAAATCGATAACGGGTTTGATCTCGCGCAAAAATTTATCGCGCAGCTCTTTTTGTTCGTTCGTGCTGATGTAGTAGGTTTTCGACGCGCGCGCGATATCGGTAATGCGCAGCGTGCCTTTGTCGACGCGGTTATACGCCTTGATAAAGGCGCTGCGCAGCAGAGAAGATCTGAGCACCGCGTCTTCGATGATGTTCTCGCCACCTTCAATGCGGCGCGCAAGTTCAACTTCTTTATCGCCTGAAATAAGTGAAATTTTGCCGATCTCTTTCAGGTATAGTCTGATCGGGTCATCCGCCGCACTCGCACCGGCAGAACCGGTCGACTTTTTCTTCTTGGATGCGGCAGGGCGAAATTCGGGTTTCTGCAGCAGCAGTTGCAGTGAATCGAGATCGTAACCGCGCGTCAGCATCTGCATCGCGAGATCTTGAATCGTCAGCGGGGCCTTGTTTTCGGGCTGCTTGATTTCATAGCCCTGCGCCTTGAGTTCGGTAACCAGCGCCTTAGGCACTTTCTGTTCGCCGAGCGAACCGAAGTTACCGGGCACCACGGCAGAAGATGTGTCGCCGCGACGACCGACCTGCTTCTTTTCGTATTCTTCGACTATCTCAATGCCATATTGATTTAAAAGAATGAAAACGTCATCGATCTTGTCCGAATTGGTGAGTTTTTCGGGAAGAATATCGTTGATTTCGTCATACGTGATTTCGCCGTTGGCTTTACCGATATGGATAATTTTCTGTATTTCCGGAAGTTGTTCGAGCTCCACTAAGTCTCCTCTCTGTCTACGGACTACCTAAAATATCGGGTTTTTAGACAACCCAAGTTGACCACAGCCGCCATATTTTATCTGTTAGACGCGCCGTAAAGCAGTGCACCATGGAAGGTGCCGGTTTGCGCAGCCACGGATGGCGATGTGCAAACCAGTGCACCATGGAGGGGCGCTGCCCTGCCTTCGGCAGGTGTTGGTTCGCCCGGCCATGGAGGGCCAAAAGGCGAACCAGTGCACCATGGACATGGAAGGGTGCCGGTTTGCGCAGCCAAGGACGGCGGACGCGCAAACCAGTGCACCATGGAAGCTCGCTGCCCTGCCTTTGGCAGGTGCCGGTTTGCGTAGCAGTGTATCGATTTTCGGATATCAAAAGGTAGCGTTACTATACACCCATAATACCGCGAAGGGACCTAAGGGGCCATTTTTCGCTGAAATTGACGATTTGGGCGTTCCCCCGCGTTGCGTGGTCGGGCTGCCCCTGCTATCCCTGACGCGGGTTACGCGCGGCGCAAACGCCAGTAGCGGATACTGTACCAGGCTGCGATGCCAAAGCTCAAAACCGAAAGCAGGGGAATATGCAGCGAACGGCTGAGCGCCACATCGCCGCCGGGAGGGTTTTCAGACGAAAATAGCACCAAGCCGAGAGCCAACGCCGCAAATGGAATCCACAGTTTCCACAGTGGCTCTCTCGGGCGCTTGTCTTCCTGTTTTTCGATCATTTCGATCTGGAACTTGCCGCTTGAAACCATGCCCAGCGTGCGCAGAATCGTCGCCGGCGCCTGTTCGAGTGCGTCGAGGTAATCGGGTAGGGCGCGCAATAGCGGTTTTGCCATGCGCACAGGGGAGATCCGGCCCATGAAGATTTCGCTCATCATCGGCAGCGAAACTTTGGCGAGATCCATTTTTGGATCGAGAATATAGCCGACGGCTTCAATTGTCACGATCGCTTTGATCGCGAGCATGATGTCTTTGTTGAAGTAGAGTTTATAGCGCGCGCCCATGTTCATGGAATTGAGAATCAGTTTGCCCAGTGAATAATTTTTGAAGCCGGCGCCGATCCAGCGTTTACCGATCTCTTCGATTTCGAGGCGAAAGCCCGCGATGTCAGAGTGAGGCGTCGTTTCGGTCAGACCCACCATATATTTTGAGGCGGTTTCAAAATCACGGATGATGAGGTAATAGTAGTAGAGGAACATCGCATTCATGGTCTTCTGCGAGAACTGGCCGATCATGCCTAGGTCGATCATGCAGAATTTTTCGGTGCCGACGATGAAGATGTTACCGGGGTGCGGGTCGCCGTGAAAAAAGCCGTCGATGAACAGCTGTTTGATGACGACGCGCGCGCCGAGGGCCGCGACTTTGGGGCCATTGATACCGAGTTTTCTCAGCTTCTCAGAGTCGTCGGGTTTGACGCCTTCGATGAACTCAAGTGTCAGCACCTTTTTGGTTGTGAGTTCCCAGTGAATTTTGGGAAGAATAACATCTTTTTCGTCTTTGAAGTTTTCGCGAAAGATATCCGCATGCTTGCCTTCTTGTGTGAAGTCGAGCTCTTTCATTGTGTATTCAGAGAACTCTTGCACCAGTTTTTGCGGCTGAAAATCCTGAATATACGGAATCTGCTGCATCACCCAGGCCAGGCGCTTCATGATGCGCAGGTCATTGGTCATCACGGGAATAATGCCGGGACGCTGCACTTTTACCACAACCTTCTGTCCGTTTCTCAGGTATGCAATGTGCGCCTGCGCCAGCGAAGCCGCGCCCACGGGTTTGGGTGAAAATTCTTTGAAAATATGGCGCAGCGGAACGTTGAATTCCTGCTCGACCACGAGCTTGGCTTCTTCGTACGAGATTGGCTGAACTTTCGTCTGCAGGTTGCGCAGCTCATAGGTGATGCGGCGCGGCAGCAAATCTTCACGCAATGACAGAATCTGGCCCAGTTTTACATAGGTGGGGCCTAAGCGTTCAATCGTCTGTCTCAGGCGCACGGGAAAACGGATGATACCGGCAGGGCGGCGCAACAGCAGGCGCACAAAAACCGCCATCATGCGGCGGCTGAAAGAGCGCGGACGCAGACCCCGCGGGCGGTAGAGCGATGATACCGCGAGATCCAGAGCAAACTGGATGATGATCGAGGTCACGGCGAGGAGACGCCTGATTTCTGCGTAAGTCTTCAGATTCATGGGGGAATGAGGAGGATTTATTTTAAGAGCGACCGAGACAACAAATTTTCTAGCATTACATTGCGCATTTTTTCAGCCGGGAACGGAGAATGCGTGAGCAGGCGCTTCGCCGCTTTAGAAGCGGTTTTCGCCAGAAAATCGCGGGGCTCACGCGTTTTCCGCTCACTCGGGAGCGAAAGGCATAAAGCAGTAAACCGGCTGAAAAAATGCGCAATGGCATGGTTTGGCTATCCGGTAATTATCTCTTCTTTGCCATCTGCATGCCGCGCAAAACGGCCTTTTTCCCGGCCATGCACCGGCTCCGAAGACGGCCATGGCCAACCGCCGAAGTGCGTGCGCTGGTAGTCGGCGAAAGCCTGTTCGATTTCAGCGCGCGTGTTCATCACAAACGGGCCATATTGCGCGACGCTTTCCGCGATCGGTTTGCCCTGCAGCAGCAGTAGCAGCGCGGGTTTGTCGCCCGCAGTGATGGTCAGTTCAGCGCGCGCGTCGAGGCGCAGGCCGTTTTTCGCTGCAACGGTCGAACCGGCGACCTCAATCGAATCGCCGCTGAAAAAGTAGAGAAAGCGGTTGAGGCCCGGTGCCGCAGCAGCGGGTAAAATCCACTCGCCTTTTGCCGGTATCGTTATGTGCCAGATTGCGACACTGTTATCGGGTTTTGCGGCCCACGAATCGGGGGGCGGGGCTACCGCACGGCTGCCTTTGTAGCTGCCGGCGATGAGTTCGACGAGGGTTTCGCGGCCGGCGCTGTCTTTGATGCCGATGCGGGGGATGTCTTTGTTCCACAGCATCTTGAAATGCGGTTGAACCATTTTATTTGCCGCAGGCAGGTTCAGCCAGATCTGGAATAGTTCGAGCGTGTTGTCTTTGTCGTTTTCGATGAGCGGAAACATCTCGGCATGCTGCACGCCGGCGCCCGCGGTCATCCACTGGACGTCGCCGGCACCGTAGCGGCCGGCGGCACCCATCGAGTCTGAATGGTCGACGAAGCCCCGGCGCACGACGGTGACGGTTTCAAAGCCCCGGTGCGGGTGATTTGGGAAGCCTGGAATCTTTTCGCCGTGGTACATCCGCCAGCCTTCTTTGGGCGTGAAATCCTGCCCGATATTGCGCCCGGCGAGCGAACCCTGCGGGCCCATGTTGCCGTTACCCGCCGGGTAATAGTCTTCATGGTGTACGCAGAACAGAAACGGGTCGGCGGTCTCCCATTGAAAGCCCAAAGGGCGGATGTCGTAAATTGCTGAATTTGCCATGGTTTGAGAACCTCTTGCGTTTTTATCGCCGCCGGGCCGTAGGTAGGAGAAAACACCCAGTAGTGCCGGGCCGGCTGCAGCAGTAAGGGCTATCAGCGTTTTTTTGAGAAATCCACCTCGGCTGATCGGCTTTTCCATTGTTGATTGCCCAGAAATTACTGCCATTTTAGAGGCTTTGCCAGATATTTTTAAATAGGGCCACTTGCACTTGACAGATTGAATTTGTTACCGATTAACTCGTCTCTCAATGCAAACACCTGATTTCGTGACGAACCAGCGTCTCATCACCTGGGTAGAGGCGATGGCAAGCCTCACGCAACCCGATAAGATCCATTTTTGCGACGGCTCTGACGCCGAATATGACGCGATGTGCGCCGAAATGGTCGCCAATGGCATGATGCTCAAACTCAATCCGGAGAAACGACCGAACAGTTACCTCGCCTGGTCAGACCCGTCTGACGTCGCGCGTGTAGAAGACCGCACTTTCATCTGTAGCAAGCGCCGCGAAGACGCGGGCCCCACCAACAACTGGATGGACCCACGCGAAATGAAGAGAAAGCTCAATACGCTGTTCAACGGCTGCATGCGTGGCCGCACCATGTACGTGGTGCCGTTCTGCATGGGGCCGCTGAAAAGCAAGATGTCGCTCTATGGCGTCCAATTGACCGATTCACCTTATGCTGCGGTAAGCATGAAGATCATGACGCGCATGGGTAAACCCGCGCTCGAGGCGATGGGGGACAAAAATTTTATTCCCTGCATGCACTCGGTGGGTGCACCTTTGGCTGCGGGACAAAAAGACACGCGCTGGCCGTGTAACAAAGATGAAAAGTATATCGTGCATTTTCCCGAAGACCGCGCGATCTGGTCTTACGGTTCAGGTTATGGCGGCAACGCGCTGCTCGGCAAAAAATGCCTCGCGCTGCGCATCGCGTCTGTGATCGGCCGCGACGAAGGCTGGCTCGCTGAGCACATGCTGATTCTCGGCCTTGAAAAACCAGACGGAGAAAAAACCTATGTCGCTGCGGCATTTCCTTCTGCCTGCGGCAAAACCAACTTTGCGATGATGATTCCGCCCGACCATTACAAGGGCTACAAAGTCACAACCGTCGGTGACGACATTGCGTGGGTTTATCCCGCAGAAGACGGCGGTCTCGTCGCGGTGAATCCTGAAGCGGGCTATTTCGGCGTTCTGCCGGGCACATCGAAAGAATCAAACCGCAACGCGATGGAAGTTATCAGCAAGAACACAATCTTCACCAATGTGGCTCTCACCAAAGACGGCGACGTCTGGTGGGAAGGCATGACGAAAGAAATTCCCGAAGGCATCACCGACTGGACAGGCCAGCCATGGACACCCGATTCGGGCCGCAAAGCAGCACACCCGAACGCGCGCTTCACTTCGCCTGCATCGCAGAACCCTGCGATCGACGCCGAGGTCGATAACCCGAACGGCGTTAAGATCAGTGCATTCATTTTCGGCGGTCGCCGTTCGACCACTGTACCGCTGGTGTTTCAGGCGTGTAACTGGAACCACGGTGTCTATTTTGCAGCGACGATCGGTTCAGAAATGACCGCCGCCGCCGCCGGCACGATCGGCCAGGTACGGCGCGATCCGTTCGCGATGCTGCCGTTCGGTGGCTACCACATGGCCGATTATTTCAACCACTGGTTGCAGATGGGCCGCGATCTGGGCAATCCGCCGCGCATGTTTTTTGTAAACTGGTTCCGCAAAGACAAAGATGGTAAGTTTATCTGGCCGGGGTTTGGTGAGAACACGCGCGTGTTGAACTGGATCGTCGACCGCGTGCACGGCAAAGGCACAGCGGTCGAAAGCCCGCTGGGCTGGATGCCACGTTATGAAGAGATGGATTGGACTGGCATGAATTTCAGCCGCGAACAGTTCAATGAATTGATGACGATCGATACAAAGCTGTACAAAGACGAAGTGCTGCAACACGAAGAATTTTTTGACCGCATCTATGACAAGCTGCCGAAAGAACTCTTCTTCATCAGGCAGCTACTGCTCTCGGCGCTGTGGCGTTCAGGCGATAAGTGGCTGGTGGGCAGCAAGATGAGTCTGACCACGCACACATCGAGCGAAGAATAACAGTTTCCCGAAGGGGATTGTTATTCCATTTTTTGCCGGTATGCTTTCATCGCTGAGAGCATACGATTGATAATCTCTTCCTGATAGCGGTATGCCTGCTCTTTGCCCATCGGCACCAGCAGCGACAGCGATTGTTTTCGGCATTTGACGCCGAGGCGTGCGAGTCTGTCGATCAGCGCATCGAGAACAGCGCGCACCTTGTCTGTTGCATGCCCGGCATGCAACTGCGCCACCGCGATTTCTTCAGCCGTGATCGCCCGGCCAAAAAGCGCGTGCACTCCCGATTCGATGTCGACGCGGTTTGCGTCGAGGCGCCACAGCAGAAACCGGTTTGCGACGTTCAGCAGGTTAAAAAACACACTGATCGCCATCAGAATCTGCACAAGATTGCCCAGCGGCATAAAATCCATCAGGCGGGGAGCGTAGCGGTCATAGACCTCGGGCCCCTGGTTGGCGAAATAATCCTTCGCTGCCTGCGTGTACGCCACCCCGGTGAGATTCGGTATCGTGTTGTTGAAGTTGATCAGATCGGGTTGCAGTTCCTGAATTGCACTCAACAGGCCGATGATCTGCGAGCGCCGTGTGCCTTTTTTACACAACACCATCGTATCGAGCTTCAATACCGGTTTGTCTGTATCGGGGATATTTCTGATCGGGTCAAAATAACCTTCGCGTATCGAACTGGTTCTTAAAAACGGCAGGCGTTTGGCAAAACTATCACCCTGGCGGAATGTTGCAAACTGCAACCCGTCTCGCAAGATTGCCTGTTCGATAATTTCGGCGTTCTCGGTAAAAACCAGAATTGCGAGATCGAGGCCGCCGGTTTTCAAAAGCTGCATCTGCTCTTCGAGCGAGTGGTTGGTGAGAGAAACCTGCAGCGCATCTAAATGCATGGTGGCATGGAATTTTCTCGCAAAGTGTGCCGCACCGCTGCCCTCGGGGCCGATGCCGATGTGCTTGCCTCTGAGGCCTGCCAGGGTTTTGATTGAGCCGGCGTTGCGACCGAGAAAAAAAACGGTCTCTGATTTCGAAAGCCGCGTGACGAGTTCGAGACCCTCGGGAATCGGCAAGCCGTTCTGTGCCATCGCAAAGCTGTTCATATCCCCCGATTCCGAAAGCAGTTTCAGGTTTTCGAGAGAGCCCTGCGTCGGGTGATTGGTTATTTTTCCGTTTTTCCTGCCGGCAATGACACCGAGCTTTTCGACAGTGGCGCTGTAACCGCCGCCCTGCATGCCCGAATAGATGCGGATATTGAGCCCCGTAAGCCCCGGTACAAAATCGATAAAGTACAGTATCAGCAGCAGCGTAAAGAGCAGGGTGGTGCTGACAACGACCGCAAAAATCGGGCGGTCAAAGAACGAGGGACGATATTCCGTTAATGAATTTTTCATAGTGCTTATGCGCATCCGGTGAAGCAGAGCCCAAAGGCCGGGCAAGCGTTTTACGGCCTGCTGGGTGTTTCCGTTTATGTTCCCATGAAACCCCTGCGCATCTTTCTTTGGTTTGTTCTGGCGATTTCGATTGTCCATTGCCGCAAAGAAATTCCGCACAGCTTTGCCGGTGCGTGGCAGGCTCTGCCTGCCGATCTTTTCGGTGAAGCGCAGGGCATGGCGGCGCACTGGTCTGTCCAGGGGCAGGGCGGTGCGGTGTCGTCGGCGAATGCGCTCGCAACCGAAGCGGGCATTGAAATTCTGAAGCGCGGCGGCAATGCGATCGATGCGCTGCTCGCGGTGCAGTGGGTTTTGGCAGTTGTCGAACCGCAGTCTTCTGGCCTGGGTGGTGGTGGATTTCTTCTTTACTACGATGCTGCGACGAAAAAGACGTTTGCGCTCGATGGCCGCGAAGAGGCTCCCGCGGCGATCCCGGAAAATATCTTTCTCGATGCTGGGGGAAAACCGCTGCCTTTCCCGGCGCGCATCGCCGGCGCACGGGCCGTGGGTGTGCCGGGCACGGTGGCGCTGCTCGACTATGCTCACCGGCGATTTGGCGGTAAAAAAATACCTTTTGCCGAAACCTTCGACCGTGCGGTGCAACTCGCAGAGCATGGCATCCGCGTGAGTCCACGGCTTGCGCAGGCAATGCGCATCAACCGCGACAGGCTGAAAGCGCAGAATGGCGGCGCGATTCCGCTTTTGTTGAGTGGCGAGCCTTATGCAATCGGTGAGCAGCTGGTGCAAAGCGAACTCGCGGCGACGCTGAAGCGCCTGCAAAAAGAAGGCGCAGCGGATTTCTACCGCGGCAGCATCGCCGACGACATCGCGGCCACCGTGCGCGGCCATATGATCTATGCGTCGGCCATGACGAAGACCGATCTGGAAAATTACCGTGTTGTCGAGCGGGCGACCGTCGAAGCCAAAGTCGGCAACGCGGTGATCTATTCTGTACCGGCACCGGCATCGGGAGCCTATGTACTCCGGGCAATCACGGGAGCCGGGCCGTACGCAACGACCCGTGGCGATACTGCACTGCTGATGAGTTCGCTTGCGGCGCAGAAGGCTGCGTTTGGGGCGCGCGAAAAAGAACTCGAAGATCCGGATTTCCATAGCCCGCCGAAAGCGGGAACGCCGCAATCTGGTGGCGCGCAGAACACCACGCATGTGGCGATCGCCGATAGCTTCGGCAATGTTGTCAGTTATACTTCTTCTGTCGAAACCAGTCTCGGTTCAGCGCTCTTTGTGCGCGGGCGCGGCTTTGTGCTTAATAACCAGTTGAGCGATTTTAACCCTGAGCCGGGAAAACTGAATTCGGTGCAGTCGGGCAGGCGCGCGCGCATAACCGCGCTCAACCCGGAGGCGCGCGAGACACAAGGCGGCAAACGACCCAAAAGTTCAATGTCTCCTGTCATCATCCGGCAGCCGAATGGCTCATTCACCGCACTCGGCTCGCCCGGCGGCCCGACGATTGTCGGCAGCGTCGCTCTGGTCGCGAGCCGTGTGCTCGCAGGCAGCGACCTGCAGGAAGCGATTCACCTGCCACGTGCGCTACAGATGCCTAATGGAAAAACGCTCGTAGAGTTGCCGCTCAAACGCGACAAAAAATTTCTGACAGAGCTTAAGACACGCGGCTTTGATGCAGATCTCAGGCGCAGCGTCATTTCACTGGGTTCAGTGCAGGCCGTTGGTTTTAATGCGGCAGACAATCTGTTCACGGCCGCATCTGATCTCCGGCGAGAAGGGCTCGGGCTCGTGGTCAATCCGCAGGTCGATTGAAAAAATTGCGGAGAACATAAATGCAAATTGCGGATATTATCGTGATCGCGTTCTATTTTGTACTGACATTCGGCGTCGGTATTCTCGCGCTCAGGCGCAAACACGAATCGACGGAAGATTATTTTCTGTCGGGCAGAAAATTGCCGTGGCATCTCGCGGGGCTTTCGATGGTCGCGACGACATTCGCCGCCGACACTCCGCTTGCGGTCACCGGCATCACGCTCGACCGCGGCATCGCCGGCAATTTTCTGTGGCTGTCGCTGATTCCCTCGGGTATACTCACTGCGATTTTTTATGCGCGGCTGTGGCGGCGTTCGGGTGCGATGACCGACGCTGAGTTTGCGACGCTGCGCTATTCGGGCCAGGCCGCCGCGTTTCTGCGGCGCTTTCGTGCCGTCTATCTGGCGCTGCCGGTCAACCTGATCATCATGGGCTGGGTGACGACTGGCATGGCGAAAGTTTTAGGCGTGTTCTTTGACTATCCGCAATGGCTCACGCTCGGTGTGCTTTACGCGTTCACCGTGGTTTACATTATTCTGTCGGGCCTGTGGGGCGTAGTCGTGACCGACGCGCTGCAATTCATTATTGCCATCGTCGGATGTATCATTCTGGCGGTGATTTCGGTCGACCATGCAGGCGGCCTCACAGCGCTCTGGCAGAAGGCGGATGCGATGCTGCCGACCGGCTTTACCAATATTTATCCGTGGTATTTTACTGGGCCGGTCTATATCGTCGCCGTCTGGCTGGGCGTGCAGTGGTGGGCTTCATGGTACCCGGGCTTTGAACCCGGCGGCGGCGGTTACGTCGCGCAGCGCCTGCTTTCGACCAAGAATGAAAACCATGCTGTCGGCGCAGCGCTGTTATTCAATGTGCTGCATTTTGTTGTCAGACCCTGGCCATGGATTATTACCGCACTGGCCGCGGCGGTAGCGCTGCCGACTACAGGGGATAAAGAGATGCTCTATCCGCAGGCGATATTGGCATGGCTGCCGACTGGGCTGCGCGGATTACTCATTGCCGCATTTCTCGCTGCGTTCATGTCAACGATTGCCACACACCTGAACTGGGGTGCATCTTATATCATGAACGATGTGGTGCGTGGCACGCGCTTTGAACCGAAGAACACGCGCGGCATGCTGGCGCTGTCGCGCGGCATGATCGTGCTCATGGCCTTGGGTGCGATCGGAGTGTCTTACCTCATGACCTCTGTCAGCAAAGGTTGGGAGCTGATTCTGATGCTGTCTGCCGGCACGGGGCCCGTTTTTATGATCCGCTGGTACTGGAAGCGCGTCAATGCCGTGAGCGAGATCAGTGCGATGTGCGCATCGCTGGTTTTTTCACTGATTGCGGCGAACTGGAATCTCGCGCAGGAGCTTCGCCTCTGCCTCGTCGCTGCTGCAACGACCCTGGTATGGGTTACCGTCACGCTCGTTACGAAACCCGCGAGCGAAGAAAAGCTTGCGGCGTTCTACGCACAGGTGCGACCCGGTCACTGGCGCTGGCGGGAACTGTTGGTCTTTGTTTGCGGAGTAATACTCGTCTATGCGGCATTTTTTGCGATCGGCGAACTGTTGCGAGCGCGTTATATACCTGCGCTGATTAACCTGCTGGTTGCGGCGGCGGCGGGTGTTGTCGCTGCCATTGGGTTAAATAAACGCATTGAACCGGTTTCGTGAGCTCGCTCACGAAACCGGTTCAATTTAACATCACGCTTTTGTGCGTGGCCGCAAAATGGCGGTAGACGCCGCCCTTTTCCATGAGGCATTTGCGCCATAAATCCTCACCGGCCTTTTCAAAAACCAGTTCGGCGCGCGCATCGAGCAGAATCCAGCTGTTGGTGCGCAGTTCATATTCGAGCTGTCCTGTGGCCCAGCCCGCGTAGCCGGCAAAACGACGGTAGGTGAGTGAATCGTCGGCGAGATTGGTGAGCAAGTCGTCTGAACTTTCAAAGTAGACGCCGTCGACAATGGCTTCAGCACTTGCCAGTGCTGAAGAGCTGTGCAGAATCGAGCGATGATCGGGGTCTACAGGGCCGCCTTTGTAGAGCGGGTGCCTGCGACTGCGGTCACTCGGCAGCGGATGATTGAGTACCACGCCCAGCGCACCACGGCTGTCATGGTCAACGATCAGCACGACACTGCGGTTAAAGTTGCCATCGAGAATTGCTGAACTCGCGATCAGCAGTTTGCCTTTCAGATTTATCTGTTCATCCATAAATTCATCGTTATGCATGAATGGATTTCAACTGCTCAATCAGTGCCAGTTGCACATATTGATTGAGCGCCCTGGTATCCGCAGCATCGTTACCTGTTTTTCGCACAATTTGAGTCGCCACGTTGCCGATTTCATTACTGAGAAAACTCTGCGTGATTTCAGGCAATTTGCGCGTCATCGAATAGAGCCGTTTCGCGCGGCGTGCCACGTCGCCGTCAACCCTTTCGGCAAACTCGCGGCGGGCATCGCCGAGCTTGAGGTTCCATAAATCCGCATATTTCTGCATCATTTCGAGGCTGTTTTTTTCGCCGATGATGCGTGTTTCGACCATGTGTAAAGCGCGGTGCCAGTCGGTGTCTTTTGGCACGGCCGCGCCGCGCTCTCCGTTATCTTCAGGCTTTTCGGTTGCCTGTGACGCTGCGGTCGTCAGGCCGAACAGGCTGGCGAGCCAGCGCAACAGAGGATAACGATACAAAAATGGCAATTCTGCCCGGACGCGCGCATGGATTTCCCGGCGATTGAGTTCGAGCAGTGTATGTACCGGCTTGAAGATGACCCGGTTGCTGACAAAAAAATACAGATCCTGCAGGCTGGGGCTAACCGGATGCCGGCTGACGACGTGGAAGGCGTTGATGATAGCCTGCGGATTCTGCAACAGCGCGGAAAAAATGGGTTCATGCGCTTTGACATATTTTTCCACATCTTCAGAGAAAAACTCGTCGAATTCCATGGCTGAGCGGCTTTCATTCTTCAGCATCAGCGCGTACCACATCTTGCGGAAGCGCGCCAGCAGTTCGGCACGCACACGCTTGCGTTCTGATTCAAAAAACATGAGCACAGCCTCACGGTGGATAAAAAAATCCTCATCGTTCATGCGAAACTTGAGCAGCGTTGGCAACAGATCCCGTTCGTCAGGCTGAAAGACGCTGAATTCTGTGATCATGTCTTTTACGACTTGTTCGATTTCACTCTGGTTCAGAACCGAGGCCATAACTTCGAGACCCGATGCGCCTTTCACTACCTTCTGTATGATGTTTTCGCGGTTCAAAAGCGCAGGATAATCTGCCATCATGTTGAGCAGTTTCAGTGCGTTTTCGCGCAATTTCTCTTTGTTGTTTTTTTCCGATTCAAGCCACGCTTCATACCCCTTAAAACCTTCGATGATGCGAGCCGCCTGTATCAGGGTGGGCATACCTTTTTTATCTTTGTCGATGGTAAAATAGGCCGCGAGACGGTTAGCGAGATTGACGAAATAGAGCGGAATTTCGGCTTCAGCGTGCGAAAGAATCCGCATGATACGATCGACGCTCGACGATTTCTGCGGCATGATACTCTGCATGTCTTTGACGAGATCTTCGCCGAGGCGGTTTTGCGCCGAGGCAGCGATAATGTTTTTGAGCTTCAGCAGGCAGGCCTCAAGCATGGTATCTATTGTGGAGGCCGTGACGCAGATCGCCTGATCTATATCGGGTACGCGCAACAGAATGACGCGCTTCTCCTCTTTCAGCCGGTGGCTGGTGCCGCTGGCGATTTCCTGAATGGGTACCTCGACGTAAAATGACGGTAACAGATATTTGCGCATCATATCTTCATCGGGAAAGGGCAGTGCTGAATTGGACAACATTTGCGCATAATAGTCTTCCAGAAAGAGGCTGAGCGGATCGGTGAGTCGGATGCGCAGCACCTCGCCGCCTTCGACTTCGGCCTCGATAAACTGTTTATCCCGCAAAGAGAATGCGGTTTGTGCCATGAGTCGGCGCACGTTGGGCAGTGTCTTCAGCTTTTGCAGATTTTCTGCCGCACCGCGGGCGAGCAGCGAATCGGTTACCCGGGCGGCCGAAAACTGGAGGGTGTCCGCTTCGAGCGCATAGCGCGCATACGATTCGAGTATCAGTAACTCATCTTCTACCAGAGGCACACTGCGTGCAAAGTCCCTGAATTGCTGCGCATCCAGATCGAGGTAAAATGGCTTGGTCTCTGAGGCCACTGTTTTTATTTTCGACAGATTCGGGCTATTTTTCAAGCCCCCGCGGGCAGCGGGTGCTAAGAAAAATCGACGGGTCGCGATAATTCCCCGACAGATTTTTCCCGCACTCGCGCTCAGCGCGGTCTGCAGCTGCAAGTTGTATCACAATAAGAACCGCGGATCGAGAGCGAAGATACCGGGACGACTGAAATCCGCCAAATCAACCATGCGGGAAAGCCCCATGGGGAGCATGTTGCGGCTGAACAGCGATTCGCGTACTGCCGGGAGAATATCAACATGCACGGCTTCGCTTTCCGGTATGCCCAGGTGGTTGCGCAGCGCCGTCAGCGTGGCAGACAGCCCGCCTTCTGAGTCGGTCAGGCCGATTTTCTGCGCGGATTTTCCCGAATACACCCGGCCCGAAGCGTGCGGGCGTATCTTATCGATTTCCGTGCTGCGGCCAAGTGCCACATCGCGCAGAAACTGCTCGTAGATTTCTGCCATGTTTTCCTGTATAATGCGCTTCTGGTCTCCGGCGAAATCCGCGAACGGAGAGAATACCGGCGGCGGATTTTTTTTCGGTGCACGGTCGATCGAAACGCCCCATTTGTTTAAGAGTGGCGCAACGTTGAATTTGCCGCCGACAACACCGATCGAGCCGGTGATCGTCATCGGTGTGGCGAATATACGATCTGCTGCGGCCGACAAATAATATCCGCCCGACGCCGCGACGTTGCCCTGCGAGACGAACACAGGAATCGGGGCATGCTCTTCAGTACTTTCCTCTGTTTTGGAATCTTTTGGTGTCCCTGCGGGTTCGTTCTTCAGTCGCCCCGTGGCCAGCATCCATTCGCGCCACAAGAGCTGCGAAACTGTCGCCGAGCCACCGGGGCTGTTGATTCTCAAGAGCACGGCTGAGTAGTGTTCGGATTTTAGCGTTTCTGACAGTGATTCGTAATCGGGCCAGTTAATGGTGCCCGGCCGCGACGTTGCGGTTTCAATGATATTGCCTTCGGCAACCAGCAGCGCGATTTTTTTCAGGCGGCGAAAATTGAACAGGCGGAAGGCGCGCCGACCGGCAATTTTCTGTGCGCCATAGAGGTCCGTTTTACGGAACTTTTTTCCGTGCTCACTGTCGGCCGTGAATTCGGTATGCGCACAGTGTTTGTTAATCAACCCAAGCTTCACGGCCTTTTCTGCACTCATGAGCCGGCGTTCTTTACCCGTCAGCGCCGGCGCCTTTGCCGACAGAGCAGAGAAGAACACCCCTTCGATATCGGCGATCAGTTGTTCGGTCTGTTTGCGCGCGGCGGGCGACATGCCGCTACGGGTGAAAATCTCCGCTGCACTTTTGAATTCCCCGACAGAAAGAAACTGCGGCCGAATTCCGAGTTTACCCAGCAGGGACTGCACAAACAGCGA
>Ga0154020_10004155_pt1 | contig 17288 bp, 11 predicted proteins | sample Klosneuvirus_201_FD_109709 | JGI IMG/M metagenome (GOLD analysis project Ga0154020, IMG submission 109709) | Active sludge microbial communities from wastewater, Klosterneuburg, Austria - Klosneuvirus_20160825_MG | ecosystem: Engineered > WWTP > Aerobic digester > Activated sludge | place...
CAACAATTTGTTTGGCTAACGTAACTGCAGGAAGTCTTCTATAATTATACCACACGGTGTTGGGCACGTTTGCTTTTTTTATTGCGTCCACCATCTTCTGGCCTTCAGCCAAATTTCGGGACAGCGGTTTTTCACACAAAATCATTTTGCCAGCCGCTGCTGCGGCAATCGCAATCTCAGCGTGTGTATTGTTGGGCGTACAAATGTCAACAGCATCGATATCGGTGCGGGAAATGAGTTTCTTCCAATCGGTTTCAAAGGATTCGTAACCCCACTGTTCTGCAAATGCTTTTACTTTATCTTCACTGCGTGCACATACGGCTTTCAATACGGGTTGATAAACTAAATCCGGAAAAAAATTACGAATGCGATTATAACCGTTGGAGTGCGTGCGGCCCATAAACCCGGTGCCGATTAATCCTATTCGAAGTTGTTTCTTGCTCATGGTGTAATGTGTTTAATCTTAAAATTAGTTAATAGCTGCTAGCCTCAAGCTGTAACTACCCAAACTAGTGGCTTGCAGCTTGATGCCTGAAGCTATTCCTTCCAGCCATGCGCCTCGCGCACTTTAATCATAGTAGCAAGAATATCATTCCACGTCTGCTGACGATTCATTACTTCATTGGGGAACATACATCCATCCCAACAGATATGTTTGAATGCTTTGGTGAGCTTTCCATTTTCATCGCGCAACCAATACCCAGCATCATGAACGATGTCTAATTTTCCATTAGGATCTGTTGCCTGGCAGTGACGACCGGTTTTATCATGCGAACCTGAACCAAACACAGAGCCATCATTCTGCGCCACATGGAAATCAAGCGTCCACGGACGAAGAGCCTTCGTTAAAGTTTTCAGTGCTTCATTTAAAACGTTTTTATCTTTCCAATCAAAATCCTTTGGCAGGAGGCGATCTTCTGGACTATTATAACCCATGGTATATAATAGCGTGTGCGCCATGTCGGCCTGAAAGCCCATGTTCGGTCGATCTACTAACTCCATTGTATTCAACATTGCTTTCCAACTATGCATACCGCCCCAACAAATTTCACCTTCGGCCGCTAACTTCTCACCAAAGTCTGCCGCTACATCACACGCTTCACGAAATGTTTGTGCAATCAATTTAGTATTGCCCACCGGATCGGCAGCCCATTTTTCTGGCGAGCTTGCTGAGTCAATGCGCACCACTCCATAAGAGCGAACCCCTAACTCACCTAATCGTTTGCCGAACTCACACGACTTGCGCACCGTATCAACAAAAGTTTTTCGTTCTTCTTTAGTACCCATAGCCGGGCCACCCCAGATAGGTGCAACTAAACTTCCCACATTAAGCTTGAGGCCTTTTAATTTATCAGCAAGCTTTTTAGTATCGTCATCGGTAAACGTTTCAAGATCGATGTGCGGACCAAAAAGCCCGAGGTCAACGCCATCAAACTTAACGCCATTCACTTCCGCATCAGCAGTCATCTGCAACATGGTATCGAATGGAATAGCGGGTTCTGAATCTGGACCTTTTCCGACAACGCCAGGCCAGGTTGCGTTATGAAGTTTGGGATAATTATTCATAGTAAAATGATTTAAGATTTACAATTCAAAAATTAAGATTCGGTTTCGTTGCCACAGGTTCACAGATTTTTTCTCACTAATTGCTGGTTGGATTTTAATCAGTGAATCTGTGACTATTTTCTGTTTACAATTTCATGTCAGGATTTTCAGGTCCAAAGTGTTTCAACATCACAAGCGGATCAGTTGATGAAGCATTGGTAATCTTCACTCCTTCCTGCGCAGCGTTTTCAGTAATGAAAAATTCATCGTGTGTAAGTTGACCATAGCGAATCAAAGCTGGTGTTTCCACATCCCACACTCCCATCTTTCCGTGGCCTTGCATCATAATAATTCCATAAGCAGCGCTGTCTTTAATTGTAACGGTAGCGCCAGGTAGCACAGTAAGCTCTTTAGCGCTAAATGCATCCGACAAATAACAAACCCAGTTTTCTACATAGCCTTGCGCTTGCATTTCTTTTACAGAACGCACGGGCTTTGGATTCATGAAACGAGTTTGAAGAATATTCGGATCAACATTCAAGTCCCAGTCGAGCACTTCAATCAACTCATCGTAATCGCCAATCTTATCTTTAGGGGTTCCATTCCACAACAGTTCTTCAGGAATGATTGCTTCATTTACCAGTGACTGATACATCGCAAAGACATCCGATGCTTTTTGCGGTTCATACGTACACATGCTCCCTGGTGCGTGAAGCATTCCGGGAGGCACATCCCAACCTGTGCCGGGTTCAAGTTTAAATGCAGATGAGAAGTTTGTAATCTTGTTATCGCCCTTTGTAAAGTTGACCAGACACTCGCGGATCTGCGCTTTGGTGGTGCCGGGTGAAATACCAAAGAATGTATATGGGAAATCGCCACCATGATTATTTAGTTGCGGTGGAAAATAATACGCTTCCGGTTTTCCTAACTGACCAATCAGTGCAGCTTTCTCATCATTGTGATGAACGTGATGTGGCAATGGCCCCATGTTGTCAAAGAATTTTGAGTACATCGGCCAGCTTTTGTGTTCATTCCATAGGCGATCGCCAATGATGGCACCTTTCAATTCATCGATAACATCTTTTAATAATAACAAAACTTCATTAGCCCCATCTTTGAAAACAACGGGGCTCAACCCTTCATGCTCTCCGGTGAGTGGGCCATTTTTAGCTGGCGTGGTAGAGGAAAGCCAACGCTCATCAATACCACCACGATTTCCACCGAGTACATAGTAATCATCGGGATGTAATTTGATTCTTCTGCCCGGCACACAAAACGAGCGCGGCACCCAGGTAGGTGCTAATCTTAAAATACCTTTTCCTTGCTCTAATGCTTTTGCTGCGAGACCTGCCTTCTTAGTAATATTCATCTTGTAAATGTTTATTTATGTTTTATACCTCACCTCCTTCCGTCACTTTAGTTTCGGAAGGCAAGCCCACTAATTATTTTTTAAGAGTTCAATCTTGCGATCCTTGTTATTATGAATCACCTCAAGTTCTAGATCATACACCCGACTTGCTCCAGGTGCAATCAGAATTAATTCTTTTTGTTCGCGCGCTTTGGATTGACCAATCACTTGATTGGTTCCTGGTTCAATACCTACTACATATTCGCCTTTACCCCAATGCTGCCAGTTGGTGAGCCAAGGTAATTGCTTTTTAGAAAAACGAATCGCTACACCGAGATCAAGCTTCTGATTATAAACACCCCCCACGCAAATACCTGCATCATCAGCAACTGCATCGATGAAGGCAACATCTTCGCCACTTCCGTTATGATGATCGAGTGGTGCAGGACATTTTTTATAATCATTACCGGCTTTAAAAATTTTGCTATCGCTCATTCGTGCGTGCAACTCTCCTTTCCAAATTAACTCGGCTCCTTCATCTACCAAGGGCCAACCAAAATTAAAATGATACAACAACATATGCGGTGCTGGGGTGTTTCCGCGATTTACTATCTCATCATGAATGTGGATAGAAGATTTACCAAGCGTGCCCGAGATGGTACGTCTCAGTTCCAAGCTTGGACCAAAGATCTTTGTTTCTTTTATTTTACCTGTGATGCTAAAATCCAATTTACCAACTGCGGGATCGGGTTGAATGATTGACTCAATCTCAGCCGGTGAATTGCTAATCAATCCATGAAGTCCGCGTTCGCCAAATGAATCTTCTTCGGGGCCGCCCATGTGACTAAGTCCACAGGTTACAAGCAATCCGCCACCAAATGTTCTGAGCCAGTCAAGGCCGTGATTCGAAAAAGGTTGTGGGGGTGAAACGCCAAGATGACTCAACCAAGCAATACTATGCTGATTGTAAAATGCATCGGCAATATCCATCGCACGATCAAGAACTACTTTATAGCGTAGGCCAGTGCCAGTATTTATCCACGCGATGCGAGTACCTCGCCCGGCACAATTATCTATAACGGAAGTTTCTATGCCGCCTAACTGAGCATGATTAGAAATTTTATCGATCCAGGGTAGTGATGCCAATGTTTCTTTCAATTAAAATTTTTATAACATATCCTCTTAATTCTAGGTATCTGTCTTCACAGACCTAAATATTTAACCCACAGTCTGTGTACTCGCGGAACGAACCCACACATATATGGTCTGTGAGGACACCGACCACGGAAGTAGGGTTCCCGCAGACCGAAACCTAAACGACTCCTCGGTTCGTGTCCCCACGAGTCGAAATTATAAAAAGCCCAAATCGCTATGGTCTTTGAAGACACAGACCATGGAAACAAACCATAGAGACTTACTGCTTAATCATAATGTTCCGATACTCCACTTTCATCGGTGGCCCCACATGCACTTGCACGCCAATCAAGCCAGCCATCTTTCTATTTACTTTGTCATTATCGGTAACATCACTCATTAAAATGCCATTTACATAATGCTGAAGTCTATTTCCTTTTATAATCAAATGAACTTCATTCCAATCTTCACTTTTAATAAAATTCTTTAACGAATCCTTATCCATTGCCTTCACCACTTCTACTTTTGTCCACGCGTTGTTCTTCACATTATCTTTTACGCCAGAGCCTTTATCACCAGAACTAATTTTTGTTGTCTGTCCACGGTAAGCAAGCGTTGCTCTTCCGCGCTCTTCATAATTCTGACCTGTGTAGTAAATCATTCCGTCAATATCAGCTTGATATCCTTTTAAAGCAAAGGGTACTTCTGTGATTTGTTCACTTCTATAATTGATACCGCTATTACCTTCCTTACTTATTTTGAATTCTAACTTTAACTCAAAATCTTTAGGTGTGCCACCACGCCAGATTAAAAAGGTGTTCGCTTTCAATAATTTATCTGCAGTAATCTCTCCAACTATGCTACCATTTTCTACACGCCAGTAATTAGCGTTACCTTCCCACCCATTCAATGTTTTCCCATCGAATATAGAAACGAAGTCATTTTTCTTTTGACCCGAAACAAGTGTAGGCAAACTGATGATCAGTAAACCAATCATTAAAAAAGTAAATCTTATTTTAATTTTCATGAGTCTTTAAAAGTTAATGCGTAATTATCTTTTTTTGATTTTGTATCTATTGGGCCTTTCCTTTGTACACTTCACTATCAGGGTTTCCGCCAGCTACCAGATACGCAACAAGGTCTTTAATCTCTTCATCGTTCAATCTGCCCAGTAAACCCGGGAGCATCAATGAAACTTTTGAAAGCTTAGTGGAAGCAACATCTACTTTAGCAATCTCGCGCAGCGATTGTGGCATAAATGGATTTTGAGAGACAAAATATTTTCCTTCTTCTTCATTGATCAGTCGACCTACTATAGAACTCCCATCCTTCATGGTAAATACAGTAGCCGCATATTGGTCGGATACTTCTTTGTTAGGATCAAGTGTATTTTCCAAAATATCTTTCGCTGAAAAACGAGTCCCCACTTGAGTCAAGTCAGGACCGATGGCACCACCTTCACCGCGCATACTATGGCACGAACTACACAACGTTGCATCAAACATATTTTTGCCATTCTGAAAATCGCGATTTGTAAGCGGTCCCTCAACTAAAGCCAATGCTTCTTCCAACGAGCGTCTTCTTCCAGGGCCTTTCGGTTGTGGATGATTGTCGGCAAGGTCATTACCGGATTCAGTTAAAAGATCAGCACCAGAAAGTTTATTGTAGGCTTCAAATTTATCGGCTGATACATGAGTCAACGCTTTCTTTCTTGCTTTATCAATAAAACCAATATAACTCACACCACCTTTGTAGGTAAAAGCATTTGCCATCCACTTGAAATATTTTTCGTGGAGTTCGGGTGTCCAGCCTTCGGTGGCATCGGAAAGCACAGTTGCTAAATAGGTTTGTTGTGCCGGTGGTACATTGGATAACATTCTTGCAATATCTAAACCATACTGCGGGTTACGCATAATCAAATCAGAGGAAGAACTTACTGTCTTCACCATAGGATCATCTTTGGCCGTTTCAAGTAAGGACAATGTTTTTTCTACTGATCCTGGTGCCCCGATGTATACCAACACTTTGCTTAGCTCCCGATCCAACTCATTGGATGAAGATGGGTAATTGGGATTGAGGTAAGCTACTAATTGATTTTTTGTAACTCCTTCAGGTTTGCCCATTCTATAAATCACAACTTCAATAGCTCTAGCAAGATCAATCTTCTGTGAAGGTGAAAGCTTATTATACTCAACTTTAACAAGTGCCTGAATCATTTTATCGCGCAAAGCAGGTTTACCGTGACGTGCTAACGCGATCATGGCTTGAATAAGAATTTGTGGGTCGGTTTCTTTCAATGCCCGCTCCTGCCATTCGCTAACCGGTTGTTGTTCCACTGCAATACGTGCTGCATACCGAACAAATCGATCTTCATGTTTTAAGTTTGGCCAGGCAATATCAACAGCGCCCTTTTTTACTTCGTGATATTGCTCCAATGTTCTTCTTAATTGATTTGCTTCTGTAACTGGGGTTGAGGCAAGTGCAGCGGTTGACACATTTTCTATTGCTGTAACACGATATAAGTCGGATTCTAATCTTCTTCCACCAGTAAGAAAATACATCGCGCCATCAGGACCAATGGCACCGTCCGTTAGGGGTAATGGTGAACCTGATAAAAATTCTTCAGCCTCTGCTGAGTAAGAAGCACCTTGTGGGGTAAGATGAATAGCATAAATAATTCCAAAGCTCCAATCAAATGCAAACAAGGCGCTCCGATACTTTTCAGGAAACTTTGCGCTTGAGCCATTCATAAAATTAGTAGGCGAACCTTGACCAATATTAATCACCGGAGGAAGATTATCAGGATACGATGTCGACCATTTTCCATTACCGGTTCTCCATCCAAACTCTGCACCGCTAGTTACATGACAAATACGAGTTGGGCGATACCATGGCATACCAAAATCCCACTCCATATCCGAATCATAGGTAAACAAATCGCCAGCATCATTGAAGGTAATATCAAATTCATTTCTAAAGCCTGCGCCAATCAACTCCCATTTCTTTCCTAATGAATCTATGTGTGCAATCCATCCACCGGGTGCTTTGCGATTGTTGGCATGGCCGCGTGGATCTTTAATCTGTGGAAACAGATTATCATCTTGCCAAACAGGAGGCAGACGATACGTATCAAAAACGGGTACGTCCACATGATTTCCAGCTGACATGTAAATTGATTTTTTATCAGGTGACAATTTCATGCTGTGCGGGCCATGTTCACCCGGTTCTCCCGAAAATGATTTAAGTAATGTTACTTTATCAAACTGATCATCGCCATCGGTGTCTTGTAATCGATAGAGTCCTGTGTTCTTATCAAAGTCCTCATCACTGTTATGGTTTACCATCACATACAAACTATTGAACGCATATAACAAGCCTTGCGCAAAGCCCATCCCCACTTTTAACGTTGTTGTATCTGCGTTGCGATCGGCTTCAGAACCAATGATCAATTTTTCCACTTTCACTTTCGAAGTGTCGCCTTGCGCGGGCAACACAACACGATAGATGGCGCCATACTGATCGGATGTTATCATGCGGCCCTTGTTATCGAAGGTCATTGCCACCCACGAGCCTTGTTCGTTTTCGCCAGGGCTGTATAAATGTTCTGCTTTAAAGCCGGGTAAAACTTTGAGCTTTCCAATCTTAGAATCCGCTGGGGAATCTTTCAGGGCAGGCTTATCTGTTCCGCAAGACGAAACCAGCAACACAAGGATGGATACTTGAAAAAATAATTTTGTGGATAATTTTGGTAAAGGCATTTCGGGGTAGTTATTGTGTTTATAAATTTAATTGACTTTTTTGAATTTAAACTTCATTCAAGAAAAGAATAAAGTTTAAAAAGATAATAAAAACGGTGAGGCCCATCCTGCACCATCCTGAATAATTGAAATGGCCTTATAAATGGTAATAGATCACATGCAAGCGGTAAAAAGATTAAAAAAATCTAAAATAGTTAAAGCTTGTGCCTGGTGCTCATCTCTTTAATAAACGCAAATCCTTTTTCGGCCATATCCCACGGTTGAGAATATTCGCGCCACACATTAATGGCGTTTGCAAAATTAGGATCGTTGCGGGTGAATGCCTCAATCGTTAGCCAGCCCTTGTATTTTATTTCCGCCAGCGCTGCGAATGTTTCATCCCATGGAATGTGGCCATCACCAGGAGTGCCGCGATCATTTTCACTGATGTGAACGTGAGTCAGCACCGGGGCTATAAAACGAATGGCATCGCCAAGTTTCTTTTCTTCAATGTTTGCATGATGCGTATCGAACATGGCTCTCACATTAGGATGATCTACCATATTTATCAATCGGGTTAATTGATCCATGGTGTTGCATAAGTAACATTCAAAACGATTGAGTGCCTCGCATGTTAGTGTGATGTTGGCTTGTGCCGCATAATCGCCCGCAGCGCGCAACACTTCGGCACTCCATTTATATTCTGAATCAGAAGGCGGGTGTCGATCAGGAAATATGGCAAAGGCTGAGTGAACTGGTCCGCAAATAATTTTTGAATCGAGCGCATGTGCGCAATCAATGGCTTCTTTTAATCGCAGCACCGCTTTTTCACGAATGGATTTTGATTCACTGATAGGATTTTCGTCCGGCCCCAAGCCCAACACACAAGTTGTCTCCAATCCAATATTCTTAAGATGAGCTCCCAATTTTTTATACGCATTAATGTCGCGCTCTTCCATAAAACATTCTACACCATCGTATCCTATTTTTTTTAATCGTTCAGTGATCGGAATAAAATCTTCGGGTAAGCCACCCGACCATACCAAGAGATTAAATCCAATTTTTGTTTTTGCAGATGCGGCCATATCTCTTTCTGAATTAATATTGTTTAGCATTATTTAAACTGATCACCACGGAGACCACAGAGTTTATTTCAAATTATAATCTGAAGGTTTGATGCCTTTCTTAAATTTATCAAAACCAAACATAATAGGTTCATAGACTCCAATGGTTTCCGCATTACTCTTTTCAGGAATCTGTCCTTCCATCTCCAATGCCCAGTAACTTGCATTGATTAGCATTCTTCGCAAATCTTCACTTAACAAATCGATGGAAGCGCCCATGGTAGTAGCAAAAATTCTTGCCGTAGTTCCAAAATCATTTTTGTAGAATGTAGTCCAGGCAACCGGCATAACTGATTTTGCATAACTAAGAGGCGCCTCGGCTGTCATGCCTAAAGATAATTGACCTAACAGTAAAATATCGGAATTTGCATTTAAACCCGTTACAGTATAAACATCGGTTGGCCCCCAGATATCTTTAACTCCTTTAAGTATAGGATGATTGGCCAACAATCCATTAATGAGCCCACGCGTTCCTTCCGAACCATGCGCACCATGATGTGAAACCCAGGTTTCGCCCAATACCTTTTTACCAAAGCCACTTTCCCAATCTTTAATTTTGCTGTTGTAGCTGTATCGAGCGTACTTATTTTCTTTATCTCGCGAATAAAGAAACGCATGCGTAGAAGTGCGCAAGGCAACAATCGGTTTGCCCGATTGTAAATATTCTTCAAAATATTTCATTTGATCATCGGGTAATTCGCGAAAGCGCATGCACATAATTAGCAAGTCGGCTGTTTGTAAATGTTCCATGCCTGGGATATTGGTTTGGGTATTTGGATCGATGGTTCCTGTTCTTGGATCGATAGCAAAAAGAACGGTACATGTGAAGCCATGCCGCTGCGATAAAATTTTCGCCATCATCGGTAACGATTCTTCTGATCGATATTCTTCTTCAGCACTTATAAAAACAATATGCTTGCCCTTTCCCGGTCCTTCTATACCCTCATACGTTACCCATTGTTGTATAGGTTGAGCCTGAGAAAAAACGGCTGAAGTCAGCATAGCCACAACAGAAAATAAAAAAGATGTGATATGATTTTTCGATTTCATGTCTAAAATTTAAACATTGATTATTAAAAATAAACCAAATGAATTTGAATACATCACTTCTCCAATGGATGTTGCTTCAACAATTCCTCCGGAGAATAGAAACCCGTTTTATCTTTGGTAGCCTCACGCACCGCTTTCACTTTTTCAGGAGAAATTGGCGAAGCCTTATTGCCAAATGCATTGCGCACATAGGTTAGCACAGCGGCAAGCTCATCATCATTAAGCATACCTTGAAAGGGAGTCATCGGTACCTGACCAGGATATTCTTTTCCATTTATCTCCATCGGGCCATAGATTCCATTCAACGCAATTTTAATCATGCGTTCTTCATTGCCTAATACCCACTTGGTGCCGACTAAAGGTGGAAAACCCGAAGCAGAAAGTCCGCCTCCATCGGGTTGATGGCAGGTTGAACAAAATCCATCACGGGCATAAATTGCTTTTCCACTGATGAATAACTCGCGATCTTTTCCAGTGAGATGCGTTTTCACTTCTTCATCTTTTTTCTCTTTCAACGACATGCCATTTAAATGAGCAACGGCAGTTGCGTAGGCATCAATAATCCATTTATCCATCGGGTGCTTACCTGCCTCTTCAACAATCGGCAACCCAATTTCTTTATCTAACCACGAAGCAGCTACTAATGCCTCTAGCCGAACACGACCTTCGTTATCCTGCGCAGCCTTCATTAATAATTCTGGTTGGTTTTTAATTTGATGTCCGCTATAGCGCAATACACGCACGGCTGCTGCACGCGCGCGATAATCTTTTGACTGAAGAACTTGATGAAGAAGTTGTTCATCAACCTTATCTAATCCCCAAGTTACCCAAAGCGCTTCCAACACATGATGTTCGTAGCGTTCATCTTCAATATTTAATTTGGCCACCCATGATTTTAATTGAGGAATTACCTCACTGGCATCATGCGCTCTTAACTCGCGCCTGGTCCGATAGCGTGTTCTGAATTCAGGGAGTTTAAGATTATCCAACAACTCGGAAATAGTTGCGCCTGCAACTTTTGCAGGAGTTACCAACGAACGCGAAGGATAAGTGATGCGATACACACGACCATGCACATGATCGCGAAGCGGATCACGTGCATTGTGTTGCATATGTCCAATTAAAATGTTATGCCAATCGATCAGATAAAGTGAGCCATCGGGTGCAAACTCCATATCAACAGGACGAAAATTTCGATCTGTTGATTGTACCAAATCAACACGATGATGGCTCTTGTACCCAGTGCTATCATCTTCCATCACATGTTCTTTCATTCCTAAAAAACCAATGGTATTATTAATTAGTAAGTCGCCTTGCACCTCATCCGGAAAATGTCGGCTTGATACAAACTCCAATCCCGAAGTTGGACGCACGCGATGTTTTTCTTCGATCAGATTAAAAGACTTATGCGTTGACACACCATAGCGAGGCTTGATTGATCCGGGCATCATCCATCGCACATCGGGGCCGGAAGTTTCCGCAAAGAAATTTTGTCCCCAATCATCAAAGGCAATACCCCACGGATTAGGAATTGCTAATTGAGCTGTGCGCTCAAGGTGATGACGCTGTGGCGCATACCGATAAAAACCTCCGTTGGTAGCACGCACTGTGCCATACGATGTTTCAACATTAGTATGCAAGAACACACCTTCGCCCATATAAATGGCGCCCGATGGATCTGCTGCATACGCGCTGTGCGCATGATGTGTATCATGATCATCAAAGCCACTTAGAATAATTTCTTTCTTATCCGCTTTGTCGTCTCCATCGGTATCGGTTAACAACACCAGGTTTGTTCCTTGCGATACATATACACCTTCCGGTGCAAATTCAAATCCAACAGGAAGATGCAAGCCTTCGGCAAATATTATTTGTTTATCCGCTTTACCATCTGCATCGGTATCTTCCAGAATAATAAGTTTATCATTCGGTTTACTATCACCCGGTTTATAGTGCGGGTAGCTTGGCATAGTAGCAACCCACAGGCGACCTTTATTATCAAAAGACATTTGAACGGGGTTGGCTAAATCAACAAACTCTGTTTCAGAGGCGAAGAGTTCAATTTTATAACCTGGCGGCACAGTAAGTTTATCAAGCGCATCTTTTCCATAGAGATAGTCCAGGCTGCCGTTTTCTTTAGGATCAAAATTCGTTTTTACGGGTGGAAGCTTCGAAGTATGTTGATCGGCAATGGCAAGATCTAATTTCTCGCCTTTGTTTGCGAGCCAGATGGCAGAATCACGAATAATTGTGAGCTCTCGGATTTTTGCGACTTCAAAAGGATAGTTATCCGGACCGAATGGATCATATCTGCGACCATACACATGCACGCCATTGGGAATTTTATAATCATTGTGCCACATCCAGTTTTTCTCTATCACGGCCGCATGAACAAGATCGCGATGTGCCTCAGCTTTTGCTGTTGTTTTTCCAAAGGCTTTATCGGCCAGCAAGGTTGAAAATTTTTGATACCCCGCATCCGTCAGTTGCGAGCCATCAATCGTTAATGGTTCGGTACTTTCTTTATACCAGTTGCTACTCGGCTCAAAGGCATCGATAAAGAGCACATGATTTTTATCGGCAATTTCTTTCATTGCCTTCGCATAAAGCGAAAAATTTTTATTCTCTTTTTCACCATCGGGTAGATCAAACTTGTCGGATAAGTTTTCAAAAGCGATTGGCGATACAAGTGCTAACTGGGATGCCGATTTTCCATTATAGGTTTGAGCTAATGTGTATTTTATGAAAGCATCTAATTCTGCTTTGTAGTTTTCAAGTCCAGCTGCACCTTGAAACGATTCGCTATACCCAAAAAAGGCAATAATGACGTCTGCTTTCAAGCGTGTAAGCCATTGGTCGGGTGTTTCAAAAAAACCTTCGCTACCGGATGGATGTGCCAACTCGGTTTGAAATTTTTCGGCACCCGGAAAAGCCCAAGGCGACATGCGGGCAGAGTGCGGCCGGAAGCCTGGAGTATCGCCACCATCACACATGTTTCGAATGAACAGCAAACTATCCGGATAGCGAACCTGCATTTCAGTTTCAAAATATCCGTAGTTCATCATTCGGGAACCAAGATTGTTGCCAATCAAAAGGATGTGCGAATTTTTATTGATTGTAAGAACAGCGTCAGGCTTTGAGCACTGAACTAAGCTTCCAATCAACAACAGCAAGCAGATTTTAAATGTGGTTTTTAGCTTCATTTCATTCAACTATTTAAACAGGTAAGAATGATGATTAGGTGTAGTGTACTAAAAGTACACAGAACAATGTGAAATAAAATGACCGCTAATCAAATTCAGTCCCCGCGGAATACTTTCAGCTCAGTATTTTATGAATGACACGGGTTGCGTCCACGCCATTTCAAAATCACCTTCCTGAAAAGGATTGGGTTTTAATTTGGTTGAGGTTATGCGAGCACGAACAAAAACATAATCGGCTGTTACGTTAAAACCACCTTCACTTCCGTGGATGGTTTCAATAACGCGCGATTCGCTCTCTCCATTTTTAACACCAATAAATTCGATGGTGTACTCGGCTTGTTCTTCTTTAGCAACTTCAATCTTTATCTCATTATTCTTTACTACTAATTCCTTTAACGTAACGCCTGTTGATGCATAAACCTTACCGGCCTCCATGGCTTCAATCAAATCTTCGGTGCGCAGCGATTTTGCCTGAACCATAATCCAACCGCGACCCGCATTGGCAAAGGCTACTCCAAACTGATGGTAATTGTGGCTATCATCCGAAGCTAACCCATACATGAAGGGTTGATCTCGTTTCGCGTAAGCAATATTAATTTTATCCCACATTTCCTCCGTACCCATGTGAACGGAGTCACCATAATTTCGAACAAGCATATGACCATTGTACACTTCAAAAAAGCGTTCGCCTTTTAGGCTAATCATGTCTTCTAAGGTAACAGCCCAAAAGAAATTGGGGTGATTAATGTGCGGGAACATGGGCACACCCGTGCGCTCGCGCTGCTGTAACACCGCATCTACTGACTGTTGCATGGTTTCAGCTACCGTGGCAGCATTGGGTGGAGCAATGAATTCCTGCGCGTTGGTTGCATTTACATGCACAGGTATTTTTCCATCCACATAATTGGTTATTTCTTCCGATGGAATAATCAGAAAATTATCGTCTTGCATTTTTGTCTTGTACTCTTCAAAAGTTTTAAGCTTCACCTGCGTGCGCCCGGTATCGTTTTTATATACCACCCACTCTTTGCCAAACCTCTCCAGGTATTTTTGAAAACTTTCTTCATACAGTGGGCTTTTTATAATCACATTCCATTTTTCTTCGCGCGCCAGGGTATTGTGATCTGACAGGGCAATAAAATCATAGCCATTAGATATATACCAATCCAAAACCATTTCCGGAAATTCATCGCCATCACTCCAATAGGTATGCGTATGAAGATTTCCTTTATACCAAGTCAATTCCTTTTCATGCGGTGAACAAGCATTGAAAAGAACGATAACAAGAACAACTGCGCTAAGGGTAATTTTCATAAAGACAAAATTTAATCGACTAGATTAGGCAATAAAAGTAACACTAAATCACAAATACCTATTATCAACATTTATTACCTATAGATTATCAATTTCTGTGTGTGCTGCAATTTATCTTTTGATATGTAGGACTTACTTGTATATTTAGTTTAAATCGGTCACATGAAAAAACTTTTGTTCTTCGCGATATTCGCCTCAACCCTGGCAGTAGCCCAGCAAGAAATTCCTTTATATATTGGTTCAATACCTAACTCGAAAATACCTGCTACTCCACTCGATACAACCTTTGTAAAAGGATCAAGCGATGGTATTGATAGGGTGGTGGGTGTAGTGCGCCCAACGCTTACTGTATTTCTTCCCGATGCTGCCAAGGCAACCGGGTCAGCGGTTATCATTTGCCCGGGTGGTGGCTATGGAATTTTGGCCATGAGTCATGAAGGATATGATGTGGCCAGGCGCTTGAATGAAGAAGGTATTGCCGCTTTCGTTTTAAAGTATCGTTTACCCAAGGGCGGCATCATGATTGATAAAAAAATCGGGCCTTTGCAAGATGCACAACGTGCTATTCAATTGGTAAGAGAAAATGCGAAGCAGTGGAATCTCAACTCAAATAAAATCGGAATTATGGGGTCGTCAGCCGGAGGTCATTTGGCATCTACCGCAGGTACTCATTTTGATAAACCTGTTATTGAAAATCCGAATCATATAAGTTTACGTCCCGACTTTATGATTTTAAATTATCCGGTAATTAGTTTTTCGGATAGCCTTACGCACCAGGGCTCGCGCCAAAACTTAATTGGCACTAAAGTATTTTCAAGTGCGGATGGAAAAGTGCCAACTAAAGCAAAAGATTTAGGAATGTCGGAAGAAGATATTATTAACTTCTCTAACGAACTTCAGGTCACCCCTAAAACTCCACCTACTTTCATTACTTCGGCACTTACCGATAAAACGGTACCTGTGGGCAACTCACTTGCATTTATAACCGCCCTGCAACAAAACAAAGTGCCGGCAGAAGTTTTCTTTTATGAAAAAGGAAAGCATGGCTATGGCATGATCAATCCTGTTGCGAAAGAACAATGGATTGATGCTTGTTTAAAATGGATAAAGAAAAATTTTGATCAACCCGCTATGGACTTTGCCAACCTTAAACGTTTTCAGCAAGAGAATAAAAAACTATCGGCACCAAAAGCAACTGAAAACCGGGTAGTGTTTATGGGCAATTCAATTACCGAAGGTTGGGGAAAAGTTGACCCAGGTTTCTTTGAGGGCAAGCCATACATTAACCGAGGTATCAGTGGACAAACTACACCGCAAATGGTGTTGCGCTTTCAACAAGATGTTGTTGATCTAAAACCTAAAGTGGTTGTGATCTTAGCTGGCACCAATGATATAGCGGGCAACACTGGCCCGATGACACTTGAACAATCGCGCGATAATATTATTGCAATGACTCAATTAGCAAAAGCTAACGGAATAAAAGTAGTCATCTCCTCAATAATTCCAGCATTCGACTATCCTTGGAAACCAGGCCTTGAACCCGCAGGAAAAATTGTAGCGGTTAATAAGATGCTGAAAGAATATGCTAGCAAGAATAAAATCGTTTACCTCGATTATTTCTCGGCCATGGCCGATGAGCGAAATGGTTTACGAAAAGGATTGGGTGATGATGGCGTTCATCCTAACCTGGAAGGGTATAGAATTATGGCACCGCTAGCTGAAAAAGCAATCGCGGAAGCATTAATCAAAAAATAACTACCAGCCCGATTTTAATCCCTGCTTCAACGCCTTTTGATATTTACGTTTGTCAAAACGATATAAGAAAGGTGCTTTGTGCGCACCGCCCAGTTTTCGTTCCTTTAATTTTTCAAGAATCTCTATTCCTAACATTCGCTTTTGAAAATTTCTGCGATCCAGTGATTCGCCAAGAATGGTTTCGTATAAACGTTGAAGTTCCGGCATAGTAAATTTTTCTGGCAACAGGTTATAACCAACCGGATGATCATTCAAATCAAGGCGAAGTATTTCAAGCGCTTTATTCATAATTTGTTTATGATCATAAATAAGGGCCGGCACCTTGCTTACATTCCACCATCTGCACTCAGTGCTCAGTATATCAGGCTGTGGATCAACTTTTGAAAATTCCACCAAGGCATAATATCCAATGGTAATAAATCGCTTATTGATCCAACTTTTAGCAGGAGCAATTTTCTTTCCTTTTTCGCGAGCAGGATCGCCAAAGGTGTGAAACTGTTGTAAATAAATATTTTCAAGGCCGGTTCGTTCATGTAGAATGCGCACAGCCGAATCGTCTACTGATTCATCATGTTTTACAAAACCACCCGGTAGGCACCAGGCACCTCCTTCCCATTTTAACAATAGAACTTTAAGTTGATCGTCATGGAATCCAAAAATCACACTATCTACCGAAACATGTGGGAGAAATGTCTGGTCACCAATCAAAAAAAAGTCCTTTAACAATTTAGAATTCATACAAAGTCTTAATTCTTTACAAATCTGTCGAATTGTTTTGGCAAACTATAGAAGTATTCTTGAAAATACATGGTTAAATGAATATTATTGTGTTACTAATACACATTGAATAATTAACTACTCAATTTCATATACTTATGATGCACTTTTCCAAAATCACCTTCGCTTATCCAGTACTGATAGCATTAGTTAGCTGCGGACCTAAATGGACTGAGATTGAATCGAACGGAATCAAAACAGTAACAAATGAAAACGGAAAAACGTTGGGTTATTCTGCAACATCTGGGGTAACAATAATTACTACCGACAGGCTTGGGTTTAAAGACCTTAACAAAAACGG